>Ga0181533_1005333_pt1 | contig 12390 bp, 13 predicted proteins | sample PEATcosm2014_Bin_45_FD_119772 | JGI IMG/M metagenome (GOLD analysis project Ga0181533, IMG submission 119772) | Peatland microbial communities from MTU Mesocosm Facility, Houghton, MI, USA - PEATcosm2014_Bin11_60_metaG | ecosystem: Environmental > Terrestrial > Soil > Wetlands > Peat | place...
AGGGCTGCTATTTTATTAGTTTTTCACTACAACACGCTGCAACAACAAACCGTAACCTCTATATTTCTCATTGAAACCTTTTTCAAAAGAAGCTTTATGCGGGCCCGTGGCTCAGTCAGGATAGAGCGGCGGACTCTTAATCCGTAGGTCGCGGGTTCAATTCCCGTCGGGCCCGCCATATCTAACAAAGCCTCAAATTCGATACCGCTCACAATATAGGCTTAACCCAGAACCGCAAGAAAATGACGCAGTTAAATCCGCGAAATCGATTACCAACTAATATTGTCGTAGTAGGTATTGGTTAATGAAAACGTATTTGGCATGAGAGATTAGCGAATTGTTGTCATCAAACAAATCAGTTTAAGAGTATAGCAATGGAAATTAATGATGTTTTTTCAAGAAAAATAAAATAATGCCACCCACAAAAGTGACAATACCAATAACAATGATGGCGGCGCCGACCCAGTATATGGGTGTGATTCCAGTAACTTCTTGACCGCTTATTGGCCACACTGGCGGACCAAAATAGCTGTGTGTATAGCCAAATAGAGCAATAATCGAGGTGCCAACGATAAACGACAAAACCCTACAACAACAGCCATTAAACTAATAGTACGTCTGCTATGCTTCAATTCCGTTTTTCACCTTAACGATTAAGATGATAGGACCATTTGAAACTTAAATTGACATCTGATGCTGTATAATTCCTTTGGCAAAGCTCCATATATTTCTTAAACTCGAAAATTTCGACAAGAAATTAAGAAAAAATTAACCTAATATTAATCTAACCCGAGGTTTCAAACGCGGGTTCAAACCTATACGGAGCCGCTCCAGCTTATAGATAATCTATTTTTTTGAATGGCTTTTTTTTGAGTTAAGGCATTAAAGCTTAAATTTTGCATTTGTTATACATTACGTATGACATCAATGAAGACAGTCTGCATGAGAATCTCAGAAGAAGAAAAGCGCCAATTAAGTAAGTATGGGACTCTTTCACATACTTTAAGAGAAGCTATGAAACTCTACCTGAACACCAAAAAAACCGAGGAAGCCCTTTCTAAGCTTGGGGAACTGCAGGCAAAGAATCCGATAAAAACATCAACGGAAGAAATAGTTAGGTTAATCAGGGAGGATAGAAACCGCTGATAGTTGCCGACAGCAGTTACATCGTGGAAGGTCTGCTTAAGAACAAGGAACTGCTGTCAAAGGATCAAATTGTAGCTCCAGAACTGGTTTTGTATGAAGTTGCAAACGCCGTCTGGAAGCATGAGCATCTTCTAAAGGACTTGAAAAACGGTGAATCATACCTGTCGATTTTCTATGGACTAATAGATGCAGGGAAAATTACCATAATATCTCCAAGCCAAAACCTGATGCAAGAATCTTACTCGATAGCAAAACGGAATGGCATTACACTCTACGATGCAATCTTCATTCACTTTGCAATTAAACTAGGTTTAACATTAAAAACCTTTGACATTGCTCAAACCCGAATTCTAAAAACTGAAAGAAAAAAAGAGCCAATATAGCGGTTCAAAACTGTGGCAATCATGAATGCTCTTTAGGTTTCGGCGCGCGCGACATTAGGCACGCGTGCGCATGGGGGAGCGTACGTGCATAAGTCAGAGTAGTAGTATATGAGTACGCGAGAGAGAAAGATTAAATTTTAATTTTTTTTGTGATAATGATTCATCCTTGCTGACAAAGTCTTTGACCGTTATTTTGGTGTCACTTTGAAGGTCCGCAGATCCTTCAGGAAGACTGAGGCCAACGCAGTCAGCAGGAGCCCTATTCCGACGACCTCGAAGTCTGGAATGATGCCATAGAACTGGATGATGAGCCCTCCTGCAATCTGGGCGAGCGGGATGGCAGCGAAGCTCCCCACCTCGTCAGCGCTTATCAATCTGCCGAGCATGTGTCCCGGTACGATGGTCTGGATTACGGAGAAATATAACACTGTGCTTAATCCGAGCGCAAGACCGGTCACGAAGAGCATCGAGATGTCGAATACCACATTGCGAAGGAGGATCATCCCGAGCATCGAGAGCCCGAAGACTGCGTTACAGGTTATCAGGACTTTGCCTGCATGTTTGAGGGCGTTCACCTTTCCCATGAGCAACGCACCGACTGCACTTCCAAAGGAGAAGGAGGCGAGCAAGATGCCGTAGATGAGGCCCGAGGTAGTGAGTAGGAATTTCGCCTCATAGATGACAAAGAAGTTTGCCCCTATCATGAGGAAGAAATTAATGGCAGAGGCGGTAACCGTCATCTCAAGGATGACCTTTTTCTTGCGCATGTACCTCACACCTTCGCGTACGTCATCTAGCAACGAGGTTTTCTTGGGAAGGGAGACCTTTTCGCTTTGGGCTTGGGCGCCATCCTGCGTCTTGGCATTCGCTACTGAGGGAACTAGGATGAAGAAGATCATCGTGGCCGAAATCAAGTAGGTTGCGGTGTTGTAGAACAGGCTCATGGACGCTCCGATAAGCTCAATCAGCACTCCTCCTATTCCCAAGGAGGCAGAGTTCGCGAGCGATTCGGCGGCCGTCATGAGGCCGTTTGCACTCGGGATTAGGTCGCTCTGGACGAGTAGCGGCATTATGGCCCTCGCAGCAGGCCTGAAGAGTGTGGAGAATAGCGAGATGGCCAAGACGACCGACAGAACTATAGCGAGGTTGAACCCTGCAAAGAACATGTAGACAGGTATTATCACCACTGAAACTGAACGGGCGAGGTCGCAGGCGACCATCATGCGTCGCTTGTTGTACCTATCGACCAAGGCACCTGCGAAGAGCCCGATAATGATCGTAGGAACGAACGAGGCTATCCCGACATAGGCGACAGTCAGAGCCGAATGTGTTGATAGGTAAACCAGGTAGCTGATCGCGGACGAGAATATCGCAGCCCCCGAAGTGGAGACGATGTCTCCGACGAACAAGGGAAGAAACCCGCGTGCTTGGCGAAGCAATCGAATGAATGGCGGTATTGGCTTTTCGGACATGATGATCAAACTTTTTTTATTAATGTAATCAGGAGGTTATAAATAGTAAGATAATTTTTAAGCGCGCCAGATTTAAAACCATTTTAGCCATTTTGGGAACACCCATGCGCGCTCATTAGGAGACCTTTTAAGGATACAGCATTATTATAATATATCATGGTTAAATACGTGAACATCTCGGTTCCTAAGCCACTTTATGACGAGCTTGCGAAGGCTATAGAAGACACTGGTTATCGTAGCCCATCAGAATACATAATTTTCCTGATACGGAAAGTCCTTCCTGATCTCCAGTCAGAGAGTGCCGAACGTCGTCTTGAAGCGCTGGGTTACAAGTCTTAACAACCGACATGATAGGCTCCTAACAAAGAAAAAGCCAATTCAAAAAAGACTACTGGCAGATCCCTAGTAGTTCAGGAGTTGATTTCATCGATTTTTAGTTAGCGCGCTTTATGTGGAATCTGTTAATTAACCCTTTTCCTCTTTTAATTCTTGTCACATTTGCCCTTTCATTCTTTCTTCTCTAAATTGAAGGGCACGCGCCTACTCGCCCGAATTTTGATGCTTTAAAGTGCGAAAGGTACGGTAAACTTTTTCATTGTTCACTCTTGTTTGATAACTAGCTTTTCCTTCAGCTTCAAAATAGTCGCATAAGCACTCTTATGCACGTCCAGACCCGCAAACGAAGGCGCTCATAAAATGGTGTGAGCGTCCACCACGTTTGGCCCTTCCCATGGCGTTCAGGCTATGCGTGAAATAAAACTTAAATACCACTTATACCTACATTAGATAGCGCGTGTGCATGGAGTTTCTAAATTTGGAATCAGATATTGACGTTGATAATCATCTTCAACAGTTAGAACAGCAAAGCATTTCTCTGCTAAGAGAGGCTAAAGCCCAGTTCAAAAACATGGCTTGCTTATGGAGCACAGGCAAAGATTCCACAGCTGTTGTTTGGCTGTGCAAAAAAGCTTTTTTTGGCAAAATACCGTTTCCCATTATTCACATCGATACAGGCTACAAGTTTCCAGAAATATATGAATTTAGAGACAAAATCGCCAAAGAATGGGGATTAAACTTAGTCGTTATCAAAAATGAAGAAGCCTTGAAAAACGGAATGAATCCAAAAACTGGCAGACTTGATTGTTGCACTCAACTGAAGACTGAAGCTTTGAAGAATGCACTGCAAAAGGAAAAGTATGACGCATTAGTTCTTGCTATTCGCAGAGACGAACATGGAATTCGAGCAAAAGAGAGATATTTTTCTCCCAGGGATGAAGAGTTCCATTGGGATTATTCAGATCAGCAAGCAGAGCTCTGGGACTTGTATGTTAAACCTTCTGAAGATTTTTCTCACATGAGGGTTCATCCAATACTTCAATGGACTGAACTTGATGTTTGGTTATACGTTCAAAAAGAGAAACTTCCGGTAAATCCACTGTACTTCGCGAAGGACGGAAAGCGATATAGAAGTCTAGGCTGCATGCCCTGCACTGTTCCAGTTTCTTCAAATGCTACGACAATAAACGAGATTGTTGAAGAATTGAAGACCACAACGATTCCGGAGCGCTCGGGAAGGGCGCAAGATAAAGAAAAAGCATATATGATGCAGAAACTGCGAAGCTTAGGATACATGTAGGGAGTTTCAATGATCATCATATGCTTGGACGCTCTTGACTTCGATATGGTTGAGAAATTCAAGTGCCGAAATCTCATGCAAATTGAGTATGGACAAACTGAACTTTCGGATTTTCCTTTGAAGCGAACAGTTCCTTTATGGGCATCTTTCTTGGCGGGAAAAAACTTGTACGCTCAAATTCCCGTGGAAACACAGTGGGAATATAGACTTTCCGCTAGCGACACTTTCCTAAAATTCTTCAATAATTATCGAGTCATCGATGTTCCAGCGTACTCGCATAAACCAAGCCATAAAAAAGAAAGAGATTTGTTAAAAGCTTACTTTGACGAAGAGGCGACCGTTGAAGAATTCGACGCTTTTGTTTGGAAGATACATGAAGAAAACAAGAAAGAATTCTTTGCTTCCATGGGGCAATATGATCTTCTAATGGGCTACTTCAACTTGGCAGATTCCATCGGGCATCTGAGCTTTGGAATCAGTGAAAAGATGAAATCTGTCTATGAGGAACTTGAGGGTTTAGCTAAAGAGGTCAGGGCTTCTTCTGAGGATTTTATTTTGATAATTTCGGATCATGGAATGAAAGCTTTAGGAAAATTCGGCGACCATTCCGACAACGGATTCTTCTCAGTTAACAAGAAGCTTGGTCTCGTTTCACCAAAAATTACTGAATTTTACAATTTGATAAGGGAAATTCAAAATGTTACCTAAAATAAACCTTGTAGTAATTGGACATAAAGACCATGGGAAATCAACCTTGATAGGGAGACTGCTCTACGACTCGAAAGCTATCCCTGAATCGAAACTTCAGGAAATACAAACAGAACTTGACAAATCAGGCAGGAAAGGCTTCGAATTCGCTTTTCTGCTAGATAGTTTAGAAGAAGAAAGACAAGGCGGATTGACGATTGACATTGTGCAGACGCCTTTCAAGTCCAAGAAATACTTCTACACCATAATAGATTGTCCAGGTCACAGAGAATTCATCAAGAAAATGTTCACAGGCGCTTCGCAAGCCGACGCGTCTGTACTTGTTGTCTCTGCCAAAGAAGGCATAGAAGACCAGACTAAACAACACGCTTTTTTGATCAAAACTTTAGGAATTCGACAACTAGTTGTTGCAGTAAACAAGATGGATGAATCAAACTATGAAGAGACAAAGTTTCAGGAAATGCTCGAAAAACTGAAACCAATCTTAGCTTCGCTCGGTTACGCGGACACTCCGATTGTTCCCATATCTGCGTTAAAAGGAGAAAACGTATTCAGCAAGTCACATAAAATGCCATGGTACGCAGGTCCAAGTTTGATTGAAACTTTGGATGACCATGTGAGCCCTCCAGAAGCTCCAATTAAGAAGCCGCTCAGGGCATGCGTCCAAGACGTGTATAAACAGGGAACCGACAAAACCATCGTTTGCAAGATTGTAACCGGCACACTTGAAGTTGGCAAGACCGTTAGCTTCTTGCCTTCTGGAAAAGTTGGAAAGGTTAAAGCCATAGAAATGTTCGGCAACAAACCTGAAAAGGCGATGCCTGGAGACTCTGTGGGTTTAATCATAGAAGGAATAGGCGATGTGGAACGGGGAGAAGTGATGAGCTACCCGGAAAACCCTGCGAAGATCGCAAAAACTTTCACGGCGGAGATAATTCTTTTTACAGATACCGAAATTAAAACTGGCGAAGTCCACACGATACGTGTAGGGACAGCTGAAAAGAAGTGCAGAATAGACCAGATAATTAACGAGATTGATCCCTTGAATCTAACCATAATAGCTTCTTCTCCAAACATCATGAAAGGAGGAGGCGTCGGCGAAGTAAAGTTCTCTGCAATGGAGCCTTTGTGCCTAGAAAAGCACTCCGATTTCCCTCCGCTAGGCCGTTTTGTCATTGAAGGAAAGAAGGGACCAATAGGTGCTGGCATAGTGTCAAACTTTGAGTAAATGGACTTTGGGAGAACAATCACGCACTCAAACACGCCTATGTGAAGTCGGTTAATTAATTTTTCCTTTATTCTTTTTATCTCTCTTTTTTTCAAAGTATGAGAGGTAAGTAACACTTTTTCATTGTTTCATTCTTGTTTGATTAACTGTCTTTCTTTCAGGGTTCGTAATTGCCGCATACGCTGGGTCCTTATGCGCTTCCAAACCACAAACGAAGGTGTTCATTAAAATGGTTTGGGCGTCCACTTTTGAGTGTCCACTAGGTTTAACACATGCTATCAAGGTATGCGTGAAATAAAACTTAAATACCACTTATATCTACATTAGATAGCGCGCTCGTGTGCGCGGAGTTTAAAACTATTGAGTAACGAATTGGAAGCATGTTGGATCCCTCGGGTGATAATGGTATGATGATAGAGAAGATAACGATTTTTGGCGGCTGCGGAAAGGATGGGAAGAAGGAGACTGTGGAGAAGGTAGAAATGAAGATGGGAGACGTCATAAGCATAGTGGGGCCCACGGGCGGCGGGAAGACGGCACTCATAGATGACATAGCAATGTTCGCAAACGGCAATACGCCGACGAAGAGACGGGTTCTTATAAACGATGAAGTGCCATCAGAGGACGTAATGCAGGACCCCTCGAAGAATCCGATTGCACTGATTACTCAGCACACGAATTTTCTTTCGGACATGCCCGTGCAGAAATTCCTTGAGACGCATACATCCATAAGGCAGAGAGGAGATAAGGCGTCGGTTGTCAAGGAGACCATAGAATTCGCAAACCAGCTCACGGGGGAGCCAATAATACTCGACAATGCCATGACTGAGCTTTCAGGTGGGCAGACAAGATCGCTGCTGATAGCTGACGCCGTGGTCATAGGGAACTCGCCAATAATACTGCTTGACGAGATAGAGAACGCCGGCATAAACAGGACAAGGGCACTTGAACTTCTGAAGAACTATGAGAAGATATTCATATTCGTGACGCATGACCCGAGAATAGCACTGCTTTCCGACTTCAGGATTGTCATGAAGAACGGAGCCATGGAGAAAATACTCAAAACAGACAGCGACGAAAAGAAGGTCATGGAGGAGATAAAGAAGCTTGATGACCTTCTCCAGAATCTGAGGAACAAGATTAGGTCTGGGGGCCGGCTCACTACAAACGAACTCGAGCAGAGGCTCAAAGCGATGGGATATTTATGAAATATATGAAATATGGGAAACTGATAGAAAGAACACTAAAGGATGAATAGATATGAAGGTTATAATTTGTGCTGGACCACCGACAAGTGGCAAGACGACTGTGCTAAAGCAGGTCACAAAGAAGCTAGTTGCTAGGGGCGTGAAGCTTGCTTATATGAAGATTGATGTCCAGTATGCAAATGAGGACGAGGTTTTCAGCAAGGAGTTCCATTTGCCGATAAAGAAAATCTATTCTGGAGACCTGTGTCCAGACCACTGTAACGTGGTTGTCTTGGGAGATGCCATCAAGTGGGGGCTGGAATTGGGTGTCAACATGCTCATAGTGGAGACGGCAGGTCTTTGCCTCAGATGCTCACCTTACATAGAGAACTCGCTCGGAATGGTTGTACTCGAAGCGACAAGCGGAATGAACCTGCCGAGAAAAATAGGCCCGATGCTGTCACTGGCTGATTTGGCGGTGGTAACAAAGATAGATCTTGTTTCCCAGGCAGAAAGGGAAGTCTTTAGGGCGAACATCATGGATGCTGCAAAAGTTGATGTTGTCGAGACAGATGCCCTGAGGGGCATAAACATAGACAACATCATAAAAAGGATGGATAAAGCACCAGAGATAAAAGAACCTTATATGCTCAGGGGCAACCCGCCCGTGGGAACATGCACCATTTGCGTTGGCAAGAAAGAAATCGGCAAGGAGGCACATTTCGGAGTGATGAGACCTTTGGATAACGATATTTTTTATAGAGGTGAATGATAGAAAATGATGACAAACAAAGAGATATTGGAGAAGTTGGGCGGAAGGAACTGCGGTCTCTGCGGCATGAAGACATGTGAAGGGTTCGTCGAAATAGTCCTTAAGAATCCTGATGCAATAAACCGTTGCCCTTTTGTAAAATCTAACAACTGCGCCACCTGCACGGTAAGTTCCATATGCATCCCCAGTGATTTAGCTCAAAACACTGTCAAAGAAGCCTTTAAAGAAATTTCGTGGAAAGACAATCTTGGAAGAGATTACGACTTCATACTTGACAGGATGCCAGAGGATCAAGGGCCAAGGGAAACTATAATACCCTTCAACCCCGCCAATGTGGAGAAGCTGCATCTCAAAAAGGGAGACGTAATTTACGGAAGACCAGCATGGATATCCTGCGGGTGCCCAGTCACACATGTTGGCGTAATAGTGGAAGACCCAGACTACTTTAATGGAGTTGTTATTTGGAATGTCGTCGGACCGTTACAGGCAAGATTGAAGGGCATAAACATAGGATACTATAACACAACAGCCTACGAGGGAATAGTAAAACACGTAAAGCCAGGGGTTGAATTGAAAATAGGCATGAGATACTTCTTCCAACCCCGATACTGTATGTTGCAGTGGAGACATTGGGCCATAGTCAACCAGATGGCAAAGACGAAGGATGGGCTAAGAGTGAGGCTTGAAGGACTGCTAATAGGCTAAAATAACGCGCCAGCGTGTTGATAAAATTCGCTTTTTGTGTTAATTTCTCTGCTCTATATCACAGACTTCTCTTCTCAAAAGATTTTAACTGCCTGTTAATGCAGCGCTAAACTTGTTGTCAATACAATGAGCACAAAAAGCGCTATTAACACGTAACTGCGGTTCTTTTCCCATGCAAAATAGACGACGGAGAAAATTGCTCGAATGTAAGGTGTCAAAATCAGTATTATCAGACCCAGCGTCATAAACATGATAGCGTTCTGCGACCCGAATAAGTGTTGAATCTGGTCAAAAATGAAAGCGAAAAAGTTCTGTCCGATAATAAACACTGTTTTGTTTTGGGAAACCTGCACATTACCGTATGTCCTGTAAAAGAGACTTATCCCAATAATTTCGAGTAATACGCTGATGACAACCCCTATTATTAGAATGTAACTTACAACGGTTTCAAGTTTTGATTCGCCGCTGCCTAAGCCCTGAGAAGTCATAGCGTGGTGACTCCTTTGTATAGCATCTGAATGATTAGCAGTGTAACTATGATGAGGAAGAGTATTCGGAGGTTTCTATCACGGATTCTATTTAACAGTTTTCCGCCAACTACTGCGCCGATTGTTGTGCCCACAGCCATTGGCGCCATTAAGGTTAGGTTCAAAAGGCCTGAAAAAAGGTAAACGCTCACGCCTGCCAGTGCTGTCATGCCTATGATGAAGCTGCTAGAAGCGCTGGATACTTTTGAGGGTATTTTTAGGACTTTCTCGTGAACAATGACTTTGAAGGCTCCCGCCCCTATCCCAAGCATCCCCGCGGCAATGCCAGCTACAAACATGCCTAATCCTCCCAGAAGAGAGTTTGTGGCTTTGTATTTTATTACTTGATTTTTGGCTTTGTCAAAGTAGCTTCCCTCAAGACCGAGCCGTTTGGAAATTTTGTCTTGTTTCTCTGGAGGAGTATAGACTTCTTTGAATGAGCTTCTAAAGTTAATGAAGGAAGTAAGTAGGAAACCTGCGAATAGGAAATATAGGAAAACTGGCGCGACTATTACAGTGATTGTTGCTCCCACAATGGCACCGATGATGGTGAACATTTCAAGGAACATAGCGATTTTAATGTTTGTAATCCTTTCTTTAACGAAAGATGAAGCTGAACCGCTGGAGGTAGCGATTATAGCCACCATTCCGCATGCCACTGCCTCCTTCACAGGGAAGCCTAGTAAAACCAAGATAGGGGTTAGAATGCTGGCGCCGCCCAGACCTGTAAGAGAGCCGACTAGCCCAACAGCAATAGACATTAGAAGCAATGTAACCATGTCTAGCAATGCTTTTCTCCCGCCATTGGAAATAAACTATTTTCAAGTTATTAATTAATATAATTGGATGTTTAGAAGGAAAAATGGTGCTTTTTAAGTAACGTGGAATGCAGTGCTTAGCCTTGTTTGAATTCTTCCCTAATCTTCATTTGCCTTCTCTTAAGGTTGTAGCCCAATGAAAACTCATGTGCTGCATCACGGATTCTCCTCAGCAAAAGCATCATTCTGCTGTTTTTGTCAAAGTTTCTTGGCGCGGACTCGTCTGGCAAATAAATTTCTTCATGCTCTTTCGCCAAGCCAATAAGTGGAATTTGCAGTCCAAGCGTTTGCAACGCCGTTTTTGCAGCGCTAGCCTGCCCTAGTCCCCCGTCAATCACAACTAAATCGGGCAGTTGGCTTTTTTCTTCTACCAAACGCTTGTACCTTCTCATGACAACCTCGTTGACGGCGGCGAAATCGTCCTGTCCAATGAAAGTTTTGATTTTGAATTTACGGTAGTTCTTCTTGTCAGGCTTCGCATCCCTAAAGTTGACCATGCCTGAAACCACATGCTCCTGCCCCAAATTGGAAACATCAAAGCATTCTATCACACGCGGCAACACTGGAAGATTAAGCGCTGTCTGCAAATCAACCAGTGCACTATCAACTTCCAATGCGGATTCCAGGTTTTTCTCTGCCAGCTGCACAAGCGCAAGCTTATCCGCTCGCCTAGGAATCGTCAACGAAACAGGAGCGCATCTTTTTGTTGAGAGGAACTCTTCTAGGGCTTTTTTCTCTTCATTCCCCTGCCAGCAAGGTTTGTTAAGTAATATTTCGCGGGGTATTTGGTTGGTTGTGTAGAAAGCTTTTAGAAATTCCTGTTCGATCTGGGGCTGAAGGTCAACGGTAAATTGATTTTTGCCACGTAATACGCCTCTACGTACACCCATCTGAATCGCCAGCATTTTCTCGCCAACCTGCCTGAACGCCATAATATCTTGGTCAAATCGCCGTTCATGGTCAACAATCTGATGTTGTGTCAAAAGCCTAATGGAGGCGATTTGATTGCGGAGATCAAGCGCAGTCTCATATTGCTTTTGTGCCGAGGCGGTTTGCATTTGAGAGTTGAGTTGTTCGATTGTTTGCTGGTAATTGCCGTTTAGAAAAGAACGTGCCTGCCTAACCTGATCAGCGTATTGCTCAGCGGTGACTTTTTTAATGCATGGTGCCGTGCAGATGTGGATGTGAAAGTTTAGGCATGCGCGTTTGTGCATTGTTTTGCATGTGCGTAATTTGAACACTCGCACTACTAAGCGCTGAAGATCCTGTCGTATGAAGCCTTCAGTGTATGGTCCAAACGATTCGAGTTTGCGTGAGACTTTGCGGCTGGTTAGTATCCTTGGATAGGGTTCTTTTGTGAGTGAAATGTAAGCGAAAGTTTTAGCATCCTTAAGGTCAATATTATACTTGGGCGTGTGCTGCTTAACCAGCTTGTTTTCTAAAAGCAAAGCTTCAACTTCATTGTTGACGATGATCCAGTCAATATTTCTAATCCTTGAAACTAGCTGCCGTGTTTTCGCTGGTTGGTCTGTGTTTGAAAAGTAGCTTTTGACACGGGCACGGAGGCTTTTGGCTTTGCCAATGTATAGAATTTCGCCTTGCTCGTTCTTGAATAGGTAAACTCCAGGGTTTGTTGGCATATCTGAGCTTTTGAAGTCTGATGCGCTAGTTATTTGGATCATGCAGACTGTTTCACTGCCAAACTAATTTCTTCTTGCGGACGGTTAAGTATTTTCTTCAAAAACATACCCGTATAAGACGCATCATTTTGGGCAACTTCCTCGGGCGTTCCCTGCGCCAGCAGTTCG
>Ga0181533_1005336_pt1 | contig 12383 bp, 8 predicted proteins | sample PEATcosm2014_Bin_45_FD_119772 | JGI IMG/M metagenome (GOLD analysis project Ga0181533, IMG submission 119772) | Peatland microbial communities from MTU Mesocosm Facility, Houghton, MI, USA - PEATcosm2014_Bin11_60_metaG | ecosystem: Environmental > Terrestrial > Soil > Wetlands > Peat | place...
ACAGGACTTCGCACCCCCCGTCTTTCGCCTCCAGGCCGGATGTGCCTGTTTTTCTGGAGCATGTGCCTGGCAATGTGCCTGTTTTGGTTCCCGCCCGCCTCGGCCTCCCCTGCCCCGCCGTCCACCGGGTTGTCGTTCTCCGGCTTGCCCCTGCTACGGACCATGTCGAGCATCCACTGGACCGCCTCCCGCTTCTCGCTCGGATCGATGTGCGCGTAGTGCTCGGTCATCTTCTCCGTCACGTGCCCCGACATCGCCCGCGCCACCTCGCCCCCGAAGCGCCGCCGGAGGATGTTGTTCGCCGTCCGTCGCAGGCCATGCGAAGAGAACCTGCGCTCTACCCCGATGGCCTTGAGACAGTCGGCGAACACCTTGGTCAGGCACGACGAGTTGTGATGCGGCTTGCCCGCCCGCGACGGAAACATCCACCCCGAATCGGCATGCCGGTGCTTGCTCCGCAAGAGTTCCTGGCGCCACGCCTCCAACACGTCCCGCAGCTCGTCAGTGAGACCGATCGTCTTCCGACGCCGATCGATCTTCGCCGTGGATACGATGGTGTGCCAGTTGCCCCTGCGGATACGGATGATCCGCTTCTTCCAGTCCACGTCGCGCCACTGCAACGCGCTGACATCGGAGAACCGACAGACCATCGCGAACTGCAAGTAGAGCATCGTGTACCATTGCGGCCACCTGACCCTCAACGCCTCCAGGAAACGCCCGATCTCCTCCCCCGTGAACATGTTCACGGGGTCGTCGCTCTCCAACTCCTCTTGCCCGCGTTCGGGGATCGCCCGGATGCGGGCTGTCGGATTGAAGGGCAGCTTGTACTGGGCCACCGCATCCGCCACCACCGTCTTCAAGACGCGCAGGTACCCGTTCGCGGTCGTGGCCGCCTTGTCGGCAGACACGGTCTTGAACCAGTCCAGCACGTCCTTCGAGTCGAGTGCCTCCAGGTAGAAGTCACCGAGGCCCGGTAGAATGAACCGGTCAAGGGTGTCAGCGTACCTTGCTGCCGTGGATGGCTTGAGCGTGGGAAGCCGTCCAGTTAGCCACGATTTCGCGTAGTCCCCCAGCCGAACCCGCTTGGCTTGGCCGTCGGGCCCGCCTCGCTGGGATTCTGCCAAGAGCCTCTCGCGCTCCGTGACTGCCTGCTCGATCCTCTGACAATGCACTCGTTTCCTCACATCGTATGCTAGTCCCGTCCTCGGATTCACTTTCTGTATCCTGACGAGAAACAGCTTCGGTCCTATCTGCTGGATCCCGTGCAGCTTCTTTTCTGCATTCGTCGATCTGGTGCTCATCGAAGTCCTCCTTTCTTCCGGGCACCAGACGACACCCGAAAACAAGGGTACCACGATGGCGTGGTTCCAGGGCGCGTCCGGCGGCGAAGGAGTTCAGGGTTTCCCTGCGGAACAGGAACGTCCCGCGCGGCCCACGCCCATCCGGAGCCAACCACCCACGGCGCACGGCCATGGTGATGCCACCGGGCGTGCGATAGCGGAGATAGTCCGCCGCCTCAGCCGTCGTCAGAAACGGCGACTTGGCGGGCAGCGGGCGGTTCGGATCGTTCCCCATTCCGAGGGGATCTTCCGAGAAAAAACAACCCTGGTCGAGATGACCGGGGGAATTCCCGTCGGTCACCTTGACGTGCGGTGCAGTTTCCTCCTCGCCCCCACTTTTCTCGAAACCGACGATCTTCGGAGCCCCCGAGCCGGTTCCGGTGGCGGCTTGGCCGAGCCATCGTAGAGACTCCAGAGCCGCGCCCGCGCCGCTGGTGCGAGCCCGAGCGGCAGCTCGTCAGGCGTGGGCGGCACTCCGGTTTCCATCCATTTCGCAAGTGTGCCGGTGGGGCCAGCCCATTTCGGAACAGGTTTGTACTTGGTCAGCTCCTCGGACAGCTTCTCACCGTCGGGAGGTGGGCTCCGGATGCTCGCCTGCTGCGGCGCGTCCGAGGAGGCATCGCTGGGCGACTTGACAGCTTTGGCCCAGACCGCGACGTATCGGCCTTCGGGCTTGGAAAGGACCGTCCGCAGGCGGCTGAGATCGATCCGCCTCTTGGCCCAGGTTCGTCCGTAGCGACTCGTGGCTTTCAGATACCGTCTCTTCACCGAGGCCGGTGCCACAAACTTACCCTCGAGCAGATAGATGACGCCTTTCATCATTTCGTACGCAGCCACCTTGGTCACCTTGCCCGCACGATGAAGGATCTCCACGCCAAGCAGCAGAAAGAAATTGCGATCCCGATCGGGGCGCGAGGCATAGATCGTGCCGTCGGCGCCCTCGAGGCCGCAGATGTTTCGATCAGCGTCCAGGATCGTCGCGAAATCACGAGGAACGGCGCCGACCGTTTCCTCAAGAAGGTCCCGGACCCGGTCAAAGAGTGGGTCGTAGTCGGGGTTTGGCCCGTCGCGGCCGCATTGCAATTTCCCCATGACCTCGGACAGCCCGCGGATCTCCTTGATCGCTGCCCACCATGCCGACTGAACCACAGGAGGAAACGGGCAGTGGAAATATGTCGCCGCCGCAAGGGGGCGTGCGGCCTCCAGCGGGATGCCCCGCGAGATGAACTCCTCGACCAACTCCAGCAGAGTCAATCCAACGAACTCGTCTACGCACAATTTCGGAGGCCGGGGCATCGTCAGGTCCAGGGATGAGATGGCACGTAGCCAGGCCGCGCGGTTGATGTCAGCCCTTCCCAGGACCACGTTCGCGATCCACGAACGTCCAGGCCGGAACTCTCCATCACCGCACGGGCGATACGCTCGCGGCCACGCCTATGCGCGCGATCCCGGACCATCACTCCAACATGATCGACCGCGGCCATGACTTGAGCAAGCGGTGCGCGGAACGGCCGTAAGGGTGCCAGGCATGCGACAGCGCCTCGCGCACTTGAAAACCGTGGCCTCGTCCCCAAGCAAAGCCGCACCGCATCGTCCACCGCGCTGGACTTGGGACGACTCTGTGGAGAGGTGCATGGCGCCGGAGATCCTCTTGATGATCGTCTCGGTCTTGATCAGCGCAATCAAGCGCACTGGTTACTGGAGGATTCCGGCGACGCAACAATCACGTCAGGCAACGTGCCCGGGACCACCTTCCGAGGGCTCGTCCAGGCTCTTGCCACAATGGGGGCACGTCTTCTTGACGCTTCGTTGTGCCATATACTTCTCGACAAACCCCGAACCGAGAATTCCTGCCGGGATAGCGAACAACCCCACGCCACAGATGGCGATGCCTCCCGCCAGCAGCCGGCCCAGGGGAGTAATCGGGCGAATGTCGATGCCCATGGTGGTGAGTGTGGCAATCGCCCACCACAAAGTCGCGGGGATGCTCGTGTACACGGTCGGCTGGGCGTCGTGCTCGATTTCGAACATCAAGCTCGACGCGAGCACCACAACCAGCAGGAGGACCGAGGCCGTCGCCAGGAGCTCGTCCCGCCTATCCGCGAGGACGCCGCGAATAATCTTGAGCGCTTTCGAGTAGCGCGCCATTTTGGCGACGCGCAGCATCCGCATCATGCGCACGGCGCGCAGAAACCGCAGGTCAAAGGTGACGGGCAAGAAGGCAGGCAAAACGGCCAACAGGTCCAAGATCGCCAGCGGAGTGACGAGGTAGCGCAGCCGGCCCCGCAGCGGATGCGCGTAGGCTGCCCGCTCGGGCGCGACCCATAGTCGCAGCAGGTACTCGATCGAGAAGATGGTCACCGAAAACAGTTCGAACTGATGGAGCGGCCTCTGCCACTGGGTCGCCAGGTCTTGGACCGAGTCGACCATCACCGCCACCACATTGAGGGCGATGAGGGTCATCAGCGATAGCTGTAGAATGCGGCCCCTCGGCTCTGTTCCCTCGAGTAGTTGAAAGAGTCGCTTGCGAATTTTGAGCACAGGCAGCCTCCGGCATGGGGAGTTTCCGCCTGCTTCCCTGCCGTCGCAAGCCCGCTTCGTAGGCGTCGGCGCTCATGGCTGTATGTGAGCGTGCAGGGGGGGGACTTACGGGAACAGCCTTGGGTTGTTGCCCTCAAGCTCTACTTCAGAGCGTGGTGCCCAATACCCTCCCGGCCCCCTCGAAATCCAGAAAGCTTCTCGCCACGAACTCCGTCTCAGCTTCGGGCGGCAGGGCGCGCTGGAATTTGCTCAGTCTGAATGGTGGCACGCGGGCACGGATAGCGGTCTGGGTCTCGCCACTCTCCCAGAAGCCCGCCGCCCTCATTTTGGTCAGCGCCTCGTCGACCGTCGCGTGCGAGACGCCGTCGCCTTCGATGCGCAGGGCGAAGTTGTCGGCCACGGCTTTCCAGCCGCCGATCAGTTCCAGGGCGTACTTCAGGGTGTGGTTGATGCGGCCACCGGCGAAGGTCCACAGGCGCACGGCGCGGTCGTCTTGCTGGGCGGCGATGGGGAGGCTGCGGCGGAGCAAGTCGCCGAGATCGGCGCGCCAGGTTTCGAGGGAGGCGCGAGCGGCGGCATCCAGGTAGGGGTAGTCGGTGGTGTCGACGATGATCTGGCGCACTTCCTGGCAGATCTCGAAGCTCAGGAGTTGCGGCAGGTAGCCGCCCCAGCTCGGCTTCTGGCCGCGCGGGGCTTCGCGGACCACGACGGCGCGCTCCTTGTGGTCGATGCGCACGACGGTCCAGGCGCGACCGGCGAGCAGGAACGAACTCATCTCTTCGACCAAGCGGTCCGCGAAGTCCTGGTCCAGTGAACCCAGATCGCGGCCGGTTTCGGTTTTCACCCCGTACATGGCCGGGCTGGAGAACACGGCGTACAGCTCGGCGAAGTTCTTGCGGCCGAAGATGCGCTCGGCTTTGGTGCCCATGGATAACAGGCCGCCAGACTCGAACAGGTACTCTTCCCTGGTCAGATGCTCGACCAGGCGGGTGCGCTCGGCGGGGGTGATGCCGCGAAAGTCGGGAACCCGAGCCAGCAGGTCGAAGCAACGCTCGGCGCTGATGGCGCCGAATTGCAGGGTCTGGGCCAGGATCTGGTGGACCAGGACGGGCCAGCAGCGGTCCTGCACCGGCACGGATTCGACCCAACCCTTGCGCGCCAACTCGACGATGGCCACGGCTTGCAGCACGTCCTCGGGCGACTCGCAGAAGAAGGTCGTGTTCGCGACCTGGCCAGCGCGGCGTCCGGTGCGGCCCATGCGCTGCATGAACGACGACACGGTCGAAGGTGCGTTGGCCTGGAAGACCAGGTCGAGATCGCCAACGTCGATGCCCAGCTCCAAGGTTGACGTACACACGATGGCGGCGTCGGTGCCGTGGTGGAAGCGGGCCTCGGCCTCGTGGCGCTCCTCGCGGCTTACGGAACTGTGGTGGACGAAGACCGCGGCCCCCCTGCCCCGCATACGTTCGGCGACGGTCTCGGACAAGGCGCGGCTCTGACAGAAGAACAGGCTCTTCTTGCCGCTGGCGCGCGCGGCGGCGTCCTGGGCGATCTCCACGATGGTTTCGTGCAGGCAGACCTGGATCTGGCGGGGAGCCGCTGCCCTGGGTGGGTCGATGACCTCGCCGTGGCGTATCGAGCCGCCTTGCATCCAGCCCAGGATTTCAGCCGGGTTGCCCACGGTGGCCGATAGCCCGACGCGCTGGATGTCGTGGCGGCTGAACGATGCCAGCCGCTCGATCACCGACATCAGGTGCGCGCCCCGGTCGGTGCCGGCCATGGCGTGGATCTCGTCGATGATGACCATGCGCAGATCGCCGAACAGGCGCTGGGTCGGGCATCGGGGCGAGATCAGCATCACCTCCAGCGACTCCGGCGTGGTCATCAGGATTTCGGTCGGCTCTTGCTTGAACCGTTTCTTGGCGGCATCGCCCACGTCGCCGTGCCACACGAATCGACGCAGGCCAACCATGTCGGCGTAGGTGCCCAGGCGCTGTTCCTGGTTGTTCAGCAACGCCTTGATAGGCGCGATGTAGATCGCACCGACCCCGTCCGGTTGCTTCTCGATCAAGCCCGCTAGAAACGGAAAGACCGCCGCCTCGGTCTTTCCCCCTGCCGTCGGTGCCAGCACCACCGCGTTCTTCCCATCCAGGATCGCCTCGCCCGCCAGCTCTTGCACCGGCCGCAGGCTGGTCCAGCCAAGGCGCGAAACGATCGCCTCCTGCAATCTTGGCGGGAATCTAGCGAACGCGCTCATGGGTCCTAGAAGTTGATCGTCGGGTAGCCCTTCTCGTCATCGGGCTCGGAATCGTAGGGCGGAAGCCCCTTCGCCTTCCTCTGCTCGTCCTCGGTCATGTCAGTCAGCTTGATGTCCATCTGCTTGGCCGGGTCGAAGTCCGGGTCATCCATGACCATGTCGAAGATCCCGACCAAAGTGCGCAGGAACTGGCGCGGCACCACGCCCACGTCGCCGGCCAGTCCGCTGCTGACCTCGGCAATCAGGCCCTCGATGAATTGCGGAGGGACTCTCTGCTCCAACAGCGCCCGCTTCTCTGGCTTGTCCGTGGGGTAGAGCTGGCGCAGCTTCACCGCTACCTCGCGCAGTCTGTCCAGATCGAATGGGGTCAGTTTCAGCTGCGGCTGCTTCAACGGCGCCTTGTCCTCGCTGCCATAGAACTGGAACTTGATCCGGTCGTGCAGCGGCTGTAGCCCGGCCACGCCGCGCTTGTTGTCGAAGAAATCGGGCGTGCCAGTGAAGACCCACAGCAGGCCGTGAAACTGGCCAGACACATCGATGATCTGCCGGATTCCGTTCAGCGACTTGCCCCGAACGTCGGTCCGCATGCGCAGAATGGTCTCGGCCTCGTCGATGACGATGACCAGCCCGTTGTACCCGGCCGCCTTGACCATCTCGACGATGCCGTGCAGGTAGTCGAGCGCGTCCCGACTGGTGATCTCGCCTTTGATCCCGGCCGCCTTCTTTGCCTCGGCCGCCACATTTCCACTGCCCGAAAGCCAGGACAGCAGCGCGGCCGCCTCGCTGGGCTTGCCCTGTTGTTTCAGAGTGAACACCGCGCGCAGCACGCGCGCCATGTCCTCGGGAACTGCGCCGTGAGTCCGGGCGGCGAGGTCGGCATTCATCTCCTTGGCGACCCTCTCGTCGAAGTCCGCTGCGTCTTGATCGGCGCCACTGTCGATCAGCTTGTCTTCGAGTTTGCCGATCCACCTGTCCACGATGTCGGGCAGTGCTCCGCGCGGACAGGCTGAGGTTCCCAGCTCCTGCATCACCTTGCGATACACATCGTCGAAGCGGTGAAAATGCAAATCGTTGTCCGAAACCACCACGAAGCTGGTGGCGAAGTTCTTGTCCTGCGCGTCCAGAGCCGCCAATCGGGCCAGGAAGGTCTTCCCGCAGCCGTAACCGCCGCGCAGAAACTTGAACACGCCCTCGCCGGACTTGGCCATGTCCAGCAGCCGGTGCAGCTCCCCGCGCTGCCGCTCAATGCCCACGGCAAAGGTGTCCAGCCCTCTCTCGGGCACAACGCCCGACCGCAAGCGATCGAAGACATGCTCGATGTCTCGTTTCGACAGGCCCATGTCAGGCGTCCCCTTCCTTCACGTATCGCTTCTCGTCGGCTCCGGCATCGATGCGCACGCGGAACGGTACGAACTTCAGGAAACCTTCGTAGGTGACCGCGAACTTCCGCACCGCGCGCGAGCCCCCGAGAATCTGGCTCAGCTCTGTCTCGCCGACCGATCCATGTTTTTCAATGTGTGCGAACACCTTGCGCATTCCTTCATCTTGAATGGCGGCCTTCCAATTTGTGGTGGCGGCCGGAGGGATTATCGGCGTGGAGGGCGCTCCGGTTGCGGAATATGTGACGGCAAACAAGCCTTCGACCCGGCACGGCGGGATGGTCGCCCCTGCGTCCGGCGCCACCACTGCGATGCCGACCCGGCCGTCGGCCGGTCCCTCGACCGAGAAGAACACCTCGGCCCAGTTCTCGCCCACGGCAATCTCCAACCTGTCTCCCTTGGCAGCGGCCTGATTCGCGCCCTTGATGACGACCCGCAGCTCGGGCCGTCCCGGCACCACCATGGTGAGAGCCAGCGGCGCCAGCGTGCCGAACGGCAGGATTGACTGCCCCGAGGCCCTCACGCGGACCTGCACGCGGCTCATGCCTGGGACATCCGGCATCGCCTGCGCCTCGATCAAATAGGCCGCAAAATCCACCAGTTCGCGCTTGCGCCCGACCCGCAGCACGGGCACCACCCGCTCTTGCAACGAGTTGCCCCCGTGGACAAAAGTCGCGCCCGGCGTACCTGTGGCGAAGACTGCGGTGTCTTCGCGGAAAAGCAGGTAGCCCGTGGCAGCCTCGCCATCGGGATCGTCGTAACCCAGTGACGCCAGCGACACCGGCACCATGCCGGACTCAGACCGAGCCTCGTCGGCCAAGACGTACCGGCGGCAGGGGTCGCGCCTGGTCCCGTACGCGATCTCGACCGTGGTCTCGTCCTGCAAGAGGAAGCCGTGGTCAGAAACGATCACGAACTGCTGCACGCCCGCCGCCTGCAAATTGTGCCAGGCTGCCTTGATCTGGCCCAGGATGCGGTCGAACGCGCCCAGGCCCATGTTCGCCTCGCCCGCGTCGTCGATTTCCCTCGATTGCACCAGCACCAGTTTCTTGCCGCCGATGCTCTTCTTCAGACTGGCCACGGACTCGTTGCAGACCAAGGCCAGCTCAAAGCGCCGCGCTGTCTCGCCGATGCTTCGCCCGCCCACCGCGCGGGCGCGATCCTCTGGCCCATTCACGACGTACTCGCGGGTGCGGAAACCCTTCAGTGCGCCTTCCTTGGCCAGACCCAGTCGACCGTCGCGCACCACGGGCGCCAGGGCGTTCATGCCCACCGACGTGATGGTCGGCAACTCGGCCAGGCGGCCGGAAAGCTCGACCTCCGCACCTGCCTTCTTCAACTCGTCGGCCAGTTCCACCGCCATCTCGAAACGCAGGGCGTCCACCATGAACACGGCCACAGCGTCGGGCCCCGCCGCCAGGGCATGCACTACCTGATCGTACGTGGTTCGCTGCTGAAGCTCGGCCGGCGGCAGGAAGCCATGGTCGCGGCACAGTCCGGTGAAGGCGCGCGCAGTCGCATCGGCCCACTTCCGGTACTGGACTCGCAGGGCACCGACGATCTCTTGCAGTTCTGCAAAGAAGCACGGCAGGTCCGGCTTGAGCCGATCCGCCCGCAGTTGCTCGAATTGGCGATGCGCCCGGTCCACCTCGAACGCGCCGCCGGTGTACCACGCAACGGCTTCCTCCAACCGGGTCGCGCCTGCCAGCGGCGGCGTGTGGCGCACCAGCGCCTGGCCCAGCCCCGCCGCCTCGGCCACCAGACCCCAGAGGACCTTGCGGCTCCCGCTGCGGTCCTGTTCCAGCCAGAACGAAGCCGCCTGCTCGCGCACACGCGCGAATTCCCCAGCCGCGCTCCACTGGCCGGCTTTGAGCGCATCAATCGCTGCACCCAGAATCCGCGTCTCCTCGATTCGGAAGGTATCGATCCGGCCAAGATCCTCTGGAGCCATCGCCGCAAGCTCTTCGTGCAGCAGAAGCACCTCGATGTCGTCGGCCAGGCTTGCGTATCGCTCGGGGCTGACCTGGCGCAGTTTGGTCACGATGCCGACGCAGGTATTGATCGCTGGCCGGGCCAAAGCGCGCAAGGGCTTCAAGCGGTCCAGGTGGGGCGGTCGCGCTAGGTCCATCACGTACTCGACCGACAGCACCCACGCCCCAAACTGGTCGGCCAGCTTTTCCTCTTCCTTGCCAGCTAGGAGGGGCCTGCAGAACTCGCGCCACGACTGGTCCATGCCGGTGTGCCGCTCAAGAAACGCGCGCAACGCATCCCGTTCCGGCGCCGCTTGCACACGGCCGAGGAAGGTCGTGTCGCCGGCCAACACCTTCATAGCCACGTGCTCGATGCCCAGCAACTCCAGTTGCTTCGCGAACTCTCCACGCGCACCGACCATCCGCCCGGCCAGCCACAGATCCGCTGCGGCCAGGGTCAGCCCCGGCGTGTTGATGAAACTCTCAACCTCCTCAGGCTGCACTTTCCCGTGTGCGACCTCGCGCACCAGCGTGTCCAGGGACTTGCGAAAACGCTGGCCAGCTTCGTACACCGCCAGCAGCGGCGTCTCCCGCACCGTGATCTCGGTCAGCCCCGGCAGATGCACCAGCAACGGCTCGTTGTCGATGCCCATGCCATAGGGTTCGAGCGCCAACATGGTCTCCAGGAAGCTGCCTCGGTACGCCACCACCGGCTCGCGCAGGTCTCCTGCCTTGTGGCGCGCGATCAGGCCGTCCACGAAATCGTTGTACGCGCCGTCCTTGTCCAGCCACACCACGATCCCGCGCCTGCGCACCTCGCGCAGGACCTCATCTTCCAAGGTGCCGGATACCGGCCGAGCCTCAGTCATCATGCGCGTCCCCTATGCGAGAAAGTCGCCGGAAATACCGCCGCCAACCGTACGGCAGGGATAGCCCGCCGCGGCGCCCCATAAACGCGGCTCTAAACGCGCTTAACCGCGCTACCGCGCTATCCCTGGCGCGAAAAATCCACGAAATATCAGGGCGTTGCTGCGGTATCCCGGCAAGCGCCTCCTGCGACATAAACGCGGCCCTATACGCGGTCCCCCTCATTTCTGGTTTCCCTCGGAATTGCCCATTTGGTAGGTGCGCCCGCGCTTGTCGCCCTTGGCGATCAGCGCCCCGGACTTGCTCATCCGCGCCAGAAGTCTGGTTGCTTGGTCCTCGCTCAGTTGGCAAAGGTCCATCACGTCGGATCGAACGATCTCTCCTCGCTGCTGCACCAGATTCTTGACCATCTGCTCATGCTGGATGGAGGAGAAGCCCGCCTGCCGCACATATTCAGAATGGGCGCCGAGCGAGGCATAGACCTTAGGGCTCAACGTATAGGCTGCCCCCGTACCACGGCCGTGCGATTGAACCATCCCACTTTCCCGCAATGCCTCAAGCGTGTGGATCGCGGCTGTCTCATCCTTCTGAATCGCCTGCTGCAACTCCACCCGCGTCACCCTTCGCCGCTGCCGGAACAGCGATAGCGCGATCAGGGTATCGATCGGCAAAGGCATCTGGCGCCGGTTCTCTTCCTCCACGATCAAGCGCAAGAACGAAAGGTCGGCATCGGACGTCGGCATCCGCAACACCACCGACGAGCTATCGCTACGGGAATAGTCCGGTCGCGCACGCCCGTACCGCAACAGCCCCCGGTAGATCAGGTCCACACCGCGTCCCGTGCGTTCCACCAGCCCCAGCCGCTTGAAAACATCCGCAAGCCAGGGATTGCGCGGTCTGGGCTCGGTGGTCAGCAGGTTGTCCAGCGTCACGCCTTCCACAAACCCACCCGGATTGCTCACAGTCAAAGCATCGTCTTGTAGACGCACATGGATCGCGCCGATGCGAGTGTAGTCGCGATGGGTAAGGGCGTTGGCAACGGCTTCGCGAAAAGATCGCTTCTCAACCCTTGGAATAGGCACTCGGAACAATCCGACCTGGACCTCGTCCTCTCGGTTCCAGGGCGCCATCATGTTGTCCAGCCACTCCACGACCCGAAGTAGCGGCGCACGGGTGAATTCGTTGGCCCGAACCTCTTCCCGTTCAAGCACCTGAAACGCCACTTCGTGGGTTGGCACGAACTGCCGAAGAGCCTCCTCTTTTCCAATCAGCAACAGGCCCGCAAGGGTTGGCGAAATCGTTTCCCCATCACGCGATGTCAGCCCGAGAACGCCATCCAGCTCCTCGTTCGAAAGCGACGCCAAAGCGGCGTCCCCCTGGTTGCGCTCGATGAACTGTCGCAACCGAATCCGCTCGGCGTCGTCGAGATCCGCAAGCTTGCTGCCAGCGACGGGTTGCCGACTTACATCCTGGGCTCCCAACTGGCTCAACCTTGCCGGAATATCGTGCGGGAGGATGGGCACGTTCTCGGGGGTTCCATCGTGCTTCAGCCGCCGCTTGAAGTAGCTACCGGCTGTCGTGGCAACGACTTGGTTAACCTTGGGAACGGAGATCTTCGCAATCGTCTTGCCTTCCACCGCGAGCGTCTCGATGCGCACCTGCACCGATGGCACCGTTCGATTCCCCACCAAGGGGGCGATTCCGTCAGGCGGCTGGTGTGCCGGGTGCAGCCCTGTCGCGGTTCCATCATCTTCGACGCCGAGGTAGATGGCGCCACCTTCCGTGTTGGCCATGGCAATCGTCGTCGCGACCAGGTCGTCGTCGGACAGACGTTTCCGATCGCTCTTGAATTCGACCGTAAGGGTTTCCTTGGTGGGAATCTCAGGCATCGGCAGGCTCTTCTTCCTCGGTTCGATCTAGCAGAGGCGTGTCGGTGTCGTCGTCGGTCTTGGCGGCTTTGCGGGCGCGACGTTGGGCTTCCTTGGCCTGGGCGGCCTCGACTTCCTCGGGGTGGGCTTTCAGGAAGGCG
>Ga0181533_1005340_pt1 | contig 12375 bp, 8 predicted proteins | sample PEATcosm2014_Bin_45_FD_119772 | JGI IMG/M metagenome (GOLD analysis project Ga0181533, IMG submission 119772) | Peatland microbial communities from MTU Mesocosm Facility, Houghton, MI, USA - PEATcosm2014_Bin11_60_metaG | ecosystem: Environmental > Terrestrial > Soil > Wetlands > Peat | place...
CCACCAGCACCCGCACACTGCTCATGGTGACCTCCTGTGTTGCTGCCTGATCGCGCGGCGGATTGAGGCCCGGGGAATGCCGCAGTCCGATTTTTTCCGATTTCCCTTGCAAAATGCAAGTGTTGTTTTTGACCCACAGTTACGGTGCCGCAACCGACAACAATCGCACCGGTCCAATCAATCCCGACGGCAGCAGGGGCGAATCGGCCTTGTAAGGTGTGAAATCGGCGAAGGCATACTTCTTCAGCGCCCAGGGCTGCTGGTCGCCGATCATGCGGTTCACCCACAGGTTCGTCACCTGCACCACAATCTGATTGCTGCCTGGCTTCAGCGCATCGGTCACGTCGATCCGGAACGGCGCCTTCCACACAATCCCCTGGTACTTGCCGTTCACCGCGACCTCCGCGACATTCTCCACGTCGCCCAGGTCGAGCCACAGATGCGTCCCGGAAGAAAACGCGCTGGCCGGAACTTCGATCGTCTTCGTGTACGTGGCCGAGCCGGAGAAATACTTCACGCCCATGTCCGCCGACTCGCTCCATGAGATCAGCCGGTCGAACTGCGCGGTCTCCGGAGCGCCCCTGCTCGGCTCGAAGCTGACAACCCAATCCTTGTTGAGCGCCTCGTCCACTTCCGCGACCGCCGTTTCCTTGCGCTCGGGCAAGGTGAGCGCAGCCGTCTTGGCCGGCTCGTGAAACACAACAAACGTAGTTCCGTAAGATTCAAGATGCAGCGGCACCGTCGTATGGCCGCCGGCGATGGAATACGAGGCCGGCTGCGTCGTGCCGCTCGCCGCATCCCATAGTTCCGGCGCTTTGCCCTCCACGCGGAAGGTTGCATCCAGATTTTCCGCGCGATCCGAGCGATTATCCACGAAATAAACTTCGCCATCCGCAAGTTTCCGGTGCACGAACATCAGGTTCGCATCGGATTCGGGTTTGGTATATTCAAAATCGCGCACCACGCCGAGCGCGGCCAGTGCTTCATCGGCAGTGCCGCCGATAAAGAGCTTTCCTTTTCCGATTCTGCGCACGCCATGTGGCTGAGATGCCATGCCACGCAACGAATCCGCAACGCGCCTCCATTCTGCGGGATCGTTGGAGCCCCACATCGAATCGGCAACTTTTTTCCACTCTGCCGGATCGTCGGCGAGGCTGGGCGAATCCGTGGGCCGGTTCCCAACCACCACCGCGCCCTGCGCAATCAAATCTTTGAGCCGGCGCAGCACCGGCAGCGTCATGCGCTGGCTGCGGCCGCCGAGATAAAGGATGCGATAGCTCGTTCCGCCCGGCGTCACCAGCCGCCCATCTTTGAAGCTGAGCTCATGCAGAACAACGTCGCTATTCACAAAGTCGAAGGCGTAACCATCCGGCGCATCGCCAATCGCCTTCCAGCCGAAGACCGCGGTCAGCGGGCCCTCCTCGCCGTAGAAGTACGCCACATCGGCGGAGAAATGTCCCTGCTGCAGCATCCAGGAACACCGCGCCAGGTACGTGATCCACGGCTGCGCGTCTTCGGCCCACGTGTCGTTGCGATTGAACCAGAGTCCGTACTGCCCGAGCGTGAGGCCCGGCGCCATGTCGACCACAGGCTGGTGCGCGGATTCATGAATCTCGAAGCGATTCACACCCAGCGCAAACTCAAGGTCGGCGACCTTCTTCAAACTGCCGGGCGAAAACGACCACGCCGGCCCGCGCGAGGTCATCGACTCCGCGCCCACAATGTTCTGCCCGTAGATGTGCGCCACCGATGCCGCGCCGCGCAGGTCGGTGATGTAATCGACGTCCGGCCCCGGGTTGCCTGCCCATGTCCACATCGCGCCCATGGGAACGTCGGTCTTGCTGCGCATTTCCATGTCGTCGCCCAGCGAGGGGCGATGATATTCGAGCGCCTCACCGTAATACTTCATTCCGATATTGTGCAGGTCGTCGGCAATTTCGCCATAGTGATTCTCGGCGAGCAGTTGGCCGATGGTGCGCCGGAAGTCCCACAGGAAGCGGTCCGTATCCGCGCTGCTCTTGATGATGACGCCGGTCAGTGTGGGCAGCCATGGCCGCGGATCGTAGCCGCGCCGTTCGTGGAACTCGTCAAGAATTTGATCGGTCCAGTTCTGCGGTCCCACCTCGATGCTGTCCGACAGCAGCCACGCGATGCCGTTCGTGTCCAAATTCTCTGGGCCCACCGCGTCGGCATACATCTTCAGATATCCGTAGAGGTAGTTCCTCACATACTTGCGGTTCAGCTTGTCGACCTCGAGGCCGGTCGCCTCCGTGGGGGCGGGACCGTTCTCGTGGCCCGTCAGCGAAGACCCGATGCGCAATACCATCCACGTGCCGGCCGTCGGCGTCCAGTCGAGCGTTCCATCGGGCTGCATTTTGCCGGTCAGGTCGATCACATCCGCCTGCGGCACAATGAACTCTGGCGCAACTTTGGGATCGGCGATGGCATAGAAGTCGCGCGCGTTGGCGTAACCCGCGCGTTTCTCAAACTCATTCACGCGCGCGCCGCTCGCCAGCACCAGCTCGGTAATCTTGTGATCGTGCTCCGGCACAGCGGCCGGTTGCGCGGGGTACACCAAGCGGAAGTAGCGCGCGGTCACGGCGTCGAACGAAGCCGTACGCTCCACGATGCTGCTGAAGGCGATGTCGGTGATCTTGCGGAAGCTCTGGCCGTCGTCGCTCGCCTCAAGCCGCGGCGGGATCGCCGGGCTCTCGTGATCGAAGACGCTGATGGCCTCGTTGAGGCTCGCCAGCGTGACGGCCTGAATCCTCTGTGGGCTGCCGTAATCGAACAAGACCCAGGATTCGTTTCCCGGCGTGCTGGCCGGAAGATCAAGCGCGACCGTGCTTACGTCGCCGTCAGAGAGCGCGGCTACATTCGGCGCTCCGAAGTTCGCAGTTCCGGCGCTCGCAGTCACCTTCGGATCGAGCTCCTGTTGCGTTTTGTCGCCGTCGGGAATCCTGTATGCGATCATCGCAACGTCGGTGTAAAACTCCGGCGGCGTTGTCACTGTGCCGTCGGGCGCGCGCCGTCCCGGTACTTGAAAATTCTGAAACGTCCCATCCACCTGCGGCGGATGCGCGAGCTGACCCAAGAACGGCTTGCCGCCTTCCACGCGCGTCGCCGACCACACCATCTTCTTCATGCCCTGTGATGCGGGCACCCACGGCCCTCCGGTCTCGCTCCATCCCGGCGAACTGGCGATGGCCACTTCCATATTCATCGCGCGCGCTGTGGTCACGGCGGTTTGGAATGCCTGCTTCCACTCCGGCGTCATATAAACGAGCCGGTGCGGCACAACCTGCGGCGTATTGATGGCGCCTTCGAAAATGGTTACGCCGCCCACGCCCACGCGATGCATCCATTCAAGATCGAGCTTGATGCCCTCGGTGGAGATGTTGCCGTTCATCCAGTGCCACCACACGCGCGGCCGCGCCTCGTTGGGCGGATCGACAAATCCGCGCAGCAATGCGTCGGTCTGCGCAGCCGCGTCAGGTTGTGAAGCGGCCGGTGCCTGCGCCCGCGCGGAAAAGCCGGCCGTGCACACAAGGCAAGAAAGAACGGCAAGAGATAAGCAATGAGCTTTCATGAGAACCCATCCGTACGGTGAATGTGATAGCGCGGGAAGCCTGCTGCGCCTTCACGGTTGCTTTGGTGGGGCCACGGTGGCCCGCGTCGAGCCTGTCGAGATGCCTCCATCTACGAGCAGCGTCTGGCCGGTTACATAGCGGCTCGATTCGGAGGCGAGAAAGACCACGGCCCCATCCAGATCGTGCGGCTCACCCGGCCGCTTTGCGGGAATGCGATCGTTGAGATAGTTCACCCACTCCTGATTCTCGTAGAGAACCTTGGTTTGTTCGGTCCTGAACCATCCGGGAGCGAGACAATTGACCGTGACGCCGAACTTGCCCCAGTCGTCGGCGAGGCTCATCGTCAACTGGCGCACGCCGCCGCGGCTGGCGCCGTAGGGCGCGAGGCCTGCGTAGCCAAACACGCTGGTCACCGAGCCGATGTTGATGATGCGGCCATAACCGTGCGCGATCATGCCTCGCACAACGGCCTGCGCCACAAAAAACGTGCCCCGCAAATTGGTCTCGAGAATCTGATTCCAGTTGTCCCACGTCACTTCCAGCGCGGCCTTGCGAATATTGCAGCCGGCATTGTTGACCAGGATATGAATCTGCCCGAAGGCCGCTTCGGCATCGGCAGCCATGCGCCGGATGCTCTCCTCATCGCGTACGTCTAAATCAAGTGCAAGCACACGCCGGCCCAGCGCCTCGATCTCCGCCGCAAATTCTTCAAGGGTCTCGCGCTTACGGCTGGTGACGACAAGATCGGCTCCGGCTTTCGCCAGGGCGCGCGCGAAGTATTGTCCCAGACCGCGGCTGGTGCCGGTAACGATGGCCACCTGGCCGGACAGATCGAAAAGCTTTTGGTCGAACAGTTTGTCGCTGCTTGCGTTCATGGGAGCGTTCATGGCGTCAGAATCACCTTCATCAGATTTGGTTCGCGCGCGTGCAGCCGCGAAAACCAGCGCGGACCTTCTTCGAGGGGCGCGATGGCAGTAATAAGTGGCGCGACCTTGATCTTGCCGCTCGCGATCAATTGGATGGCCTGCGGATATTCGCCGGCCGAGGCGCACGAACCCTGCAGGCGCAGTTGCCGCGTGACGACTTTTTGCAGCGGCAGCGTGACCTCCGGCTGAATGTTGCCGATCAGCGTCACCGTACCGCCTTTTTGCGTGCAGTCGATGGCGGCATTCACGGTTTCATTCCTGCCTACGGCCTCATACGCGAGATCGACGCCGCGGCCACCGGTCAGCATAAGCACGCCGTTTGCCAACTCGCCGCCCGAGCCATGCAGAATGGCATCGGCGCCCATCTGGGAGGCCAGATGCAGCCGTGTTACGTCCACATCCGCGATGAAAACGCGTGCGCATCCCAGGGCTCGCGCCGCCTGCAGTGTCAGCAGGCCAATCATGCCCGCGCCGATGACCAGCGCTGTTTCCCCGCCCTTCACTTGCGACACGCGCACCGCGTGCAGGGCGACGGACGTAGCTTCCAGCATCGCCGCTTCCGCAAAGGAGAGATTCGCCGGCAAGTGGTAAAGGATGTGCTGCGGCACCGCAACATACTCGGCAAACGCGCCGTGACGCCGGTAATCGCCGCAGGAAACGCCGATCACCTGGCGGTTGTCACAGAGATTCACATCGCCGCGCTGGCAGAAAACGCATGTGCCGCAAAAGACGGTCGAATCGAAGGTCACGCGATCGCCCACGGCGTAGCCCCGGACGCCCGCGCCCACCGCGGCCACGGTTCCGGCGGCTTCATGGCCCATCACAATAGGAGGAATGCGCCGCCCCGACGATCCGTCGTAGCCATGCACGTCGCTGCCGCAGATGCCGCACGCCGCGACGCGCACCAGCGCTTCGCCCGGACCCGCTACAGGCGCGGGAAAATCCGCAATCTCAAGATGCTTGTATTCAGAAAGAAGCAGAGACTTCATGGCTCGTCGATTTCGTTCGCTTGCATGGCTCGTCTACTTGATCACTTTGTTCGTGCGCGGCCCGCGCAGGAAAAGAAAAACTACACGTCGCAAAGATCCACGGCGGCGCGCAGGCTGGTTAGCGGGTCATGTACGGGAATAAATTCCTGCGCCACGTAGCCCTTGAAACCCGCATCGGCAATGGCCCGCATGACTCCGTCCCATTGTACTTCCTGCGTGTTATCGAGTTCGTGACGGCCGGGCACGCCGCCGGTGTGAAAATGCCCGATCCACGCGAGATTTGCGCGGATGGTCGCGATCAGATCGCCCTCCATGATCTGCATGTGGTAGATGTCGTAAAGCAGTTTCACGTTGGGCGAGTTCACTTCCTCGATCACGCGCACGCCCCATGCCGTGTGGTCGCACATGTAGTCGGGATGGTCGACCTTGCTGTTCAGCAGCTCCATGCAGATGGTGACGCCGTTGTCCTCAGCAATCTTTTTCACGCGCTTCAGACCCACGATGGTGTTGCGCGCGCCTTCCTCGTCGCTCATGCCGCGGCGCACGCCGGAAAACGTAATGACGTTGGGCACGCTGGCCTTGGCCGCCAGCGGAATGTTCAAGCGAAACGCAGCCTCGATGGCGTCGTGATGCTCGGGCCGGTTGAGCGCGTCAGGAATGGTGCCTCCACCCGCATAGCCCATGGTGCAGATGAGCCCGTAGCGCCGGGGAACCTCCTACTCGTCGACCGATAGAAGATCAATGCCCTTCATGCCGATCCCGGCCGCGAAGGCGCAAAGTTGATCGAGAGGAATGTCCTTGTAGCACCACTTGCAGGCCGACTGGTGAATCCGGTTCTTGCGCACCGGCACGGCGGTTTCACCGGGCACCTGGGCCGGAAACGACGCTAATGCAGTAACGGCAAGACCGGATTTCAGCGCATCGCGGCGGGTCAAGCTGGAAGGTCTCATCGCAGTTCTCCCATTCTCAGAGCCTGTTCACACGTCCACAGGCGGATGGCAGCATTGTAATGGGATTTGCAGATGTTAGAAGGTGAAGGCGAGTCCGGCACGGAAGCTGCGCTGGTCCTGCGCGAAGAGAAGCAACGTGCCGTCGCTCAGAATGTACGGCTGATAACCCTCGGCAAGGAGATTTCTCACATCGAGCAGCGCCTCCAGGCCTTCTGCCCCATCGCGAGTAATCCGGATGGGCTGGCGGAAGTGCAGGTTCAGGAAAGGCTCGGCCATCTCCTGCGCAAAGGGCGCTACAGCGGTCACGGCATCATCGGGTTGCCAGGTGTAGCTGGCACGCCACTGGGTCCTGGTGCCGTCCAGCGTACCCGAGAGTGAAATTGCAAAAGTCTGCGCGTGCCGGGAGTGAGCGGCAGCCAGTACATCCGTCAATGCTGAGGCTTGCGGCAGTGCCGGCATCACCAGGGCATTGCCGCTGGCATAGCTGAGGCGAACGTGATTGCCGCCGGGCAGCCTGTGCTGCAGGCTGGCCTGCACGCCGGTGCTGCCGTAAGCGGGACCGGCTGCGCGCATCAGACCGCTCGCCCGATCAAACAGCACCGCAACCGGGGCATCGCCCGGAGCAAAGTGACCCATTGCCTCCAGCACAGGATTGTCAATGTGGTCGGCGAAGAACACAACCGACATGCCCGAGGCGTCAGTCTGCCGTTCCCAGCCGATCTCCTGATGAGACCCGTGCGCGATGGTCAGAGCGCCATTGCGTTCAGCCAGTGCGGGCAGCCATGCCGCGGCTTCGCTCCCAGCCCCCGCCTGATCCGGCACCATCGTGGCCATGCGGTAGCGCACCGTGGAAGCGCCATCGTGCCACGCCACCGTCGCATAGGGCAGCAGCGCGGTCACCGTGCTCGGCGAGGCTCCCGCCAAGCGTCCGGCCACGGCGTTCGAACCTGCCTCGGCCTCCACCGCTTCGCCAAAGTGCATCAGTTCCGAGCTGCGCACGGTCGCCTCGACGAGACCCGCATTCCCGGGGCCCGCGTTTCCGCCGCTCACCACTTCCGGGGCGATCGAAACAGCCGCCACCGATTGCACCGAGCCGGCAAATCCAAGATCCTGGCGGAAGCCCAGCATGGATTCCATGCCGGCGTTGCTGTCGGGCGCAAAATCCACGCGCGCCAGCAGTTCGCGGCTGCTCGACGGCGTATCCTCGACGGCCGTCGAAAAGCGCTCGCCGTTTTCGCCAAAGGTGCCGGCCTGGCCCGTCGCCATGATCCGCGCCTTCAGTTTCGGCGTAGCGCCGGGGCCCTCTGAATCCACAACCAGCGGCCCATCCTCAAGCCAGCGCAGCAACGGCCGGTTAGCCGCGGAGCGCAGCGTCCACGCCCAGTCGTCCTTTTGCGCGTTGCCGGCACGCGGTTCCGCCGGCAGCCATTGAATCACTTCGTAGAGCGTGTAGAGCGTGAGATTAACGATTGTGCTCGCGTGGACCCTGACGTTTTCGCGTTGCGAAGGCAGGAACGAGGGCCCCATGGCTTTCAATATGTAACGCCCGGGTGTCAGCGAGGAGATAAGAAAGCGGCCTTCGTCGTTGGTGTAAACGCTGGCGATGATGCTTAGGTCGGGGCCCAGCAACTGGACTTCAGCGCCGATTTGCGGCACGCCCGCCGAATCCCGCACCAATCCCGACACCGACCCAGTCGCCGCCCCACAGAGCGAAGCAGTCCCCAAAGCGATCAGCACGGCGAACCCGGCGAAATAGGTGCTGCACTTCATCTGCAGATCAGTATCTCCGCCGCGTCTCTGGCGATCTTCCCCGAAAGCTTAGCCGCGCAGGTCCCCGAATTCTTGGGTCCGGTTGGATCTTGCGCGGGATTGCTACTATTCCACGATAAAAGGTGCCGATTGCGCAATCTCTTGTTTCGTAATTGCGTCATTTACTTTCACGGTCACCTTGTACCTTCCCGGGCTCAGACCGGCAATCGGCAGGGTTTTCTCTACCGTCAACTGGTCGCTATGCGCCCCTAAATCCTTTGATTCCAATTGCTTCTCGAGAATCACAGTGCCCGTAGAATCGATGATCTGGTAGGTAACCGTCGCCGAATTACTCTTGGTGGCCTCGTCGATGCCAAGGTTATAGAACTGCAGCCAGAAGTTCAGGTCCTGGGTGCGCTTGATACTGACGGGCGTTTTCGAGTTCTCTGAAACCCGCGGCCGGACGTACATATTGCTGATGATGAAATTGCCGTTTCCAATCTGCTGGGAAGATACGATGTTCATCACATCGGCCAGGATCAGCGATGAAGCCCCCAGCTTTTCGTCCTGAAACTCCGGAACGTTGAGGCTTTGGCCGTAAATTCCGATGTGATCCGGGTTGTTCACGTCCTTGATCGCGATATCGAGGCGGTAGAGCCCGGGCGGCAGTGGTAGCGCCTTCCAATAGAGCGACCGCCGGTCGAGCGCTTTCTCCAGCAGCTCGGAGGGCTCAGTCACCTCCACCGTGTCCTCGAAGGTCTGCACCGTCTTGTGCATGATCGTGGTCACCCGGCCCAGGATGTTCACCACGCCCTTTGAAACCCCATCCTTGGTCACAAAGGTGATGTCGCGGTTGCGGATCTGCATGGTGATCGGCACCAGGTCCATGCTGTCGGTCACCTTCACGTAGTCGGTGCGCACGTCGAAGTTAAACACCGGACCCTGCATCAGCTTGTGCGAGGAGTTGTATACGTCAAGGTCGTTCATAAGGTCCGTGAACTTGACCGGCGGAGGCGCGAACAACTTGGCCGCCTGCTCAATGCGGTCGAACTCCTTGCCCTGGTTGTAATCGCCCATCGGGCCATTGCCCAGCTGCTCCAGTCCGTTGCCTTTGAACCGGTTGGTCTTGTCCTGATTGTTCATCTGTTCCCACTGCGTCAAGCCGGCGCCGGGAACATATTTCAGGGCGTCCTTCTCGCTGCGATCGATGGTGAAGTGATAATCGCCGCACTGGCAGGTATCCACGAACTCGATATCGATGTTCTCGCCAATACCCTCGAGATAACGGTAGTGCCATACCTCAAACGGGAAGGTGGACGTCTCGCCGCCACCCTCTTCCATAGGCCGCTCGTACATGCCGCCCGAGGGGTGAGAGTCGATGCTGTCGGCAGGGCCGAAAGCAATATAGATGTGGCCGCGGTCGGTCTTCCAGCCGGGTTTGCCGGCAGCAAAGTGGTCGTTGGCGTACTGGATGCGACGGTAATGCTCGTCGCGAAACTCATTCTCGGGAGAATCGGGATTGGGGTTGCGGCGCTGCCAGAAGTTCTCGATGAAGGCCTCGCGCTCTTCATCGTTGCTCAGGCTCATGAAGGCCTTGCGCTCATCGTCGGTAATGATGTAAGGGACGTCCTGGTCCAGCCAAACCTTGTAGGGGCCCTTCAACTCCTGCCGGAGAGCCTTCTGCGCCCTGTACCGCTCCTTATCGTTGAGCTGGCGCTTCATGGGATCGGCTTCCTGGCCTTGCCCCGAATCCTGGCCTTGGCCGGCGGCCGGCTGGGTCCGTTGCGTGGGGGCGGGGGCGGCATTCTGTTGCCCCAGAAGGCCGACAGCGGGGACCGAAATGAGGCCGCAACTGAGAGCTGTGAACAGAAAACGGCGGCTATTGAACATCATTGCCTTGGATACTCCTGCGATGCTCTATTTTACGGCTCCCGGAAGCGCCGGGCAAGGTTCCGTCGGCAGTTACAACGGTTCCAGAATTGCCGCACCCCGGAACCCATACTGCTAAGTGGCGTTTTCCTCAAGAAAACGTCACATTTCGCTGTCCTCAAAAGGGCATGTGAATTCTGGAACCGCTCTGATTCCGCTGGTTCGACGTTCCAGGCCGCGTAAGGTCACTCCGGGAGCAAGGCGGACAGTGAAAAAGCCGTCTCACTACCCATTTTTGGCTCGCCAGCGAGCCTCCATCACGTCAAAAATGCAGGCGCATCTCGCTCGCCTGCTGCTATTTGCAGCCTCAGAGGCGATTTGAGCCCGCCCCTGTGTCATTTGGATGTGCGCTGCCGCACATGACCTTGCGCCGCGCCGCGGGGTGGCAGGCCGGGCCGTACCCCAGGCACGATTTCTCGGAACCGATCGGCTCGCGCTCGCGTACACTGGATGGGAGACCAACTCCAAGAAACGAATGGCCATGAAGAAAATCCTCCTCATTGCTCTCGCTGTGTTGATCGCCGCCGGGCTTGTAGCTTTCATGGTGATCAAGCAACAGTCCGGGTATACCAAGGTATTCACCGCCACCGTGGCGCGCCAGGATTTGACCTCCGTCGTCAGCGGCACCGGCCAGATCAAACCCAAGAACATTGTGAACGTAGGCGCCACGTCGTTTGGCCGCATCACCCGCTTCTACGTCAAGGAAGGCGATCACGTAAAGAAAGGCGAGATTCTGGCGACCGTTGAAAGCGTGCAGCAGGAGTCCACGGTTAACGCCCAGCAAGCCACCATTTCCGCCGCCAAAACCGACATCTCCTCCTACATTGCTGCCGAAAAGACCGCTCAGGCCAATGTGGAGCACGCGCAGGCCGATCTGGAGCAGAAAAAGCTGCAATGGGATCGCGCGCAGTCGCTCTACAAGTCCGGCATCATGTCAAGGCAGGACTATGAGACCAACAAAGCTAATTACGATCTGGACGTGGCGGCACTCGCCCAGGCCGTCGCGGGGCTCAACCAGGCCAAGGCGCAGACCGAATCCGCCCGCGGCCACCTGCAGACCGACGTCGCCAACCTCCGGGCCGATCAGGACCTGCTGAGCAAGACCATCGCCACCGCGCCCTTCGACGGCATTGTGACCAACGAGCCGGTACGCGAGGGCGAGACGGTCGTGGAAGGCATCCAGAACGCCGAAGGCTCCACGTTGATGACGCTCGCCGACATGAGCGTAGTCACCGCCGAAGTGAAGGTAGATGAGACCGACATCGTGAGCGTGCTTCTCAGCCAGACCGCCGATGTGACCGTGGACGCGTTGCCCAACAAGATCTTCAAAGGCCACGTGACCCTGGTCGGCGATCAGGCGCTGCTGCGCTCTACCGGCGTGGCCACTTCGCAGTCCACCTCCGGCACCGAGGAGGCCAAGGACTTCAAGGTAGTTGTCACGCTCGACGATCCGGGCGACGAATTGCGCCCCGGGCTCTCCTGCACCGCCAAAATCACCACCGCGCACAAAACCAACGTGATCACCCTGCCCATCCAGGCGTTCACCATGCACGATCCAGCCACGGACAACCAAAAATCCAGCGGCAGCGTCCAGGCGGCTACCGGTCCGCCCGCGCCTGCGGCCAAGTTGAATCCCATCCAGGGCGTCTTTATCGCCGAGAAAGACGCGCACGGCCGTCTCCGCGCCAGGTTTGTTCCCGTCACCACCGGCATTACGGGCACCACCGATATCGAAGTGCTTTCAGGCCTCAACCCAGGCCAGGAGGTCGTCACCGGCCCCTACAAAACGTTACGCGATCTCAAGGGCGGTTCCCTGCTCAAGCGCGACACGGAGAAGCCCGTGACGATTACGTCTAACGGCAGTTGAGAAAGAAGTGTGAGTGTGAGTGTGAGTGTGAGTGTGAGTGTGGGCGTGAAAGGCAGTGGGACGGCAAAGTCTTATCGTGAGCTGTTGGTTTGGCAAAAGGGAATCGGGTTGTCAGTTCTGGTTTACCGTTTATCGAAGCAGTTCCCTCGTGAAGAGACCCACGGGCTCTCGAGGCAGATGCGCCGGGCGGCGGTATCGATACCAAGCAATATAGCCGAGGGTGCGGGACGGCTGAACACTCAGGAATACAAGTAGTATCTCGGCGGTGCCAGAGGGTCAAGTTGTGAATGGCAGACGCAATTGACTATCGCGAGGGAATTGGGATTCGGAGAGATTGAGCAGCTTCGCGAAGCCGAGTCCGCATGCGATGAGATA
>Ga0181533_1005343_pt1 | contig 12364 bp, 9 predicted proteins | sample PEATcosm2014_Bin_45_FD_119772 | JGI IMG/M metagenome (GOLD analysis project Ga0181533, IMG submission 119772) | Peatland microbial communities from MTU Mesocosm Facility, Houghton, MI, USA - PEATcosm2014_Bin11_60_metaG | ecosystem: Environmental > Terrestrial > Soil > Wetlands > Peat | place...
AAACCCTTCGGCTCCGCTGAATTGCTGGCACGTCTCCGTGTCCTCCAGCGCTCAATACCGGCTGAACCAGACGGTCCTCTGTTCATGCACGGCGACCTGCAGGTGGACATCATATCCCATCGGGTTACCCTTCGGGGTCGCCAGTTGGATTTTACACCTACTGAAGCGGCCGTGCTTTACATACTGGTCCGGCATGCCGGGAAACTGGTCCCGTGCAGGCATCTGCTCCGTTGCGTTTGGGGAAATGACCTGGAAAACAAGCTCCACGATCTTCACGTCTATATCCGCAGCCTCCGCCAAAAGCTGAATGGAGCCGGCAACGAAAGCGTGATCCAAACCGAAGGCAGCACAGGCTATCGTCTCCTGCTTCCGGTGGATTGCCAACATGCCCCTTCCGAATCAGTTTCGCCGGACATGAACTGCGCCATTGCCTGACCGGGTTCTCATCCTTTTCGGCCAGCCCGCGTAGTTAACTCCCTTGGAATATCACTGCAACAGCCCTGATTGCCAGGATATGCCCGCGCCCCTTGATGGAATTTTAACGTTTCTTTCGCTTCTTTGAGTCTTTTTTGCGCTTCGCTGTTGAGGTTTGCGCATCGTGGTAAATGCGCGCCGCGTCATTTTTTTTGGCATCAAGTCTGAACAAAAACAATTCTCTGTGACACAACCATTTACGATTTTCCATACGAGGCGGGCACGGTCCTTGCAAAAGGCTTATCCCAGTTAAACTGACATTGAGTGATTTGAGCTATGAAAAAAATCGAAGTGATTATCAAGCCTTTCAAACTTGAGGAGGTCAAAGACGCCTTGGGGGAGATCGGCATTGAGGGGATGACCATCTGTGAAGTGAAGGGATTTGGCCGGCAGAAGGGGCACACTGAAATCTTCCGCGGCAGCGAATACACCGTGGATTTTCTGCCCAAGATCAGGCTGGATATTGTAGTGGCCGACGAAATGGTGGAACAGGCGGTCGCGGTCATCATCAAATCCGCCAGGACGGGAAAAATTGGCGACGGCAAGGTGTTCATTTCCGCGATTGAAGAAGCCATCCGGATTCGCACGGAAGAAAAAGGAAACCTGGCAGTCTAGAAAACAAAATTGAGTTTAGTGGCGCAATCAAACTGACATTGAACGAATTGAATTATGACAACAATCGAGATTATTCAGATAGTACTCTTCTTTGGCCTGGGCATCGCGCTGACGCCGCCGGTTGGCCGGTTCATGTACAAGGTCTATACTGGCGAGAAAACCTTTCTCCACCCGATTCTCCAGCCGATTGAGAATCTCATCTACAAGCTGACGGGAGTTGACCCGAAGGAGGAGATGACCTGGTTGAAATACCTCTGGGCTGTGCTGCTGTTTTCCACCGTCGGCTTCGTGGCAGACATGGCGCTCTTCATGACGCAGAAATGGCTGCCGATGAATCCGCAACATTTGCCCAACTGCTCCTGGGACTTGGCGTTCATGCAGGCCTGGAGTTTCACTTGCAACGCGGACTGGCAGTCCTACGCGGGTGAGACGACCATGAGTTACTTTTCGCAGATCTTCGCCATCATGGTGCATCAATTTCTGAGCGGCTCGGTGGGGCTTGCCGTTTTGGTGGCGGTGGGGCGGGCGCTGAAGCGGGCCTCAATCAAGACCGTTGGCAATTTCTGGGCGGACCTGACCCGAGGCCTGCTCTACTTTGTCATCCCGCTCTGCGTGGTTTGGGCCATTCCACTCGCCTGGCAGGGCGTTCCGCAGACATTCAAGGCCTATCCAAATGCCCAACTCATGGAGCCATACACCACCCAGGTGCAGGCGACCGACGCAAAGGGGAATAACGTGATGACCAACATCCAATTGGTGTTGCAGGCCCCGAAGTTGGATGCGAAGGGCCAGCCAGTCATGGCCAACGGCGTTGCGGCCATGGTGGATGTGCCACAGATGGACGCGAAAGGCACGCCCATCATGACCAACGTGCCGGTCATGGTGGATGCGAAAGTGGACACCCAACCCATTCCAGTCGGGGCCGTGGCGTGCTTCGAGGCGATCAAGCAGCTCTTCACCAACGGTGGTGGCTGGTACAACGTGAACAGTGCGCACCCGTTTGAAAATCCCACCCCGTTGACGAACTTCCTTGAGATGTTGGCGATCATTGTCGTGCCGATGGCCCAAGTCTATATGTTTGGCTTGCTGGTGGGTAACAAGAAACACGCCTGGACATTATTCAGCGTCATGCTCGCCCTGTTTTTCCTTTCCTTCGTCGGAGCCTGGTATTTCGAGTCGCAGCCAAACCCGGTGACGGGCAACGCTCTGGCGAACATGGAAGGCAAGGAACAAAGAATCGGGGTGATGAACAGCGTGCTTTGGGGAACCTCTTGCACCGCGATAGACAACGGCTCGGTCAATTCCATGCACGACAGCTATATGCCGCTGGCCGGGATGATGCCGTTGTGGAACATCCTCGTCGGTGAAATGCTTTTCGGCGGCATTGGTTGCGGCATGTATTGCATGTTGTTTCACGTAATCATCACCGTCTTCATTGCCGGCCTGATGATCGGGCGAACCCCGGAGTATCTCGGCAAGAAACTGGATGCGTGGGTTGCGACTTGGGCGGTGATTGGCGTACTGATTCCGAATGCCGCGTGTTTGCTTCCAACGGCTTTGGCCGTCGAGATACCGCAAGGCTTGTCCAGCATGGCCAACAACGGGCCGCACGGCTTGACCGAAGTCTTATACTGTTTCGGTGAGGCGGCGAACAACAATGGCAGCGCCTTTGCCGGACTGAACGCCAATACGCCGTTCTACAACATCGGCGCCGGCATCGTCATTTGGATCGGACGATTCATTCCCATCATATCCATACTGGCAATCGTGGGCCGGCTGGCTTCCAAGAAAACCGTCGAGGCTTCCTCCGGCACGCTGCCGACTCATGGCTGGACGTTTGGCCTCACCTTGGCGGGAGTCATCACCATTGTCGCCGCGCTGACGTTCTTCCCGGCGCTTTGCCTGGGACCCATCGTCGAGCATGGGTTGATGCTGGCGGGCCGGATGTTCTAAACCATCCAAATTTTTCAACAAATACATATGAGCACAAAAGTCGAATTCAAATATTCGGAATTGTTCCGGCAGGCGGTGATTGACGCGTTCAAAAAGCTGCATCCGCGCGACGAAATCAAGAATCTGGTGATGTTCGTCGTGTGGCTCGGCTCCATCTGGACGACGATCATTCTGTTCCTGCCCGGCCAGTTCAATCTGTTTAACATCCAGATTTGCTTCTGGCTGTGGTTCACCTGCCTGTTCGCGAATTTTGCCGAGGCCATGGCCGAAGGCCGGGGCAAGGCCCACGCCGATGCCCTCAAGAAAATGCGCACGAAGACCATGGCCCGCGCGCTGGTAAATGGCAAAGAAGTTCAGGTCGCCAGCTCTGATCTGAAAGTGGGCGACTATTTTGTATGCGAAGCCGGGGAATTGATTCCCGCCGACGGTGAAATTGAAGAAGGAATCGCCACGGTGGATGAATCGGCGATTACAGGCGAGTCGGCGCCCGTGGTGCGTGAAAGCGGTGGAGACCGCAGCGCAGTGACCGGAGGCACCCGGGTGCTGAGCGACCGGATCGTTGTGCGAGTCACCGCCGAATCCGGCAATTCGTTTCTCGACCGGATGATTTCGATGATTGAAGGCGCTCGCCGGCAGAAAACGCCAAATGAAATCGCGCTGAATATTGTGTTGGTCAGCCTCACGGCGCTTTTCATCGTCGTCGTCTTCGTGCTGCCGCCTTACGCCCATTACAACGAAGCTCAGGCCGGTCAGAAGGGTGTGGTGTTGACTTCCATTCCCGTGCTGCTGGCGCTGATCGTTTGTTTGATCCCGACGACCATCGGCGGACTTTTGAGCGCCATCGGCATCGCCGGCATAGACCGTTTGATGCGCCGCAACGTCCTGGCGACGAGCGGCCGGGCAGTCGAGGCTGCGGGCGACGTGGACGTGCTGCTGCTCGACAAGACCGGGACGATCACACTCGGCAATCGTCAAGCGACGGAATTCATTCCCGCTCCGGGCGTCAAAGTGCAGGAGCTTGCCGAAGCCGCGCAACTTGCCTCGCTGGCCGATGAAACGCCCGAGGGCCGTTCCATCGCCGTCCTGGCAAAAGAGAAATATGGTCTGCGCGGCCAGGAAGTGGCCGAACGATTCGCGACTTTCGTGCCCTTCACGGCACAAACACGAATGAGCGGCGTGGACCTTTACGCCGAACCACAACTCCAGCCCGACCTAAGGGAGCGCGGCCTGGCTATAGCCGGCCATTCAACAGTCCTTGCGGCGCCACAGTTGTTGGCAACCGAGCCTGCGGCACACCCAATCCGTAGCATTCGCAAAGGCGCAGCCGAGGCGGTGGCCAAACTTGTGAAAGAGAATGGCGGATCAGTGGATCAAAGCGTGATGAACAGGGTGGACGACATTTCACGACAAGGCGGCACCCCGCTGTTGGTGGCCGACGGAGCCCGGCTGCTCGGGGTCATTCAACTCAAAGACATTGTCAAAGGCGGCATCAAAGAACGCTTCGCGCAACTCCGCAAGATGGGCATCAGCACGGTCATGATCACCGGGGACAATCCGCTGACCGCGGTCGCGATTGCCGCCGAGGCCGGGGTGGACGATTACATTGCGCAGGCGAAGCCGGAGGACAAGCTCGCCCGCATCCGCAAGGAACAGGAAGGCGGCAAACTGATCGCGATGATCGGCGACGGCACCAACGACGCACCCGCTCTGGCGCAGGCCGATGTGGGCGTGGCCATGAACACCGGCACCCAGGCAGCGCGCGAAGCCGGCAACATGGTGGACCTGGACAGCAATCCGACCAAGCTCATCGAGGTGGTCGAGATCGGCAAGCAGTTGCTCATGACGCGCGGCGCGCTGACCACGTTCAGCATTGCCAACGACGTATCGAAGTATTTCGCAATCTTGCCGGCGATGTTTGGGCTGCTTTACGCCACCGCCGTCGGTGGACGCGGCCCGCTCGACAAGTTGAACATCATGTATCTGCACTCGCCGCAGAGCGCGATCCTGGCGGCGGTAATCTTTAACGCACTGATCATCGTGGCGCTGATTCCCCTGGCGTTGAAAGGTGTGAAATACCGCCCGCTCGGCGCGGCAGTGATTTTGCGCAACAACATGCTGATTTATGGTATTGGCGGCATCATCGTGCCGTTCATATTCATCAAGCTGATTGATGTGTTGCTGGTGTTGGTTCACCTGGCACCTTGATGTCGCTGATGCCGAAAATTACAAACGAGGAAATACTATGATCAAACTTATTACCCAATCCGTAAGGCAGACTATTTTGTGGAGTGTCGTGGCCGGAGTCCTGTATCCGGTCGTCATGACGATCTTCGCGCAGGTTGCATTTCACAACCAGGCCAACGGGAGTCTGGTGGAAAAGGACGGCAAGATTATTGGCTCCGCGCTGTTGGCGCAGCAGTTCCAGGGCACCAATTACTTCTGGCCGCGGCCGTCAGCCTGCAGCTATGGCACGGGGCCATCGGGCATCACGGCGTCCAGTGGCAGCAACCTGGGGCCCACCAGCGGGCCTTTGTATACGAATGTCATGAACAATATCGCGGCCTTCATCAGCGGGAACAACCTGCCGACGAATACCATTGTCCCGGCGGATATGGTTTTTGCCTCCGCCAGCGGCCTTGATCCGCATATCAGCCCCGAAGCCGCGCGGCTTCAGATCTCTCGCGTCGCCGCCTCGCGTGGCATGAGCGAGGACAAAATCAAGGCACTCGTCGATCAATTCACCGAGCCGCCGCAGTGGGGGTTTCTCGGCCAGGCGCGAGTGAATGTTTTGCTGCTGAATGTCGCCCTCGACAAAGCCCAAGCCGAAACTGGCGCACCAGCCAAAGGCTGATGATGCGCGTGTGAATCGATCAGAAGCGAGGCTGCCTTGGATGTCGAACGGCAATAGACGGCCTGGCCGGGGTAGTCCGACGAATCCAGCTTGTTAGGACGGTATCGTAATACGGCAGATCAATCAGGGCGATGACCGGTTGCAAGTGATACACCCACTTGGGCCCATCCCGGCTCCGTAAATTTCTCCACGGATTATTAATAACGTTGCTCACATTTTCGTTCGCTGGTGCGCTGGCGAAAATTTTATCGGCTGGGCAAAAGGAAACAGAGATGGCGGGATTTTTGAACGGCATCAAATTGTTTATACCCAAGAAATACCGTTGTAAACAGGGCGTTTTGTGCGTTTTCGCCTGGCGGTTCCACCAACTGGCATCACCGTTGCTAAGCGGGGGTGGCTGAGTTCAGCCAAACGCAAGTGTAGTTGAAGAATTGAATGACACTGTGTGAAAAACATGAAAAAAATTGAAGCCATCATCAAGCCCTTCAAGCTCGAGGAAGTCAAAGACGCCCTCGGCGAAGTTGGCATCGAAGGGATGACGGTGAGCGAGGTCAAAGGTTTCGGCCGGCAGAAGGGCCACACTGAAATCTACCGTGGCAGCGAATACACCATGGACTTCCTGCCCAAAGTCAAAGTCGAAATCGTCGTGTCGGACGACCGCGCCGACAACGCCATTACGGCCGTGGTCCACGGTGCCAAGACCGGAAAAATCGGCGATGGGAAGATTTTTGTCACGTCGATAGAACAGGCAGTTCGCATCCGCACGGATGAAACCGGAAACCAGGCATTATGACCAGCTAACGTAGAAACCAAATAAACCAGCAAACCAGAAACAGTTAAACGAACCAACAAGTATGACAAACGAACCAACATCACCCGGTGGCGGGAACAAGCCCACCACCAAAGCAACACTGGGATTAACAGGACTGACCATAAACGCCATGGCCTTGATTGCGCCCGGCGCATTCTTGTGGCTGACGTTTCAGGAGCAATCACTCTACGGCGCGCCGATGGCCGGCTGCGCGATGTGGGTCGGCCTGCTGGCCGCGCTGCTGCTGTGCTTCGCGACGGCGATCAGCTATGCCGAGCTCTCCAAACTCTATCCCGGCGCGGGTTCTTCATACCTTTACGCCGAACAGGCGTTCTTGTCCAAGACCCATGCGTATAAATTTGCGCGCATCGCCAAATTTTTCACCGGCTGGGCCAGCCATTTGTATTACTGGGTTTACCCAGGCTTGATGGTCGGGGTGACGGCGATTCTCGGCGGCTATCTGGCCAGCCAGTTTTGGCCGAACACCTTCAGCGGCACCTACAACAGCCCGTTGTTCATGTGGATTTTCTGCATCGTATTCTCACTGCTCGTGGGTTACATCGCCTACCGCGGCGTGAATGGCAGTACGGCGGTCAACATGGGGATCAATGTCATCCAGATTACCGCGCTGGTGGTTTTCGCGGTCATGGCCATCGCCTATCGCACCAATCATCCGCAAGGATCAGTGGGCTGGCATCTGTCCAACGGAACTCCGGTGAACTACAATGTTGATCAAGTCAACGTGCTGGACGACAAGAATCAGCCCGTGCCGGACACTTGGGCCGATGGTTCTCCGAAAATCGCACAAGATGCGAATGGCAAGGATTTGATGGGCAAAGATGGCAAACCTGTTCCCGCCATCAAGCAACAAGACCGGCAAGTCTCGGCTGACGACCTGGACAAAACCAAGAACACCGACGCTGTGGTGTTGGGCACCTTGACCGTGATGGGACTCGCCGTGGGCGACCCGTATCCGGTCTTTCAAAAGGACGATGCCGGCAAGCTCAAATTGGACAAGGATGGTCACGCGATATCCGATCCGTTCATTTTAAGCTACAAGCCCGAAGACGCCGTCACCGGCAAACCGGGCGACGCGAAAGATCCGCAAACATTTAATTTTCACACTTCGGCCAAGTCGGTCATTGTTCCGCATAAAATGAACTTCCTCTTCATTCAGGCGTGCATTGCGATTCTCCTGCTCGTGGGTTTCGAGTCGGTGACTTCCATGGGTGAAGAAGCGAAGAATCCCAAGAAGGACATCGGGCGGGCGGTGTTGCTGTCCTTGGTAATTCAGGGCGCAATGTGTTACATGTTCGAGTATTTTGCCGCGAATTATTTCCTGAACAGCGGCTACACAGTCTCGAACGCCGGCGCTTCCGGCGCGCCGCTCGGCGACATGATGGTGCTCGTCGGCACGTGGATGTTTGGCAGCTATGCGGCGGGCCGGGCGTTCATGCTCGTGCAGGCCGGCACTGTGTTCCTGGCGTTGATCGGCACGACCCTGGCCTGCATCAACACCGGCGCGCGGGTGACTTATGCGATGGGCCGCGACGAAGAAGTGCCGTCGCACTTCGGCTTGATACATGGCCGGACGCTCTCCCCGCACCGGGCGATCTGGACGCTGGTGATGATCTCGATGGTCTTCGGCATTCTGACAACGCTGATCTATCTCGGCGGGCAATCCTCGGACTTGGCGGCGTTGGACAAACACAACTTTTGGTATAGCTTCGGCATCTTCTCACCGCACGCTTATACCTGGCTGCCCAATTCGCTGGTCACCATTACTCTCATCAGCAACTTCGGCACGTTCCTGCTCTATATGACGACTTGCATCGTGGCCATCGTGGCGTTCAAAGAGCACCACAGTTTCAACGGGTTCAAGCATTTCGTTGTGCCCATCTTCGGACTGTTGGCGAACTTGGGCTGCATGTTGTTCTATCTGGTCGGCCCGTTCTCGGTCAGCGGCATGAGCTGGCATGAACCTTACATCGCGCTTGGTTTCGCTGCGGTCTGGGGCATTTATGGCGTCATTTACTTCAAATCGAGAAGCGCCAAACTTGGCCGGTCCGCGATCCTTGCCGAGAAACCTGCATTAAGTTGAAGTCAAGGAGGACAACGCACAGCCCGGCCACCGTCACGGTGGCCGGGTTTCATTTACCCCCGCTTCGGCGGGACAACATCCGATCGACTTACAGTCTTTCGCTCAACAACATTGTCGGATACCCTTGGACCGCCCATGAAAATAAAATGCTTCCAGCTTTCCAGCATAGGAACCGTTCGCGACCACAACGAAGATTTCATCGCTTTTTGGGAGCCGGAAGATTTTCAGCAATTGCAGGCCATCGGCAGCGTCGCCGTTCTGGCCGACGGTGTGGGCGGCGAAGGCAATGGTGACATTGCCAGCCGCTTGGCGGTGGAAACCGTGCTGGCTATTTTCAAGGAAACCAAGCCCGAAACCGCCCTCACGAGTTTGGTGCGCCAGATTTTTGACGAAGCTTCCGCTAAAATTTTTCAGACCGCCCAAAAACAAGGCCGCATGTCCACCACGCTGCTGACCTCCATTTTTCGCGACGACAAGGTCACCATTGCCCACGTCGGCGATTCCCGCTCCTACCTTATCCGCGCCGGAAAAATCAAGCGGATGACCACCGACCATTCTTACACCACGTTGCAGGTCAAATTGGGATTGTTGCTGGAACGCAATGCCATGACCAGTCAGCACCGCTCAACGTTGACGCGGTGCGTCGGTGCCGAGCCCTATTGCCATTATGACATTTCAACCGTGGCATTGGAGAAAGATGACATCATCCTCCAATGCTCGGACGGACTTTATGGCTTTGTTTTGGACGATGAAATTCTGGATGCGGTGATCAAGTATCATCCCGGGGAAGCGTGCAAACGGCTGATTGAACAGGCCGAACGCCGCCAGGCCAGCGACAACGTTTCCGTCCAGATTATTCAGGTGTGGCAGGTGGAACAGTCGTTGCAGGCCCAGAGTGCCGCCGATAAAACCCGCCGTCCGTTCGGGAATAATATCGGCGTGGGGCATTTGCTCGATGACCGGTTTGAAATCACCGACGTCATCGCCAAGAGCGGCATGGCTTCGCTGTTCAAAGCCAACGACCGGCAAACCGGCAAGGCGGTGGCCTTGAAAATTCCCTATTTGCAAATCGAAAGCGACCCGGCGGGATTTGACCGTTTTCGTCGTGAGGAAGAAATCGGGGTTCGGCTCAATCATCCGTATATCCTGAAAATTCTTCCCGTTGAAAAAAAGAGCCGGCCTTACATCGCGATGGAATATCTCGAAGGCCAGACCTTGAGCGAATTGCTGCGCAACGTGCGGCCCTTGCCGGAACCGGACGCGGTCAAAATCGCCAGCCGCATTTGCACCGCCCTCTCCTATATGCACCAAAGTGGAGTCCTGCATCGCGATTTGAAGCCGGCCAACATCATGCTTTGCAACGACGGCTCGATTCGCATCATGGATTTTGGAATTGCCCGGGCGGCAAATTCCCGGCGGCTCACCTTTGTCGGCTTCACGCCCACGATGGGCACGCCCGATTACATGGCACCGGAGCAGGTCAAAGGCAGCCGGGGCGACGAACGGACGGACATCTACAGCCTGGGAGCGATCCTGTACGAAACGGCCACGGGCGAACCGCCATTCGCCGGCGACAGCCCTTATGTAATCATGAATGCCCGCGTCACGGGTGACCCACAGGCGCCGCGAAAAATAAATCCGAATCTGACGCCCGTGCTGGAGGAAATCATTCTTCACGCGATGGAACGCGATCCGAAGAAGCGGTATCAAACCGCTCTTGAAATGAGAACCGAACTGGAGAATTACGAGGCGGTGGTCATGACCAGCCGCCACAGCCGGTTGCAGGCGCCACAGATCTGGAAATCGCGGTTCCGAATGGTGCCCATGATCATCGGCTTTGTCTTATTGCAGGTGGCCATCTTTTTGCTTTTGCTGTGGCATTTCCGAAAACACTGATGGCGGCGACGAATATAGTACCTCGAACCCGCTGGCTTTTAAGCGTTTTTGCGGCCGCGCAAATTGACCAACCATGACCGCGCTGCCGGTCACTGGCAAGGAGTTTGCTAATTAAGTCTTGCGAAAACAAGAATTCAAAATTGGGAAAAATGGTTGCGTGAAGCAACTGCGGATTACATTTCCAACTGCAGCGAGAAATCGTTGTGGTTGGTTGCTGGGTGAGTGCGGCGGGTGCCGCAAGGTGCCCGCCGCTTCATGACGATCGTCAAAACACGAGATAAAATTGTCGTGAAAGTGTTGGGATCGTGGTGGTGAAGAATGCTCTGGCTGTGCAAAACACAACAGCGTCGGGAGGGTTTTGCCTTTCGCTGTTAAAAAATGTTCCGTTGCGCATCAAGGTGTTGCGCGAACTGCGGGAAGAATTTGATGTGCTGGCATTGCCGTTGCTAAAGGCGGCTCGACCAGGCTTAGTGTCTCCTGTTTCACTCACAAGCTGTGCCGCTTGGCTTGGTCGGAACAAACAACTCAACCCAGCATTAAATGAAGAAAATCGAAGCGATCATTAAACCGTTCAAGCTCGAAGAAGTCAAAGACGCCCTCGGCGAACTCAGCATCGAAGGCATGACGGTGAGCGAGGTCAAGGGGTTTGGCCGTCAGAAAGGCCACACCGAAATCTATCGTGGCAGCGAATATACCGTGGATTTCCTGCCCAAAATCAAAATCGAACTCGTCGTGGCGGACAACCAGGTGGAAGCCGCCATCGGTGCCATTGTCAAGTCGGCCAGGACCGGCAAGATTGGCGACGGCAAGGTGTTTGTATCCGGCGTTGAACAGGCCGTCCGCATTCGCACCGAAGAGAAAGGTGATTCGGCCATTTAAGCAATTAAACCAACTTGAACCTCATCCAATTAAAAAAATGAAACGATATCTTTTGACACTTGCTTTGATTGCAACCACCGCACTTGGCGTATTCACGTCACGCGCGGATGACACGAATGCACCGGTTGCGGCTTCGGCGGCCACGAATGCGGCACCGGCCACGCCACCGCCATTGCCTGCGGCTTCGCTGGACCAACGCGTTGCGGCACTTGAGGCCTACATTGCCAACAGTGACCCGACAGCTCCGCTTAAGGACACCAATGGCACCCAAGTGGTCGCCAACACTGCGATCATCGGCAATCCCGGTCCCGGCCATAACGCGTGGTTGTTGACCAGCACGGCGTTGGTGTTGTTCATGACGCTGCCCGGTCTGGCGCTGTTCTACGGCGGCCTGGTCCGCCGCAAGAACGTCCTGTCCGTGCTCGCCCAATGCTTCCTGATCGCCGGCCTGGTGACCATCCTCTGGGTGTTCGTCGGCTACGGCATGATCTTCGGAGGTACGGGCACCGGTTCAGACCCGGCAGCCAGGCATGCCGCCATGGCCAAAGAGGACGTAATCACCGGAGTTGTTGGCAGTCCAAAGGTAGATTGGATGCTCAATAACGTTACTTCCGCTCCTAACTCGAACTATGCATATTGGGTTTCGGAAAACGTGTTTGCGATGTTCCAATTGATGTTCGCCATCATCACTCCGGCGCTGATCATCGGTTCCATCGCCGAGCGCATGAAATTCAAGGCCATTCTGATATTCATGACGTTGTGGATGTTTATCGTCTATTTCACC
>Ga0181533_1005346_pt1 | contig 12358 bp, 8 predicted proteins | sample PEATcosm2014_Bin_45_FD_119772 | JGI IMG/M metagenome (GOLD analysis project Ga0181533, IMG submission 119772) | Peatland microbial communities from MTU Mesocosm Facility, Houghton, MI, USA - PEATcosm2014_Bin11_60_metaG | ecosystem: Environmental > Terrestrial > Soil > Wetlands > Peat | place...
AAAGTGATTGAGGAAATGGCGCTCGTGGCCGAAAACATTCACGACAAATTGCAATACAGCCTGCGCGCGCTGGCCGACGCCGAGGCGCAGCGCGAATCCAGCGCCCAGCGGCATCTGGTCGAAGCTGAACGGCAAAAAATCAAGGCGCTCGAGGAATTTGTCCGGATGCCGCATGCGGATTACCTCGGAACCTTTGGCCGCCTGCGCGAATTTTCCACCAAGGCGCTCCAGGCCAAAACCGAAATGGTCGAGGCCAACCTGCGTCTCGTCATTTCCATCGCCAAAAAATACACCAACCGCGGGCTGTCGTTTCTCGACCTGATCCAGGAGGGCAACATGGGTTTGATGAAGGCCGTCGAGAAATTCGAATATCGCCGCGGCTACAAATTTTCCACCTACGCCACATGGTGGATCCGGCAGGCCATCACGCGCAGCATCGCCGATCAGGCGCGGACCATTCGCATCCCGGTGCACATGATCGAAATCATCAACAAGCTCATGCGCACCCAAAAGCGCCTGCTGCAGGACTTTGGCCGTGAACCGACGCCCGAGGAAATCGCCGACGAGATACAAATCCCCGTGGACCGCGTGCGCGCCGTTTTAAAAATGGCGCAACAGCCCATTTCACTGCAATCACCGGTCGGTGACACCGAGGACGCCAACTTCGGCGATTTCATCGAGGACAAGGCCGCCGACAACCCCCTCGACATAACCAGTTTCAGCCTGCTCAAGGACAAACTCGGCGACGTGTTGTGCAGCCTGACCGAGCGCGAACGGAAGGTGCTGGAACTGCGTTTTGGCCTGGGCGATGGTTGCGCGCGCACGCTCGAGGAAGTCGGGCAGCAATTCCGCGTCACCCGCGAGCGCATCCGGCAGATCGAGGCCAAGGCGCTCCGCAAAATGCGCCACCCCACGCGCATCCGCCAGTTGCACGGCTTTTTGGAACTTGAAGACCTGGATGTGGACTGAGGTTGGCGGAATCAACTTGTCGCGGACGCGGCCCGGCGCAAAATGCTCCTGTTCGGGCCCGTAACCGATCACGTCGCGCGCGTTGCGCCTTGCCCGTCCTTGCTTCTGCGGGCGTAGTCACAGCATACTTCGTGCGTATGCGAGTGATCTCTGTCTTTGAGCACGAGACAATCCGCGAGCTGTTGTCGGACGGGGAGAAGACCACGCTCGATAGGCTGCGCGGGCCGCGTGGCAAAAAGATGTTCGAGGTCGGCTGGCACGAAGCGCGGGCAACTTCGTTTGTCGGCGTTGTCCAACTGGGCGCTTGTGTCGTGCAGGTGTTGCCGAAGATGCACCGCCTGAACCTTCCGGCAACCGAGTGCGAACGCGAGGCGACCGCCAACCTGCTGTTTCTGCTCAGTTACATCGGCAAGCTGCGCGTGACCGAACCTGAAATCTCACGGTTGACCGAAAAATCCGCGCCGCTCTCCGAAATTCTCTACTGGATTTTCGCCCGCCAGCTTTGGGACGCTGTCCGGCGTGAATTGTTGCGCGGCTATGTTTCCGTCGAGGAGCGGCTCAACGTGATGAAGGGTCGGTGGCTGGTGGCGGCACAGGCGCAACGTTCCGACGGCTGGCGGCGCGACCGTTTCGACGTGGCTTACGACGAGTTCACCGAGGATAATCTGCCCAATCGCTTGTTCAATGCTACCGTCTTGCGCTTATCGCGGTGGGCAACGTGGTCTGACACGCGCAGTCGCTTGGCGCAGTTGCGGTCGGCCTTCGCCGACGTGGCTGACGTTACGCCCCGACCGAAAGATTTTCCCGAAGCCGCGCAATGGATGCAACGGTATCGCCGCCGTGCGGGCGACGGGCAGTCGTATCGCCCGCTGCTGGAGATGGCGCGGATGTTCTGGGCTGGCGCAGGACCGCAACCGAGTCCGGGTCAGCTCGACGCGTTCGCTTTCATGTTTAACATGAACGACCTGTTCGAGGAATTCATCGCCGAATTCAGCCGCCGCGAGTTGCGGGCGGTATGGCAGGCGCACGGTTGGTCATTGCGACCGCAGAGTGGCACGCGTTATCTGTTGTGCGATGAATCGGGCAGCAATCTTTTCAAACTCGTGCCTGACATCCGTTTTGAAACCGCCACACGCGAAACGGCGCTGATTGTGGATACCAAATACAAACGGCTCGAAGCCGACGACGCCAAAGCGCGTGTTGCCGAAGCCGACGCCTACCAAATGTTCGCCTACAAGGAGCGTTACCGCTGCCAGCGCGTGGTGTTGCTCTATCCGCAAACTTCTGAAACAATTTTCCACGATTTCAGCGCTGACGCGGATTCACCGCCCTGGTTGGAAGTGCGCACGGTGGATTTGCAACGAAACTTGATGCGAGAGAAGATGCGGCTTCGCGAAGAACTGACCTGCATATTACTACAATTGCATAACATGGAGACCGAGTCATGAATGAGAATAATCTTAATGAAACAGCGCAGAACCAAGATTCGCAATCTCTTGGAAAATCAGGTGAAATCGCACTGGAGGAAAAATCCAATCACGCGACGAATTTCGCAGCCGATATTCTTAAGAAGATAAAAGACCACCATGAGTGGCGTGAGAACATCGGGGAAATCCTGCTCAAATTCTCGAAGCTGACGCCAGAAGACGCACACAAGATGGAAGAAGATGATTTATATAAACTGTGGATGGCATACCTTTTCGCTGAAACCGGAGTGTATAACCAACCACGCCCAAAGAGCGCCTCGCAATGGAAATGTTTGCGTGAGATGACAGCGATTCTCGCTGATCATAAGCGACCTCTGGGAGAAAGATTCCGTGCGGCATTTGACGAGGGTCGAAAAGAGTTTGGTCACCGGCAAATCCAAGCACCAAATGTTCTCCGCACGTTGCTTATCCTCGAAGGTGGAAAATATGGCACCATTGCCACAAAGAGCTATACGAACTCGCTGCTGGTATGGGCAGGCAAGCCAGAAATGGATTTCGCCAATCCCAAATCCATCACGGACGGTTTGAATGCAGTAGGAGCCATCATCACCTCATGGGCCTCGAAACTTGGTTTGAATGACATCAATGACACTGCGAGGATTCCCTGGTATCTGTGCGAGGCTATCGAAACGCCACTGCCGGTGACTCCCATGCCCGCATCCCGGTTCGACATGAACCGCAGTCTCAATTGGATTTACTACGGCCCGCCAGGCACAGGCAAGACGTGGTCAGCACTCCATGAGGTGCGGCAGTTGTTGCTGGCGAAAAACGGCTGGGCTGCTGAAGCCGCGCAGTATGACCAAGTGCTAAAGCAAAGCAACAAAGACGAGCTGAAGCGACTGGTGGCGCTGGTCGAGGGTACGGGCGAGCAGAAGGACATCCGGTACTGGTGGGTGTCGGCAAGCCCGGCCAGGTGGAAGTGGGATGAATTGTTCCGCAAGAAAGCTGAAGTCTTTACTCGTGGCAAAATTCAGCGCAACTACGAGGAGATTGCGGTGGGCGATTTGGTCTTTGGCTACGCAGCTTGGCCCAAGAAGGAAATCACGGCGATTGCGCGGGTCAAACAGCTTGTGCCGGAAGGCGAGGCGCAAACCTTCGAGCTTGAACCCGTGCAACTCCTTGATTCGCCCGTCGGCTGGGCGGAATTGAAAGACAATCCCGCGCTCAAGCAAGCCGAGCCGATCCGCCATCAGGCGCGGGGCACCTTGTTCAAACTGGAGGAGACAGAGGCGGCTGAATTGGAACGGTTGTTGCGGGCGAAGGGGAACGATTTGAAGTTCAGTGTCAAAGCCCAGCCGCGCTATTTGGAGTTTGTCACGTTTCACCAGTCCTACAGCTACGAGGACTTTGTCGAGGGATTGCGTCCGAAGATCGAGTCGGATACTGAAGGCGAAGTGTGTTATGAAATTAAGCAAGGCGTATTCAAGCGCCTCTGCCTCCGGGCACAGCAGGACGACAAACACACCTACGCGCTGGTTATTGACGAGATTAATCGCGGCAATATCTCGAAGGTGTTCGGCGAGTTAATTACATTGATTGAGCCGGACAAACGGCTCGGCAACGCAAACGAAATCAAGGTGGCACTTCCTTATTCGGGCGATGAGTTTAATGTGCCGCCTAATCTGCTCATTGTTGGCACGATGAATACGGCGGACCGTTCGATTGCGCTGCTGGACGTGGCGTTGCGGCGGCGATTCACATTTGTGGAGTTGATGCCGCAGCCGGAACTGCTGGGCGAAGTTGCTGGTGTGCCGCTCGGCAAACTGCTGACGGCGCTGAATCAGAAACTGGAGGCCCATTTCGACCGTGACCATCAGATCGGGCACAGCTATTTCATGGGGCTGGCAAGCCTCGAAGACCTGCGTTTCGCATGGGAGCACAAGGTCGTGCCACTGTTGCAGGAATATTTCTACGGTGACGGCGAGAAACTGCTGGCGCTCCTAGGCAAGGAGTTCATCGAGCGCAAGGGCGTCCAACTCAGCGACGGTGACGCCGTCGAAGAAAGGGCCGTTTACCGGTTACGCAGGTTGCTGGCTGGAAACGATTTCGCCGAGGCCTTGAAGCGTCTGGCGGGGTCATAGCTACTTCAACGTGACGACGAAAGTAATCGAGCCAATGTTGGCTTGCCGAGCCGTAGCTTTGAGCGGTGGTTGGAGGGCGTGGGTCTTGGCCCGCCTGCGCTTTCAGCTTCGGCGCGGCAGCCCCGAAAGCTTTCGGGGTTGGTGGGCCCGCTCGGACTTGAACCGAGGACCCAGCGATTATGAGTCGCTTGCTCTAACCAACTGAGCTACGGGCCCGAACCGAAGCTATTTTGCGCCGGGCCGCGTCCGCGACAAGTTTATTCCGCCAGCCTTTGCTCTTTGCCAACTTCGAGCTTCGGCCCGGACAGCCGTTTAACTCACTGCTTCTTCTCCGTTCCCGCCGGCGCCGCGTTGCGTCCCTGCAATTGTCTTTCGAGATATTGGTCCTCCGGGGCTTCGAGCCAGGCGGTGTACCAGATATCGCCCAGCATCTGGCCGGCCTTGACGAGCTGGCCATCGAGGAATGGGCGGCCCTCCAAGCCCTTCTCCCCTTCGCCGGTGAGTTTGCCTTCCTTCTCCAGCTCATACAGCGGCCCGACCAATTTGTTTTGTTCGACGATATAGCTCACGGCGTCGCGGAACATGCCGTCCGGCTGGCCCGCATTCTTGATGCGCTCGGCGGGATGAATTTTCCCCACCAGCTTTCCGACGTCGATGCCGCCGGTCGAGCGAAAGTAACCGCCGTCAATCCACGCGTGAAATTTCAGGCTGGTCGTATAACCGTGCGGATTGTCGCCCACCCAGCCGTTGAAATGCATCGTCGTGTGCAGCGGCTGTGAACCGTCGCCGACGAAATGTCCCATCACCCCCATGACATAGACGATGTTGGCCTCGGCATTGGCGATTTCCTCCGGCGTGCCGCCGTATTTCTGAAACGCTTTCAGATAGCTGAAACAGGACTTCAGTTTTTCGTAATATTCCGTGATGGCCCACGGAAGGAACCCGCTCAATTCGCGCGTGTGGTCGGCGTCTTTGGCCGGATCAATGGGTGGGAATTTGTCCGGATGCGCCGCCCGTTCCCGCGCGATGTCCGCGACCAGATCGTAACGCATCAACGGCAGCGTCTCCGGCGTCAGGCCGTAAAGTTTCAAATCCTCCAAATCAATGTAATGGTCCGGCCCGTTGAAATGTTTCAGCGGCAAATCGCCCATATTCCGCCAACGGTCGGGTTCGCCGCCGAGAAACGCAATGCGGTTCTTTAACGCGGGCGTCAGAGTGAACCCGCCGAAATCCGCCGGCAACGACGCCAGCGCCAGTTCATTGATGGCGTGATGTCCCTCGTAATCCCACGCCCCGGCATTAAAAGTCAACGCGCCCAGCACCGCTGCAATGGTGAGTAATTTTTGATACATAATTGAATCCTTAATGCGCCCCACTTTAGCGGAACCCGTCATAATTGCAAAAACGAATCTGCTGTCCCTCCCAATGAAATTTTGGCCGGTGGTTTTTGACAGCAATGCCATGCCGTGACGCCCCGTCAATCCGTGGGGCGAGCGTCCGGAGTCTCGCGGGTGCAAAGGAACATTAAATCTGTTGGCGGCAGGATGCCGCCCTAACTGGCACGCTGGGAAGCGTGCCGCCACCCCGTGGAGGCAGCCATCCTGGCTGCCAGTCAATGCGGCATCCTGCCGCGTGTTCCCAAGGCAGATACAGTGTCCAACTGCACTCAATCTCGCCCCAACAAACCAAAATTCGTGTTCATTCGTGTTCATTCGTGGTTAAATTTTCTTGTGAAAATCATCACCGATGAACGCTGCGCCGGCTATTCCTATCCCGGCCATCCCGAACGCCCGCTGCGCATCCTCGCCACACTCGAACTCCTGCGCAACCAGACTGAACTGCCGATTGAATGGGCCGAACCGGGCCGGGTGAGTGACGCGCAAATTCTTCGTGCCCATTCGGCTGAACATCTTGCGCGCTTGAACGAGCCGGAGGATTTTGATGCTGACACGCCGTTTTACGAAAGCATCGCCGGTTTCGCCCGCGCCTCCGCCGCCGCCGCACTCGCCGCGCTGACCGCCGCGCGCAATGGCGAAAGCGTTTTCAGTTTGATGCGACCGCCCGGCCATCACGCCACCCGCGACCGGGCAATGGGCTTTTGTTATTTGAACAATGTTGCCATCGCCGTGCTCGAAGCCGCAGCCACAGGCGCAAAGCGTGTCGCTGTTTTCGATTTCGACGTACATCACGGCAACGGCACTGAAGCCATTTTGCTCAACCGGCCCGGCGTCGCGTTTTTCTCCATCCACCTGTTTCCATGTTACCCCGGCACCGGCAGCGCGAATGCGGGCAATAACTGTTTTAATTATCCCGTCGAGCCGGGCTTGCCGCGCCAGGAATATCGCGCCGCGCTCGTCCGCGCGCTGGACGATTTGAAAAAATTCCGGCCCGACCTGGTCTCCGTGTCCGCCGGGTTCGACGCCTATATGCGCGACCCGCTGGTGCCGGGCGTGCTGGTGGTGGACGATTTTTACTGGCTCGGCCAGTCGCTGCGCGCGCTGGGCGTGCCGCTGTTCAGCCTGCTCGAAGGCGGTTACAGCCGCGACCTGCCCGAGCTCATTTTCGCCTACCTCAAAGGCGTGGAAGAAAAATAAATTTGTTCCGGCAATATTATTTCTCGACAAATTAATAATAGGTTTAGATCCCCTCTGCATGACGGTTTTCAGCCGCGTAGCGGCGACATCTTTGTAGATTTTCCGTTTCCAAAAAATCAAAGCTCCGTCAGGAGCGGCATATTCCGATGTCGCTCCTGACGATGCTTAATTTTTATTTGGGCAGATATTCGACAAATATGCCACACCTACGGTGCTGGAAGTCCTCATGCTTCCCATTTAGACTCCGCGCATGACGGTTCTCGAAGCGATCCAGAAGAGCATGGAATTTCTCGCCAAAAAAGGCGTCGAGTCGCCGCGCCTGCAAACCGAACTCCTGCTCGCACATCTGCTCAAGCTGCCGCGCATGAAATTGTATCTAAACTTCGAGCGCACGCTTGCCCCGGCGGAAGTGGACGGCCTGCGCGAATTCATCAAGCGCCGTGGCCAGCGCGAACCGCTCCAGCACATCACCGGCTCAACTTCGTTTTGCGGACTGGAAATCGCCGTGAACCGCCACGCGCTCATCCCCCGTCCCGAGACCGAACTGCTCGCCGAACTCGGCTGGAACTTTCTCTCAACCCTCAACCCTCAACCCTCAACCGCTTTGGACTTCGGCACCGGCACCGGCTGCATCGCCATCGCGCTCGCGGTAAAATGTCTGTCCGCAAAAGTCGTGGCGACGGACGTTTCGCCGAACGCACTGGCATTGGCCAAACAAAACGCCGGGCGACATAACGCCGCCGAACGGATTGAATTTCTGCAAAGCGACGGCTTTGCCGCGTTTCAATCGGAGGGACGAGTTACACGAGTCCCAAATTCGGAGATTGAGACAAAAATCAGGGACTCGTGTAACTCGTCCCTCCGAAAAATGGAATTCGACCTTATCATCAGCAACCCGCCTTACATTCCATCCGCCGAAATCGCCACGCTCCAGCCGGAAGTACGCGATTTTGATCCGCGCGCAGCGCTGGACGGCGGCGCGGACGGCCTGGACTTTTACCGGAAGCTGGCGGCGGAGGCGAAACCGTTCCTGAAACCGGGTGGAAAAATCATGCTGGAATTCGGCGACGGCCAGGCCGACGCCATCCGGAAAGTTTTTGAAGCGGAAAAGTGGATTGTCGAAGCAGTGAAGGAGGACTACTCTCACCGCGCCAGAATTTTAATCGCACAAACAAACAAATTTAGCCACGGATAAAACACAATGATTGGATTGTTGGATTGTTGGATGAATGGATTTTAAGGCCATCAATCCACCAATCCACCAATCCAATTTCTTTACATGGAAAGTTTTTTGATCAAAGGCGGCGTGCCATTGCACGGCGAAGTGACCATCAGCGGCAGCAAAAATGCCGCGCTGCCCATCATGGCGGCGGCGTTGCTGACCGGCGAACCGTGCATCGTCCGGGGCGTGCCGGATTTGAGCGACACGCGATTCATGGCGCGCATCCTCGAATCGCTCGGCGCCACGGTGAAATTCGAGCGCGGCACGCTGACGGTCCGCGCGCAAAAAGTCCGCGGCTATGCCGATTACGAGCTTGTCCGCAAGATGCGTGGCTCGATTTGCATCATGGGGCCGCTGCTGGGCCGTCTGAAAAAAGCGCGCGTGTCGCTGCCCGGCGGCTGCATCATCGGCGCACGCCCCATCAATTTGCATATGAAAGGCTTCGAATCACTCGGCGCGAAAATCACGATTGAAGGCGGTTATGTCAGCGCCGCGGCGAAACAACTCATCGGCGCGCCGATGTTTCTCGGCGGACGCGCAGGCTCGACCGTGCTGGGCACGGCGAATGTAATGATGGCGGCAACGCTGGCCGAAGGCATGACAGTCATCGAAAGCGCGGCATGCGAACCGGAAGTGGTGGACCTGGCCAGTTTCCTGAATGCGATGGGCGCAAAGATTTCGGGCGCGGGCAGCCCGACGATTACGATTACTGGCGTCAAAAAGTTGCACGGCGCGAAGCATGAAGTCATTCCCGACCGGATTGAAGCGGCGACTTTTGCCATTGCCGCCGCCGCGACCAACGGCGAAGTCACGCTCAAGGGCGCGCGAGCGGACCACCTGCGCGCGGTGATTGACAAATTGAATGAATCGGGCGTGGCGGTGGAACGGCGTGGCGCAAATTTGCTCGTGCATCGCAACGGCCAGCTCAAATCAGCGGACGTGACCACGCTGCCCTATTCCGGTTTTCCAACGGACGTGCAGGCGCAGATGATGTCGCTGTTCGCGCTCGCACCGGGCATCAGCATCATCACGGAGCGGATTTTTGAGTCGCGTTTCATGCACGTGAGCGAACTGGCACGGCTGGGCGCGGACATCGAGATTGAGGGACCGAGCGCCATTGTCAAAGGCGGCAAACCGTTGAGCGGCGCGCCGGTGATGGCAAGCGACTTGCGCGCATCGGCGGCGCTGGTGATTGCCGGACTGGCGGCCAAAGGCACAACCCAGGTCAATCGCATCTACCATCTGGACCGCGGCTACGAAAAAATGGACGCGAAGCTGCGAAAGCTCGGCGCGCGGATTGAGCGTGTCGAGGAAAAATGATGTAATTCCTCATGTCGATTAAAATCAAAAAGAAACGAGATTATCGGCCTCACTCTGAAGCAATACATGGTGCAAGAGTGCTTCTTCGACTTTCTGAAGAACAGAAAAAGGGGTGCTTTTACCAGTGGATGGGTTCGTTACTGCTTTGCGCCTTTGCCTACGAAGGCTATTTGAATTTTCTTGGCAGAAAGCTTTTCCCTTCTTGGGAGGATTTTGAACGCCAGCTATCTTGGCAATCTAAAACCAAACTCCTAGCTGATCATATTGTTCTAAAGATTGACGAAGGTGCAGAACCATTTCAGACCGTCAAACACTTATTCAAGTTTCGAGATCAAATTGCTCATCCAAAACCAAAGGAGATGGAAGAAGCATTTGAAACAACAAAAGAACAGCTGGAATCCGTTTTTTACGAAAATGCGAAATCTGCCGAAGAAAAATTTTGCTCGGAGGCAAATGCTAAATTGTGCATTGAACGTGTAAATCAAATGATGGAATTACTTTTTAATCAAGCACGGGCGAAATATGAATCCGTAAATAAACACGACGATTCTTTTATTTTGAACGCACCGTTTGTTAACAGTGGTCAATCTGGTTCAGCGCATTATGGCTAATGTGCGTTTATTCATCAGTTCTTTATTTCGGTTGGATACCGCGAAGCTCGCTTCGGGCATCGCTTCTGTCCCCAGACATGCCGGGTGATTCGCAAACAACGACGACGGACAGTCAGGGGCATTTCAAATTTGTCATTCCCGCCGGTTCTTCAAACTTATTATTAGTTGCCCGGAGTGAGCGGCTTGTCGGAAAAGATTTTGAAAAATATTGGTGGCTCACCGCCTTGGATATGGATGGAAATACTAGGTGGTCGCCGATGATTCACCTAAACAAGTCAACGACTGAAATTATTTTAAGCAACAATAACAAATCTCTTGGTGTCTATCTTTATTTCCCAAAATATTTCATGTATTTTACGGGATTATCCAAATGAAAAAGCTGGGGGAATCTAAAAGGGGTCAGTCCAAAGTATTGACACAATTCTTCCGTATCATAGAAGCGCGGACAGTGTCGCATCAAGCTGAAGCTTGGACTCCAACTTGCGGACAAGCTGTCCGCGCTCCGGTTGTTCCCCACTAAATCAAAAGACGCGGCGAGCAGCCGTCGGCATCAGCGCGAAATCATTCGCTGATGCTGACGACCGCCCGCACACGCTTGTGTCCCCACTTCAAACCGGCGCGGTTTCATACGGCGAGCAGTTCGCGGCTGCTCTCGAAAATGCGCGCCTGGCGTTCAGCCTGGCGAAGAGCAGCCTGGGTTATTTCCTCGAACAGCACCGGGAACACCAGCAACGGGTAAACGGTCGCCCATGCCAGCGCCGCCGCGTCGTTGGCCGCGCGCCGCAACGGAGGGTTCAACTCCGGCGCCGGCGCCCCGGCCAATTGCCGCGCGAGCAAACGGCTTTTGAGCCGCTCGAACTCGGTTTCCTGCGTGGCGCGAAATGGCGCCGGCGGAGCCGGTCGCACTTCGAACCGCGTTTCGGGGCCGAACCTGGCCGGCACCCGCATTTCATTTTTGTTCATGTTTTTTCCTTTCGTTTGGTTTGGGTTAAAAAAGCAAAAAACCCGCGATTGACTGGCAATCGCGGGTTTTTAAAAAATATCCTTTTAAATCAGAACTTCACCCCCACGACGCCAAAACGCCGGCAGACGCGCGTCCAAATGGACATGCGTCCATTGGTCTGCGCGTGCTTCAGCGTTGGAGCAAACGTGTTATTCATATTCAACCGGCAGGAAGAAACACCATTGGGGCGCATTTGTCAAAAGTTTTTTATTTCGAAAGCCGTTTTCTCAGGGCTTGTCGGATGGAGAAGTGGTGCTAAATTGGTTCAAGCATGAGCGAACAATTACGAATGGTCACCTGCGGTTGGTGTGAGACGAAGGTCTTCATCCCGGGCGATTTGGCGCCGTTGGGCACGGTGCCGTGCAGCAAGTGCGGGCATCCCATCATGATGCCCATGATGATCCGGCAATTCGAGTTGCGGAGCGTCGTCGGTTCGGGCGGCATGGGCACCGTCTATCGTGCCTGGGATACGACCCTGGAGCGCATGGTGGCGGTGAAGTTGATGCGGAAGGAGCTGCTCAACGATCAGAAGGCCCTGGATAGTTTTTATCGCGAAGCCCGCGCCTGTGCCCGGCTCAACCATACGAACATCGTTCACATTTACTCCTTTGACGAATGGGAGGGCCAACAGTATCTCGTGATGGAGCTGGCCGATCACGGCAGCCTGGACGCGCGCATCGAGAAACTACGCCTGCTGCAGGAATTGGACATGCTCGACATTGGTGTCAAAATCGCCTCCGCGCTCGACCTGGCGCTCAAGCACGATTTGCTCCACCGGGACATCAAGCCGGGCAATATTTTGTTCAACGCGGATCACGAACCAAAGCTGATTGACTTCGGTCTCGCCCGTAAAGCCGACGTGGAACACGAAGTGGAGGACGTGACCTGGGGCACGCCGTATTACGTCGCGCCGGAAAAAATCAAACGCGAGCCGGAAACTTTTCTGTCCGACATGTACAGCCTCGGCGCCACGCTCTATCACGCGATGACCGGTCATGTGCCGTTTGAAGCACCGACGGTCGAGGAAGTAATCATTGCCCAGGTGCAAACGCCCCTGACGCCGCCGAATCT
>Ga0181533_1005349_pt1 | contig 12353 bp, 6 predicted proteins | sample PEATcosm2014_Bin_45_FD_119772 | JGI IMG/M metagenome (GOLD analysis project Ga0181533, IMG submission 119772) | Peatland microbial communities from MTU Mesocosm Facility, Houghton, MI, USA - PEATcosm2014_Bin11_60_metaG | ecosystem: Environmental > Terrestrial > Soil > Wetlands > Peat | place...
TCTTGGCATCTTTCCCGATCATTTCCTGTCTCTAACCGAAGCGGCGGCAAAGACCCTGTTCTGAGCGGCCCCAACCAGTAAACGTTCACCACACTAACTCATGTCCCTCCGGGGCACCCTGAAACCATGAAAAGAACCGGGTGGGCTAAACGGAGTGCAGCCCACCCGGTCTTTTCGAAGCGGAGACGGGGCACAATCCGGTCACGGAGAGAAAACCAAAATTCAACAAGATCAACAGGAACGTAGAAGTATTTCACCTTATTCTCAGGACCTGGAAATACCCAGGGATTAAGGGATTCCGAATTGAGGGGGATTCAGGGATTAATTCGTAAATCCCTAGAGCCTCTTGCAAAAGTCCTTCAACGTCATTCCGGCGAAAGCCGGGATCCAGGTTTTTCAAGGTCTTCTGGACCCCGGATGTCACCGGGGTGACGGTTTTGTTGAGTTTTGCAAGAGGCTCCCTAATTTCCTAAATTACTAAGTTAATAGCCATTCCTCTTAATATGGTGAAATTCTCCTACGTTTCCTCTAAATCCTGTCTCACAGAGCTTCGATTTCAAGGTTCTGGCAAGCATCCCGGATTTTTCGTTATGAGAATCCGCTTGTCTGACCTCGTGTGGTAAGATAGAAATCACAAAGTGAAACTTGGGTTCCTGTTGACTCGGCGATCCAAAACGGCCTGCAGATTCTCCACCTCGCTCGCTTTTTCATTCCGTGGTTATCAAATAGGATGCGCTTTGTTCCATATGTGTGCGAACCTGTCTATCCATGTTTCGAGGAGTCGGAAATGCAAGATGAAGATAAGTCCAAAGAGCAGCTCATAACTGAATTACGTGAATTGCGTAAACGGGTGGCTGAATTGGATTTAGTTGGTAAGAGGCAAGTCAGAACATCTGCAACGGACATCACAGAGCGCGCGAAACAAACCCGTGAGATCGAGCACCTGAACCGACTTTACTCGGTGCTCAGCCGTGTAAGCCAGGCAGTGGTGCGGGCAACATCCCCCGAAACGTTTCTGGAGCAAGCGTGCCGAGAGATCGTGGAAGCGGGAGGTTTTCTGCTGGCCTGGATCGGCCAGGTGGAACTCATGACCAACGCCGTCGTGCCGAAAGCTTTCTGGGGAGGGATCGGCGAATATGTGCAGGGCATAACGGTCTATGCCGACAGTCGCCCTGAGGGTCTGGGACCTACCGGCACATGCATTCGCGAACATTACCCTGTTGTGCATAACGACTTCCTACATGACCCTCAGACCCTTCCGTGGCATGATCGAGCGGCGCCTTTTGGCATCGCCTCTGCTGCTGCATTCCCTATTGAAAGGGCGGGAGGAGTGTGGGGAGCGTTGACAATTTATTCCGATGAGGTTGACCGCTTTGGCGGCGAAGACGCCAAGCTGCTCGAAAAGGTTGCCGACGACATTGAATTTGCTCTCGATAACCTGGACAGGGAATTTCGCCGCAAGCAGGCAGAAGAGGCGCTCCTTGAATCTGAAAACAAGTTCAAGAGCTTTGCGGAGCAGGCGATTACAGGCATCAATATCATACAGGACGGGGTCTTCAAGTATGTAAATCCCAAGTGTGCTCAAATGTTTGGCTACAGCGTCGAGGAATGTCTGAACGACATGCCTTTCAAAAACCTGGTCTATGCGGAGGACTTGGCCGAGGTCGAAGAACAGATCAGAAGGCGAACATCGGGCGAAACCGAGTCAGTTCATTACACCTTCAGGGGGCTGAAAAAAAACGGACAGATATTCCCTATGGAGATTTACGGGTCGGCAATCGTTTATAAAGGAAGGCCGGCAGCCACAGGGACTATTCTAGACATCACGGAGCGCAAACGGGCGGAGGAGGCCCTACGCAAGAGCGAGGGAAAATATCGTCAGATCGTTGAAACAGCCAATGAAGGCATCTGTATGGCGGACGTGGATTACCTTTTTACATATGTGAATCAAAAAATGGCTGACATGCTTGGCTATCTCGCTGAAGAGATCATTGGCAAGCCGTTAGTCCATTTTCTGTTTCCCGAAGACTTGGCCAATCACCAGGAAAAGAGGTCACATCGCATCGAGGGACTGAACGAAACTTACGAACGTCGTTTCCGCCGCAGCGATGGCGGAGAAAGTTGGACGAAAGTTTCTGCCACAGTGATTAGAACTGAAGATGGCAGGTTTATGGGATCTTTTGCGATGCTCACCGACATCACCGAGCACAAGCGAGCGGAAATGGCTCTGCGGGAGAGTGATGTGCGGCTCAAGATAGCCATGGACCTCGCCAGGCTGGTGCAGTGGGAATACGATGTCAAAAACGGCATGTTTAGTTTTGACGACCAGTTCTATGCGCTGTATGGCACCACCTCCCAGTATGAAGGGGGGCCGATGATGACCGCCGAGGCCTATGCCCGCAAATTCATTCCGCCGGAGGAATCTCATGTAGTCACAGAGGAAATCGCAAAAACGTTGGCAACCAACGATCCCAATTTTACCAATCAACTGGAACACCGAATCATCCGGGCTGATGGGGAGGAGCGCCATATCATCGTCCGTTACGGGGTTATTTGCGACCAAACGGGCAGTATCGTCAAGATTCGAGGGGCAAATCAGGACATCACCGAGCGCAAAAACGGGGAGAAGGCGCTGCATGAGAGTGAACTTCGCCTTAGAACCATTTTGCAAACGGTCAATGAAGGATTCTGGCTGATAGATAACGACACTGTAACCATGGATCTCAACCCAAGAATGTGCGCCATCCTGGGCAGAAATCCGGAAGAGGTCTTAGGGAGGAAGACTTTTGATTTTGTAGATAGTGAATATAAGGCCATCTTTGAGCAACAGATCAGATTGAGGGCACAGGGAGAAGTAGGCACATATGAGATCGCCCTCTCTCGTCCTGATGGGTCAAATGTCTTCTGCCTGTTCAATGCAAGTCCGCTTTTTGACGGGTCAGGGAACAAGGTCGGCTCGTTTGCTATGGTGACCGATATCACCGAGCGCAAGCGGGCACAGGACGAGCTGTTCAATTCGCGTCAGATGCTCCGGTCAGTCTTGGACAACATCCCACAGCGGGTGTTCTGGAAGGATCGAAACTCGGTCTTTCTTGGCTGCAACAAACCTCTCGCCATGGATGCTGGCTATGAGGACCCAAATGAGCTTGTGGGCAAGACCGATTATGAGCACGCCTCAGCAGCAACCGCTGACCTCTTTCGTGCCGATGATCGTGAGGTGATGGAGAGCGCCAGGCCCAAGATGAACTATGAAGAACCGCAAATCAGGCCGGATGGTTCTCAGGCTTGGCTGATCACCAGCAAGGTGCCCATGTATGACCGGGACGGCCAGGTGATTGGTGTGCTGGGAACTTACGCGGACATTACCGAGCGCAAGTTGATGGAAGAGGAGATCAGGCAAACAAATGCCTACCTTGAGAACATCTTTGAGAATTCACCCGATGGCATCGGTATTGTGGATAATCATGGGAGGTTTATCAGGTGGAACAAAATGGCAGAGGATCTCACCGGCTATACCTTTGAAGAAATGAAAGGGAAGTCTGGGTTTGATGTATACGCGGATAAAGGTGAGCTCGGAAAAATGCTTATGAGCTTGCGCCGGGAGGGCTCGGTGAAGAAATGGGAAATGAGAACGGTGAGAAAGGATGGCAGCATTATCTCATTAGAAATTTCCATTGCCTTGCTGAAAGACAGCCAAAACGAAACTATCGGGAGTGTTTGCATCGCAAGGGACCTGAGCAGTATCAAGGAGACATTGGCCGCCCTCAAAGCTTCACATGAACGATTGTATCAGGAAAGCGCCGACCGCAAACGGGCAGCGGAGGAACTCAAAGATAGCGAGCAGCTTTTGAAAAGCATCATCCAGGGATATCCCATTCCGACATTCATGATAGGGAAGGATCATCGGGTGATCCACTGGAATAGATCTCTGGAAGAGTTAACAGGCGTCGGAGCTTCAGTAGTGATCGGCACATCACAGCACTGGCGGGCCTTCTACAGGGAGGAGAGACCCTGCATGGCCGATCTGCTAGTCAATGAGAATCAGGAAGCAATTGTACGCTGGTATGGTGAAAGGGCCGGCAAGTCAGAGATCCTAGATGAAGCATATAAGGCAACGCAATTTTTCCCGGACTTGGGTGAGACTGGGAAATGGCTGAATTTCACCGCTGCCGCCGTTCGGAATTCCAAAGGCGCTATTGTCGGCGTCATCGAGACTCTCGAAGATGTCACTGGTCGCGAAAAGGCCGAAGAAGCCCTGAGAGAGTCTGAAAACCGTTACAGGGCCATCTTTGAAAACACAGGTACGGCCATAATCATACTCGAAGAGGATACTACTATATCACTTGCAAATGCGGAATTCGAAAAACTGACAGGTTACACGAGAGATGAGATTGAAAACAAAAAGAGCTGGACGGAATTTGTTGTGAAAGAGGACCAGGAGAGGATGCTGAAACTGCATCGCCTGCGCAGAGCCGATGTAAAGGCTGCTCTTAGACAATACGAATTCCGCCTTATTGACAGACATGGCCGGACAAGAGATTGCTTAATCACCGTTGATATGATTGCCGATACAAAAAGAAGTATTGCATCATTTCTTAACATCACCGAACGTAAGAGGGCGGAAGCAGCTCTGCGGGAGAGCGAGGAACGTTTCTCAAGATTCTTTCGCTCCACTCCCGTGGGCACCAGTATCACCCGCTTGAGCGACGGCCAATTTCTCGACGCCAATGATGCGTTCCTGGGCTTACTTGGCTGCACACGCGAGGAGGTCATCGGCCAAGAGTCATTGAAGCTGAAAATGTGGGCTAATCCTGAAGACAGGGCGAAGGTAATCGGGATACTGCAAGAGAAAGGCAAGATAAAAGACTTTGAAACCCAACTCGTGAGTAAATCCGGTGAGATCATAGATGTGCTTGGCTCGGCGGAGGTGATCGAGATGGCCGAGGAGAAGTATATGTTGAGCCTTGCATATGACATTACCGAGCGCAAGCGAGGAGAGAAGGAAAGAAAGAAACTTGAGGCACAACTCTTTCAGGCTCAGAAGATGGAATCGGTAGGGCGGCTGGCAGGAGGTGTGGCGCACGATTTCAACAACATGCTGGGCGTGATCATCGGCCGGGCTGAAATGGCCCTGCAACAGGACGTTCCCACGGACAAACTCCAGCACAACCTCAAGGAGATCCTCAAAGCCGGCCTGCGTTCGGCGGACCTTACCAGGCAACTGCTGGCCTTTGCCCGCAAACAGACCGCCGTCCCGAAGGTACTAGACTTGAACGACACGATCTCGGACATGCTAAGTATGTTGAGGCGGCTCATCGGCGAGGATATCGACCTGTTCTGGGTACCGGAACTCGATCTCTGGAAAGTCAAAATCGATCCCTCCCAGGTTGACCAGATTCTGGCCAATCTTGCGGTCAATTCCCGCGATGCCATTTCCGGAGTAGGCGCCATCACCATGAGGACCGAAAACGTGTTGATCGGCGATTCCAATGGAGAGACCCCGGAATTCATTCCCGGAGAATACGTCCTGCTGACCGTGAGCGACACCGGAGCGGGTATGAGTCAGGAAGTCCGGAAGAATATCTTCGAGCCTTTTTTTACCACCAAGGAACTGGGCAAGGGAACCGGGCTGGGATTGTCCACCGTTTACGGCATCGTTAAACAAAACGACGGTTTTATTTATGTTGCCAGCGAACCGGGGAAAGGAACCACGTTTAAAATCTACCTGCCGCGGTTCGATGTTGAAACTGCACAGGTCCCCTCTGAGGAGATTACCGTCAGGCGCCCGGCAGGCATTGAAACCATCCTGCTGGTCGAGGACGATGAAGCGATCCTGAACCTCAGCAAGATGATTCTCGAAAATCTGGGCTACACGGTCCTTGCGGCGCATACTCCGGTATACGCTTTACATCTTGTCGAGGATCATCCGGGAGATCTCGACCTGCTGATCACGGACGTGGTGATGCCGGAGATGAACGGCCGGGAACTGGCAGAACAGCTCCGCGCCATCCGCCCGAACCTCAAGTGCCTTTATATGTCGGGCTATACCGCCGACCTGATAGCATATCGCGGCATTCTGGACGAAGGAATAAATTTCATCCAGAAACCTTTCGGCAGCGATGAGCTTGCGGCAAGAGTCAGACAGGTGTTAGACCACTTGGAATAGATATTGAATACGATTTCGGGATGATTACTCTTTAGGAAAGAAAGCGAGGTGTACTATGAGGCTAATTTTCACAATGAGTTTGCTTTTTGTCCTGTTGTTCACATCGGCATTTTCTTATGCCGCTGGTAGCCAATCGCCGGCTGTGGCCGATGAATTCGCTAAAGTCTCTTGTCCAAACCCGGAGGTCATTACTGAAACTACCACAATCAGTTTTTTTGGCGGTCCGAAGCTTGGATGGCAAAAAGTCCCTGTAGAAAGAGAAAAAGTTATCTGTCGAGTTTTTGAGTAGCCTTGGAAGGCCTCCCGCGAACGCCCAAAGCGGATGACTTCCGCCTAAAGGCGGTAAGAGGAATGACCAGATTAGACACTTACTGCGGTCGCCTTCCGCGCTACGCGAAGTACATCGCAGAGTGTTAAGTACATCGTTAAGGGTTGTATATAAGTCTGTCATACGAGGATTTCTTTTTGCTCGGCGCACGCGAGCATTTGTTTTCAGGCCCGGGCACTAAGTTGCTTGGGTCTCTCCAACCAGAATGGCCTTCGTTTTTCAGGGCGACCTCTTCCACTATTATTCCGGGTGACAGGGGGCTGCATCCGGGCACGAAAATTATTCAATGTTTAGATCTATACTTCCGAATTAACATAGAGAATGACGCAGAGACAAACCAGTCGTCCGGCTGGCGGCGCTTTCACCACGTTCGGTGGACCCGCTGTCCGGAAACGATATGGTGAGAAGGGCCGGATCAACCATGCTCACCCGATGAATAGCAGCCGAAAAGCATGGGGCCCCCGGCTTCTAACAAACGTTTCTCGGATTCCCGGGGTTGCGGGAGACCCTTGGTTCCGTTTGGAGCTTGAAAGTGGCTACCGGCATTTCGGACAGATTGAAGTCGATTCAACCAGCGGCGCAGGCCGGAGCTCCCGGTTGCGATTCGGTGGACAACGATCCCGGCCCGTTGGCGCAAGAGGGGGGATTGTTGCGTGCGTGCGGCTCCTTCTCCGAGCGCCAGGACACCCCCATTGACGTGAGACTCTTATCTCAGGCGGTGATCGAGCTCAATATTCTGCGTAAGAACACCGTTCTTTACACATCCTCGCATGCGGGAGTGGCGTCCAACCTCGATCGTGCTCACGACACCCTCAGGAAGATAAATGCACTCTGTCCACGCCTGACTGTGGGGGTGGCGAAGGATTGCCTGCTCTTCGGCAGTGACTTGCTCGATCCGAAGAATCCCGTCAACAGGGAGTTTGCTCTCGTATTGAGTCGGCGAGCCATCGCCTCGGTAACTTTTCTGGAGGGTTTGCGAAAAGAGGAAATACTTGATTTCATTAATATCCTTACCACGAGTCCGCAGCAGATCATCGAGTCAGGCGGTGTTCCTCTTATGCTTGGGAAGTTCGGCGTGACCGGCGTTCAGGTGCAGGGCATCGATTATGGGACTTTCCACCTTACGGAAGAAGAGAAGATAGTACGGACAAAATCCCAAAGAGATCTCCAATCGACCAGCGACTTGTGGCGGGATTTCGTCACGCACCTGCTCTCAGGACAGCTCTCCGGCAATGGGCAAGGCGCCTCCGTGACCAGCCTGGGCGGTATTGATCCGACCGAGATGGCGGCGTTCCTTAAAGAGCACAGGTTTGGCTTGCAGCACCCCATGGAGAGCTATGATCAGTTTATTGCCAAGTGCCTGCCCGCGACGAGCGGCCACCAGCCAGACAATAAGTTCAACTCGCTTTTGAGAAATCTGGAGCCGCAGCTCAAACGTCAATTCCTGTCCGTGGCGCTCGATAGCCTTGCCCAGGGGCGGGAACAGGTGGTCGAAGGCTTTGAAGACGATATCGTTCTCGAGATGTTGCAGCAGGCAAGCGACGAGGGCAGAGAAATTTCCCCCGGCCTGCTTGCACTCGTTCAGAAGCTATCCCTGGCCGAAAGCGACAGCCCGGAGATCTCACCCGGAGAAAAAGCGCCCCCCTTGATCCTTCCCGTCAGCGAGACTGAATATCGTGCTAACATTGAAAAGCTGTTTGACCGGGAATGCTATGAAGACTATGTCGATGCGTCGTATCGGTCGATGCTTCATAAATCGAGCGGGAAAAACCCACCCGGCTTTTGCGGCCGGGAGCCGCAATCTCGGGAAGGGTATACGGAAGGTCCGAAGCGGCCGCAAACAGATTGCGAAGACTCGCCGGCCGGCCGGGATTGGGCCGGGGGCGTGCAAAAAAGCTTCCTGGACTCACGGATCATCGATATGGTTCTTGCTTTCATGGACCAGGAGATTGACAGGGAAGACTACGAAGATTTCTCCGCTAAATTGATGGGCGAAGTTCCATCACTCCTCGAAAGCGGTAATTTTGATCTCCTGATCGATATCTTAAAAGTACTCGAACGGCACAGCCGGGAAAAACCTGAAGACATATGCGAATTGGCCCTGGAGCATCTGGGGGCCTTTTGTGGAGCGGAAATCCTCTCAAAGGCCGTGGATGCCTTCAAACGCCGCACCGGCGCGGACATGGAAAAACCTTTCGCGTTCCTTTCCGCTCTGGGGTCCGCGTGCATTCCGGGCCTTTTGGAGATATACGCAAACGATGACTCCCTCAGTGAGAACGAAAAAATCACGGGGCTCCTTCTGAAGTTCAGGGAGGCAGCCCTCGGCAAGGCATATGAAAAGCTTCCCGATTCCGACCCGTCCACAATAAAAAACCTTTTGGGGTTCATAAGAAAATCGGGCGGCGCGGAATCAATTCCTCACGCCAGGCCTTTTCTCACACACGAGGATTTCCCCGTAAGGATGGCGGCCCTTGCAGTGTTGCTGGAATTTAAGGATCCCGAGGGCGTTTTTTTCCTTCGCAAAGCCCTGCAGTCGAAAATGCCGGAGGAAACGTTGTGGGCGATCCATCTTTGCGGGTCATACGGTGTGAAAGGCGTGGCTGACGACCTGCTGCGCCTCTCGATGACTCGGTTTTTCAGGCATTCTTATTATGAGCGTGAGGAGGCGATCGTCAAAGCGCTAGGGCAAATCGGCGACCCGCGCGCCCTGCCCATGCTCGAAAAAATTGCGCGATCATCATGGAGCCTCTCTCCGAGTAAACTGCGCCATCTGAAGCTTGTCGTGTTTGAGTCTCTCGGCGGCTATCCCAGGGACAGTATTGGCGCCCTTCTTAGACTGGGGGAGAGATCGGACGATCGGGTGTTGATGTTGATCGCCAGGGGATTTGCCGGCAGAGGCGCATGACCGCCAGGCGCCAGCATCCGGGAAACGGAGGACCGTTATGATGGAGGCATCCTGTTCTCGCGACAGATTCATCGGAATGCTCTCGCACTTCTGTGCCGCGGTCAGTAACGCACGCCTCTACGGAGCCAACCACCCCCTGGTATCCGAATATGTCAAAAAAACACACGATCTTCTTGGTGATTTGTTTAAGGCCAAGGATTTTCTGACCGTGTTTCTGGTGGGTGACGACATTATTCTGAAAGATCACCAGGTCCAGTCTCTGGGTCCCCTGGGGGAGAAATTCACCCGAATCCTGAAAGAAAAAGGTATCGAACGGGTGACGTTTTCCAGGGATTTGTCCTTTGCCGGGCTTCTTGTACTCGTGGAAAGTCTGGCCTCTGCCGATGCTGTTTCGGTGCAATCCCAACCGGGCATCCAACTGGGCAAAGTGGAGGTGCGGGTTGCCGGGAACGAAGAACAACCCCAGGAAGCCGTGGAAACGATCGAGGCGTTCCATGCACTCAGGGATTCCGAGCTGGATAGAATCAAACAACTCTATTGGGTGATGAAACGCAGCACCCAGGTCGATCCCCGGTGTTTGGACAACATCGTAAAGGGCTTCATCCGGGGATTTCGCAAGAACATCAATCCAATCGCCATGCTTGCCTCCGTGAAGTACGCAGACGAATATACCTTCACCCATGTGGTCAACGTAGGCATTCTGACTATCGCACAGGCCCAGAGACTGGGATTTTCGGGAAACCCCCTCCAACAGATAGGGGTGGCCTCCATGCTTCACGATGTCGGGAAAACATTCATTCCGGACGAAATCCTCAACAAGCCCGGCGCCTTGACAAAAGAAGAGCGTGCGGTGATAGAAACCCACACAGTCAAGGGGGGGCGCTGGCTGCTGGGGTTCCAGGGAATCCCCAGGATTGCGGTGTTTGCAGCCATGGAGCACCATCTAAAATACGATGGGAGCGGGTATCCTTTCATCAAGCCAGGGTGGAGACCAAACATTTTGTCCCAGATGATCGCCATAGCGGATGTTTTCGACGCCATGCGAAGCCGCCGTGTCTACAGCCAGCCCAAGCCATTGGATGTGATCGAGGAAATCCTGGTCAAAGAAAAGGGGACCACCTTCAACCCTGTCCTCGTGGACAACTTCCTTCGGTTGATAACGCCTGATAATTCGGAGCCGGTAGGCTGAAGCGGCGTAAACGATCACCACCGCACCCCTTCCAATGCGACGGGTAAGACACTATATTTATTCCCGTCTAAAAAGGTTCCTTTTCTGTCCCGTGTGATAACTTAGGCACCGCAGTTTTCTCGTTATGATGGAGCAGAGAACATGAGAATGAAATTGTTGACAATGCCCGCAATGCTGCTTTTTCTACTTTGCGTCTCGCAGTACCGGCTTCCAGCGCTGCTTGCGGATGACACCCCCGCCGAAGGCGACATCTTTCCCAAACTTGAGCTCTGCCTTCCTCAGGAACTGCATGGGAGGGAATATCTTAAAGTCGCCGAGGACCCGTTTCTCCTTTCCCAGGTTGATTCGGAAGTGCTGATCGTTCAAATTTTCAGCATGTACTGCCCCCATTGCCAGAAGGAAGCACCAAATGTTAATGCGCTCTACGAGGCAATTGCAGCCAAACCGGAGACAAAATCGCGCATCAAAGTGCTTGGAATCGGCGCAGGAAATTCCTGGTTCGAGGTAGACGCGTTCAGGGACTGCTTCAAGATTGGGTTTCCGCTCGTTCCCGACGAGGATATGACCGTTTACACGCGACTGGGCCGGGTAGGAACTCCTTATTTCTTTGTGCTTTGGAAGAAGCCCGGCGGCTGGCAGGTCGTATATTCGAAGGCGGGGACCATCGGAGACCCCAGCGCTTTTCTGGAACTGGTATGCGCCAGGACCGGCATCAACGATGGGAAATAGCTGCTTATAATTGAAAGGATATATTCGATGAGCAAAATATATGTAATTTTCTCAACTTTTCTCATTGCGCTCATTGTGTGCGCTACAGCTTTTGCCATATCCGAACAGTACCAGGGAAGGATATTTCAGCCTGGTAAACTTAAGGCTATTGACAGCAAGTCTACCCTGAAAGTGGGGGACGAGGCGCCCGATTTCACGTTGCCATCCCTTTCAGGTGGGCCTGTTTCACTTAGCTCTTTCGCCGGAAAGAAAAATGTCGTGATATCCTTTGTGCCCGCCGCGTGGACCCCCGTCTGCTCGGAGCAGTGGCCCGGGTACAATTTATTGCGGGCCTCTTTCGAAGCAAGAAACACTGTAATGCTCGGGATTACGGCGGACAATATTCCGACTCTTTTTGCCTGGACCACTAATATGGGAGGAGTCTGGTTTCCGGTGCTCTCTGATTTCTGGCCCCACGGCGAAGTAGCCCGCAAATACGGAGTGCTCCGCTCAAACGGCGTTTCCGAACGTGCACTTTTTGTAATCGACCGGAAGGGCATAATCAGGTACATCGACGTCCACGACATAAACGAGCGGCCGAAAATGGAAACGCTCATGTCTGAACTTGATAGACTGAATAAGTGACTATGAAAAGCATTTTAGCCCTATACGGAAGTCCCCGAAAAGGCGGCAACACTTCAGTCTTGCTCGAACGGGCCGTCAGAGGCGCACTGGAGGGCGGGGCTTCGGTAGAGGAGATATTCCTGCGGGACCTGTCGATCTCCCCCTGCCTTGAGATCTATGCGTGCAGGAAAACGGGCCGCTGCGGTATCCGGGATGATTTCGATCCACTACGCGATAAGCTGCTTTCATGTGATGCGCTTATGCTTGCATCGCCGATTTTCTTCTACAGCGTAAGCGCCCATACCAAAATTTTCATGGACCGCTGCCAGGAGTTCTGGGCAAAGAAGTATCTGATCGACCAAGCCCCTTTCGGCCTGCGCACGCCAACCCGGAAAGCTTTGTTCCTCTCTGCCGGCGCAACCCGCGGAAATAA
>Ga0181533_1005351_pt1 | contig 12349 bp, 16 predicted proteins | sample PEATcosm2014_Bin_45_FD_119772 | JGI IMG/M metagenome (GOLD analysis project Ga0181533, IMG submission 119772) | Peatland microbial communities from MTU Mesocosm Facility, Houghton, MI, USA - PEATcosm2014_Bin11_60_metaG | ecosystem: Environmental > Terrestrial > Soil > Wetlands > Peat | place...
GCCCGCTCACCGAGGATGGCCAAATCCAGTCTCCGGCCACCGGAACTGTCAACGCCCGCGTCGGCTATCGTTTCGACAACGGCTGGAAAGTCCAGCTGGACGGCTTCAACATCCTCAATTCCCGCTCCGACATGATCGACTATTCGGCAAATATCTTCGGCAAGCAGGATTTCGTATTGTTCCCGGGATACGCCGGCGCCAGCGCCGGCATCCTGGAGCGCACTTTCAAACCGATCGATCCGCCGGCCGTGCGCCTCACCGTCAGCGGGCCGCTGTCGTTCGGCGAAGCCGCGCCTTTGGTGGCGAAATATTGATCGGTGACGAGAGCCCTGATCCGATCTAGAGCGGATCAAGGCTTAGAACTGGGCTCTTCGGCGCCTTGTGCTACGCATCGCCTTCGAAATCTGTCGCGTCGGTCTATGAACGGGATGGTCCCGACCGACGCCATTCTCGATCGAAGTGGAAATCGAAGGGGCTGGGCGCGTGAAACGATCTGGTCGATAATTTCGTTGCGCCGCTTGTCGATTCCCGTCATGCCGCCGTGCGAGCTGCTGGAGGCGCGAACCCGAGCCATGCGGCGGCCGCAGGCGCGAAGCGGCGAAGAAGTCTTTCCGTGAGCAGGACTAAAACGAGCGACAGCCCGAGCGTCGGCAGGAAAAGGCCGAGGAACACCACCAGTCCGACGACGAAGGGTGCGAGGCGGGGCGCCTGAGCCAGGGCCGGCGGCGCCCCCAACGCCCCTTGTGGTCTGCGCCGCCACCACATCAGGAAGGACGTGACGACGAGCGTCATATAGCCGATCGCCGTCAGCAGCCCGAGCAACTGATTGAACCAGCCAAACAATTGTCCCTCATGCGCGGCGACGCCGATGCCAACAATGCGGTCTACCAGCGAGCGATCAGCGAACTGCTCTTCCTTCACCTGCTCGAAGCTCTTGGGATTGAACTCAAATGTCGCGCGCAACGTGCGGTTCTGTGCGTCCGAACGCGCGGCCCAATTAGGGGCCCTTGCAGACGGTGGCGAGATTAGCACCGGGTCGGCCAAATGAAGCGGAGCGACTTGCGCGGCAATTTCATCGAATCCGGTCAGCGGAACATGCTTTCCCCCGTGCCCCGTATGCGCGGCGTGATCAACCCCGGTCATGCGATGCTCGGCGTGTTCGTCGGCGTCAGCTTCGGCGCGCGCAGGCGGCGCGTCGCGATAGGCTCCTATCCGTTGCGCTTTCTCCGAGGCTGGCCCTGTCGTCCAATCTTGACGCACTTCTCGCCTTTCACTTACGCTTCGAACATATTTGAAGCCCTCGCCCCAAACCTTGGTCCAAGGCAAGGCTGAAATCAAAAAGAACAGGGCGAAAAAAGACAGCCAAATTCCGGTTACGGCGTGCAAATCGCGCAAGAAACGACGGCCGCCGCCAAGCCGAGGATAAAGGACGCCGGCAAGTCCCAGGCTAGAGCGCGGCCACCATAGATAGAGGCCCGTGATTACCATGACGATGGCCCAGGCGCCTGCGAGTTCGACGGCGATGGCGCCCGGCTCGCCTATCAGCAATTCGCCATGGAGATCATGCATGAAGTTTGTCAGGCGGCTTTTCTGCGCCTCTGTCTTCATGATTTCGAGCGTATCTGGTCGCACCATCACGCGCAGTTCTTGGCCTTCCGGCGTCATGAGATGCACGCGCGTCGCGTCCGTCGGATCGTCGCGTAAGACTAATGCCTTGATCCGCGCCGTGGGGTTCGCCGCCAGAGCCGCCTCGACCTGATCGTCGAGTGTCTTCGCCGGTCCAGCGAGCGTGAGATGATTGAAGCCGCGATCGAAATAATCGTCGATCTGTGGTTTGAACAGATAGACCGCGCCCGATAACGACAGAACGATGATGAAGGGCAGGCAAAACAAGCCGGCATAGAAATGCCAACGCCAGATGGTGCGATAGGCGGCGCCGGCGTTAGCCGCCGGATCGGCGCCAACGATTGGACGTGTGATCACGCTCATCAAGATGTCTCCTCCGATCTCTCCGTTGCAACGCTGGTGGCGATGGTCTCCCGCGTCAACGGAAGCTAAATTCTTGAACAGCCGAGAACGACCCGCCCGGCGGCGGCGGCGTGTGGATCGACGCCAAAGTTTTGGCAGCCACCTCGGCCAGAGCGGGATCGGAAGCATGTTTTATCTTGTGGGATACGACCCTGCCCGATGGGCCGACAGTAAAGGCGACCGTGACAGAACCGCCGTGATGTTCAGTCGATCTCGGCGAGTACTTCCTGATTTCAGCCGTCAGCAAGCGCACATAAGCCCTACGCGACAATTCGCTGGACTTGTGTTTTACGGCCGCGCGAGATTTTTCCTTTGCGACAGGCTTGCTGCTCGTTGGTTTTGCAGGCTCCGCCGGAACTGGGGCAGTTTGCTCGGCTTCCACGGCGATCGCCGAAGTCGCTAAAAAGCAAGCCATCAGTATGAGATGTGTGCGTTTCATTTTTGCCTTCTCTCTAAATTGTTAGCGGCTTGCCTGCCAGTTTAGCCGACGCCATGACCGAGGCTCAGCAGCAGAGCGCCGCTAAGCGCCCCCGGAAACGAAGCGCTCGCGCCGGGAGACGCGAGCGCACATTGTTAGAACTTGAACTTCACGCCGCCCTGGAACAGGCGCGGATTGCCCGCGTAAATCGAGCCAGTCGAATTCTGGGCCATGTATGAGTATCCGTTCGGAACCACGAGACCATTAGCCAGCTTTGTGACACTGTTGGTCAAATCGTTCGCTGAGGCGATGAAAGTCCGGTCGAAAATATTACGCACCTCGAAAAACAGGCTGAAGCTCTTGAGCGGCCCGACCGGTAAGTCGTGGTTGTAATGAAGGTTGACGTTGACGAGGCCATAGCTCGGCGCCGTCAGCACATTGCCGTTGTCGAGATAATAGGAGCTTTTGTAGATATACTCGACATAGCCGCCGACACCTTTCAACTCGCCGAACGGCTGGTCGTAACCAATGCGTGTCGTCAACTCATGCGGCGCGACGCCCGGTATCCGATATCCCGCGCGATCGAAAGACCCGAGAGCGCCGCCCGCCCCCAGTTGCTCTGTGAAGTCGGTGAAAATCTGATTGTTGTAGGTGTAATTGGCAAGCAGACGCCACCCTTCGATCGGTCGCCAGTCTATCAAGAATTCGACGCCGCGATGCGCGGAGCCCGGGGCGTTGACAGTATAAGTAGCGGCGGTGTTGACAGTGCCCGCCATGGACAATTGTTCGTTCTGATACCACTCGTAGAAGCCGGTCAGGCTGAGCTTCACATTCTGGGCCGGAGTCCAGTCGCCACCGATGTCAAAGCCTGTGTTGCGCTGCGTCTTCAGGTTGGAGTCGTCGCCGGGATAACCGGTCGAGGCCGTGAACAACTGGCCCACATAGGGCGTGCCATAGCCTGAAGAAGCACGGAAGTGCGTGAGCAAATCGGGCATCGCGCGCCAGGTGACCGAGGCCTCCGGCGCGAAATTCCAATAGGTATGATTGACGAGGATCGGCTGAAAACCCGTCACGGGCGCGAGCGCCCCATTCTGGAGATAGTTGAAGTTCTCGGTATAGGCGTTGATCTTCGTCGTTTCAGCCGCAAGGCCAAGAACGCCCGTCACGGTCGGCGAGAGCGCCAGCTCCTCGCGCGCGCGGCCGCCGAGATTCTGCTGCATGCCATTCTGCCGGCTGATCGTTGCGCCGTAAGCTCCGTCGCCAAAGGGCAGAACGTTGAGCGTGGGGCTGAAATAGCGCGTGCGGTTGAAATAAAGGCCCGCGAAACTCGTCGCGTCATGGCCGTTGAGCGACCAATGCTGAGTGACGTCGGTCGTGGCGTTTACCGCCGGCTCGTCCTCGAGCGCGGATGTCGCTCCCGTCGGCTGGATGATGTTCTTGTCGTCGTAAATGACCTGCGTGCGCCATTTGGTGTCTTTGTCGAAGTCATGCTCCCAGCGCAGGCCAAACACGTCGCGCCGGTCGTTGCGGTGGAAACCCGCCATGGCGCCGTCGACCTGCTGGGTTGGGCCAGCAATGCCATTCAGCGGCACGGCGCTTTGTCCGCACCAGGAGCGGCTGAGATACCCGGGAACCGTCGTGGCGCCGGAGTTCGGCAGTAGCAGGCATCCGGCGGAATAGGGATTGTTATAGAACTGATTGAGCGACTCGCGCGCAGCCAGATTGCCAAACAATTCGTTGTGAATACCCTTGAAGACGATGAGATCGTTCGGCGTGACCTGGTAGCGCGCCGTCAGATTGATGGATTGCGTGTTGTAGTCGCTGTGCTGCGTCCAGCCGTCACCGCGCACGTCGCTGATAAAGGCGGCGATGTCGAAATTGTCGGCCTTTTTGCCGATCGCCGTATAATTGTTGATATAGCCGTAGCTGCCGAACTCGCTGCCGATCTCGACGCCGTTGATTTCGGCGCCTGTGCGGGTGCGGAAATTGATCGCGCCGCCATTGGCGTAATTGCCAAACAGCGCTGAGGACGGGCCGCGATACACGTCGACGGCGGAATAAGCGTGCGGATCAGTGAGGTCGGTTCGGGACAGTCCGTCCGGCTGGGTGACGGAGAAGCCGTCTTCCAGCAGCACGATGTTGCGCACGCCAAAGCCATTACGAGCCGAAGAGCCGCGAATTGAAATCACGATGTCGCGCGGCCCGTTGCCCTGCTTGAAGGACATACCGGGGCTGTATTCCAATATGTCGGTGACCGTGTTGAGCGGCGTATCGCGGAAGATGGTCGTGTCTATGCTCGTGAAGGTCTGGCCCGTCGGTTCGCGATAGATCGGCAGTTGCATCTTTTCTGGGCTGAACCCCGGGGGCGTGTTCGCCGGGACCGGCGCCAGTGGCGGCGAGGCCCCGATGTCGATGGCCGGCAGGGCCTCCTGGGCGCTTGCCACGACAGTTAACACGAGTGTCAGCGTGCCGGCGGAAACGCCGCGCAGCAGATTGGTTGGGGACATGATGAATTCCTCCGCACGCGCCGTTGAGCGGCGCTGATCGCGGCGCTTCGATGCCCGAGCGCAAGCGCGCTTAGGAACGATCGGAAGGCCGATTGTTTTTTGGGTTGTTTAGGATGATGTTGGTATGCGCGCCTGCGCTGTCCGACGCTCGCGAGTCAGCGCGGCGACGGCCATCTCGCGTCTGAAACGCGAGAATTCAAGAAAGCGTCGGCGGGGCGCGGGGTTGATGCGCCCGTTGGCCTGGCGCGGTTGGATACGCCCGGCGCTCAAGCCCGAAGTCGAGCGGAACACTGTCCCGGAAGGCCAGCTGATAACTGTGCGCAACTAAGTTGGCGGCAGCAGCGCCATCGGCGACGCACAGCTGACAGGACAGACAATCGTGCTTGTGCTGGCTGCTATTCTGGACGGGAGGAGCTTGGTGGCCGCCCGCTTTGTCCTGCTCGCAATTCGCCGAGACGCCTGCAAGTGCTAATACCGTTCCGGCAAAACCCGTCCCGCCCGCGGCGGTCTGAACGACCAACGCCAGCACGAGAAGAAGCGACCGGAGCGAGAAACGGCTCATTGAATACCCTCAAGAACCATGATTTTATGGGGTTAACAGCTGACGCGCCAGCGAGCAATCGAAACGGACTGCCCTCGATTATTATTTCTTGGCATGTGTCATTTTTGCCACGGCTGGCGACGCTGCCGCTCGATTGGGATTAACGCGTGGCCTTCAAGCAAGGCTGCTGATCGTCTCGACCATTTGGATCAGTCTGATCACCGTCACCAGCGGCGCCAGAAGGCCGTCGGCCGCCTTCATCGACGTTCAGTCGATGACCTTGCCGCCCTCGTCGAGGCAAGCCTTTTCGGTGTCTTTGAATATCAAACCCTGGCCCTTACAGGCGTTCATGCCGGCGCAGGTGTTCTTGGGGGTCATGCAGTCGCTTTTGCCCTTGCAGCTGTTAACGCCCAAGCAATGCACTTTGGCTGTCGCCGCCGCCACCGGCGTCGCCGCACCGGCCAGTGCTAGCGAAACAGCTGCAATGGCGAGAGCAGCCCCGGACCGCGTGTTGTTCTTCATCGGATGTTTCCTGCCGTGTGTCGGGAGCCATCTTGGCTTGACAATGCGTTTGCAGTAAAATCAATAGCTTAACCAGATCCATGATGTTTGAGAATATCCATTTAATTGGGTCTTCTGGATTTTTAGGGTTCTGCCTCACTTTCTGTTGTAGTAGAAACCGCTTTAGTCACCTAACCCTCTGAAAACACGCCGGGATTTAGCAAAGGACTGCGTGGGAAAAACGTGTAGCGGAAAAATCAAGGGGTCTGACTAGATTTGCGTTAAGTTTCAATGCCTTATTTACCTACACAACACTTCTGCTGCCACAGAAAGTGAGGAAGACCCCGCAATTGAGATTGCTGGCGATTCTCGGAATCGCCGTGATGCTCGTCGCGTCTTTGGCGTTTATTTTCGCCGCTGGTCATCCGATCATTTCGATATGGGTTGCACTCATAATTATCGGCTGGTTGTTCGTTGCTGGCGCAGCAAAAGTTTCCGAGGACTGATCGAGAGACCGAGCGCTATGACATATGCCATGGCGGACATGAGCTAAGCTATCGCGCGACGAGACGCCCTATCCCGCGCCGTCATTTCCTCAACCTGACGCCCGCCCCGCCGCCATTCTCAGCAATGAACTCGACGCCGGCCGATTTCACCGCGGCACAGTGGCAGCACAGCCGCGGGACCAACCGATCATTGGCAACCCTTCCCGACCGCGCGCCAGTCAGCCCATATGCGCTGGCGCGCCTCGTCCAGTGTGATCGTCCCGGCGCAGACCGCCCGCGAAAGACATGCCTCGATCCGGTCCTTCTCCCCAGCCTCGTCCCACGGCTGCAATTCGAGATTGCGCGGGTCGGATGGCGCGCCGCCAAGCGCGAGCGGGATTCGATGGTCAAGTTCGAAGTCGACCAAAAGTTCCTCGGGGATTTCCAGCTCCCGAACGAGTTTGATCTTGATGCGCGCCGTGTAGCGCGCGGACGGGCGAACGGTCTTCGTCCAGCCCGGAACGCATATTCTGGTCGCGATGGTCTCTTGCGTCACAGCGGAGTTGAGCGGGAGATCGGAGCCCATAGCCGGCCATGTCGACGCCAGCAACGCGATTAACGGCAATGCTCGTTTCATTTTGTGCCGCCTTTCTGCTTGCGGGCTTCGATTTGTTCCACTTCCGATTTTGCCGCAGCTTCGGCTCCCGCGTTCGGCCCTTCAGCCTTGCAGCGGGTCGTTGGCGGGCTCCCACATAGCCGCCCAATTTCCTGCCAGCCGACACAATGCCCGTCTTGGGCGCGGTATCCCGGGCCACCCTTGCAGCCGCAGCCGGAACATTGGGGCTCTTCGACCTTGGGAACGCCCTCGCGGGCACACCTTGTTTCGGGCGGATCGCCGCAGACGCTCTTGAGGTTCGCAAATCCGACACAGCGGCCATTCGGCCCTCGATACCCGGGCCACCGCGGCAGCCGCAACCACTGCATGCTTGCGCGCCAGCGATCGGCGACATGATGGCCACGAGCAAGATGGCGCAATAGTCCAATCCGCCGAAAATTCGCATCGCCACCTCCCAATGGGAGGGAGAATGCCGGTTCAGTCGCGTGAAAGCAAAACCGCCCCGCCCACAATCGCCGGCCTGCAATGCCACGGCGAATTGGCGCGCGGTGGTCTCCCATTGATGGAAGCGATAAGCGGCGGTTCTTTGCCGTGCTACACTTCGGCAGCATGCGGTCGCCAGCGGACGCGGTAAGGGGGCTATCGTCGCGGAGCATAGGAGAGGCAAATGACTGATACAGGGAAATTGCTTCGAGATATTCATACGCTTAGGGAGTCGATCCAAATCGACTGGGAGGAGTTATATTCCAATCCCCTCAGGGAGGAGGAGAGAAGAGAGATACGCAAGCACTTAGAACTATGCCAAGCCGAGCTTAAGACTCTTCTCGAACAACTTGTGGGATTTGAGGAAGATAATTCAAATTAGGACGCCGCGCTGTCATGACGCACGCTTATCTTATTGAGCGTGGGAAGGGACTGGCGCAGAATGTCCAAATACGGCTGCCGGGGCAGCCACTCGTGAGGAGCCTCAATTGCAAAAGCGTCGAGATACGGGTGATCTCGTAAAGTTCATAGGGGTGATCGGCATTATCTCGGTGATGTCCATTGCCGTCGGGGCGGCTCTTATGGGTAGCAGCGGTGTGGCTGCTGTTATGCCCGAATGGAGCGAGCGTCAGATGGTGGAAATAGGGCGTTGATCAAGAAAAACCCGGTTCGCGCGGGACCGCGAACCGGGAAAAGAAAGGGGCGGGTATGGTCTCAACCATAGAGGGCTCACCGTCCCATCAATCAATTTGGCGTAAGGACGATTATCGTCAAGCCTCAGTAGGCGCAAAAAAACCGGCCATTGCTGGCCGGGATACGCATTACCTGGGATAACCGCTGGTGAGTGAAGCGCCAGCACATGCGAATTCGTTTAGCGCCGCCATGCGCGACTTCAAGCGCGGCAGTGCGCCGATCATTTGCAAGAAATGCTCTTCGACGCCACTTGTCGCCTGAGCGAATAGCGCCACGTTCCTTGTCAAGGCGCCTCGCGCCGGGCGAGACGATCGGGTGAGGGAGGCGACTATGAGAAATGCGATCTGCTCTACGTTTGCCCCTCCCAGCGAGTGGGGGTTGAGCCGGCAGACACATCCAGCAGTCGTCCAGGCGATCTTCGCTCTTTCCAGTGATCAGCGGGCTCCAGAAGTCATATGGGAGACGCCGACTGCCGACGAATGGCAGAAGGTGGCCCTTCTCGTCGCCGAATATCTCGACGATGGCGACTTCGCTGGCGACGGCGATCGATATGCGAGGGATTCCTTCGTGTCGTTCCGGTTACGGCTGACGAATCGCGGAAATTAACGCAGCGTTCTACCTCGCCGCAAGTTCGGGAAATTGTGACAAACGGGCTGGTGAGCGCGGGGGCATCTATCGAAAGGACAGCGAACATGACATTCGAATCCATCGACTTAGCTAAGAATCCCATTTGGGCGACGCTACTGAACGGTCAGGCGTATAACGCAAAACTCTTTGAACTCGCCGCCGTCAACCTCGGCGCAGCCTTCAAATATGCCGACAGCTTGTCGAGAGCGACGTCGCCACAGGAATTTGCCGCCTTGGTGACTAATCAAATTCGCGAGCAATTTGAACCGCTGTCTGAGGAGGCCGAGGAGTTATCGGTGACAATTCAGGGAGTGTCATCGAAAAATGACGCGGAGATGGAATCCGGACTCGGGGATTAGACCGAATGTGGATCAGTCGCTGTTGTAATTGAAAACCCAAAACAGGGCGCCAGCGCGTCAGTGATGGACTGCATCGTCTGTTCGACGGTCCGCAGCGCGCTGACGTGTCGCCGAATGGGCGCTGGCGTAGGGCATCGGGAACCGGGCGGCTTGAGCGGCCTTAAGGCTTCGTTAACCTTTCGGTCCTTCACTGACTTTCATGAGCCCGCGCCCCTTGTCTGCGGGCTCCGAAATCGGCCCGGGTCGAAATGGAGCTGATCGATCCGGGTTTTTTGTCGCCCTAGCAGGCCGTCATCAAAGCGAAAACGGAACCCTTTTCAACAGCCCGCTAGCTGAGCGTGAATCGTCTGCAATCTGCGAAGGCTAATACCAAGCGAACCTCGGAGCGCATCTGTTTTTAACGCTTCGATCAAAGCGACGGACAGGTTTTTAACGTTCGCTTGTTCCTCCGGTGGCTGCTGTTCGATTGTACTGGCAATGCGAGCGCTCCGAGTTGCAAGTGCCTGCCTTTGTTCAAGAAATGCGCCATCGCTATTGGTCCATTGCGCGATCTTCTCTTTTAGGTTCGAGTAAGCGCTCCTTGTGCCTTGTCCTAGAATGCCTCTAGGCGCAGCCTCTGCCACCATGGTTAGCAGCAAAACCGCCAAAGAACCGATGGTCGCCGAGTTGCTCATTCTGCCCTCTTCTGCTGCACTGCAGTCCTCCAAGAGGGTGACATTACAGTGACAACGGCCACCGGCGCCGCGAGCGGGGCCGGCCCGCTCAGTCAGGCTTTCTTCGTCCTCGTGGAATTGATGACCAAGGCGCGCAGTTTCTTGGCGAGATAATCGCCGCGATCGCCCCAGCAAGAGCCCCAAACAAAAAAACGGGCCGCCTTACATCCGGACGGGCAGCTTCGTGGCGTCTGGTTGTGCAACCGTTCGGATCGCAAGGCCGAGGCGCTCAACGTCGACCTCAGTCGGTATGTGGCGCATAGTGCCGGCATAACCAGCCAGGCCCACAAAGTCACTGGCGACGCCTCGCTGCGGATCGATCTACACGGCTTCCGGAAGGACGCGAAGACGCAATCGCAGATCAGCGGCCCGTTCAAGACTCTGACGATGTGCCGTGGAGTCGCGGTGCCGACGGCGGGGCAAGAGTCGTGAGCTTAGCGGGCGTCTCGTCATTGCAATGAGCTTCGCAGGTCGCTATTTTCGCACATCGAATTTCGGCCTGACGACGTAGACCGGCTCTGGCGACGGGGCCGCTGACGACCTCTCCCAAACTCGATCGATCCGGCCCCGCGCACGCGGGCCTTCTCCTTAAAGTTTTGGAGAGACGACAATGGCTACCGGCACAGTGAAATGGTTTAACGCCCAGAAGGGCTATGGCTTCATTCAGTCCGACGATGGCGGAGCCGATATTTTCGTTCATATCAGCGCCGTCGAGCGCGCAGGGCTGCGCGGTCTCGCTGAAGGCCAGAAGGTGAGCTACGAGATCGAGCAGGACCGCCGCACCGGCAAGTCCTCCGCCGATCGGCTCGAAGAAATCTGAGACGCTCTGTTCGCGGCTGCTTTCCGTCGCGCGAAACGCGGGGCCGGCGAGCTGCTGCGACAGATGGCGAAGGCGGGACGGCACGGGCTCAAGTCGTTAAGGGCTATACGTGAATTCCCTTAATGTCGTGGCAGCATAGGTCGTGATAGAGGCTATCTGTAACAGGAAGGAAGAGCCTCTATGGTAAAATTTGTTATCGTCGAGCGCACGATTTGCGACGCGATCAGTAGCAGCCGGGCAGGGCCGGCGCCGTTCACGCCGCCGCGCCAGCGCAGAGAGGTTATGCCTTGGGGTAAAGTCTCTGAAGGCGACGCCGAAGGCAACGCGGCGGCTGCAAAATCTTCCCACGTTTGGGAACATTTCGAACGCGGCAGACGACAAGCTGCCCATAAGAAATAGCCGGGCCGTAGCGACGTAGCTCGAGGCGGTCGCCGGCACGAGCCTAGACAAGGGCGTCGAGCTGGACGCCCTGGCGAAGATGCCCAAGGACGAGCACAGCAGCGCGCCCTTTCTCCTTCTCCCTCTCTGCGACGCTAGTGATCGCGACGCGTCGTTAGGTGGAGCGTATCGAAAACATCCCACGCAAATCGGCAGCCGTCGCGCGTGAACTCGTCAGAGTCGTGGTAACCGGCGACATGTATTGCAACCTGTTTAGCAATGGCCACTGCCGCTCGCCGCCACTCGCCAGCGGTCGGCGGCTCCCACGGGATTTCTGGTATCCGCTCATCGCTCAAGGTCGTGAGGCACCCCCGAACGATTGAGGGGTGTATTTGTTGATTCGCGCTCCACTTTGCCGGCGGCGCAATTCGACGGAGAGTTCCACTGTTCATTATTGCCTCCCCTTCATTGCAGCCCCATGGCAGTTACCCCCGCTTCGGAAGCATAGGGCGAGACACCTAAACGACAAGCTTAACAGGTATTTAATGAACAGCAGACTATCAGAAAAATGTCGGAATTCCATAATGAGCGTTCCCGGAATTTTGGGCGTCCCCAGTTGCAAGCGCAGTCGGGCTGTCGAGACCAGGGCGCTACTTCTTCCGCAGCCTCACGCCCGCCCCGCCGCCGTTCTCGGGGATGAACTCGGCGCCGGCGGATTGCGGAGCTCTGCGGACAGCGCGAAGACTCTTAAACTTCGCCCCGACACGCGAGTCGTCCGATGCGAGCTCGAGCTCCGAAGACGTTGCCCATCGGCCAACCTGCGCTATTTCAAGAATAAGAACTGGACGTGAGGCTTCTGAGGGAGGGTATCCTCCGCCTCAGCAAGGCCCGGGCGTCAGAGCGCGAACTTCGTGCCACGAGCGGGGATGCCGGCAATGCACAGGAAATGGGGTGTCGGACAAGCGTTTTCCGCACTCATAGATGAGACGTTGGGGGAAACTTTAACGATCACACAGATGCTGGACGCCTCAGAACCCTTCAAATCGGTTGAGGTATGGGGGGCTTTTGCAGGCGATCGCCTGAAAACAGCATCGATCCCTCGCGCGTCGTTGCCGTGGACGTTGAAGAGCGGCGACAGAATAACCAGGTGCTGCAACGGCGCAGTCTTCGAAATCAAAGA
>Ga0181533_1005352_pt1 | contig 12349 bp, 9 predicted proteins | sample PEATcosm2014_Bin_45_FD_119772 | JGI IMG/M metagenome (GOLD analysis project Ga0181533, IMG submission 119772) | Peatland microbial communities from MTU Mesocosm Facility, Houghton, MI, USA - PEATcosm2014_Bin11_60_metaG | ecosystem: Environmental > Terrestrial > Soil > Wetlands > Peat | place...
CTATCAATATTGTTATTTATATCTCAGATCAGGTCACAGGTGGCCAATTTACCCCGACTAAGTTCAACTTCTTTCCCAAGAGTGAAGAAAGTCATTACGTCACCGCCCCGTTATTCCTCTGAATCCCCCGATAGTTGTAACCTCAAAATATATATAGAGGATGATAGTATAGCGAACGATGCTTATAGTTGTCCTCCGGGCTATGCCGACAGCGTATGCCGGATAGGTAATTTGTTCCCTGATACTGGCAAATCCGGGACGATACAATCAATGGATATGTATTTTTCACAATATAATTTATCGTCAGCCGTATCAACTATTGTGTACATTTACGCGTCTGACCAGCACACGATTCTTGGTCAATCAGCTCCTTTTACCCCTACTGCCGCCACCTGGCCCAGTGGTACATGGTGTCATGCAACATTTTCTAATGTTCCATACAACGGTGAATTTTATGCCCTGGTTGATATGTTCCCCTATAATTCGAATATGGAGAACTATTTCAACGTTTATAATACCACTCCTCAACCACCAGGATACCCGTTGGGTTTAGGTTGGAGTGATATTGATGGGACATGGACTCTGATGGTAAATTCTTCAATTTGGACCGGTCCAACTTCGGTAACATTCCTGCAACGTGCCAATGTTTGTGAAAATGTTGTGGCGGGTATCAAAAAACTTACCCCTGAATCAATTTCCATGTATCCTAATCCTGCCACAGATAAAATAACGTTTGAAATCGCAGAAGATCAAGCCCCAAGCCAACTATCAATAATGAACCTGAACGGTCAAGAGGTACTGGCAAGTCAATTAACAGAACCCAAAACACAAATAGACATATCCAGCCTGCCCAGCGGGGTCTACTTCGTAAAACTATTACATGATAAGACTATGGAGATAGGGAAGTTCATTAAACGATGAATGCCTGCAAATTAATTCCTGTTACTAACAACCTTAATTTTCGCCTCCCAATTCGCCCCCCAACATAAAAACAACCCCCCGAAAACATAATGTTAACAGGGGATTTGTTAAAAAGATTGTACCCGGAGACGGAATATGTACAAGGGTTTTCCACAAAAATTACTTTAGTTATCAAAGGATCAATTTTGTACCCAGATCAATGAAATACTATCGCACAGTAATCAGTACTCAACAGGCGACTTTCCAACAAGCATAAAATAAGCTTTCTGACAGATACAAAGGATGGGCATCTCTCAAATATCAATATCATCATTATTTATGTAATTTTGACTTTTAAAGGAAAAGTCTTCGTAAATTATTAATAAAAATGTGGAGGAAAACGGTAGATATACATAAAAGGATATTTAGCATACTGAATAATTTCTTAAGGAAAAGAGGTTACAATTCAGCTATTGTTACATCATTTTTAAAATGGTTGCCTTATATTGTCGGTTCGATAGTTACTGCTGGTGTTGCCGTTTTATACTCCAAAATTTTTGATTACAGTGTTTCTCTATCAAAATTACTGAAAGGCAGTTCTCCCTGGTTATTTTTTATCATAACTCCTGTATGTTTACTTGCCGGATGGTGGATAGTTAAAAAAATTTCAATTGCTGCATCGGGAAGTGGAATTCCTCAATTAATGGCGGCAGTGAACCCTAAAAGGGATACAAAAAAGGTCTCAACCGGTTTTTTGCTGGGTGGGAAAGTCCTGGTCGCAAAGGTGCTGAGCAGTATAGTAGCGCTGCTGGGCGGGGCGTTGATAGGCAGGGAAGGCCCGACACTTCAGATAAGCGGTTCAATTTTTTACATAACACATAAATTCTTACCTGACAGCTGGCCAAAGGTGAACAGAGAAAGAATGTTAATTGCCGGCGGTGCTGCCGGCCTGGCTGCTGCATTTAACACCCCCCTGGGAGGAATAGTGTTTGCTATAGAAGAATTGTCAAAGTCAAGTTTAAATACTTTTAAGTCAACGCTTTTATACGCTGTGATTTTTTCAGGAATGACCGTTCAGTGGATCTTGGGGCCCTATCTTTACCTGGGGTACCCGAAAGTTGATGCTACAAGTTTCAGTATGTTGGGTTATGTTATCATTTTCAGTGCAATTGCAGGGATAGTAGGGGCTTTTAAAGGAAAACTTATCCTGGAATTGGCGAGTTTTACAAAGAAGTTTAAAAAAACTTTTCAGCACATAATATATATTCTGATTTCCGGACTGGTCGTGGCATTCATCATATATTCCAATAGTAATGTTGCTTATGGCCCCGGAAAAGACGTAATGAACCAGCTGCTGTTTGATGCTAAAGATCATGATGTCACTTTATGGCTATTGATAAGCAGGTTTTTCGGAGCAATAATATCCTATTCGACGGGTGTTGCCGCCGGAATATTTGCCACCTCACTTTCTACAGGATCCATTCTTGGCCATTTGTTAATGAATTTTTTCAATTTGGATGGTGATAATAAATTACTGATCCTGGTTTCAATGATAGGTCTTTTGACCGGTGTAACCCGTGCTCCTTTTACTTCTTCGGTACTTGTTCTGGAAATGACAAATAGTCATTCTGCTATTTTCTTTTTTATTCTGGCCGGCCTTATTTCCTCTGTGACTGCAAGGCTTATTGATAAACAACCGTTATATAAACGCCTCGAGGTTAATTATCTTTACTAAAGAATATTCCCAGCGTACTTAATCTTTTAATGAGTTTTTTATTTATCAGTCGTGGAAGTTTGGGGAAGTTTTAATCCCAAATAGGCAGTTATCACTCATTTTTAGCATGTCCTTATATAGTGGAAAGTAATACCTCTGAGGGAATTAATTCTTGCTGATTTTTCCCGGTGAATAATCCGGGTTTAACTATTCCCTTGCGGGATAATATGGTCCTTACTCAACAACCAACTTAGTATACTCCACCAAACTATTAACGGATCTGGCAGTTACAATATACACTCCCGGTTGATATAGGGCAAGTGATAACTGGTATTGAGTCAGTCCGTGTGTATCAGCAGTAAAGATTCTTCTGCCCATTAAATCAGTAATTTCAATTTCAGCAGTATTATCCATTTTAATAGTTGCCCTGTCGCTGGCAGGGTTGGGATAAATAATAAAGTGAGGCGCTTCAGGAACCCGGAACACGGCAAGCTGGTTGGCGGCATTCGGGCAGGAGGCAAGGTCATAACAGATAACAGGGAGCGTATCAACAACTGAAAAGTTGACAGTATCGCCGGTAATAGCACCCTCCCAAAGCAATTCTTTAGGGTTTGAATGATCAGTAAAGTAGAACCTTGACCCAACGATAGTGCATCCGGCTCCACTCAAGTTTCTTATTGGACCTTTTGTAAAAAATGTATCAACAGGAATGCCATCAGAGTTATATTCTATAATTTTCATTTCTGTAGTGTAAAACAGATAAAAGTTCCCGTTTCTATCTGTAGCGACATCCCATATAGAAGCATTAGCAGTTGGCAGATTATCAATGAGCTGGGTGGCATTGCCGTTACCATCGTAACGGTAAATTATTCCTCCCAGTTCATCCAAATTGAAAATATATTGGTTGGTTCCGCCCGGGTTTACGCTGCCGCCTGTGTGATGAGTGTCATTCCAGCCTGAATTATCCCAATAATAATATTCTGAGACAGCATTACACATATACATTGTCATTTCTGCAGAGGTTACATCCAGGTTTTTATTTATACTGATCCCGTTTGGATTGAGGGTATCTGTGCCAAGATAAACCAGTTTGGTTGGATGAGTATCTACACTGTCAATGCGATAATAATTTGATAAATAGTCAACGACGTAAATTGAATGCTGGTCCCGCCCGTTACATTGTAAATCAATATGTACAGGAGATAGATCATCCTCAAGCAGATCGCCCTGGGGGGATGTTCCGTCGCCAGAGTAGCTGCCAAAATTATAAATATCTGTTTCTTTGCCTGAAGCGATATCGTAACTGAAGATGGTGCCTCCCAAAGCCGCGCCCGAACCATTCACAGTGGTTCCATAAAGCAAGCCGTTGCTTGCCTGGATGAGCGAGCCCTCCGGCTCAAAGCCATCCGTGCCATTGCCAAAATCATGCAAATCTGTTTCTTTACCGGTAGCGATGTTATAACTGAAAATGGTACCGCCTCCGTAAAGTCCGCCATCAGCAGTCAATCCATAAAGCAAACTATCCTTTGCCTGCATGAGCGAACCATTAGGTGACGTCCCGTCACCGCCTCCCCCGAAATTGTGCAGCACAGTTTCAATGCCGGTAGCAATATTATAGCTGAAAATGGTGCCTGAATCATTCGCCGCGCCGCCTCCCAACGTCATTCCATACAGCAAGCCATTGCCTGCCCGTATGAGGGCTCCGGTAGGACGGTAACCATCATTGGTGTTGCCAAAACTATGTATAACATTTTCTGTGCCTGTGTTGATATTGTAACTGAAAATGGTGCCTATACTGTAAAGTCCACCGCTATAAGTCGTCCCATAAAGCACGCTATCGTTTACGGCTAAGAGAGTGCCGCCAGGCTGAAGCGCGTCAAAGGCAAAGCCAAAATTATATAAATCAGTGAACACGCCGGAAGTGATATTGTAACTGAAAATAATGCCTCCATTATAAGTGCCGCCACTGGTAGCGGTTCCATAAAGCAACCCGTTGCTCAACTGGATGAGCGAACCCTGGGGATCATAGCCATCAGTCAGACTGCCGGTAAAATCATGTATATCGGTTTCTTTGCCCGTTAATATATTATAACTGAAAATGGTGCCAGCTATATCATAATACGTACCACCTGTCGGCGTCATTCCATAAAGCAAGCCGTTAGTGGCTTTAAGGAGCGAGCCGATGGGTGCGCTTCCGTCAGTGCCAATGCCAAAATTATGCACCACTGTGTCGGAACCGGTGGCGGTTTTGAAGTTGAAAAGGGTTCCAATGCTCTGCCCTCCCGAGCTTGTCATTCCCCACAGGATGGGCTGCTGTGCCCGGCACATCGGGGAAATAACAAGAGTGAAGGCAATAACTGTAAATAAAATTATATTTTTCATGATGGTTTGTTTTTAATTTATTTTCACTACCCGTTCTATGGCCCCACCGGTGGTTTTCGTTTGTCAGATCTATTTCCTGTAGTTCCGGATCAGGAGAATAAGCAAGAATGAATTCCGGTAAGTTTCTCATGGGTTTTTGATTCAAAGGGTTAACGTCATAGAATTAAACACAAAGGTAAGACGGGTTCAAGGAAAACGGAATGACATATATAAATATATTTATTCGTGAGTTGGAAAAAACACTCACTTTGAACATCCTTCGCCGGAGTAACCTGATCACCTCACCCTATTGATATTTAAGAGAGTAATATGATTAATCAAAATCGGCGGAGTGTGGTCAGCTTGACAGTTTTCTCCACAACATCTTAAAACAACAAGGATTATCGCTACGAAAAATTGGTAAAGAACTAAATATCCATCATGGCACAGTGGCACAATACATCAGTTGCTAATCTTTGTGACAGTTGATCTTGTCTAAAGGTTGATTCTATTATAAATTCTTAGTAATCAAAATTACTTCTTCAGTTCCTTCATTACATCTTCAAGCAATTTACGACATCACTTTTGTTCACGACATTTTTTTACGAGGATAAAGGGTCAGTAATTAAGAGTCATTTTAAAGCGTGTAAATCTACAGACAATTGGAAACACGACAAGCAGAAGGTACTTTTATTATTTTTCTGAGTTTATAGAAAAACTTTGAATCGAATTCTTCCGGTAATAAATACGAATCAGATACATATGAGGGTTCACTTGATGTCTTATTTATGACCCAAAAATCAGCTATTAATGAAGCAAAAGAAATTGAAACCAATTGACCGTCTTCATCTCTGATTGTTTTTATAAATTTCATTTTTTTATTTATCATTTTTAATCCGGAAACTAAATCCCTTTGATCTTTATAATTTAGGCTTGAGTCACATTTAAACATTTGCATAAAGCCTAAATACGGTTCGAATAAAAGAACAGCATGATGTTTCAGAGAATCTATTGATAAAACTGATCCGCAAAATAATGTATTAAAACATTTTGCACTATTGACTATGATATAAGAACTAACCGGTCTGTTATTTTTCAGCTTTGTTGAAAGTTCAACAAGAACAATAGTATCAACCTTGTGATACGGTATAACCTGAGCAATTGAAAAGCGAGTTGTGAGATTTATAAGGCAACTAAGAGCTATCAGAATTCTAATTTGATTTTTCATCTTTTTTGTGCTCTGATTTGGGTAGATTAGGATTATAAATTAGCATATTAATTCACTGTTGCTTGCAGTGAATATAAAATATCTAACGACTTAAATACCCTTCAGCTGACTACAGAAAGCTTCATTGAATAATCAGGATTATATACAGCAAGTAAATATACAGGTTATTGTCATTTGAAAGAAAAAAATTGTGATCCTGTTTGGCAACCACAAAATTTTTATTGATTGCCAGTTGTTGAAAATATCTGTAAAGCAAGAATGTGTAGTTGGTTCAAATATAAACGCCCCAAAACTTGTATTATATCCGTTTTTTTCTTATTATTGGTAAAGTTTTGCGGGATGAAGGAACCATAAAAGCCATAAATGGATTTTCAACCATTTTCAAACAGATATCATATGAAAAAATTTATCTACATTTTATTCTTTTTGATTCCAGTTGTTAGTTTTGCCCAACAACCTTGGTACAAGTACTCTCCAACGGATTATACATGGAAAAATGTTGGAAATGCAGGATTTTCAGCAGGTGGGGATGATTATACGAGCCTTGCTTTCAGTCCATCTGGTCAACCTTATGTGGCTTTTGAGGATGTTGCAAATTCCTATAAAGCGACCGTAATGAAGTTTGACGGAACCAATTGGGTGAACGTGGGAAATGCGGGTTTCTCAGCAGGCGGGGCTGGTTATACGAGCCTTGCTTTCAGCCCATCGAATGGTCAACCTTATGTTGCATTTATAGATTGGAGAGCAAGTGTAATGACGTTTAACGGAACCAACTGGGTTTACGTGGGTTCAGAGGGCTTTTCAGATGATGAAATTGAATCTACAAGCCTTGCTTTCGGCACATCTGGTCAACCTTACGTGGCTTACGGCGGGAGTGATAATAGTGAAGAAGCGGCAAGCGTAATGAAATTTGACGGAACTAACTGGGTTTATGTGGGAACAGCGGGTTTCTCGGGAGGTGCAGCTGGGTATATAAGTCTTGCTTTCAGCCCGGTTGATAGTATGCCATATGTAGCTTTTTCGGATGAAGGAAGCTGGTTTTTTGGTCCAGCGACTGTAATGAAATATGATTCCGTTTATTTCGGGATTAATGAGTTACAGGAATCAAGGTTATCTCTATATCCCAATCCTGCCACAGATAAAATCACGGTAGAACTATCTGGGATGACACAGGGTGGCAATCTTACAATTGTAAATATTGAGGGTCAGCAAGTAATGACACGCCAAATCACACAACCAAAAACACAGATCGACATCAGCACTCTGCCCAGCGGGGTCTATTTTGCGCGGCTTACGGAGGAGAAAACGGTATCAATAGTAAAATTCGTGAAACAATAAAGTCCAAAAACATATGAAAAAAATTATTTACATCTTTCTTTTCTCTCTTCCAGTCGTCATTTCTGCCCAACAACCTTGGTACAAATCTTCTCCACTGAATTATGCATGGCAGGATGTTGGAAATGCAGGTTTTTCAGCCGGAGACGCTCCATATACATGCCTTTCCTTCAGTCCATCTGGTCAACCTTATGTGGCGTTTCAGGATGCGGTCAATTCAAATAAAGCAACAGTAATGAAATTTGATGGAAGAAATTGGGTAAATGTTGGTTCAACGGATTTCTCAGCAGGTGAAGCTTTGTACATTAGTCTCGCCTTTAGCCCATCCGGTCAACCCTATGTAGCTTATGAGGATAGGGGAAGTTACTACGATAAAGTCACAGTAATGAAATATGATGATACAAATTGGGTGAATGTTGGAAATGCTGGTTTCTCAGCAACAGAGGCTTGGTGCATTAGTCTCGCCTTCAGTCCATCTGGTCAACCGTATGTGGCTTATATGGATTTTGGAAATTTGTACAAAGCAACGGTTATGAAATATGACGGAACAAATTGGGTTTATGTGGGAAATGCTGGTTTTTCAGCAGGAGAGGCTCAATTTACATGCCTTGTCTTCAGTCCATCTGGTCAACCTTATGTGGCGTATCAGGATGCGGGCAATTCAAATAAAGCAACAGTAATGAAGTTTGATGGAACAAATTGGGTGAATGTTGGAAATGCCGGGTTCTCTGTAGGTGCGGTATATTTTACAAGCCTTGCTTTCAGTTTATCTGGTCAACCCTATGTGGCATTTGAGGATTATGTAAATTTTGAAAAAGCAACAGTAATGAAATTTGATGGAACTAACTGGGTGAATGTTGGAGATGCTGGATTCTCAGCAGGAGGTGCTGTTTATATAAGCATTGCTTTTAGTCCTTCCGATGGTCAACCGTATGTGGCTTATGAGGATGTAGAAAACTACGATAAAACCACAGTAATGAAATTTGATGGAACAAACTGGGTAAATGTTGGAAATGCAGGTTTTTCAGCAGGAGGCGCTCCATATACATGCCTTGCCTTCAGTCCATCTGGTCAACCTTATGTGGCTTTTGAGGATGAGGGGAATTACTACAGGACAACAGTTATGAAATATGATTCTGTTTATTTCGGGATTAATGATATACAAGAATCAAAGTTTTCGCTGTATCCGAATCCAACAACAGATAAAATAACGATAGAAACAATAGGAGTAGTAAAAGAAAGCAATTTGGCAATTGTGAATATCGAAGGTCAGGAGGTACTAACACGCCAAATCACCGAACCCAAAACAATAATTGACATCAGCAATCTGCCCAGCGGTGTTTATTTTGTGCAGGTGACCAAGGATAAGACGGTGCAGGTGGGGAAATTTGTGAAACAATAAAATCGAAACCCATTAATAAGGTTGAATTCAGAATGAAAAAACATATCTCCATTTTACTTCTTTTTCTCCCATTGATCGTTTTTTTTCTTATGAGCTGCAAAGAAAAACAACAAGTAAATTATATTCCTATATCTGATGCATTGAAAACAGCGTGTTTTTTTCAAAAAGATTCATATTGGATTTACCGGAATGATAGTACTGGAGTGACAGATACCACATACATAAAAACCAACCCGATATCTGGTGATTCTACAGAAGGAAACTATATGGTCGATTATATCAGAACTCCTTTAAAAAGTGGCATTTTATACGATTTTTATATTGAAGGTGAACATTATGTCCCTCCACTTCTTGGTCGTCTTTTTACATTTCTACGTACTGATGGCGGATGTTGCAGATTGGTTGCATTCAATTTGTATAATGACACATTGATAAACCATACAGGAGGATATGGTTGTAATTGTGGCAGTTGGAAATATCCAATGGAAGCGAGTAATACCTATGTTGAAAAAGGTGAATATTCAGGATTCAACGTAAATGATCTTGTATTTGATAAAGTGGAATTTACAAGAACAAAATTCATTCATACCCCTTCAAATGGGACTGATATTGATTCAATTGATTTTTACTTTTCACCGGGTAATGGATTCGTAAAACTTGTTATGAGGATAGATACTTCATATATCTATCAGGTCCAAAAGCGAGTAACCATAAGCTGGAGTTTATTGAGATACAATGTGGTTCAGTAAAAATAAAAAATAAAAGGGGAAAATGCTGGATACCAATGATAAGATATAATCAATCTGCTTGAATCCTTGTTATTTTTAGGTTATAGAAGACCTTCGGTTTGCAATAGTGAATAACTCTGTACCATCTCTAATTGGAACGAACAAAAAAAGGAATAGATCGTTAAATAGTAGTTATCCTTTTCATTCGAGATTGTCCAAAGAGGATTCCTCTTTTCTATATTTCTTTGTCGACTTGGATAAGAATCGAAAGAAGAAAATCAAGTTACTGGGTATTCAAGTCGATGATTAATTAATTATCATATTGAAACTCGTACAATGTGAGATTCATCGATCAATGCGTCTCCATGATAATATACAATTGTGAAAAAGATTTCAATGGTTATGATTGACATTTTTAGCACTTCAGATCATTTTTTAGGAAGAACCAATGCTTTTTGTCACCAATACTTATTCCAGTCACCCAAATGGCTAATACTGCCATTTAATAGAATCCAAAGAACGTAATTAGGTTGTGGCAGTTTCTCTATTCGTTTAAATAATGCTGTTAATCATTATTTGCTTTTTCACCTTTTGGGGATTTGCCTGCTTTTTTCTTCATTGCTTCAGTTTCGATTTTAGCTTCCAAATTAATAAGATCAGTGACCGGCACATTGAGTAATGCTGAAATTCTGAAAAGCACATCTAAAGGTGGTTCACGCAAAAACGCACAATAATTCGATAAGCTAGTCTTTGAAATGCCTATTTGTTGTGCTACCCACAATTCATTTCTCCCTTGACTTTTTATAACTGCCTTTATCCTATTCAGACCTGTTTTCCTTTTTTTGTTCATGAGCGCAAAGATAAATTTAAATTACAATATAATGTAATAATAATTCACATATAATTTGGTAATATCATTAAGAAACCTTATCTTTGTACTGTAATTCAACAACATAAAGATAAAATGAATTCAACAAAAAATACTGTAAAATTTTATAATTTTTTCAAAAAAATAATAAAGTTGCTTTTTATTAAAAGAAACTTTTGTTGAAAAACGGATGTAGTAACCAACAAATCTTTACATATGAATGAAAACAAACCATTAATCCAACAACAAGTAGCAGAGATCGAAATTACTTACAAAAATTCAGTACGACCCTCAGAACGTCTGAAGATCACATCTTCAAAGGATGCCTTTGAATTGCTGAAAAGCTTATGGAGTGACAAAATCGAATATGTTGAAGAATTTTATGTGCTTCTATCGAACAAGGCAAATAAAGTTCTTGGTATTACGAAGATATCAGAAGGAGGAACAAGCGGTTGTTTAGTTGATCCTAAACGAATATTCCAAACTGCATTGAAATCCAATGCTTCCGGGATCATTTTAAGTCATAACCATCCTTCCGGAAATTTACAACCCAGTGAAGCTGATTGTAAAATTACACGTAAGGTCAAAGAAATTGGATATCTCCTTGAGATATCAGCACTGGATCACTTGATCGTATCATTGGATGGGTACTATTCATTTGCAGACGAAGGTTCACTGTAATGCAACAATATTATAAACCTTAAAAAATAATCAACCATGAAGTACATATTACGTCTGGAAGATGGTAACGGAAATGGCGCAAACATTACCAAACCATGCAACTGGAAAAGTGTAAATGAAGCGAAAGAACAAGCAAAATGTTTGGAAATGACAGGACAGATGCTGGTGATTAGGTTACATCCCAAACCAGTGAAAACAAAAAAAATATTAAGAAAAACTTCATAAGATGTGCAGTACATTAGGTAATCAATGCAGTAAACAAAATTTTATGATTATGACATAATAAAATTTTATAATTAGAAAGGCATAGGCAGTATCCACCCCCTCCGGGATACCTACCACCCACCCCTGATCCTGTGGAGGGGTGCAGCATAAGAAAATTCTTAAAACCGAATTCCTGAGCCAAAAAAAGGGAAAACAAAAATTTTCCTTTATAAAAATTTATAAAAAAAAATTTGAAATTATAAAATTTTATAAAAAATGAAAAATATTTGGGGTACAAAAATGGGTACAAATTGGGGGTACAAAAAAATGTAAAATGTTTAAATATAATAACTTAAATGGTTTATAAAGTAGCCCCGGCAGGAATCGAACCTGCATTTAAAGTTTAGGAAACTTCCGTTCTATCCATTGAACTACGAGGCCGGACAATCAATTAAAAATTACGGATGCAAAGATAGGGAAATTGGGAAATCAGTAGTTGGAAAAGTCACATAGTCACAGAGTCACAAAATCGACCGATGACTTAAGACTGCTGACTGCCAACTGCTGACTTTTCTATACGCCTCCTGTACCGGTTGTATACGCGTTCTATAAGCATTCTTTATCTTAACTATACCTTAGATATAATTAAGATATACGTGAAGAACACCCAATCCTCTATAACATCATATCATAAACACTATCCTTAAAATATGATGTAAAGCATTCATATCCTTCAACTTAACACTTGACACTTAAAACTTAACACTTTTTGACTCTTCACTCTTGACTCTTCACTCTTGACTCTTTGAGGTTGCCTGAAATAGGTTGACTTTTATAAATCAAGTGTCAACTACTGTTGTTGTTTGTTGACTTTTTTCTTTTTTGCTACTTTTTTCTTTTTTGTTCAAAACTTCAGAATTTGTTAATA
>Ga0181533_1005355_pt1 | contig 12347 bp, 10 predicted proteins | sample PEATcosm2014_Bin_45_FD_119772 | JGI IMG/M metagenome (GOLD analysis project Ga0181533, IMG submission 119772) | Peatland microbial communities from MTU Mesocosm Facility, Houghton, MI, USA - PEATcosm2014_Bin11_60_metaG | ecosystem: Environmental > Terrestrial > Soil > Wetlands > Peat | place...
CCCTTAAACTCTTGCGCGGGCAGGGGCAGCCTGAATCTTGACGGCCGAAAAGACTCGAATTGTAACACCCTCGGTCCGACAGTCAGAAAGCCCCGGATAGTAACAGAACCGCGTAGAGCGGAAGCTCTCGGTGAATTCTCCCCGGTGAGAAACGCGCGACGACCCACACTCACCCACGCAGAGCCGAACCGAGCGTCGGTTCCGACGGTGAGTTCGCCCGGCTCGACCGGGTCGGGACGGGGCATGACACCGACGTTCGCGCCTTCAGGAATTCCGATGCGTTGGGTTCGCAAGGAACTCTGGTCCTCGTCGACCGCCCGGCGTGGGGAGGCACGGCACCACCGCCGCGAGCGTTATCCGAAACGTCCGAGTCGTGTGTTCCGGATGGATCGCCAACGCAAACGTAAGCGCTCGCGGAGTCGGACGGCGGGTTCGGCCGGGCACATTCGCTACAACCGCGCTGTCTGGGACCGGATAAGCGGGTGGTACGACTGTCGTCACGCCTGTGTATTGGGGGGAACACCCGCCACCGCGTGGGGGTTGTTCCGGGTACCGGAGAGTAAATTGGGTCTTCTTGGGAATACGCGCGGGAAAGCCATCCTGGAACTCGGTTGCGGCGCGGCCCGCTGGTCGATTGCGCTGGCTCGCGGAGGGGCCCGGTCGACGGGCATCGACCTTTCGTCGGTCCAGCTCGCGAGGGCCCGAGAGCTCCAGCGGGAGTCCAAGGTCCGCTTCCCCCTGGTACGCGCCAGCGCAGAACAGCTTCCGTTGCGGGATGGCGTGTTCGACCTCGTCTTCTGCGATTGGGGAGCGATGACGTTCGCCGACCCGATGCGGACGGTACCCGAGTGCGCCCGTGTGCTCCGCCCCGGAGGGAAGTTCGTGTTCGCGACCGCGAGCCCCTTTCGCTACGTGACGTTCGACCGCGCGAAGGACCGACAATCTCGCCGTCTACTCCGCCCGTACTTCGGGAGCTATCGCATCGACCTCGGAAGCGACGCGGCGGTCGAGTTCCAACTTCCGTACGGTACTTGGATCGACCTGTTCCGGAAGAATGGCCTCACCGTCGAGCGCTTGATGGAAACTCGTCCGACCCCTGGACGGCAGTCGAGGTACCTCTCTCGCCCCGATGCGAAATGGGGCCGGTCCTGGCCGCTCGAGACAATCTGGAAGCTGCGCAAGGAATGAGCGGCCCCTAGGACCCGACGCGCGACCGCTCGCATTTCGTCGTTTCTCGCGAGGGGGAAGAGCGACGGGAGCACGCGGGTTTATGTCCGCGCACTCTCTCGCACGCTCGTGGAGTCGTATTTTCTGTCGGTCGAGGCCGAGGTCGACCGCGCGTACGCGGTCGCCGAGAAGGCCCGCCACTCCGGCTACGACCCCGAAGTCGTTCCCGAGATCCCGCGCGCCCAGGACATGGCGATGCGGGTCGAGAAGCTCCTCTCCCATCTCGGGATCGAAGGAATCTCGACCGAGATCCGCGCGCTCTCGGCGACCATGCCCCGCGAGGAGGTCGCCCTGACCATCGCCCGTCGCATCGCGCGCGACCCGTCGCGGGGGGAATCGATGGCGGCCCGCGTGGACGCCGCTCTCCGGGTGGGTCTCGCGATCCTGACCGAAGGGATCCTCGTCGCTCCGCTCGAGGGGCTGGCCGAAGTCCACATCCATGAGGACAACGAGCATGGTCCGTACATCGAGCTCTACTACGCCGGCCCGATCCGAGCCGCGGGCGGTACCGCCCAAGCGTTGAGCGTGCTCCTCGCCGACGTCGTCCGGCGGGACCTGGGATTAGCTGCCTTCCATCCGGAGCCCGACGAGGTGGGGCGATACAAGGAGGAGATTCCGCTGTACAAGTACCACCAGCACCTCCAGTACGTTCCCACCCCGGAGGAGATCGACCTCGTGGTCCGCCATGTTCCCGTGGCGATCTCGGGGGAGGCGACCGAAGGGGACGCGGAGGTCAGCGCGTTCCGGAACTTGCCCCGCGTCCCCACGAACGGGATCCGCGGCGGGGCGTGCCTGGTCATCGCCGAAGGCCTCTGTCAGAAGGCGGCGAAGCTCCGGAAGATCGTGGAGAAGCTCGGGCTCGACGGTTGGGAGTTCCTCGCGGACGTCGGTCACAACACGAGCGATGAGGAGGAGGCGCGGACACCGAAATACCTCCAGGACTCGGTTGGGGGCCGACCCGTCCTCGCGCACCCGAACCATCCCGGGGGCTTCCGCCTCGTCTACGGCCGGGCCCGCACGACGGGGCTCGCCTCCTGCGCGATCAACCCGGCGACGATGTCGATCCTCCAGAACTTCATCGCGATCGGGACCCAGGTCAAGCTCGAGTACCCCGGAAAGGCGACGGCGATGGCGGTCTGTGACACCATCGAGGGTCCCATCGTAGAGCTGGACGATGGCACCGTCACCGCCGTCCACGACCTCGCGCGGGCGGAGGAGCTGCGGTCGAGGGTCCGGCGTATCATCGACCTCGGTGAGATCCTCGTCTCGTTCGGAGAGTTCCTCGAGAACAACCGGCCGCTCGTCCCGGCGGGCTACTCGCTCGATTGGCACCTCGAAGAGCTCCGTGCGGTGGGAGCCACGGACGCCGAAGGGTTGGGCGTCACCACGTACGAGGACGCCGTTCGGGTCTCCCAGACGTACCGGGTCCCGCTCCACCCTCGCTGGCTCCTCTTCTGGCACGACCTCACGCCGGCCGAAGTGCGGGCGCTCGGGGAGTTCGTCGAGCGCAGCGGACATTGGGTCGATGGGACGCTCGTGATACCCGCCGACCCCTTGTGGCGGGAGGCCCTCGTACGGCTCGGGTTCCTCTTCTCCCCCGTGGGAGGGGACGACCTGCGCGGGGAACCGGACGCGTCCGCCGCGCTCGTCGGGGGTCTCGGTCTCGCACCCGAAGGGGAGCTATTGGCCCGTCGCACGCCGCTCGACCCGGTCGACGAGGACACGCTCACGTACGTGAGCCATCTCGCGGGCGTCCCGGTCCGGGCGCGTGGGCCGTCTAGGGTCGGCGGGCGCGTCGGCCGTCCGGAGAAAGCCTACCACCGGAGCATGCAGCCGAACGTCCACGGGCTCTTCCCCGTGGGCGCCGCGGGAGGCCCTACCCGCTCGATCCCCGATGCGGCGCGCCGAACGATGCGCGAAGGCGTGAAGGTCGACCTCGGGGTCCGCAGCTGCCCGGCGTGCGGCCGCTCGACCGTATGGACCCGGTGCCCGTGCGGGGCCCATACCGAGCCCACCGGTAAGACGATCTCGGAGCCCCTGCCGGTCGCCCGCCTCTGGAGCGATGCGCTCGAGCGTCTTCATCTGGGCAAACCCCCGGTGGTGAAGGGGGTCAAGGGGCTCACGTCCCCGGGAAAGGTGCCCGAGGCGATCGAGAAGGGGATCCTTCGCGCCTCCCACGCCATCTCCGTCTACCAGGACGGGACCGCCCGCTTCGACCTCACCGACCTCCCGCTCACGCACTTCCGGCCGGTCGAGATTGGCACCGACATCGCCACCCTCCAACGACTGGGGTACACCTGGGACTGGTCCGGCGCGCCGCTCACCGACGACGAGCAGTTGGTGGAGCTCCTCCCCCAGGACCTCATCGTCTCTCGTTCGTGCGGGGTGTACCTCACCCGTCTCGCCCAGTTCGTGGACGACGAGCTGGTCCGTCTCTACGACGTCGAACCGTACTACCGGGCCGAGCGGCCGGAGCAGCTCATCGGGCACGTCGTCGTCGCACTCGCGCCCCACACCTCGGGCGGGGTCGCGGGCCGGCTGCTCGGCTTCACGAACGCGGAGGCGTGCTTCGCGCATCCCGTCTTCCACGCCGCCAAGCGTCGGAACTGTGACGGCGACGAGGACTCGGTGACGCTCCTCCTCGATGCGCTCCTCAACTTCTCGAGGTCCTACCTACCCGATAGTCGGGGCGCGCTCATGGACAAGCCGCTCGTTCTGACGACCCGCCTCGAGGCCACGGAGGTCGACAAGGAAGCCCACAACGTCGACGTCTCGAGCCACTACCCGCTCGCGTTCTACCGAGCGGCGGCGGAGCGACGGGACCCCAAGGAGGTCGAGGCGCTCCTCGACCTCGTCGGTCATCGCCTCGGCTCCGACCGTTCGCTATCGGGGTACGGGTTCAGCCACGACACCCACCGCATCGCGGGCGGACCGCCTCGTTCCGCGTATCGCGAAGGTCGGCCGATGGCCGAGCTGGTCGAGCGGTCGATCGTGCTGGTGTCGCAGATCCGGGCCGTCGACCTAGCCGAGGCCGTCACGCTCGTGCTCAATGCCCACTTTCTTCCCGATGTGATGGGGAACCTGCGGAGCTTCGGGACGCAGAAGTTCCGGTGCAAGGCGTGCGACACCTCCTACCGGCGGCCCCCGCTCTCGGGCCGCTGCGTCGCGGAGCGCGCCGGGAGTCGGTGCGACGGAGAGCTCCTCTCGACCGTTTACGAAGCGTCGGTGCGCAAGTCCCTCCCTCTCGCGCAGCGTCTCGGAGCCATGGAGGGGATCACCCCGTACGTTCGGCAGCGCATCCAACTCATCGCCGACTCGGTCGCGACGCTCTTCCCCGGGGCCATCGCCCAGACGACGCTCGACCGATTCCGCCCGGAGCCCGCGGCCCCGTCCGCCGGCGAGGACGGCCCGTCGGTTCTCGGTTCGCCGGCCCCCGCAAGCGCCGGGGACGGGGAGTCCGGAACGTCCAAATAGCCGACGTCCCGTGGAAGGACGGCGGGCTTGTGGGGTAGCCTGGACTATCCTGCTGGCCTTCGAAGCCAGCGACCTGGGTTCGAAATCGCGGAGCAGTGCCGCGACGGAACTCCCAGCAAGCCCGTCCCCCGCTTCCGGTGCGGACTAGCCGAAGTACGCCGGGGATTGCGGAGGCTCGCTCCGCTTCTCCTCGTCGGCCTTGACGGCCTCGAGGATGTCGACCGCGAGGATCGCCGGGATCGGCACGAGGCGGACCCGCCCCTTCTCGGCCCCGCCCGACCCGTCAAGCTCGATCGCGAGGGCGTTGTCGCCGCCGATCGACACGAGCCCTCGGAACGTGCCGGTCGAGACGATAGCTTCGTTCTCGGTGCCGGCGGACCGGACCGTGACCTTCGAACCCGACGTGAGGGCGATCGTCGGTCGCTTCGCCGCGCTGGTCGGCTCGCTCATCGGCTCCCTCCGCGTTCCCGACCCGGGCTCCGGGACAAGGGGGCGGCCTTCGGCGGGATCTCGAGCGCTCTTTTCTCGACCAAGGTCTGCAAGTGATTCACGGTCTCCCGATATCGACGGAGGGCGTTCTGCGCGTTGGCCTCCGTGAAGTCCCAGGCGCGGGCCAGGTTGCCGTAGCGGAGCCGGTACCCTTTTCGGCCCTTCCCGTCGGTGGCCCCTCCCACTTCCTCCAGCAGGTCGAGTGCCTTGAGCTTGTTGACATGCCGGTAGACCGTGGGCTTGGACGTCTTGAGCACCGCCGTCAGCTCGTCGACGTACCACGCTCTCGCCGGGTCCTTGAGGAGGCAGTCGCGGACGAGCCGGTAGGCGAGGCTCTGCGCGACCGGTCCCTCGGACCCGCGTCCCTCCTCCCCTTCGGGTAGGTAGCCGACGAGTCGAAGGAACTCCCGCAGCACCTCGTCCAGATCGACGATCGGGGTGAGGGGAGTGCTGTAACGCAACGCGAGTTCGAATGGCATGCGGTCCGGTTGCCAAAACCGCTCATCAGATAAAAAAGAAGGCGTGAGTTGCCCCGCCCGCGGTGTGAAACCACGGACTCCGCGTTCGGCTCCTCCGCGAGGACTCCGTCGTTCCCCGTCGGCGCTCCGTTCCCGTCCGACGCGACAGGACCCAACGACCCCGGGCCTCCGTACGCGCCGGAGCGGGTGGCGCGAGCGCTTAAGCCTCTCAGGCCGTCCCCTCCGACATGCCGCTCTCCCTCACGGAAGTCCGGGCGCTCGTCGCCCAGTACCCCTCCCCGCCGGTGGTCGGGACGGTCGGTTCTCACTCGGCGCTCGACGTCGCCGACGGAGCGGTCACCGAAGGTCTTTCGAGCCTGATCCTCGCGCAAGCCGGTCGGGACGCGACGTACACCCGCTACTTCCGGTCGGTGCGGGCCCCGGACGGCACGCGGACGCGGGGGTGCGTGGACGACGTCTGGACGTTCTCGAAGTTCGCCGACATCGTGTCTCCCGCGGCCCAGGAGCGTCTCCGCGCGGCGGGCGTCGTGCTCGTCCCGAATCGGGCGCTCAGCTCCTACGTTCCCCTCTCCGCGATCGAGGACGACCTCCGGGTCCCGATCGTGGGGTCGCGCATGATGTTGAGGATCGAGGAACGGAGCGAACGCGAGAACTACTACACGCTCCTCGAGCGAGCCGGGATATCCACCCCCCGCCGCATCCCGGGTCCCGACGCGATCGACCGCCTCGCGATCGTGAAACTGCCCCATGCGACCCGCCGGCTCGAGCGCGGGTTCTTCACTGTCGCGAGCCCGGAGGCGTACCGCGCGAAGGTCGAACGGTTGGTGGCGCGAGGCACGATTGCCCCGGACGACCTCGCGACCGCGCGCATCGAGGAATACGTCCTCGGTCCGGTGTTCAACTTCAATTACTTCTTCTCTCCGCTCGTCCCGCGCGAGGAGGGGCTCGAGCTGCTCGGAGTGGACGAACGACGGGAAAGCAACCTCGACGGGCTCGTCCGCCTTCCGGCCGCGCAGCAGCTCGAGCTCAACGACTCCGACCGGATCCCCGAGTACACGGTCGTGGGCCACGGTACGCTGACGGTTCGGGAATCGATCCTCGAGGACGTGTTCCGCATGGGCGAGAAGTTCGTCGATGCGGCGCGCGCCCAGTACCCCCCGGGTATCATCGGACCGTTCTGCCTTCAGACCTGCATCGACCGCAACGGGCGGCCGACGGTCTTCGACGTCGCGGCCCGGATCGGCGGCGGGACCAATGTCCACCTTGCGCTCGGACATCCGTACGGGAACGCGCTGTACCGGACCGCGATGAGCAGCGGCCGTCGGGTCGCCCTTGAGATCCGGAACGCCTCCGAGCAAGGGCGGCTCGCGGAGATCGTTACATGACCGACCCGAAGTCCGAAACCCCGCTCCGTCGCACGGCTCTCTACGATTTCCACCTACGGCACGGGGGCCACATCGTCCCGTTCGCGGGCTGGGAGATGCCGCTCTACTACACCAGCATCCTCGCCGAGCACCGCGCGGTCCGGGAGGGGGTCGGGGTCTTCGACGTCTCCCACATGGGCCTCCTCACGGTCGAGGGAGCGCACGCCGCGGACCTGCTCGGTCGACGTACAACCGCGAATGTCCCGTCCTTGACTCCCGAGCAGGTTCGCTACACGTTCCTGCTCGAGGCGACGGGCTATATCGTCGACGACCTGCTCGTCAGCCGCCTCGACTCCGGCGATGAGTTGACCCGCTCGTTCATGGTCGTTCCGAACGCGAGCCGCGCCGACGAGATCGAGGAGATCCTGCGCCAGCACCGCGGTCCCGACACGACGATCGGCCGGTGGAACGGACCGGTGGCCCTGCTCGCGGTCCAGGGGCCCAAGTCGCGCGCGGTCCTCGAGTCGCTGTTCCCCTGGGACCTCTCGGGACTTCCGTTCTACCATGTGCGTTTCTTCCCAAAGAAGGACGGCACCAAGCCCCGCTCCGGCCGTCTTGGGCTTCACGTACCGGGCGCGCTCGAGGAGTGGCTACTCGTGAGCCGGACCGGCTACACCGGGGAACTTGGCTACGAGGTCTTCGTTCCCGCGAAAGAGGCGGACGCGCTCGCCGAGCGTCTCTTCGCTGCCGGTGTCGTGCCATGCGGCCTGGGGGCGCGGGACACCCTTCGCCTCGAGAAAGGGTACCTCCTCTCGGGGCAGGAGTTCCACCGGGACCATACCCCGCTCGAGGCCGGTCAGGAACGGTGTCGACTTCGACCATGTGTTCGTCGGGAGCCCAACGCTCGAGAAGGAACGCGCCGAGGGCCCGAAGCGTCGGCTCGTCGGGATCGAGGTCGCCGAGGCGGACGCGATCCCGCGCCACGGCACCCCGATCACGGCGGCCGGCAAGCCCGTGACCGAGGCGACGAGCGGCGGCCTCCCTCCGACGCTGGGAAAGGGGATCGCCCTCGCGTACCTCCCGCCCGAGCTCGCCCCGCCCGGAACGGCGCTGACCCTCGAAATCCGAGGCCGCGAGGTCGCCGGCCGGGTCGTGGCGCTTCCGTTCCTCAAGGCCGCTCGGCCGCGTACGTAAATACTCAGTCCACCCCATCTACTCGGACGGAACGATGGCGGCCGAAGCCGGGTCCGCTCGCCCGTTCGTCGGCCGGGTGGAGACGGTCGAAGCCCTTCACCGTCGGTTCGAGGACGCGCGCGCGGGCACAGGAGGAGTGACGCTCCTCGTGGGTGGGACGGGGGTCGGGAAGTCGGCCCTCGTCGCCGAGCTCGTCCAGGACATCCGGGCCCGCGGGGTCCGCGTGCTCCTCGGTCGGGCCCTCGCGCTCGATGACCCGCCTCCGTTCTCGCTGATCCGCTCCGTTATCCAGAGCGCGCACGACGACCCGACGTTCCAGCCGGCCGACGCGCCGCCGCTCGGCGCGGACCAGTTCCTGATCGGCTTCGCTCCCCGGCTCGGCGAGCCGGCCTACCCGGCACCCACCGGCATGGAAGAGCGGCTGCTCGAGGTCCTCGGCGAGACCGACGAGCGCGGGGAATCCTCCCGCGAGCGGGTATGGACCGGGATCGCCGAGCAGTTCCTCGAGTTCACCCGCCACGGTCCCATGGTCCTGATCTTCGAGGACCTCCATCGCGCGGACGAGTCGTCGCTCGCTGCGATCGAATTTCTGGCGAACCAGCTTAGGAACCGACCCCTTTGGATCCTGGCGACCAGCCGTCCGTACGCGTCCCTATCGGAATCTGGGCGTGCGCGGCTCGAGGGTTTCGAGAGCGCTACCCACGCCCGACGGATCGTCCTCCGCCCGATGACGTCGGGAGAGGTCGCCGACTACCTCCGGATGAACGACCCCTCCCGCGAGTACACTCCCGAGGAGATCGCGCGCCGCTACTCCGAGACCGGCGGGAACCCGCTTCTCCTCCAGCAGTTCGATCGTCGCATCTCGGTCTCCGAGGCCCCGGGCCGGACGGAGGCTGCCCTCCCGCCCCTCGACGAGGAGGCCCATCGCACCCTGGATGTCGCCGCCGTGCTGGGGCCCGAGTTCGCGTTCGGCATCCTCCTGCGCGCGAGCGGCGAGGACGAGGAGCGTCTCGCGGAAGCCGTCGACCGTTTGGTCGGCCAGGGGCTCCTCTACGAGCGACCGGGAGAGCTCCTCGCGTTCCCCGAGGACCGGCTGCGAGAGGAGGCGTACAGCCGCCTCACCGAGAGCCGACGTCGCCTCCTCCATCGACGGGCCGGGGATGCCCTCGAGGCGATGGGGAGCGCGGACCTGACGACGATCTACGCGCTCGCGCGCCACTTCTACTTGGGCCGCGTGGACGAGAAATCGGTCCAGTACAACCGCATCGCGGCCGAGATCGCCGACCGCGCGTTCGCGCCCGACGTGGCCCGCGACCACCTCGCCCGCGCTCTCGAGAGCCAGCGCGACCTGGACCCGGACGACCGCGACGCCGAGTCGGAGCTCGTGCTCGAGCTCGCGCGAACGACCAACGAGCTCGGTCGTCTGCAGGAGGCCGAAGGGATCCTGCGGGACTTCCTCGACCGGGGAAAGGATGACCTTCGACTTTCCCCGCGCACCCGCGCGACCCTCGAGATCTACCTCGCCCGTGTCCTGAGCGACCGGGGGGACTGGCGTGCCGCGGCGGAGGTCGCGGAGAAGGTGCTCTCCTCCTCGGGGCTCGAAGGCCAGCTGCTCGTCCGGCTCGGGGCTCACCGACTGCTCGGCGAGGCGTTCTTCTATGAGGCCCGCTACCCGGAGGCTCTCGCCCAGCACGCCGAGGAGATCCGCCTCGCGCGCGAGGCTGGCAACGACCGCGCGACCGCGCTCGGTCAGGCCCGGCACGCCGGCGTGCTCATGATGATGGCCCAGTCCGAGCAAGCGCTCACCGAGGCGCGCGAGGCCGCCGCCACCCTCGAACGGGTCGGACCCGCTCGGGAATCGGCCCAGGCGCACCTGTTCCTAGGGGTCCTCATCACGAGCATCCCGTCCGCGACCCCGCGCCACGAGGAGGCGATCGCGGAGTTCGCGGAAGCGACCCGACTCGCCGAGAAGGCGCAGGACCCTCGCCGGATGGGCTGGGCCCTGTTCAACACCGCGGACATCATGCGCGACGCGGGCCAGTTCGAGGAAGCGGTCGAGAGCGCCGAGCGGGCCCGGGAGATCCTCGAGCGGATCGGCGACCGGTTCGGCCTCATCCAGTCGATCATCGTCCTCGGGAAGATCGCGATCGACCGGGGCGAGTTCGACCTCGCAGAGTCCAACCTGCTCGAAGCGTACCGTCTGGTCCGGGACCTGAACGCGCCGGCGGACGAGGTCGACGTGGTCCTTCGGCTCGCGCAACTTTCCTATGCGCGCGGCGACCTCTCGAGCGCCCGGCGCAGGGTCGCCGAGCTCGAGCGCCGGAACCTTCCCGCCCTCCGGCCCGATGTCACCGAGGACTTCGACCGCCTGCGGAACGCGCTCGTCGCTAGGGAGGGCGACGCCGACGTCCCGTGAGATCTCCGCGGCCCATCTCGAGGGGCTAGCCCGTAGCGCCCTTCGGGAGGACCGTGCGTCCCGGGACCGCACGACCCGACTGCTCCTCGTCCGTTCGATTCCGGCGGAGGCCCGCGTGGTCGCGCAAGGCTATGGTGTCCTATCCGGGATGGCGGCCGCGCGGGCGACCGCGCGGGCGCAAGGCCTAACGGTCGTCACGGCCCGGAGGGACGGTTCGGCGGTCCGTCCGGGCACCGTCGTCCTGCGACTCCGAGGGGACGCGCGACGGATCCTGGCGGCCGAGCGCACGATCCTCAACTTCCTCATGCACGCGAGCGGGGTCGCGACCGAGACCCACCGAGCCGTACTGGGGGCACGCGGGGCCCGACGTCCCCTCGAGGTGTGGGCTACACGGAAGACGTTGCCCGGCCTTCGCGACCTCGAGAAGGCGGCGGTCGTGCACGGGGGCGGACACCCGCACCGGCGGGACCTCTCGGACGCCGTGCTCATTAAGAACAACCATCTCGCCCTCCTTTCGCTCCCGAACGCGGTGGCTCGGGCGCGCGCCCGGGCGCGGAGCGACGAACCGGTCGAGGTGGAGGTACGGACCGCCGCCCAGGCGGTGACGGCGGCGCGCGCGGGCGCGGACGCGCTCCTCATCGACAACGTCTCCCCCCAGCGGGCCCGCGGGATCGTCCAGAGGCTCGAGCGCGAGGACCTGCGACGCGGGCGCTGGGTCGAGCTCTCGGGCGGGATCACACCCGAGCGGGTCCCCCTCTACCGGTCGGTGGGTGCGGACGCGGTGAGCCTGGGCGGGCTCACCCACTCGGCGCCGGCCCTCCCGTTCCATCTCATCCTGCGCCCCACCCCTCGCTTAAGACACCGCGCGGCCTAGAAATCGCGAACGTCGATGAGTCTTGCCGAAGAGATTCTCCGCCTCAAGGAGGCGCGGAACGCGGTGTTGCTCGCGCACAACTACCAGCGTCCGGAGGTCCAGGACATCGCGGACTTCGTCGGCGACTCGCTCTACCTATCCCGGAAGGCGATGGAGTCCGACCGCTCGGTCATCGTGTTCGCCGGGGTACGGTTCATGGCCGAGACCGCCAAGATCCTGAACCCGAGCCGAACCGTGCTGCTCCCCGACCTGAAGGCCGGCTGCGGTCTCGCGGACTCGATCACCGCGGAGCAGCTTCGGACGTGGAAGCAGGCCCACCCGGGCGCGGTGGTGGTGGCGTACATCAACACCTCGGCCGACGTCAAAGCCGAGGCCGACATCTGCTGCACGAGCTCGAACGCGGTGAAGGTCGTCCAGCAGGTCCCTCCGGGCCGGGAGATACTCTTCCTGCCCGACATGTTCCTCGGGGATTACGTGCGTCGGCGGACCGGCCGGGCGATGCACCTGTGGGTCGGGGATTGCCCCGTCCACGCGAAGCTTCGTCCCGAGGACCTGGCCCGCGCCCGGGCCGACCACCCGAACGCGCCGGTGATCGCCCACCCGGAGTGCGGGTGCGCGACCCAGGCGATGGGGCACGTCGACCAGATCCTCTCGACGGACGGGATGGTGCGGTTCGCGGAAGAGACGCACGCGCCCGAAGTGCTGGTAGCGACGGAGGTGGGGATCCTTCACCGCATGTCGAAGCTGAACGCGACGACCCGGTTCACCCCGATCGACGCGGGCGCGATCTGCCCCTACATGAAGGAGATCTCGCTCGAGGACGTCCGCGA
>Ga0181533_1005356_pt1 | contig 12347 bp, 10 predicted proteins | sample PEATcosm2014_Bin_45_FD_119772 | JGI IMG/M metagenome (GOLD analysis project Ga0181533, IMG submission 119772) | Peatland microbial communities from MTU Mesocosm Facility, Houghton, MI, USA - PEATcosm2014_Bin11_60_metaG | ecosystem: Environmental > Terrestrial > Soil > Wetlands > Peat | place...
ACATAGATTCGCCAAATGTCAAGGGGTTTTTGGGACTTTTTTTCTACTCCTCAATTCTGTCGCTCGGCCCGCCGAAACTGGAGAGCGCAGTTACCGCGGGACTTTCCGGATGAGTCTCTAGAATCGTCGCGGTTGAGCCCAAGCGGACATCACCGATTCGAGTCACGGCGATGCCCACCCCCAGAGGTTCCAAGAGCGCGCCTTGCTCGAAAGAAATCGCGTCGACGAGCGGATGCAGATTGTGGACGGGCGCCACGACATACTCCGCGTAGCCGCCGGACAGGCCGAATCCGATTTGTCGATACTCGGGGCAGCGCCGCCATTCTCCTCGACGGCAAAATCCGCACTTCAAGCAGGTAATCTCGTTGTCAGCCACCACCTTCCGCCCGACCCAAGGCTGATCGGCGGGCGAGCCAACGCGGTCAACGACGCCGCAGTACTCGTGCCCAGGGGTCAGGGGATAATCCACCATGTGCCGGCCGCGCAACAATTCGAAATCCGTCATGCAGACTGCCGCGGAGTGAATCCTAATCCGGGCCCATCCGGCCATCGGCTCGGGATCGGGCAACTCCGCCAGGCTCACCTCTCCGGGTCTTTCAAAGCGTATAGCTCTCATCGGGAAATCTCCCTCATTCGTTGAGGCGCTGCGGCGATGCTTGCGGCGAGATCACACCGGCCATGGGTCGCACTGTGGATGTCCGTGCCACCTCCCACGCTTGTCGCACGGTCGGCCCCTCAAGATCGGCGCCGAAAATCGTCGCACATTCATGCCAATTATCGCATCATTATTGCATTTTCGGCCGAGAAGCCCGACCGAATCTTGCGGATCATCGCCCAATCGACTCATTTTCGTGCAAAAGGCCTCGTTTTGGCCATGACATTTTGTCATGCGTCCTTTTTTTTCATACACATCCCCTGAGGTTCCTTCATTTTTAACATCTTGTGTAGCGCGTGGTTTCAGCGATGCAGGATAACCACCCGCGGAGGTAAACCGACCGACAAACGTCAACGGATAGCTGACGGGAGGGGCAGGAATGTCCGATAACACGAAACCCGACGATGTTGCTGCGACCAGAGAGTGAACGCGGCGATCACGGCGAGGCACTGCGGTCGCCACGCCCGTGGCGGGCACGACGGCATCCTGCCCGCGCCCTACTGGCGGGACCGGAGCGCTCTGCCACGCGTGCCGCCCGCCCCACCCTCGAATACTTCCTCTGGTGGTCACCCGGAACTCGTCAGGAGTCATCGGTGTTCTGCCCTAACCACGTTTATTATCATCAACATCACGGGGTACTGGCGGTAAGTCACTTATTTTTCATCAACATCACGGGGTGCCACTTTTCGTCACCATTGTTTTCAATAACATCACGGGTTATCCCTTCATTTTTGATATATTCTTTTTCTCCGCTGGTGGGGAGTGCTGGATTCACTAACTTGTTTGATTTCAGCGACATTGATTCTGTCATGATTTCCATGATTCACAGCTAACCCGTTTCATTGCTGGTACATCACGGGGTCCCACGGCACGTCGTGGTGTCTGCCCTTCTGCCATGGCCGTCCTGGCCATGACTCCTTCACGAGCAGGATGCACGTGGAACTTCGCTCGCGGCGAATGCCTGAGTATGGGCGGGACGCCCACGCTGCGTCCTCGACTGCTTAGGGGCCACAAGATGCCCCTACGACTCGCCACCCAGCACCTGCGACCTCCCACCCACCGTTCCCGGCCTTCGGTTCGGGCCGGGTTTTCGCGTAGGCCACTAGTGTGCGTGTTTCCACCCAAAGACAGTTCCCCGTATACTATCCGAGCAATAACCCAACCATTATGAGGGCCTGCAACGACCAAAAGCCCGATAGTACGCAGAATATTTGGCTTTTGGCGCTCGAAATCCCTACTGGCAGGAAACTCCATTGCTCCAGCCTCGTGGCCCGGCGTTTATCTATGTTTCGGCTTCGGACGCAATCCGCACCGTTCGGAAGTGTGCGCTGACTTGCTGCGTTGAGACCGCGGTGGGTTCCCTGCCGAACGATTCGCCCCTTGCGGGCCTTGAGGTAGAATGTTATTTCTTGATTCTGGGCGGGCGGGATACGCGCGGAGAAATTGCGCCGCGGTAGGAGCGACTGCACCGAAGATTACCGTAAAGGGAAAACGCCCATGGGGATCGAAAAAATCCTGCCCCTCGAGCAGGCGTACAAAAAGGTTGATGAGCTCAAGCAGCGAGGCGTGCGCGTGGTTCTTACCAACGGCTGCTTCGACCTGCTCCATCCTGGTCATACGCGTCTGTTTGCGGAGGCGCGCAAGCTGGGGGATGTCTTGATCGTTGCCATGAACAGCGACCGCAGCGTTTGCGCCCTCAAGGGAAATCATCGAGCCCTTCAGCCGGAACGAGAGCGCGCGGAGATTATCGCCGCGATGGCTGCGGTGGACTATGTCACGATTTTTGACGACGAGTCCGTATTGAGTGTCGTAAAACGTATGCGGCCCGATGTTTTGGTCAAGGGCGGACATTACACTCTTGATCAAATCGTGGGGCGCGACGATGTGGAAGCCGCCGGCGGGCGAGTGGTGCCGATCCCGGTTGTCCCCGGCTACTCCACCACCGCCATTATCGAAGCGGCAAGAAGAGCAGTAGGCACTCGGCTGTAAGCAGCATGCAGTTGGATGTTCGAGGCCGGCGGAAGGCAACGCCCCCGTTTTTCACGCCGTCAGCACATCGATCGTTTCCGTCCGCATGAGGGCGAGGGGCAACCTGCACGAATCCGTACTCCCTGCTCGGGCGCAGAGGTAACCCCATGACGCGATGTACAAGGCGCGGGGCCAAACGAGTAGTATGTTAGTATGAAGAGCAAGGTAGGTGTGAATGCCAATCACTGTCGCTTCTCAGATTGAAATTGACGACCAGGGTGAAGCTTGGATCGTGGGTGCTAACACCAAGGTGGCGGAGGTCATCCTCGACAAGATGGCTTATGGGTGGAGCCCTGAGGAGATGCATTTTCAGCATCCGCATCTTTCGCTGGCGCAAATTCATTCCGCATTAGCTTATTACTACGACAACCGGGAAAAACTTGACGCCCAGATTGAACGTGACTACCAGGAAGCGGCGGTGCTGATGCCTAGACTTTCCTCCCCTGCACATCGTCAGAAACTCCGCGCGCTGAAGAGACCCTAGTGAACCTGCGTTTCTATATGTAAGATTACCATGGCCGATCTTCATTCCCTCCTCCAACCCCTTCTTGAGCATGCCAGTGTGCGCGCGGCAGTTGGGGCGCTGGTTGAGCCTGCCGCGGCGCCCGTTGCCATCTCCGGCCTCACGCACGCGGCCAAGGCGGTGCTCATCGCAGCGCTGGCGCACCAGGCGAAGCGGCCGGTGGTGGTTATAACTGAGGACAATGAGGCGGCGCAAAACTACCGGCAAACGACCGCAACATTTCTTGATTGGCTAAGGCCCGGCGCCGGCAGCTCGGTCCAGGTGTTACCGGCGCTGGACTGCTCACCCTACGAAAGCCGTTCGCCCCACGCGGAGATCCAGGAACAGCGCGCCGTGGCGCTTTGGCGCCTCGCGCGAGGCGGCGTGAGTGTGATCTTCGCCCCCGTGGCCGCGGCTTTGGGGCGCTTTCGTGATAGCTCCTTCTACTCCTCGCTCGCGCTCGAACTCAAGGTGGGTGACGAGCTGAATCTGGACGACTTGGTGGAGCACCTGCGAAGCGTGGGGTACGAGCCGGGGGAACCCGTCGCGGCCGTCGGTCAGTACTCGGTGCGCGGGGGGATTGTGGACGTTTTCCCGCCCGAGGCAGAATGGCCCGTTCGCCTGGAATTCTTTGGCGACCAACTGGAATCCGTGCGGGAGTTCGACCCGTCGTCGCAACGCTCGCGCAAGCCTGTGCCCCAGGCGCTGCTGCTGCCGCTTTCGGAAGCGCAGCGTTCCCCGCAATTCTTTGAGCGCTTGGTGCGAGTGCTCGCCTTGCGGGCCCGCGAGCACGCCCAGTCGCGAGGCACGCCGATTCCCGACCGCGAACCCGACTGGGCCGCCGAGCACTCCAATACATTTCCGGGTTGGGAGTTTTTTGTCCCTCTCGTCGAACCCCACACACACACGCTGTTTTCGCTTCTAGATGGCCCCGTGCTGGTTTGGGACGAATTCCTCGACCGCCGCGTCCAGGTGGCACCTATCGTCGAGGGCTTGCGAGCGAGCTTCGAAGAAGTTCGCGACATCATCCCCCCCCGCCCGGAACCCCACGAGGTTTGTCTGGACGAAGCGGAACTCCTTTCCACAATCACGAGTCTTCCCCAAATCTCGCTCAAAGAATTGGGGATGGAAACCCTCGCGCCGGCCGCGGAAACCGGCGCGCAAGCGGTGGTCATTGGCGGCGACTTATATTTCCCGCCCGAGGGCGAAGACTTTGCCAAAGAATTGGCCAGCCTCACTTCCCTGCCCCCGACTGAGTCGTCCGAAGCCCCATTGCCCGACCCGCATTCACCCGATTTCGCTGAGAACAGTGCCGAGTGGCAAGCGACGAGTGACGGGAAACTGCTCGAGCCCGATAGCATCACGGCAGGCAAGACGCCATCCTTCGCCTCTGCTGACGATGACACCGACTTCGAAAATCGCAAATCACAAATCGCAAATCACAAATCGCCAGATCGCCCGATTCCCCGATGGCCCGATCACCCGTTCCTCACCCAGCCCCCTCCCAAGTATCAAGGGAGGATCAAGGAACTGGTCGAGGATCTCCGCGGCCGGGTGAAGCGTGGGGAATCCATCATTTTCGTTGTCCCCACCAGCGGCAAGGTGGACCGACTGCGTGAGATTTTGAAGGACTACGAAATCCCCTACGATCAGGTGACCGAGAGTAGTGACAAGCGGCGAGTGACGAGTGACGAGCGGGTGGGTCATTCACCCGATCGCCCTATCGTCCGATCACCCGATCACCCGATTCCTCCCCCTTCTTCCGGCGTGTTCATAGCGCGAGGGGAGATTAGCGAAGGTGTGGCCTTTCCCGATCTGAAGCAATTATGGCTGGCGGACACGGACTTATTTGGAGGCTTTGATTGGGCGGCGCGTGGGCGGCGCGAGCGCTCCGGGATCTCCAGCTTCATCTCCGACCTCAGCGACCTGAAAGTCGGCGACTACGTCGTTCACATCGACCACGGCATCGGCATTTATCAGGGCTTGCGACAGATTTCGGTGGCGGGCGCGGCGCGCGATTTCATGCTGCTGACGTTTCAAGACGAGGCCAAGCTGTACGTGCCGCTCGAGCGCCTGGACCTCGTGGAAAAGTATCGCTCCCATGAAGGCGCCAAACCTCCGCTCGACCGCCTGGGGGGAGCCACTTGGGAGCGCACCAAGACCCGCGTCAAACGCGCTTTGCGCGACATGGCGCAGGAGCTTTTGCAGCTCTACGCGGAACGCAAAATGCGCGGCGGGGTGGCCGCCCTTCCCGATACACCCTGGCAGCGCGAGTTCGAAGACGCTTTTGAATTTGAGGAGACGCCCGACCAGATCACCGCACTTGCCGACATTAAGCGCGACCTGGAGAGCCCCGAGCCCATGGACCGGCTGCTCTGCGGCGATGTGGGGTATGGCAAGACCGAGCTCGCCATGCGTGCCGCGTTCAAGTTGATTCAGGACGGCCGCCAAGTGGCGGTGCTGGCCCCCACGACGGTCCTGGCCTTCCAGCATCACACGACGTTTCGCCAGCGCATGGCGGCTTTCCCCGTCCGCGTAGAAATGCTCAGCCGCTTCCGCACGGCGCCGGAGCAGAAGAAAATCATTGCGGACGTGGAAGCCGGCCGCATCGACATCCTGATCGGAACGCACCGGCTGCTTTCCAAGGATCTGCACCTGCGCAACCTTGGATTGTTGATTGTCGACGAAGAGCAGCGCTTTGGGGTGGCGGCCAAAGAGAAGCTGAAGAAATTGAAATCCGGCGTGGATGTGCTGACCATGTCGGCAACGCCCATTCCGCGCACGCTCCACATGTCGCTCGGCGGATTGCGCGACCTTTCCGTCATCGAAACCCCGCCCCGCGGCCGCCTGGCCATTCAAACCACCGTCGTGCCCTTCAACCAGGCGCTCATCCAATCGGCCATCATGCAGGAGATGCAGCGGCAGGGTCAGGTCTTCTTCGTGCACAACCGCGTGGAATCCATTTTCCAAATGGCCGCGCTTTTGCAGCGCTTGCTGCCCACCGCGCGCCTCGGCGTGGCACACGGCCAGATGGGCGAAAAGGAACTTGAGCTGGCAATGTTGAAGTTCATGCGGGGGGATTACGATGTGCTGGTGGCCACGTCGCTTATCGAAAACGGCCTGGACATTCCCCGCGCCAACACCATCATGGTGAATCATGCCGACCGCTTCGGCCTCGCCGACCTTTACCAACTCCGCGGGCGCGTGGGCCGGTCGAACCGCCGCGCCTATGCCTATTTACTGATCGGGTCGGAAGACACTCTCACGCCCATTGCCCGGCGGCGACTCGCGGCGATGAAGGAATTCTCCGATCTCGGCGCGGGCTTTCGCCTGGCGGCGCTGGATCTGGAATTGCGCGGCGCCGGCAATCTGCTGGGAGCCGAACAACATGGCCACCTGAACGCCATGGGAATTGACCTCTACCTCAAAATGCTGGAACAGACGGTGGAGGAACTGCGGGGCGCTCCGGCCAAGATTGAAGTGCGCACCTCGCTCAATCTGGGCCTCGACATCAAAATTCCCGACTCCTACATTCCCGACGAGAATCAGCGCCTGCGCATGTATAAGCGCATTTCGAGCGCCGCCAGCCCTAGCGAACGGGCCGACATGGAAGCCGAGTTGGCCGACCGCTTCGGGCCGATTCCCCCTTCCGTATCTAATCTCCTGGATTACGCGCTGCTCAAAAGCGTGGCGGAGCGCCTGCTGGTACAAACGATCGAGCGCAAAGGCGATGAAATCTGGATCAAGTTCCATGAGCAGGCGCCGGTGGATCCCCAGCGGCTGGCGCAGTTTGTCCGGTGCCGGCGCGAATCCAGCTTCCGCCCTGATCGAGTCTTGCGCTTTCGCGGACGCGACCGCGACGGCAACCTGCTGACCCAGGTCCAAAACGTCTTGCAGGAACTGCAGGTCAAGACCTAAGATAAGGTGTCAGGTGTCAGGAAAGACACTTCGCATACTGATGACTGAAAACTGATAACTGACGACCAATGATTTGCGTTGGAGAAAACCATGAAACGATCGCTCAAACTTTTGGCAATCGCCACCCTGGTGGTAACTTTTGTGACGCCCCAGGTCCGGGCCGCCCACGTGGTGGAACGCATCATCGCGCGCGTCAACAGCGAAATCATCACCCAGCGCCAGTTTGAGCGGGAAAGGGACAAGCTTCGAGAGGAGCTTGCCCAACAATACTCCGGCGCCGACCTCGAAGCCAAATTGAATGATGAAAGCAAGAATCTTCTGCGCAATCTGATTGACGAGTCGCTGATGGTTCAGAAGGCCAAAGACGAAGATATTAACGTGGACACAGATTTGATCAAGAAGCTTGACCAAATGCGCAAGCAGGACAACCTGGCGACAATCGAAGACCTGCAAAAGGACGCGGAACAGCAAGGTGTTAATTGGGAGGATTTCAAGGAGCAGATCCGCCGCCAGCTCCTGATGCAGGAAGTCATCGGCCGCGAGGTCGGCTCCCGCGTCATCGTGACGCGTGAAGACGAGAAACAATATTACAACCAGCACAAAGACGAATTCAAATCGGAGGGCATGATCCACCTCGCAGAAATCCTGGTCTCGACAGAGAAGTACAAGCCGGATGAGGCGGAAAAGCGCGCCAAGGACGCGGAGGCGGAACTGAAGGGCGGCGCGAAGTTTAGCGAGGTCGTGAAGAAATACTCCGACGGGCCTAATGCCGACTCAAGCGGAGACATCGGCTTAATGAAAACCAGCTCCGTGGCGCCGGCCATCCTCGCGGCCATCGACAAGCTCGATACCAACGAATATACCGACGTGCTTCAAACCAAGAACGGCTACATGATCCTGCGGCTTCTGGAACACTTCAGCCCCGGCGTTCCCAAGTTTGAAGAGGTTGAATCGCACGTTCAGGAGATGCTGTACAACCAGCGCATGGCGCCCAAGATGCGTGAATATCTAAACCAACTTCGCCTTGACAGTTACATCTTTAAAGCGCCGGGATACATTGACACTGGCGACGTTACGCCGGGCGCGGCGCTAACCGCCGACAAAACTCAATGAAGCAAACCTTCGTCAAGGACCTCACGCCGGATTCAGCGGTCCGCAGTACCTTTCTGGTCCAATCGAAAGAACGTAAGCTCACCAGTAATGGCTCGGCCTATTTGGACCTCAGCCTGCAAGATACCACCGGCGTCATTTCCGCCAAGCTTTGGGACTACTCCGAACGCACCACTCCGCCCTTCGAAGCTGACGACATCGTGCAAGTGGAAGCGCACGTGGAAAGTTACCGCGGCGCGCCGCAACTGCGCATTCGGAAGATCACGCTGTGCGCGCCCGATACAGTGAACCTTTTTGATTATCTTCCCCGCACCCACCGCGATCCGGAGGAGATGTATGCCGCGTTGCTTGAGCGCGTGCGCCGCATGAGCGACGGCCCGCTACGGATTCTGTTGCTCGGCATCCTGGAAGACCCGTCAATGGCGGAAAAGTACAAGCTGGCTCCCGCGGCGATGAGCTATCACCACGCCTTCCTAGGCGGCCTCTTGGAACATGTGTCGTCGCTCGTCGCGCTGGCCGATCGCGTGGCGGATCATTATCCCTGGCTGCGGCGTGACTTGATGGTGGCCGGCATCGTGCTCCACGATATTGGCAAGACGGAAGAGCTGAGTTTTACCCGCGGTTTCCGCTACTCCACACGAGGGCAACTAATCGGCCATATCGCCATGGCGCTGGAAATGGTGCAGGCCAAGATTCACCAGATCCCCGACTTCCCTGCTGAACTCAAGGACGAACTCGAACACATTATTCTTTCCCATCACGGCAAGCTGGAGTTCGGCTCGCCCAAAGAACCCATGTTTGCCGAGGCCATGGTGGTGAATTTCCTGGACGAGATGGACTCCAAGCTCGAAGCTGTGCGCCAACAGTACGCAACGGATCAGGACCGTCCGGGCGATTGGACCGGACGAAACCCGGCACTGAAGCGAGAGATGCTCAAGCCGCGAAAAGAAAAAGTGTAAAGTATAAAAGGTAAAGGATAAAAGGACCCGCCGCTTTTTACCCTTTATACTTTGTCCTTTAGACTTTACCCTTCATACTTCATCCTTCATACTTCATCCTTTATCTTTTAAACTTTACACTTTATCCTTTCCCCCGATGACTTCTCTCTCCCCCGCTGACATCGCGCGCCTCCTCCCTCACCGCTACCCTTTCCTTTTTGTCGACCGGGTGGCGGAATTCGTTCCCGGACAGCGCATCGTGGCGATGAAGCATTTTTCCATGAATGATCAGGCCGCGCGCGGGAATCCTCCCGGCATCGCGATGATCCCGACGGGCGTCATTCTAGAACTGGTCACGCAGGTCGGCGCCGTCCTGGTGATGGAGCGCCCGGAGATGGCCGGCAAGATCGCCATGATCCTCTACATTCCCTCCGCTCGCGTTATTAAGCCCATTGAGGCCGGAGACACGGTGCGCGTGGAAGCCGAAGTGGTGCGGATGAAAGCACAGTTTGGCGAGTTGCGCGGCTCCATCTTCCGCGACGGCGAATTGGTGGCCGAGGGTCAAATGCGCTTTGGCATCGCCGACGCCAAGGATGTCCTGCCGGGCGCGAGGTAGTAGATCAATTCATCATCAATTGAATCGTGTGGTGCGCCACATCATGATGCCACAGGCGACAAGAACGACGAGCATGGCGGAAGCAAGCCCCGCCAGCCAGATCCAGTTGATTTCCAGGTGGGGGATGACTGCCAACGTCCCGAAAGCGACGAAGATTGACGTGGCAGCAATCACCAGCGACCAATCCAGCCAAGTGCGCCGGAACGGAGTCTCGCTCTTCTCCTTGCCCTCCATGCTGGAGGCCACAAAGGCCGGATCAATGGCGTAAAGGTCGCTCTCCCTCTGTGCCGCTTCCTTCCAGCTTATGTATTCGCCCTCCGGAGCGGAGGAAAAAGCAATCGCCACGGCGCCCACTGCCATCACCAAGGAGCCCCCGACGACCTTCGCCAAGATTCCGTGAGGCGCACCACGCAATTCGCCAAAGACCAGGATGCCCCAGAGCAGTCCCCAGAGCTGGTTGGTATTGGAAAGTGGAATTCCACGACTGATGCCCACGTACTTGGCTGCGAAATTTTGAAAGAGATCCCCGATCACCCACATAAAGCCGCCCAACAACGGCCAGAAGAGGATTCCCCGGAATTGAACCAGCTCATGCCAAACGGGAGTCACGCCGCCCAGGAACACCACCGTCAACGCTGTAATGGTACCCATCTCGCCAAAGGTGAAGAAGGTGACGAAGGAAAGCGGGTTCATCCCGCTGATGTAGGCCTTGCGGTAGGGGATATACATCGAGCCAAACATCAGGCCGGCGCCCAACGCCGCCGCCACCCCCCGCAGGGGATGCGGGGATGAACTCTGTGAAGTGGACGCGAACGACAACATCAACGCGCCGCCGAAAATGATGACGGCGCCGCCGACCACACCCACCCAGCGCAGCCATCCGGCACGGCGCAGTTCGCGGAAGAAGAGAGTTCCCCACGCGATTCCAATCAGGCTGTTGGAATTCCACAAGGGAAAGGCGATGCTAAGGCCGATATCTCGCACGCCAAAGATCGTCAACGTATTTCCCACTGCCCACAGGCAACCAGCCAAAATACCCCACACCACCAGGTGAGGCGCTTGGCGGACGTCTCGGCCGATATCGGATGTGCCGCGAATCAGCGCCGGAAGGCTCCAGCGCGAAATGAACGCGCCAAGAACCATCATGAAGGAAATGATAAGTGGCGAAACCGCGATGGTCACGAGCTTCGTGGGCGCCTCGGCGGCGGCCAACCACAGCGCTGCCGCCATGCCGCAGAATACTCCCAGCCCCTGGAGGGTGCGCTGGCGTGATCGATCGGTCAAGCTTCCGGCAATGATTGAGCCCATGGGCATGTGCCCCTCGTGGAGATTTGGTAAGTTACTGGATGGCTCTCAATAGAATCAACCCGCCCAACAAAACCGCCAGAGGAACCCAAAATTGTACGTCGCGGAACATCGCGACCCACCACGTCCCGCTTCTTCCATTTACAGTTCGACTCTCGTCAATCGAAAGAGCCATTTGTCATCTCCCTAAAGGTCGTATAGTCCTGGTGATGCTTACTATCATAATCATTCCCCACCGCTCCGCAAGCCCAATTCCGTTGGGTTCTCTCACCCTGTCACATGGTGCATTCCCGTCGACCTCAGATGGAGTCACGGGGGGGAAGGCGACCTTGCAGGCGGAAACCGCCAGTCGCGGTATCGATCACCTGCCAATCACCTGTGGGATGCGGACTCTGCTGGAGTCAGGGGTTGCGCTTGCAGGGGTAGGCCATTTTACGACCAAGTGGATTGTTGTCGGTTGCGGGCTTAGGGTTTACAGATTCCCCGTCACTTGGCCGCAAAGTCGCCGGCTGGCGGCTTGAGGGAGCGCTGCGTCAGTGCCCTGCTTTCAGATACACCTCGACTCGGTCCGTCGTCCACGTGGGGAGGCCGCTGCCAAATAGGTCTTGGTCTTCGGTCCATATGGGGGGATCAAGCGGCAAGACCTCGTTTCATTTGCGCCTACCGCTTCGCCAGCGCTTGAAATCCTTGATGATTTCCTCTTCGTGAAGGCCTGCGGCCGCCAGTATCTCCTGAAGGTGGGCCGCCGCCGCCTTCAATGCCGCTCGTTCGGTTTCGGAACGCTTGCGGCGGGCAGGAAGATAGTAGCCCACCGTGTCACCGTGACGGGTAATGGCCACCGGCTTGTCCGTCTGTAACAAGTAGTTCGCCAGCCTTTCTCGAAATTCACGAATGCCGACTTTGACCGTCTCCATATGTGTTCACCTGCGTACACATTTTAAGCCACGCCCTGATGCGCGTCAAATGCAGTAGTCGCAACACCTCGGCAATGTCGGTTTCAGGCCGCCTGGCGCTGACTCCTACCTCTGGGATTCTTCGGTCCCGAAGGGACTTCGTAAGTTGAACTCAACGCATCCGACCGAAAGCAAACCGAGAGGAAAAGTGTCGTGCGGCGAGGGTGCTGGCGGTGATGGATCGGAGTTCACCGGGACTGTAAACTGCGATTCAGACAGTAAGAAACCAGGCTGGGCGGCCGACCAGCGCTCGGTCTGTCAACAGGTCTATCCGATCCGCCCGCACGGCTCTTGACGGCCTTTCCGACGGCCAGTTGTCCAC
>Ga0181533_1005357_pt1 | contig 12344 bp, 11 predicted proteins | sample PEATcosm2014_Bin_45_FD_119772 | JGI IMG/M metagenome (GOLD analysis project Ga0181533, IMG submission 119772) | Peatland microbial communities from MTU Mesocosm Facility, Houghton, MI, USA - PEATcosm2014_Bin11_60_metaG | ecosystem: Environmental > Terrestrial > Soil > Wetlands > Peat | place...
CTGGAAACCGGTTCTATCCGCCAAACTCAGTTGAAATCGGGGACAGGCTAAAATTGCCAGAACATGTCAAGGTCACAATAGGTTGCACGCGGCCAGATCGGCTTTAACCGGACAGCAGTGATAAGCTCTATATTCCCGCGAGCTGCCCGCTGGACCAAGCGGCGGCGGCGCGAATTCGTGACGCGCTGAACGCGCGGGCGATGTGAGCCGGCGCGCCTTGCTAAGCCGGACCGGGGTTGTTAGCCTTTAATTGCGCGCCAACGGCAGGGCGCATTGGGTGACCGAAGCATGAATTCGCAGCCGCCGCGCCCGCCTCTGATCGCCGACACCGCGCCGGGCGCCGCCATCCCCGAAATCTGGCCGAAGCGCCCGCTCGCCCATCGCGCGGATTTCGCGAGCGGCGACGCCGCCGCCATTAAAGTCGCGGCGCTGCGCAATCTCGACGAGGCGGCGGAGCATTTCGCGCAAGGCCGCTGGCGCGAGGCCATGCCGCTCGTCGACCACGCCTGCAAGGCGTCGCGCCGCGCGCTCCTGGGCGCCGCGTGGAGCGTCTTCGCCAAGGAGGACTGCATCGCCCATCCCGTGCGCGAATTCCTGCATCAAGACCCCTTCACGCGGCGCTCGTTCCAGAAGCCGCGCGGACACGCTGGCGACGCCGTGCTGATCGATTACATGTACGGCATGGCGCACGCCGAACATGAGCTGACGGACGCGACGCCGGTCGGGCGCTGGATTCACAACTACACCACGAACACGCATGCGCCGCGCGCGGTCCGCCGCCGCATGCACGTCATCGCCGAGATGATCGACCGCGTCTGCATCGAGCGACGGCACGCGCGCATTCTCTCCATCGCCAGCGGCCATGTGCGCGAGCTCTTGTTCTCGCATGCCCTGCGCGCGGGCCTAGTGCGGGAGGTCGTCGCCTTCGATCAGGACGCGCGCTCGCTGGCCGAGGCCGAGGCGACCACCGGCTCGACGGCGCTGAAAATCATGCAAGGCTCGATCGCGCGGCTGATCGTCGGGAGTTACGACTTAAGCGATTTCGATCTCGTCTACACCGCCGGCCTGTTCGATTATGTCGACGAGCGCGCGGCGAAGCGGCTCGTGAAGACGATGTTCGACATGCTGAAGCCCGGCGGCATGTTGCTGGTCGGCAATTTTCTGAACGACATCGAAGACATCGGCTACATGGAATCCTTCATGGGCTGGAACCTCGTGTTTCGCGCGCGCGAGCAAATCGCCGCTCTCGCGGACGGGATAGAATTCGGAATTGGCGCGATGCGCTATTTCGAGGAGTCCGAGCGCAATATCGGCTTTCTTCTGGTGACCAAGGCGGGGTAGGGATTCGTTTCGTCTTCATGGAGCTTAGAAAAGCGGATCGTCGGCGAACCAATGCTTGCCCTTGTAAATGATCTCGGTCGACGAATCGTCGCTGTCGACGACGTCGACCCGCGCGCCCTTCCGCAACCAAACGCATCCCTTCCAGCGAACGGGTTGAGTGGGGCGGCCATTGTCGAGGCTCGCCAAGGCGCGCTCGTGCGCCTCGGCCCCGCTAGGACAGAATCTCACGAGCTGGGGCAGCGTTTCCTGACGCGGCGCGCGGGATCGAGCCTTGGCCTCGTTCGCGAGCATCGTCGCGTAAACAACGGCGAACGCGACGACGGCGACGCGTGGGACGGCGACGATGGACATGAGTTTCCCCCTTGCGCCGATCCCTCGCTTTCGCGGGCGTTCCGACAATACATGCCTCGAAACGCGGCCGCGCGCCGCGCGCCGGCGCAAGCATTGGCGAACGCGCTGGACAGCCGCGACGCGCAACTCCATTGGCTGTCTCGATTTTCCAAACAACTCGCTAAATTATTTCGAAATGAATTCTCTGTATTTTTAGAAGCGTTTCCGCTCGATGTGAAAAAGCTCGGGCCTGTCGAGCGCGCGTTTGATCAACGGAAGGCGTAAGGGGCGTTATGAGACGAGACATGAATTTGATCCTCGAAATGCTCCTGTTGCTCGAAGATATGCCCGTTCCAGTGGGCTCCGGGGTGCTTCTCAAGCGAGGGGCGGAAGAGATCGCCGTTCCCGGCTATGGTCTCGATCAAATTAAGTTTCACTTCTCCCTGCTTCGCAACGCCGGCTTCATCGACGTCGTGACGATCGAGCCCACCACCGGACTGCGTTTCAAGGGGCTCACCTGGGCTGGGCACGATTTTCTCGATCGCGCTCGCCGGCGAGAGGCCGCGGATCGCATGGACGCCGCCGACGAGATGGACCCGGACCTCATGCCGATGTCCCCTTACGGCGCGCAACGCAGAGCCAGAACGCCCCAGGGCGTCGAGGCGCCGAGGTTCTATCCGCGCAAATCCCTTCGACATCGGGCCTGAACGTAGGGCGTCCTCGTTCTTTTCGTGTTAGGAACGGCGCGACGAGGAGCGCGCCGGGTCGCGCGCGCACATATGAGGATTTGCGCGAGATGAGCGAGGCAGGTCTGCCGGAACCCAGCGGAGCGGGACGGCGCGCGGGCGTCCTTTCCAGCCGCCAGATCGCCGCGCTGGTCGAGGCTGGTTTTGTCGGCGCCAGCGCGCCCTTGGCGGCGGATCAGATTCAGCCCGCGAGCCTTGATCTGCGCCTCGGAGCCAAGGCCTTTCGCGTGCGCGCGAGCTTTTTGCCGGGCCGGGATCGCACCGTCGGGGAACTGCTGCGCGAGCTGAAATCCGACGAGATTTCGCTCACCGATGACGGCGCCGTGCTGGAGCGCGGATGTTTTTACGTCGTTCCGCTGATGGAGCGGCTCGCTCTGCCCAAGGATTTGTCGGGCGCGGCCAATCCGAAAAGCTCGACCGGACGGCTCGACATCTTCACACGGCTCATCACGGACCGGGGCGAACGTTTCGATCTCGCCGAGCCGGGCTATGAAGGGCCGCTCTACGCCGAAGTTTCGCCACGCAGCTTTTCGGTGCGCGCGCGCGCGGGTTCGCGGCTCAATCAATTGCGCTTTCGCCAGCACGATCCTCTCGCGCCGCAGCAGACGAGTTTCGCGCTCTCCGACGCTGAACTCGCCGCGATTCACGCGCGCGCGAAACTCGTGGACGGACCTTTGAATCTGCGCGACGGCGTGGTGCTGCGCGTCGATCTCTCGGGCCAGTTGCACGAGGGCGTCGTCGGCTATCGCGCGCAAAAGCATACGGATGTGATCGACATCGACCGCGTGGGCGCCTATCGGGTCGCCGATTTTTGGGACGTGTTGCCGGCGCGCGCGGACCGTCGGCTAATTCTCGATCCCGGCGATTTTTACATTCTCGCATCGCAGGAGCGATTGCGCATTCCGGCCGATCTCGCCGCCGAAATGGCTCCGATGGACGCCGCGATCGGCGAGTTTCGCGTGCATTACGCGGGCTTCTTCGATCCGGGCTTTGGCGCCGGCGCGCGAGGGGAGCCCGCCAGCCGCGCCGTGCTGGAGGTGCGCAGCCGCGAAGTGCCGTTCATCCTCGAAGACGGGCAGTTCATCGGGCGATTGGTTTACGAGCCGATGGCCGAACCGCCCCGGGCGCTCTATGGCGCCGCGGGCCTGTCTAATTATCAGGGGCAGGGGTTGAAGCTGTCGAAGCATTTTGTCGCGGCGTGAAGGCGCTCACGACTCCCGACAGGCCGCGTAAGCCTCCAGCGCCTGCTTCCTCGCGAACGCATGATCGACGATGGGGCGCGGATAGGTTTCTCCCAAGACCACCCCCGCCGCGCGTAGCGTCGTCTCCGGCGCCTCCCACGGGCGGTGTATGAATTTGGCTTCGAGCCTCGCGAGTTCGGGGATGTGGCGGCGAACATAGGCGCCGTCGGGATCGAATTTCTCGCCCTGCAAAACCGGATTGAACACGCGAAAATACGGCGCTGCGTCGGCGCCGCAGCCGGCGACCCATTGCCAGCCGCAAGCATTGTTGGCGAGATCGGCGTCGACCAGCGTGTCCCAGAACCAGGCTTCGCCCTCTTGCCACGGCAGGAGCAGATGTTTCACCAGGAAGGAGGCCGCGACCATGCGCACGCGATTGTGCACATAGCCCGTGCGCCATAACTGCCGCATCGCCGCGTCGACGAGCGGATAGCCGGTCTGGCCCTGTTTCCATGCATGTAGTGCCTTGGGGTCATCTCGCCAAGGGAATCGCTCGAAGCGCCTGTCGAGCGGACGCTCGGGCAGATCGGGATTGGCGAACAGCAGCTGATGGCAGAACTCGCGCCAACCGAGTTGGCGCAAAAATGGCGCGCCGCGCTCGCCGACGCTCGCCGTGATCGCAAGCCAGATCTGCCGCGGCGAGATTTCGCCGAAATGCAGGTGCGGCGAGAGGCGGGAGACGCCCTCCCGTCCAAGCGCGTCGCGCGTCGCGCCACCGTAATTCGCCGCGCCTGACGCGACGAACTCTCGCAGCCGCTCGCGCGCCGCGCTCTCGCCGACGCGCCAGCTTTCGCGGAAACCCTCGGCCCAGTCATGCTTCGTCGGCAAGAGCCGCCAGTCTTCCAGCCGCTCGCTGGCGATTTTCTCCGCCGCGACGAGACGTCCCGGCGCGGGTAGGGGCGTCGCCGGCGCCGGCGCGTTGAGACAGGCGCGCCAGAATGGCGTGAACACGCGGTACGCCTTGCCGAGCGTCGCCGGTTCGAACAGCAGCGAGGCGTTGAAACTTTCGACGCGCAGGCCGCTCGCGCGCAGCCGGGCCTTGATCTCTTCGTCGCGGCGCATGGCCCAGGGTTCGTAAACACGGTTCCAATAGACAGCTCGCGCGTTCCTCTGGGCGATCACATGTTCGAGCGCGAGGTCGGCGGCGCCGCGCCGCAGCGTCAACTCCACGCCGCGCGACGCGAGATCGCGCGAAAGGGAATCGAGCGAGTGATGCAGCCACCAACGGCTCGCCCCGCCAGGCCCCCATGCGCCCATCGCCGGCTCATCCAGCACATAGAGCGCGATCAACGGCGCGCCGGCCGCCCCAGCCGCGGCGAGCGCGGGATTGTCGGCAAGGCGTAAGTCCCGTCGAAACCAGACAATCGCCGGCGAGGCCATCAGCGCCGGACGTGCTTCACGCCATAGAGGAAGTAAATAACCAGCCCAATCGCCATCCAGACGACGAGGCGAAGCCAGGTCTCGCCCGGCAGCGCCGCCATCAGCGCCAAACAGGACAAAATGCCGAGAACGGGCAGCCATGGAATTCCCGGCGCGCGGAACGGGCGCGCGATGAGCGGGCTGTGGCGGCGCAGATGCAGCACGGCGAAACACACCAGGGCGAAGGCGGCGAGCGTGCCGATGCTGACCATCTCGTCGAGGATGTCGATCGGCAAGAGGCCCGCCGTTAGGGCGGTCAGCGCGCCCACGAGCCATTGGCTGATCGCCGGCGTGCGATATCTGTCGTGCAGTTTCGCGAAGATCGGCGGCAGCAAACCGTCTTGCGCCATCGCATAGAACACGCGCGTCTGGCCGAACAGCAAGGTCAGCATCGCGGTGGTGAGCCCCGCGAGGGCGCCGAACTTCACTACCCAGGTAATGAAGGGCAGGCCGGTGTGGTCCATCGCGAGCGCGATCGGATCGGGCACGCCGAGTTGCTTGTATGAGACAATGCCGGTCGCGACCGCCGAAACGCCGATATAGAGGACCGTGCAGATGATCAGCGAGCCGAGAATGCCGACGGGCACGTCGCGCTGAGGCAGCCGGGCTTCCTGCGCGGCGGTCGATACGCCATCGAAACCAATATAGGCGAAGAAGACGAGCGCCGCGCCGCGCACCGCGCCGGTCCAGCCGTAATGGCCGAACCAGCTAAAATCCCAGTTGAAATCCGGCTCGACATGCGCGCCGCCGAAGTTTGAAACTCTCTCCCACGCCCAGCGGAAAAAATGCGCTTCGCCCGAATTTTCGGGCGCCAGCGGCGTCCAGTTGGAAAGATCGACATAGGGCGCGCCAAAAACTATGACCGCCAGCACCACGGCGACCTTGATCACGACGATCACGTTGTTGAAGGCCGCGCTTTCCTGCGTGCCGCGCGCCAGCAGCGCCGTCAGCATCAGGATGATGGCGGCGGCGGGCACATTGAACAGCCCGCGCGGCGCGATCTCTCCGGCATGCGCCGCCCCGGCGAACAGGGCGTGGGTCAGTTCGGGCGGGAGTTCGACGCCGAAGCCTTGCAGAACCTTGTTGAAATAGCCAGACCAGCCGACGGCGACCGTCGCGGCGCCGGCGCCATATTCGAGCACCAGATCCCAGCCGATGATCCAGGCGAAAATCTCGCCGAGCGTCGCATATGTGTATGTGTAAGTGCTGCCCGAAACGGGAATCAGCGAGGCGAGTTCGGCGTAGCACAAAGCGACAAAGGCGCAGGCGATTCCCGACAACAGGAACGAAACGATCACGCCCGGCCCCGCGACATTCGCCGCGACCGTGCCGGTGAGCACGAAAATACCGGCGCCGATGATCCCGCCGATTCCGAGCGCCATCAGCGAGGCCCAGCCCAATGTGCGCTTTAGCCCGTGCTGTTCGGCGTTATTGGCGGCGATGATGGATTCCACGGATTTGCGGGTGAAATAAATGCGCGTCGCTGATTCCGCCAAGGCGCTGTCCTTTCAGGGGGCGGCGCGCCGTTGCGCGCCGCGCTCGAATGGCGGCGATTATGGTTGCGGCGCGAAAAGAAACAAGCGAAATCGCGGGCGGGCGCTTGAAGCGGGTGGCGCGAAAACTGCGTGGGCTTGCGCGCGGGAGGCTTTTGCGGCTATCGGGGCGCCTATCCCTCCGGCGCCGCGCGCCGACCCGACCCGCACTTTGGCATGAAAGCGAAGAATGGCCCGCGACGCTAACGACACAACGCCGATTTCGTCGCGCCGCGAACTCGTCGCCTGGATCGAGTCCGGCGTCAAACCGGCGGGAAGTCCTCTGCGCATCGGAACCGAACACGAAAAAATCGGATATTATAGGACGACGCACGCGCCCGTTCCCTATGAGCCCGGCGGCATACGCGCGCTGATCGAGGGTTTGCAAGCGGCGCAGGGCTGGACGCCGATCTTCGACCGCGACGCGTTGATCGGGCTTTACGACCCCCAAGGCGGCGGCGCGATTTCGCTGGAGCCGGGCGGGCAGTTCGAGCTCTCCGGCGCGCCGCTCGAAGACGTTCACGCGACCAGGGCCGAACGCGACGCGCATTTCGACGCGCTGGATCGCATCGCGGCGCCGCTCGGAATCGGTTTTCTCGATCTCGGCGCCAGTCCGAAATGGTCGCGCGCGCAAACGCCGGTCATGCCCAAGCAGCGCTATGGGATCATGTCGGCCTATATGCCCAAGGTCGGGTCGCGCGGCCTCGACATGATGTTTCGCACCGCGACAATTCAAGTCAATCTCGATTTCACCAGCGAAGCCGACATGGTGAGCAAGTTGCGCGTCGGCCTCGCCCTTCAGCCGATCGTCACGGCGCTGTTCGCCAATTCGCCCTTTCTCGACGGCAAGCCGACCGGCGCGCTGTCGGAGCGCTCGAACATTTGGCGCGACACCGACCCCGACCGCACGGGCATGATGCCATTCGCCTTCGAGGACGGCATGGGCTTCGAGCGCTATGTCGATTATGCGCTCGACGCGCCGATGTATTTCGTGAAGCGCGGCGAGATTTATCACGATGTCGCCGGCGCGAGCTTTCGCGATCTTCTGGTGGGGAAGCTGGCGCGGCTGCCGGGCGAGCGCGCGACGATCGCCGATTGGGCCAATCATCTCTCGACGATTTTCCCAGAGGTGCGGCTCAAAACCTATCTCGAAATGCGCGGCGCCGACGCCGGCCCCCGCGCGCACATCGCGGCGCTGCCGGCGCTGTTCGCCGGTCTCTTTTACGACGGCGCGGCGCTCGACGGCGCCGGCGAACTGATCCGCGGCTGGAGCGCCGTCGAGCGCCAAAATCTACGCGACGAAGTTCCGTTCAAGGGGCTGGAGGCTTCTATCCGTGGCCGCTCCGCGCGCGAAATCGCGTTGGACATGCTGGCTCTCGCCCGCGCGGGGCTAGCGCGGCGCGCGCGGCGGGACTCCGCCGGCGCGGACGAGACGATTTATATCGAGCCGCTGGAGGCCATCGCGCAAAGCGGCGAGACGCTCGCGGCGCGACGGCTCGCGGCGTTTCACGGCCGCTGGCGGGAATCGGTCGAGCCGGCTTTCGAGGAATGCGTCCTTTAGAGCGCGGCGGAAAAACCGGCTCGCGCGAAGACAGCGCGTCGGAACCGAAGAAACTAGCGTCGATAGAGACCCGCGCCATCGGAGGCGGCGCCCATGGGTATGTGGAAAATGTCCGCGATGGGGCGCAGGCCGTCGGACCCGGCCGCCGCGTAGCCGCTCCGCGCGTCGAGCTGGCGGGGGGCGACAATACGCGGAATATCGGCGCGCGGAGCCTCGGCGCGCACATGGCCGCCGACTCGCACGCAGCGCTGCGCGCCTGAAATCGCCACGAAATCCGCGCCCAGTCTGGCGCATCGATCACCCGTCGCGCCGTTCGGACTCTCGGCGTGGGCAGGCGCGCAAATGACGAGCGCGGCGACCCCCAAGGGCCGCGCCATCGCCAGGAGGCCCCGGGCCTCCCTGGTTCGCGGCAAGCAAATCCGCCGTGAATAAGTGTTCATGCGCGCGTCGACCTTGTGATTCTCGTGGACGGGCTGGCGCGATAACCAAGCCCCCGAATAGTTTCCGCGATTCGGCAAACAAATCCTTAAGCCGAGGATCGTCGCCTGAAAGCTCACGCACACGCTGGCGACCACTTATACGCTGGAGGCCCGCTGGAGGCGGAGCTTGCGCTTCTCCCGCCGCCTTGTCGCCGGTCTCAATAGACGCAAACATCGTGGCAGCATCGTGTCGCCCGCGCCCGATGTTCACAACCAATCGCCGAGAACCGACTGGACGAGCGCCAAGGCCGCGACGGCGGCCGTGTCGGCGCGCAGGATGCGCGGACCCAGGGAAAGCCGCAACACATTGTATTTTCGTAGAATTTGTTCGCGCTCGGCCTCGTCGAAACCGCCCTCGGGCCCGATCAACAAACTGACGGGCGCGCCAAGTTGACGCGCCTCGCCAGTCCCCGCGTTCCGCAGCGCGGCGACGGGATCGGCGACCTCGGCGTCTTCGTCGCAGAAGATCAGCGGCCGCCCCGCTGGCAGCGACGCGAGCCAGTCGGCGAGATCGCGCGCTTCGACAATCTCCGGCACGTTCAGGAGGCCGCATTGTTCGGCGGCCTCGATGACATTGGCGCGCAGGCGCTCCAGGTTCACGCGCCGCACCTGGGTGCGCCGCGTGAGCACGGGGATCAGCCGCGCGACGCCCATTTCCGCGGCCTTCTGAACCATGTAGTCGAGGCGCGCCTGCTTGAGCGGCGCGAAGGCGTATTCGAGATCGCCGGCGCTGCTTTGCGCGCGCATTTGCTCCTCGACGATAAGCGCCGCCTCTCGGCGGGAAGCCAGTTCGATGCGCGCCCGCCATTCGCCGTCGCGGCCGTTGAACAGCAGCAGCGGATCGTCCGCGCGCAAGCGCAGCACGTTCAAGAGATAGTTTTGCGCCGGCGGCTTCGGAACGACGCGCGCGCCGACATGAAGCGGCGCTTCGACGAAGAGACGTTGCGCCTTGAAATCATAAGTGGACAAGAGCCTATCCTCGCGGGTGGATCGCGAGACGCGATCGGGAGTATGCTTTAAGCGCGGCGGCCGCGAAAATCGACTGGCTTTCCGCGGGGAGCATGACCGGCGCCTCTGTCTTCAAACCGGCGAAGCGGGAGTGACGCCATTGGGCGAGCGCAAAAAACTCGAAACCGCGCCCAGCGCCTTCGCGCTCGACAAAGCGGCGTTGTTTGATCTCGCCGACATTGCGATCGACGCGGCCCGAAGAGCCGGCGCCGATTACGTCGACATCAGGCTCGGCGAAACGCGCCGCGAATTTCTACGGGCGCGCGACGACCGGCTGGAGGATGTCGGGGAGAGCGCCGACGCTGGTTTTGGCCTCCGCGTGCTGCGCGACGGCTGCTGGGGATTTTACGGCGCCTCGACTTTTTCGCGCGCCGCGATTCTGACGGGCGTGGAGACGGCGCTCGCCAATGCGCGCGCCGTCAAACCAATCCAGCCGCGCGAAATTGTCGTGGAAACGCTTCCGGGCGTCGAAGCATGCTGGGAGATGCCGCTGGGGATCGATCCTTTCGAGGTTTCCGTCGCCGACAAGACCGATTTTCTGCTGTCCGCGAACGCCGCCGCCCGCGACGCCGGGGCCGATTTCTGCCTTTCGACATTTCTCGCGGCGCGCGAGGAGCGGCTTTTCGCCAGCGGCAATGGCGCGCGCATCGCGCAGACGCGCACGCGCGTGCAGCCGGGGTTCAGAATCACCGCCGTCGACAAATCGTCGGGGCGCTTCGCGACGCGGGACAGCCTCGCGCCGGCGCGGGGCGCCGGCTGGGATTACGCCGCAAGTAGCGGCCTGGTCGAGGAGGCGCGCCGGGGCGCCGAGGAAGCCCAGCGAAAGCTGCGCGCGAAACCCGTTCGGGCCGGCCTGCGCGATGTGGTGATCGCCCCCAGCAATTTGTTCCTGACCATCCACGAGACGGTCGGACACGCCACCGAACTCGACCGCTCGCTCGGCTGGGAGGCGAATTTCGCGGGCACGAGTTTCGTCAAGCCCGCCATGCTCGGCGGTCTGCGCTTTGGCTCCGAGCTGATGACGATATTGGCCGACCGCGCGCAGGAAGGCGGGCTCGCGACCATCGGCTTCGACGACGACGGCGCGCCCGCGTCCTCGGCCGATTTCCCCATTATCGAAAAGGGCGTGTTCGAAAATTTCCAGATGGCGCTGGGGCAGGCGCATCTCATCGGCCTGCCGCGCTCCAACGGCTGCGCCTACGCCGACAGTCCTTGCGCCTTTCCGATTCAGCGGATGCCCAATATTTCGCTGGCGCCCAATCCGCTGTCCTGTTCGCTGGACGATCTCATCTCCGGCGTCGAGGACGGGCTTTACATCGTCGGCGCCGGAAGCTGGAGCATCGACCAGCAGCGCGACAATTTTCAGTTCGGCGGCCAGCTATTCTTCGAGATCAAGAACGGCGCGCTCGGCGAGATGGTTCAGGGGGCCGCCTATCAGGGCCGCACGCTGGATTTTTGGCGCGGGCTCGACGGGCTCGGCGACGCCTCGACATATGAACTTCACGGCGTCTTCACCTGCGGCAAGGCGGAGCCGATGCAACTCGCGCCGGTTTCGCATGGCGCGCCGGCGGCGCGCTTTCGCGGTGCGCGGATTCTAAGCACCGACGCCGCGGCGTGAAAAGCCGCGGGCCGCTGGCGGGAATTGCCCGCATCGTCGCACGCTCTCACCTTTCTTTCAGAAAGGGATGATCCGGCCAGCACTTGCGCTGCTCGACCGTCAGCCGCGGCCCATCCGTGGCGATCAGCCAGGCGGGAACCGCGCTGACGGGCGCGAGATAATTCGTCGGCAATGAGCCGCCGGTGCTGCGTGCCGAGGCGGTGAGCAAATTGCAGTCGCTGATCGCGAAGGCCGGCGAGAAAGATCTCATGATCTCCGCGATGGGCGTTTCCGCCGACACGAGCACGATCACCGAGATCGCGGTCGCCATCAAGCCATTGTCGCGCGGCGTCAGCATGGCGACCCGCGTAAAACAGAAGGCGAGCAGAAACAGCGGCATTATCGACACGCGCATGGCGAAATCATCGTTCGGCCCTAGGCTGTAAATCGGTATGAAGACCAGCGCGGCGATCGCCAGCGCGAGTATGCGCCGATCGCTGGCCGGGATAAAGCGCCATTGCAACGCCACAATCGCCGCATGGGGAATTTCGACGATCAGAAATATGGCCCAAAGCGCCGCGAAACCGGGGAGCAGCAGCAAGAAGCCGTGCGGCACCTCGCCCGCGTCAAGCGTCAGATATATCGCGACCGGCAGAAAGGCGAGACCCGCCGCCGCCGCGGCGAAATTGCGCGGCGTGAAAATTTTGACCGGCAATTGCTCGACGCCAAAGAGCGCGACAAAAGGCGCGGCTCCAAGCATCGCCAGCGGCGACCAAAGCAACAGCGGCGCGAATGAGGCGACGAGAAACGCAAGATCTATCTCCCGCCGCACATAAAGCAGAGCCAGTAAAGCGAACCACCAGCCCGGCGTCATATGGTTCGGCACCCAGAACAACTGGGTGATATGGCTCGAATACTGGATCGCGCCGTTCCACCACTCAAGCTGCCTATCGAACGTGAAATCATGTGTGGCTCATCCCGGGTTCCGGGGTGATGAAAACGGACGCCGCGGCGACGAGGAAGGGCGCTGCGTCGAAATGACTCGGCTTCGATTGCTTTCCTGCAACGCTTTTACCTGAATCCATATGGC
>Ga0181533_1005362_pt1 | contig 12335 bp, 10 predicted proteins | sample PEATcosm2014_Bin_45_FD_119772 | JGI IMG/M metagenome (GOLD analysis project Ga0181533, IMG submission 119772) | Peatland microbial communities from MTU Mesocosm Facility, Houghton, MI, USA - PEATcosm2014_Bin11_60_metaG | ecosystem: Environmental > Terrestrial > Soil > Wetlands > Peat | place...
ATTTTCAGCACGCGCAAACAGCAGATCCTTCGCTCCTCCACCCCAGCAACGGCAAAAGTGGCCGTTGCCGGGGACCCCGGCTGCGCTCAGGATGACACCTCGGAGAACAGTTTTTCAGCAGCCGGCTAGACGATCGTAGAGAGGGGTTTCTTCCCGCTCAACACTTCCAGCACCATCTTGGCCGCGAACTCACTGGTCAAATTCAGGGATTCTTCCGTATAAGCTCCCATGTGCGGAGTCGTGATTATGTTGGAAAGGCTGAGCAAGGGCGATCCCAGCGGCGGCTCTTTGGCGTACACATCGATAGCGGCGCCCGCGATCTTGTTGCTGGAGAGCGCTTCGAACAGCGCTTGCTCGTCCACGATGCCGCCTCGGGAGGTGTTCAACAGGTATGCCGACGGCTTCATCTTTGCCAGTTCATCTTTGCCGATCAGGTTTCTGGTCTGCTCAGAGTAAGGAATGTGGATGGTAACGAAGTCCGCGCCAGTCAGTACCTCGTCCAACGATGCCTTGCGAACCTGGTTGGCGGCGGCAAATTGCTGATCGAAAAAAGGGTCGTAAGCCAACGTCGTCATGTTTAATCCGCGGGCACGACGGACCACCGCCTTGCCGATCGCTCCCATGCCGATAATACCGGCCGTGGCGCCCCACACGGACTTGCCCATTACGCGAGGAAACTCACCCGCCCTCACCTTGGAGTTGGCGTCGGGGATCTTTCTCGCCAGGGCGAACATGAATCCAATCGCCAGGTCGGCTACTGCCTCGGAGTTCGTGCCCGGAGCATTTACCACTCGCACGCCGCGTTCTTTAGCCGCGTTCAAGTCGATATTATCGACGCCAATCCCATGTTTGGCGATCACTTTAAGACTTGGCGCGGAGTTGATTACTGCTTTCGTGATCGGCTCCAAGCCGACGATCATCGCAACCGTATTATCGTCTATACATGCCAACACATCGGCTTCGCGCGTACCCGCCTGGGGAGTTCGAACAATCTCCAGGCCGCCGTCACGCAGGCATTGCAGAGGCGCTTCGCTGAATCTGGCAAACGTCGATGTAGTAACTAGCACTTTTTTCATGAGTTTGATCCTATGGATGCTTGCTTTATCGTGAGACAAATTGATGGCTAACAAAGTACGGCAGCCCTGAGGACATTGTCCAGGCGCTTGTCCATCACCTCAAAAGCCTCGCCGACTTTATCCAAGGGATACTGATGGGTTATTAGAGGCTCAACCTTCAGAGCATGGCGATTCAGCAGGTCGATGGCGGTGGGATAGCAGCCGTATCCGCCTTTCGTACCGATGATCGAGATTTCCCTGTAGTAGAAATCCTTCTGCGGCAATCCGCTGACACAATCGTAGGACGTGCCGAACTGCAGAACGATGCCACCCTTTCTGACGGCTCTCACGGCTGCCAGCAGCGCGGAAAGGGTGCCGGCGGCTTCAATCACAATGTCAAACCCACGGGGCGCGTGTTTTTCAAGGACGGTTTTTTCCCACTCGGCATTCTCTTTAATATTGTAGGTAAAGTCGGCCCCAACCTCCGCGGCAATAGCAAGCCTGTTGTTCCGGGTTCCAACGATCCCAACCTGAGCGCCCGCAAGCTTGCAAAGTTGGAGGAGGATCAACCCGCCGTAGCCGGGACCAATGATCAAAACTTGTTGGCCCACGCCAACCCCAGCGCGGTTCACGGCCCTGAGCGCGGTGGCAACACCGACGACTCCCTGCCCCTCAGGCAGCGTCACGCTTCTGTCGAGAGGGTGCAGCATCTTTACCGGCACCAGAATGTACTCGGCAAGCGCCCCGTCGATGGTGCGGGCTAACGAGTTGAGCGCCTCGCAAAACGACCCTTGTCCCCGCACACACCATTCGCAGACGCCGCAGCCCCAGCTCGCTTCGGAGGCGACATAATCCCCTGGCTTGTATTTTGAAACGCCCTTTCCGACTTCGGCCACTTCGCCGCAATATTCGTGACCCAGGATGACGTCCTTCTTCGCCTGGTGCTCCCCGCGATAAACCGCAACATCGGTTCCGCAGACTCCCACGCACTTCACCTTTACCAACACCTGGCCTTCGGACGGGCGGGGATCGGGAATTTCCCTGATCTCTAATTTTTTCGGCGCGATCAAAATACTGGCCTTCATTTTGAAATCCTCCGTAGAAGACTTTTCCCCGCACTCGATCTTGTTTTGGAACGAAACATTAGAAATACTATCGCACTTGGCAATCTGTCACCCACGCCTGGAACTGAAGCGCGCCGGAAATACCTGCCGCCCCCGTCTTTACGCACAATTTATACACACTTTATTTCATCTTTACGCCTTTCAGTATCCAATCGAATGATGGCTGAGTTGTTGCAAGGGAGCTTTCCGGGACAGCCTTGGCAAAGATATGCTCCCGCTGCAACCGCGAAGTTTGCTGCAAAATGCTAGTGACAGACAAGAAACGCAATATTCTGGTTGTGGATGACGAGCCGCAGATCACGCGCGTGCTGATGACCACGCTGACAAGCCATGGGTATACGATCCGCCTCGCAGCCGATGGCGATGAGGCACTCCAGGTCATGAAGGACTGGCCGCCGGACCTGCTGATAACCGATCTCTCCATGCCCAACATGGATGGGCTGCAACTGTGCCGCAACGTCAGAACCAGATCGACGATCCCAATTATCGTCCTTTCTGTAAGAGGTGAGGATCAGGCAAAGATCGAGGCGCTCGACGCCGGCGCCGACGATTATGTGACCAAGCCCTTCGGCATTAACGAATTGATGGCGCGGATACGGGCCGCGCTGCGGCGCGCCTCAGCAGTGGAGAGCCAGCCGGCAAGCGTGATCGAGATCGGAGACTTCCATGTCGACACGCAACGCCGTGTGGTGCTGGTCAAGTCGCGCGAGGTTCATCTCACTCCGAAGGAATTCGACCTTCTGGTTTATCTCGCGCAACGTGCCGGCAAAGTCGTCACGCATCGCGCTCTGCTATCCGCTCTCTGGAGCGAGAGCAGCAACGAGCAACTCGATTCGCTGCGCGTGTTCGTGGGGCATTTGCGCAAGAAGTTAGAGGCGGACGGGCCGGCTCACTATATCCGCACCGAACATTGGATCGGCTACAGATTTGAACCCGGCGACTAGACCGGTTTCGCGAAAGGTATATCGCATGAAGCCCGATACATCTACTCCGAATCACTCTGGTCTCCGCGCCCGGCAAGTTTGTTTACGCTCTTTTTATGGACTTTTTAGGCGGACTTTATGCACTCAGGTATCCAATCAGAGTGGGTGATCTGAGTGGGGATGGGTCAGGCGCGGGCCGGACTTCCCGAGGGATGTACAAGGCCGCGTTTTTTGCAGTGACTGGAGCAAACGCAACCCTCCAGGAGGGATAAACAATGCAGGATCTTGTGTTCATAGCCATCACGATTGCGTTCTTCGCGCTTTCGTTAGGGTACGTCCACTTCTGTGATCGAGTGAAGTGAGGTAGAGCACCATGCACTTTGAATCTTTCGCCATGCTTGTCGTCAGTATTTTGATGGGGATCTATCTACTGTACGCGCTGTTGCGCCCGGAGAAGTTCTGATGACCGCCAATGGGTGGTTTCAAATCGCGTTTTTCACTCTCTTGGTTCTTGCCGTCACCAAGCCGCTCGGTGTTTTCATGACGCGGGTCTTCAACCGCGAACGCACGTTCCTGGACCCGGTGCTGCGGCCCATCGAGCGTGTGATTTATCGCGTCACCTGCGTCGATGAGAACCACGAGATGCGCTGGACGGAATACGCCGTGTCGGTGCTGTTGTTCAGCGCTGTCTCCATGGTGGTGCTTTATCTCATCATGCGCTTGCAGGCGCACCTGCCGTTCAACCCGCAGAAACTGGCATCGGTTGCCAAGGACTTGTCGTTCAACACGGCGGCTTCGTTCACAACCAATACGAACTGGCAGGCCTACACGCCGGAAACCACGATGAGCTATCTGTCGCAGATGGCCGGGCTGGCGTATCACAACTTTGTCTCAGCGGCCACCGGTATCGCGCTGGCGATTGCTTTCATTCGCGGCATCGCGCGCCGGGAGATGCAGACCATCGGTAACTTCTGGGTGGACTTGGTTCGTAGCTGCCTCTGGGTATTGCTGCCAATCTCTATCGTGGGCGCGCTGTTGCTGGTATCACAAGGCGTTCCGCAGAACCTGAAGCCTTACGACACGGTGAAGCTACTGGAGCCGCAGCAGGTGCAGAAGGTCGGCCAGGATGGCAAGCCTGTGGTAGACGCCGCCGGCAAGCCAGTCATGGACACTGTCACCGATCAGGTGATCGCCCAAGGTCCGGTAGCCTCGCAGGAGATCATCAAGAATCTCGGCACCAACGGTGGTGGGTTCTTCAACGCCAACAGTTCTCACCCTTACGAAAACCCAACCCCTTTATCCAACCTGATCGAGATGTTCTCCATATTCGCGATCGGCGCCGGACTGACTTACACGCTGGGGCGTATGGTCGGATCGCAGCGCCACGGCTGGGCTGTCTGGGCCGCTATGGCGGTTCTGTTCATCGCCGGCGTGAGTACAGCTTACTGGGCCGAATCCCATGGCAATCCGCTGCTGCCCGGTGCTGACTACCGCGCCAGTGCGCTCCAGGCCGGCGGCAACATGGAGGGCAAAGAGGTTCGCTTCGGCATCGCCAACTCCGCGCTCTGGGCAACGGTGACCACCGACACGAGTTGCGGCGCCGTCAACAGCATGCACGACTCATACACGCCACTGGGCGGCATGGTTCCGCTGGCCAACATGATGCTTAGCGAGGTGGTCTTCGGCGGCGTCGGCTCCGGAATGTACGGGATGATCATCTTCATCATTCTGGCGGTTTTCATTGCCGGTCTCATGGTGGGGAGAACGCCGGAGTACATGGGGAAGAAGATCGAGGCCTATGACGTCAAGATGGCCATGCTCGTGGCACTTATTTTCCCGCTGATCATCCTGACATTCACCAGCGTGTCGGTGCTGCACCCATTTGGCACCTCGGGCATCAGCAACCCGGGGCCGCACGGATTCTCCGAGATCCTGTACGCATACACCGAAGGCGCTGCCAACAATGGCTCCGCATTCGCCGGACTCAACGCCAACACGCTCTGGTACAACGTCACGATCGGCTTGACGATGTTGCTTGGGCGTTTCTGGATGAAGATCCCGATGCTGGCGATTGCCGGCAATCTGGTGCGTAAGAAGTCGGTTCCACCCTCTCTTGGCACTTTCCCGGTCACGACGCCGTTATTCACTGTGCTGCTGGTTGGCGTGATCCTGATTGTGGGTGCACTGACCTTCTTCCCGGCGCTTAGCCTGGGCCCGATCCTGGAACACCTGCTGATGCATGCGGGAAAGACCTTCTGAGGAAATTGCGATATGGCATCGAAACAGAAAGCCGTTTGGGAATGGAAGATTGTCCGTCGCGCGGTGCTGGACTCTTTCGTTAAACTGAACCCGCGCAAGATGATGGGCAACCCCGTCATGTTCGTCGTGGAAGTCGGAAGCGTTATTACCACGCTGCTGCTGTTTCACGGCAAGGATGCCTCCTTCGGGTTCAATCTGCAGATCACGTTGTGGCTGTGGTTCACCGTGTTGTTCGCAAACTTCGCCGAGGCAATGGCCGAGGGTCGCGGTAAGGCACAGGCTGACACATTGCGCAAGGCGCGCGCCGAAACGATTGCCAATCGCGTGCTCCCGAACGGGCAAATCGAACAGGTACCGAGTTCCCATCTGCGCGCAAATGACCTCGTAGTCTGCTCGGCAAGCGACTTCATTCCCTCCGACGGCGAGATCATCGAAGGCGTGGCTTCGGTCGACGAGTCGGCCATCACCGGCGAGTCCGCGCCCGTGATTCGAGAGGCCGGCGGCGACCGTTCGGCCGTGACCGGCGGGACCCGCGTGTTGTCTGACCAGATTCGGATCAAGATCACATCGAATCCGGGCGAGACTTTCCTCGACCGCATGATCGCCTTGGTGGAAGGCGCCGAGCGGCAGAAGACGCCGAACGAGATTGCACTGAACATTCTGCTGGCGGGATTAACGATTATCTTCCTGCTGGCGGTGGTGAGCTTGCAGCCGTTCGCCATTTACGCCGGGTCGCCGCAGACCGTTTTTGTGCTCGTATCGCTGCTGGTCTGCCTGATTCCGACGACGATTGGCGGCCTGTTGTCGGCCATCGGCATCGCCGGCATGGACCGGTTGATCCAGCACAATGTGCTGGCGATGTCCGGCCGCGCCGTGGAAGCGGCGGGCGATGTAAACACTCTATTGCTGGACAAGACAGGAACCATAACGCTTGGCAATCGCCAGGCGTCGGAGTTCATTCCGGCCCCAGGCGTCACGCAAGAGGAGCTTGCCGACGCCGCCCAGCTTTCATCTTTGGCCGACGAAACTCCCGAGGGCCGCTCGATCGTCGTGCTGGCGAAAGAAAAGTACGGTCTGCGGGGACGCGAGTTGGCTGAACATGAGACTGTTTTCGTACCGTTCAGCGCCACGACCCGCATGTCGGGCGTCAACCTCAACAGTTTCGAGATTCGCAAGGGTGCCGTCGACGCCATCACCAACTACGTGAAACAGAACGGCGGCGAGTTCCCCGTAGAAGTGCAGGCCACGGTGGAAAAGATTGCCCGCTCCGGCGGCACACCTCTGGTGGTCGCCGAGCGGAGCCGTGGCGCGCTTGGGGTAATCGAACTGAAGGACATCGTCAAGGGCGGCATGCGCGAGCGTTTCGATCAGCTCCGCGCCATGGGCATTCGCACCGTAATGATTACCGGCGACAATCCCCTGACCGCTGCTGCTATTGCGCAGGAAGCCGGGGTCGATGACTTTCTGGCTCAGGCAACACCGAAGGACAAGATGGACCTCATCAAGCGCGAACAGGCCGAGGGCAAACTCGTTGCCATGACCGGCGACGGCACCAACGACGCTCCCGCGCTGGCGCAGGCCGATGTGGGCGTTGCCATGAACACCGGCACGCAAGCGGCGAAAGAAGCCGGCAACATGGTGGATCTGGATTCGAACCCTACCAAACTGATCGAGGTTGTCGAGATCGGCAAGCAGTTGCTTATGACTCGCGGCTCGCTGACCACATTCTCGATTGCCAACGACGTCGCCAAGTATTTTGCGATCATCCCCGCCATGTTTGCCGGAACCTTCCCGGTGCTGAACGCGGTGAACATCATGCATCTGGAAACGCCGCAGTCGGCGATTCTATCGGCCGTCATCTTCAACGCCCTGATCATCGTTGCCTTGATTCCGCTGGCGCTGCGCGGCGTGAAATACCGCCCCATGGGAGCGGCGGCTCTGTTGCGCCGCAATCTCTGGATTTATGGTGTCGGCGGCATTATCGTCCCGTTCATCGGGATCAAACTGATCGACTTGATGATTACGCGCATGGGCCTTGCATAGGAGAGGAATGCGATGAAAAAGAATCTTCTGATTGCCGTACTGATGACGATCGCGACGACCGTTCTTCTAGGGTTGATCTATCCCCTGGTAGTGACAGGACTCGCCCAGGTTATTTTCCCCGACAAGGCCAATGGACAACTCATCCAGCGGAACGGGCAGGCAGTGGGCTCGCGGCTGATTGGACAACCGTTTGGCGGTCCCGGCTACTTCCACTCGCGGCCTTCAGCGGCGGGCAACGGCTATGACGCGGCGAACTCCGGCGGCTCCAACCTTGGACCGACGAACCAGAAACTCGTCGACCGCTTCAAACAGGATTTTCCCAAGTTGCAGGCTGAGAATCCCGGCAAGCCCGTTCCTATCGACCTGCTTACCACATCTGCCTCCGGCCTCGATCCGGATATCTCCCCCGCCGGCGCCGAGTTTCAAGTTCCGCGCGTGGCCAGTGAGCGGGGCATGAGCGAAGAGGCCGTCCGGCAGTTGATCGCGCGACACACGCAAGGAAGGCAACTTGGATTTCTCGGTGAGCCACGCGTAAATGTCCTGGAACTCAACCTCGCACTCGACGCGACGCATCCCATGGCAAAGGTCGCCATGACAACGGATCAGGCGCGCTGACGCACGTGCGTGCGCCGCATCGTGGCAAAGGGTTGGAAGGTCGCCACATAGCTTTGTAAGGAGAAGTAGATCTCGACCGCCTGTGGATTGGGACTACTTCCCTGCTTAACCCTCATCAACTGACCACGGCTGAGTTCCCAGAGTGAGACTTCGTGCCCGCTTCGCAAGCCCAGATGAGCACGATTCAGGGCTGTTCGTGAATCGTGGTGCACACCAAAATTGGGCCACCTTCAAACTTCGTAACGCATCCTTCAATCAATATAGGACAATTAGCGGCAGCTTCTCTCGCTCGCAGGCTTTCCTCAACTAGAGCATTCATCAACCCCACAAATAAGCGCGTGGCCTCGGCCGTGGGCGAAGGGGCGATCGCCATCCACCTGGTTCACAGGACCCTGGCAGAGTTCTAGGAGGCTGCGGAAAAACAGGTTTCAGGTGAAGCAAGCCACTTATGGAACTCCGGCGAACACATTTCGATGGAGCAAATTATCTTTCAGCGGCCTTTAGACACTGGGGAACACAAATTGGAGAGTTACTTTCGTTACTTGTGGGATATTGTCCATATGCGCAATTCTCTTTAGGTCTTAAGTACCTAATTCAAGATCGGAAGAGAACGTTATGAGCAGCAACACCAGTACCAGGGCCCTGACGGAATTTCCGCGGGTTGAGCTTTCGAGCAGACTGACTGTAGCCCAGCCCTTGGATGCGCCTACCAACTCCAAGAGAGGAGTTTTGGCACTGTTTCTGAACTTACTGGGGAAGCTAACGCCACCGACCTACTGTCCTTAAACGCCACCATAGAGACAGCATGCGCTAGCCAGCGTGGCGAAGAGTTTGCGGTGGTTGCGTCCGGAGGTCCGGCGGAGCGGAGCCGCTACGAGCGCGCCAGCACTCTGCTGACATCCAAATCGCCGGCGAGTGATGCTCATGCTGGCCGGTTTTGAATCCCCCACCACATCGCAACGCACCCCTGCCCCGCGCCGACCGCGTCATCGCACCCTGCGGAAATTACAAAATCTGAGCAAGTGGAACGCTGGTACAGAAGGACAGGCGAACGAGTCTGGCTGAGCCTCGAATCACCAGGGTTGACGTTACTTAAGTGCTTCTTCATGCTTGTTTTTTGTTGCGTACCACTGACAGGCATGCTACGCATTGGCAGTCAGTTATTAAAGTGCAGTTAAAACGCAATCGCGGGGACCGCTCATGACTGTTCTAGACGCGCTACCGATGCGCAAAAAGCTCCTCCTAGCCCCAACCCTGGCTGCCGCCCTGATGGTCGCGTCTGCGGTGGCGGCCTACGTCGGAATAGCGCAGCAACATTCGTCGCTCCGGTCGATTCAACAGGAGCGTATCCCTGCCATGAAGACCGCGGCTGATATCGACCGAGCCTTAGCCGGCGTTCAGACAAGCACTTACAAGCTGCTTGCGATGATGGATGCCAATTACCCGGCAGCCCAGGTTAGTGTCGTGGCGAGAGACGTTCGAGCCGATTTGGACAGGGTCGCAAAGCGTCTGCAAACGGCGGCGGATGCCCCCGGAACTCGAGCGGACGAGAGAGCGGGATTGGAGACCGCAGTCAAGTTGGTGGCTGAGTATCACAAGATTATCGATGACGTGATCGAGATAGCCGGCGCTCAAGTATCGATGGCAACCGTGTTCATGCAAAAGGCCCAACGCAAGTACGACGAGCTGGCAATACAGCTTAAGACTTGGCGTGAGATCGAGGACCGTCAAGCTGACAGCGCCTATCTCTCGGCGGAGGGCGCTTCCTGGCGCGCTACGTCAATCGTTATCGTTGCCCTGGTTCTCTCGGTGGCGCTCTTGGTCGCAACCGCGATCTATGTGGCTGGCAACATTGTCCGGTCGGTGGACGCGCTTCGGGCGGCAACCTCGAGACTGAGCGAGGGCGATCTTGGCCAGCAGGTTGCCGCCGGCGGATCTGGCGACGGCGCACCGATGGCAGGTGGCGATTACAATGCGCTTGAGCACGAGATGGCGGTTCACCGCAAAGACGAGATTGGTGAATTGGCCCGCTCCTTTTCCAGCATGGTGTCGTACCTGAAGGAGATGGCGGCCATTTCCGAGGCCATTGCCCGCGGCGACCTGTCCGGCAAGGTCGCACCCCGTTCCGAGCGCGACACTCTGGGCAAAGCCTTTGCCCGCATGGTCGAGAAACTGCGTGTGTTGGTGCGCAGCGTGGACGACAGCGCCGAGCAAGTGGCGAGCGCCTCAGGTCAGATCGCCAATGCATCCGAGGAGTCGGCCCGAGTCAGCGTAAAGGCCTCGTCGGCCATAGACGAGGTCACAAGCACCATGCACGAGATGAAGGTAAACGCGCAGAACGTAGCTAAGAACACGCAGATGCAGGCATCCAGCGTTGCCGAGACTTCGGCTTCAATCGATCAGATGGTGACTTCCATCCAGCGAGTCGCCGATACCGCGAAGCTGCTGGTTGATATTTCCGACCGCTCGCGCGAAGAGGTGCACGGCGGCATCTCGAGCATGCAGAAGGCTACAGACGGCCTGAACCGCATCAACTCCTCTATCAAATCCTCCGCGGAGATCATCGATGCGCTCGGTCAGCGCGCTGACAACATCGGCAAGATTGTCGAAGTCATCGACGATCTCGCCGAGCAGACCAACCTGCTGGCATTGAACGCCGCCATCGAGGCTGCCCGCGCGGGCGAGCAGGGTCTCGGCTTTGCCGTCGTTGCCGATGAAGTTCGCAAACTTGCGGAGAAGTCGGCGCAGTCGACGAAGGAAATCTCCGACTTGATCCAGAACATTCAGAAGGAAGCGCGCAAGGCCGTCGAGAACATGGAAAAGAGCACCACGATTGTGAACGAGGGCCTGACTTTCGGCACCGATTTGAGCGCTGCACTCACAAGAATCTCTCAAGTTGTGACGGAGGTGCATAAGTTCGCGCAGGAGATCGGTGCGGCGACCAACGAGCAGTCGAGCGGGTCCTCGGAGATCTCTCGTGCGACCTCACAGTTGAACAACATCACCCAGGAGATCAACGCCTCCGTTGAGGAACAGGCGAAAGGCACCCAGGCTGTGGTCCATGCCATGGAAGGCATGCGGGAGCTGGTGCAGCAGTCCTCCTCGAGTTCGACCGAGCTGGCAGCCTCCGCCGAACAGATGACGAAGATGTCTGGAGGTTTGGTCGAACTGCTGGGACGCTTCAAGCTGGAAGCAGGGGAAAAACCGGAACATAAGTTGCTCTGGGGCCGGCATGCCAAGGCTAACGATAGCGCGCATGCCTGAGGAGTCTCGCAGTCAGTTTTCGGAGGATGCGGAAAAGCAGTTCTTAGGGGAAAGCTTATAACCTCGCCCGTTGCGGTGCATAGTTCGAACAATACCGCCAGAGGAGAGTCAATCCCCCCCAAAAAAGGAGAGGTGAAATGAAACAGTTGTTCAGATTGTTTCTGGCGATTTCGATTGTAGTGACACTAATTGTTGGAACAGCGTTCGCACAGCAGCACGGCACCGCCGCCGAAGCGAAGCAGATGGTCCAGGAAGGGCTCGCGCACATCGCGAAAGTCGGTCCCGAAAAGGCATTTGCGGACTTCAGTGCCCCCACCGGGAAGTGGCACAACAAGGATGTCTACCTGTTCTGTTACAAATCGGATGGCACCTGCGTTTGCAATGGCGACAACCCGGTATTGCTTGGCAAGAACCTGATTGATTTCAGGTACGCCGACGGGCAAACGCACATTAAAGAAATGGTAGACCTGGCCAACTCGAAGGGTAGCGGCTGGGTCGATTACCCGTGGCCGCAACCTCAAACGAAGAAACTTGAGGCGAAGCGCTCATGGGTTGTCAAGATCCCGAACTACGACGGGTTTATCGCCGCTGGTATTTATAAGTAGTGAGCAGACGCACCTGTTGCTGAAAGCGGCCGTGGCTCCAAGATAGGCAGTTGGCTGCGTCTCTAATCATCGCGCTCGGAGATGCAGCGGCGGAGAGATGACGGGCTGGGCCGGAAACAATTGCTCTCCAACGAGAACAGCGATTCCTGCCCAGCCCCTCTGACGTCCGACTGTCCCAGTTAGAGCGCAGCCACGGCTTGGGGTTCCATATCTGCCGGGACTTCGCTGATCAGGATTTTCAAGACGTTGGCGACACCTTTTGCGCAGCGGCAATCGGTAACTTATAACACAGTAGTACTACTGAGAAGTGCGGGCTAATAGCTGGCGATGCCCAGGGTGAATCCTCCATCCACAAATAGAGTCGCTCCTGTAATGTACTTTGCCTCGCTGGAAACAAGGAACGCGACGGCAGAGGCTATCTCCTCGGGCTCTCCCAAGCGGCCCAAA
>Ga0181533_1005367_pt1 | contig 12323 bp, 3 predicted proteins | sample PEATcosm2014_Bin_45_FD_119772 | JGI IMG/M metagenome (GOLD analysis project Ga0181533, IMG submission 119772) | Peatland microbial communities from MTU Mesocosm Facility, Houghton, MI, USA - PEATcosm2014_Bin11_60_metaG | ecosystem: Environmental > Terrestrial > Soil > Wetlands > Peat | place...
AAGAGAAATTGGCGGCGGCGGCCGGGAGGTCCTGCTGCAAGATGCGGGGGATGCTCTGCCATTCGGCAGGCTGGAGGGCCGCCGGCAAGGTCTGGACCCGCACCTGCAAACGGCCGCCGGACTGGACAGTCACGAACCCGCGTTGCAGGTTGACCTCGCCGGCCTGCACGCCGCGCAGAACGGTCTCGGCGGCCTGCTCGGGCATGAGAGTTTGGTAAGTGGCCTGCAAGAGATACGAGCCGATGACGCGGCGGTGGAGCTTAATGTCCCAGGCCTGCAAACCGTTGGTGAGGGTCCCTGGCGCCAGCATAAAGTCGGCCACCTGGTCGCCCTGGAAGCGGGCGCCCTGGGCATTGGCGGGAAGAAAGACGCGGAAGGCCTTGAGGCCCGTGTTCTCAATCTGGTAGTGCAGATTGGCGACGACTTTGACCTGGGCATCGGTGACGGTGGCGTGCTGGAGGCTGGTAACTTGGACCGAAGGCTCAATTGGTTCGATGTCCAGGGCCAGGCTCCAGGGCATCTGCAAGACCCGAAAGGCCAGCACTCCCTTTTGGCTGATGCCGGACCGCTGAGGGTCCAACTGTGTCACGCCTTCGGAAGCCCCCGCCTGCAGGCGGAATCCCTGCTCGGGCACGAGCAGCAGAGTGCCGCTTTGCTTGGTGGCCTCCCGCAGGACCAGTCGCGGGACCTGCCAGGCGTTGGTCGCCTTGATGCCGGGTCCGGCCAGGCTGATGGCGAACTGCTGCTGGCCCTCGGTCTTGCCCGCCAGGTGGAGCGTGATGACCCGCCCCGCCTCCGTTTTCGATTCGGTCCAATGGCTCAACGTCGCGCCGCTAATCGACTCGACGTCGAACGCCGGCGGCATGAGAAAGCTGAGCCGGAAGATGCCCGCGCGTGTAATTTTTACGGTGGCGTTGTCCGCCAGGACTGTTCGGTCTTCCCCGAGGGAAAGGGTATCCTGCGTCTCGACTCGGATGTCCGGCTCGACGGCCGAGGCCTTCAACTGAACGAGCAGAGGCCCGCGGCCTGGACCGGGCTTAGCGTCGGGTGTTTGGCCCGCTGCCGTTTGAGGGCGGCGTTGCGGGGTTGCGCCGCGCTCCTGGCCGGTCTGAGGCTCGTGGGCTTGGCCCTCGGATGAGCGAGGGCTCCCCTGGCCAGCGTACCTGAAGGCCCGGCGCACGGTCAGGCCGGGGACCTGCGCTTGAAGGACCGCGCCCGGCTCAGGGGGGAAGTCCTCAAGATTGATGGGTGAAAGGCCTTCCGCAACAACGTCGTCCAGTTGGACCTCGTTGCCGGTTGCCACGCCCAGCAGGCCGATCTGCGCGCCGGCATTCTCGACAGCGAGCAAACCAAACGAACGCTCGAAGGGCAGCGGGCCGGCGGCGATTTGAGAGCGGACCAGGAGCGCAAAGGGCCGCGATTGGCCAGGGTTGAGCGTCACCCGCAGCTTGCGCGCGTCCGGGTCGAATCGCCACAGGGACACCAGGGAACCGGCGCCTGCGGGGCCTTTGGCGTCCGCTCGCCCGGGGTCGAGCACGTCCGTAATGGTAGCGCCCGGCGGGACATCCAGAACCAACTCGCTCAGTTCGCCCTGGGCGGGACGAATCGAGACGTAATGCGCGCCCTCGATGACGCCGGCCATGGGCGCATAAAGCTGGGTCAGTTCCGCATAAAACACCGGCTTCTCGAGCCTCACGTCGCGGCTGCGCGGCTGCCATCCAATCCAGGCATCGCTCGCCGGGGCGAGGACCAGCGCCGCCACGGTATTGCTGCCGAAGCCCTGGCGCTCGAGTGCCACCACCTGCGGGGAGAGGACGTCGACGTCGAGATTCACAACCGTGAGCTTGAGCCGGTTGACCAGGCCATAAGGGACGGGCAGAACTACTCCGCTCTCCTTGTCGCGCCGGGTAGTCTGCAACTGGTATTGCATCTCGACATCGAAAGCGCCGCGCTTGCGGGCCAACAACCGGTGGCTCATCTTCGAGCCGGGCGGGCCTTGCTCGAGCTTGAGGACGTTGGTCGCATAATTGAGGCGTATCAGAACTGCCGGCTCGAAGAGCAGCGGCAGCAGGTCGCCCTGTTCCGCCTGCCAGTGGATGCGGGCGGTGCCCAGGGCGAACTGGTCCTCGACGCGGATTTCCTGGATGACCGATTCCGGAACGGATGGTTGATGGAGTGGCGGCAAGGAAGCCGAGGACGCATCTGCCGCCGGAACGGCCCGCTGGTTTGCCGGCGCCAGGGAGGCGGCGTTTCTCTCGGAGGCCTGGGCGCCGCATGTCCATTCGAAGCACACGAGGCTGGCGATGAGCAAGGCGGCGGCAGCGGGCGCGGCGCCGCCGTGGGCTGCGGCTGCCGCGGCCGGCTGCGGGGGCGGCGGCAATCGGAAGAGCCGCCACGCCGACGGAACCACGGCGTGCAGAATCAAGAAGGCGGCAAGGATGGCCAGAAACACTGTGGCGCCGTTTGGCCAGCGCAAGGCGGCCCACGCCAGCAGCAGCCAGCCGCCAATTCGGGCCACGGCCTTGCGGCCCGGCTTGGGCGCGAGCCAACCAAAAACCCAAAATGCGGCTGCCGGCAACGCCAGCCAGGCATAGCCGAGGGCCTCGGGCACAGAAATGCCTTCCGCGACATTGCCCACTTCGAGGCTCAAGGCGCTGTCCGCCTGCTGGACCGGCGCGAGGAATGAAAGCTCCCGCGGCATGGAAAGCTGCTCCCGGGCGGCAAGGTCGGCAAAGTTCAAGAACGCGGCCGCCGCCAGGACCAGGGCCACCAGCCCGAACACCGTCCCGCTTATGTGGCGCGGGCTGAAGCGAAAGACGCCGGCGGCGCTGGCCCAGCGCCAGGCCACCAAGGCCGCGGCCAACAAACCCAGGGCCGCAAAGAGCTGCACCACCGGGCTGGCGATGTCCCGCAAGCCCCTGCCGGCTGAAGCCGGCGTTCCGGGCGGCGCTGCCAGTCCTGGCGGCGCGCTCGAGGTGTCCCCGGTGAAAAGGCGTGCCAGGGCGCTGAAACCCGAGATGTCGGGGATGCCGCCCGCCGGGGTGAGGGAGCCGCCGCGATAGACCAGGCGCTGGCCGGTATCCGGCTCGACGCGCCACTCGGCCAGGAGGACGGGCGCGTTGACCACGGGCGCGCTGAGGCGGACGCGTTCGGGCACTTTGGTCTTGGCGGCGAGTTTCAGATCGATGACCAGCGGCGCGTCGGGGCTGGCGCGCTGGGGCAGCGGGATGAGATCGGCGTCAGCATCGAGGACGGGGACGACAGGGGAGCCGTCGACGGTGGCGGACCACAATTGGGTTCCCGGGGGCAACGCCAGCTTCAAGTTGGGGTTGCCCCGGTTTTTGACGAAATAGCGCGCGTCGGTGAGGACCTGGCCCTCTTTGGAGATGCGATTGGTGAGCCAGGCGCGGTCCACCACCAGGCTGAGCGAGTCGCCCTGGGCCAGCGGGCTTAGGGCCAGCTTCAGGTCGAAGGGACGGGATGTGTAGCGGAAGGCATCGAGGATCGGGGCGTCGAAAAAGAGGCGGTATTCGGGCGGGACCTCCCTCGTATCCAGGCGCAGCAATCCGCGTGAAACGGCTTCGGGTTTCACCTCGAACTGGTAGGCGCTGATGATGATGGTGTAGCCCTGTTCGGACTGGGCATCGAGCGGGCGCGCGCCGGTGAATGTGAGAGACTCGCCCTGGGATTTAAAGGGCCGTTCGTAGGTCGCCAGCAAGGTGTAAGCCCCCGCTACCGGCGTGTGCAATTGCACGAGATAACCCCCGGCCGTCTTCTGCCAATTGCGAAGGTCTTTGCCGGTGAACTCGACATTGAAGTACTCGTCCGAGAGTTCGACTTTAAAAGCCCCCACGGGCGCGCCGGACACGACGTAATTCATCAGGCTGCTGCCGTACGCAATGCCTTCGCCAATCGAGAACAGGTGGAAGACGTCGGCCTGGACGGTCTGCGGCAGCCGTTCGACCCGCAGCGCCGCCTGCCAGGCGGCGTCGCTCAAACGGAAGGCCGCCTGGATGCCGGGGACCGAGCGCGGAAAGAACGCCGTGGCAATCTCCGTCAGGGCCTGCGTCCGCTCCGGCGTGAGCCGAAAACCGGGGTCGGCCGCCACGGCGATATGGCCGCGCACCGACTTGGCTTTGGCGACCTCGAGACGAGGCAGGGGCCAAGAGCTGCCTTCGAGCGGCTTGTTGCGTTCGAGCCGGAGCTGCACCATCTGGCGGCCGGAGATCGGCTGGCCGTACACCAGGCGCAGCTCGGCCTCGGGCTGGCCGGCCGGTTCGCGCAGGAAATAATCGCTCAGACCGGGGGCGGCAAGCTGGGCGAGGGCGTAGCCTTTGGGCAGGCGCATGAGCAACTCGCGCAACGGGGCCTCCCGGATGTCCAACTCGATTTCGGCATCGATGGCCAGTTCGTTTTCAGCGAGGTGATAGGCCAGGATTTCGGACACGGCCAAGTCCGGCAGAATCTGGTCCGCCTGGATGCGGAGGCCAAAATCGGCCCCGGAAAAGCGATAGACAAAACGCTGGTTGCCGGCCGGGCGGAGAAGGGCGCGGGTGGTCTCCGTCTCGGGAAACTGCTCGGGGGAAATCTGGGAAAGGCCGCTGGCCTGGGCGACCTCGAGGCGGACCGCCCCTTCGTTGACGATGCGGTAGTATCCGGCAAAACGCGTGGCTCCCTCGGGCCGCAGTTGGACGGCGTCAATGGTCTGTGGGAAGGCACCCAGGGGCGTTTGCACCTGGACCTGGAGCGCGAAGGCATCCTTCTGCGGCTGGTTGAGCTGGACGATGAGCCGGCGCTCGGCCGGAGTGGAGGCCGGCTCCACGTTCCACGCCAGCACCGCGTCGCCCTGCACGCGGGTGACCTCGCCCGTTCCACGCAGCAAGAGCGCCACCCGCTTGAGTTCACCTTGCATTACCTTCAAGTTGAGCAACGCTGACTGCCGCATCAGTCCCGGGCTAAGGCTGATTTGTGAGAGCATCTCGGCGGCGTAAAAGAGCTTGCCCTCGGCTTCGGCCCGCGCCTCTTTCCATGCCAGCTTGACCACGCCCTCGGAAGGCAGGTGGCTGACAAAGTCGTTGCCTGTCCGCTCGGGCCGCGCGGCGCCGCCAAACTCGAATTGCGTGTCCGCCGCCAGCCCGTGCAGCACAATGGGCTGGAGCGGGCTGGGCGCCACCCGAAACTCCACTGCATTCCAACTCTTGGACTGCCGCACGGCAGCGTCAAACTTGAGGCGGATCGGGAACCGCCCGGCATGGTCGAAGGCGACGGAAAAACGATTCTGCCCGGCCTTGAGCTGCCACTTGGGATGAGGGCCGATCTCAGTGAGCGCTACCGCGCCGCTCACCAGGTCCAGCGCTCCGCCCTGGCGATTCTCGACCCGCGCTGTGGCCGTGAGCGTGAAGGCCGCCCGGTTGCTACCCAGGTCGCCCGCAAGCATGAAATCCTCCAGAACCACCGAAGGGGGCGGCGCATCGGGCGCCGGCTCGCCGGCGCGCGAGACGAGCGACGGCAAGAACAAGAGAATGAAGAGCAGGTACTGTAAGAGGTTCGACAATGTTGAGTTTTCTCGGTGGCGGGGGACGTGGTTGGGGCCGCCGGTTGGGCGAAGCCTTTGGAGTGCGTCCGGCTTGCCGGCGCTTTTGGACGGTTCGAGGCGCCCGAGAGCGGGAGCAAGCTCCCGCACTCCAAACGCTTCGCGCTCGCCTGCGCCATTCCAAGGAAACTTGAAATTGTCGAGGATGTTAGGGTGCAGGGGGGAATTGGCTTGGTTCATAAGTTTGATGCGAATCGACAATCATTTTTGAGCCACAGATTGCACAGATTGCACGGACGGGAGTTTTCTTCTGTGCAATCTGTGCAATCTGTGGCTCAATCGCCGGAGGGGAGCATGGGAGCATGGGAGCGTGATGGCCGCCGGTCTCGCCACGGCTACTTGCCCTCCAAACTCTCCGCCTGGCGGATCATCCATTCGAGTTTGACGGGCCGGGCATCGGGGGCATAGACATCCGGCACGCCGCGCAGGCAAGCAAGAAGGCTGTCAGGCGTCACCTCTGCCGCAAACGGGCTGGACACCAGCCACTCGGAGAACGCGCCGGCGACCGCCGCCAGGCGGAGGGCCGCGCTTGTCTGCTCGAAGGGCGCCGCGCTGCCCGTGTAAGGCACAGTCCACTCCTGCTCGCGGTAATCGCTGGTGCCGGGGACCTTGTAGCGGACACGGACAACCCCCAGCGGGCCGTCGCCGCGTGGGTCGATCTCGATGACATAGAGCGCATTGCCCGACTCGGCGGCGCCAATCTGGGCGGCAGCCACGGTGTTGTCCCGGAACTGCTCCTTCGTGAGCTGGTGCCTGGCATAGCCCATCTGGCGATAGGCCCTCACACGGGCGGGATTGAACTGGACCTGGACCTTGACATCGGAGGCCGCCACGCGGAGCGCCCCGGCCAACTGCGCGGCGAACTCGGTGGCGGCCTCTTCCGGGGTGTTGAGGAACCCGTAACGCCCATCTCCGTTGCGCGAAAGGACCTCGAGCAAATCATCGTTGTAGCCTTCCCACCCGATGCCGAAGCAATCGAGGGCGACACCTTGCTTGCGGTGGACCTCGACCTTTTGCTTGAGCGCCTCGGGTTCGACGTTGCCGAGATTGGCTGCGCCGTCGGTCAGAAGGACGACCCGGTTGATGCCGTTGGCCAGGTAATGGCGCAGGGCGGTCTGGTAGGCCAGGTTCAGCGCCTCCTCGAGATTGGTGCCGCCCTGCGGGGTAAGCCCACTCACCTCCTGGGCCACCTGTCCGGCTTGGCTGCCGGGCACGCCGTCCACCCAGAGCCGGGCGGTGCGCGCGAAAGTGACCACGCTCAGCGTGTCCTGCGGCCCCAGTTGGGCCGCCAGCACGCGCAGGGCCTCGTGGATGATGCGCACCCGGTCGGCGCGCTCCATCGAGCCTGAATTGTCAAGCAGCAGCACCAGGTTCAGCGGGCGGCCCGCCTGTCTGCCCTGCGCCGCCGTCTTGAGCGAGAAGCGGAGCAGGTCCCGGTTCTGCGCGAAAGGATAGCGCGCCCGCTCGCAGGCGAAGGCAACCGGCACGCCCGGCGGCGCCTCGGGGTCGCGGTAATCGAAGGCATTGATGAACTCCTCGCTCCGCACCGTGGCCGGGTCGGGCATGAGGCCCTTCTCGAGGCTGGCCGCTGCGAGCTTGAAGGAAACATCACTCACGTTGAGCGAGAAGGTCGAAAAGGCGTTCTCCCGTGTCCGGACTTCGGGCTGGGGAATCGGCGCAGAGGCCGCAGGCCTCGGCCTGGGCTGGTCGGGTTCGGTCCTGGGTTCTGCCGCGGCCCCTGCGGGCGAAAACACCACGCCGTAATCCTCGATCGTCATATTGGTGCGGCCCGAAGGGTTGGGCTGGAGACGGGATTCCCGTTGACCATCCATGGCCCATTTCGTCTCGATGTCGGCGCCCAGTTTGTTCCGTGAAGCCAGGTCGCGCCTCTTCATGGCGGTTTGGCCACCGGCCTCGGCGATTTGTTGTTCCACCGCTCTCCGCACCGCCGCCGGCGCGCCGGGCCTCGTCTGCTCAAGCTCACGCGCGGCATCGCCAGCGGAGGGCATGACGTATGCGAACCTCGCGACAGGCGCGTTGGTGGCAGTGCCCCTATCCGCACCGGCCGCCTTTTCCTTGGACTCGACCAGGAGCCTCTCTCTCGATAAGCGGGCGTCGCCGGTGGACGCACTGCTGAGGCTCTTGCCCAGCTTATCGGCGGGCTGGGCATTGGCCCCGGGCGCCGCGTATAGCTTTATTTCCGGCGTCGTTGCCGCCTCTTGCCGGTTGAGGTTCGAGAGAACCTGGGACACGGCCTGACTGGTTTCCCCATCATCGAAGGTGAGGACGCGCCGCGACTCGGGGTCAATCGAGAAGTAGGCGTCCCCGATGGTTGTGCTGCTGGGGTACGGCGAGACATTGGCCGCGAGCGCCTTACGTTCCATTGTCTGCGGCGTCTTTTTCGCCTTCGCAGTCTGAGTCTGGGCTGGCAAGCTCTCCGCCTCCGAGTGCTGCAGGCCTAAGTCACGCGAGAGTTGCTTGTTCAGTTCAACTCCATCAGCGGCTGATTTTGCAAGCTGGTCGGTCATGGGCAGGACGATGTTGCTTGGCGCCAAGAAGAATTCGCCCAGGACGGTGTTAGTGGACGTCGAGGGAGACGCGCCCTTTTGGGCTGGTTCGGCAAGCTCGTAGCGGAGCGGGTTTCCCGCGGTCGACGCCGACCCCCGGGTTGAAAACTGCCAATTGGACTCTGCCGTCTCGTTGCGGAACAGCTTTCCCACGACCGGCGCGTCGCCCAGAGCCGGCGCCTGGTCCTTCTGCTCGAGCGAGTTGGCGGTTGTGGCTTGTGGGGGTGCTGGCAGCAGAAGCCGGAGTTCCGTCTGCGACTGATCATGGAGTGAGGATCCAGGGGCGGCGCTACTGTCATCAAACAAGCCCACGCCCCGGATGTTCTGCGTCTGGTTCTCAAGCGGACTGGCGATCGCGGCTTGCGCGGGTGCTGCCGGCTGAAGCCGGCGTTCCGCCTGCGTCACTCCCGCAAGCTCAAGGCTTGGGACTGGGGCTGCCGCTGCGGCGAGAGGGCTGCTCTGTGTCGGCGACGCTCCAGGTTTGCGAGTGCCATATCGTCGAGATGCGAATGCCGGCGAAGCCGGAGCGGGCGGCGGCGCCATCGAGAGCTCAGGAACAGAGGCGCCGCCGCCGCCCATGCCGCCGCCCATGCCGCCGCCCCTCGTCATTGCCAGCGGCTCGCCGTTGTTGATGCCGCCGATGCCGTTGGCGTAGCTACCCACGCCGCCCATGCCCATGCGGCCCGGAGCCGGCGTTGACTGCGGCTGGATCTCGGCAAAGCTGGAGACAGGCTGGCCGAGGGCATTGAAGTTCGTGGGCGCGACCGTGCTGAGCCCCGCCAGGCCAACGGCGTTGGCTGCATTGGCCGGGGGCCTGTCAAGCCCAGGACTTGGGTTGGAGGGGCTGGTTTGGTTCTGCGTCATGCGCGTAAACAGTGGATTGCCGGCGCCGAGCCTCGAGTTGCGGTTGTTACTGTCGCTGGCGCGAACGGCGCCGGAGCGCTGGAAAAGCTCCTGCATGATTTGTTGACGATCTTGCGGGTCGGCATTGGCCAGGTCATTCACCCTCACGGCCTGCTGTGTGGCACCGGCGTCGAGTGTAGCGACCATCTCGGCGAGATTCGGCATTATTTCAGCCGGACCGCTGACCATGATGGAGCCGGAGTGCGTGTCCGGGACAGCGATGACCTGGCTCGCTTTCTTGTCTCGAGTCTTGCCGGCCGCCTGGTTGTCGCCGAGGCCGCCGCCGAAGCCGGCGCCGCCGAAGCGCATGCTGAAGCCGGGGCCGGTGCCGGTCCGGGAGGTGTCGGGGAAGAGTTGGGAGATTTGATCGGCGAGTTGCTTGGGGTCCGCGTGGCTCAATTGGAATATGCGCACCGCAGTCCCGCCGCTGCCTGGCGGCGCAATTTGCTGAGCCGTTTCAGTGGAACTGCTGCTGCCTGGAGGCGGCGTGCCGGCGCGGCCGCCAGGCGCCTCCGTTCGGCCGGCAGTTTCGTTGGCCCCGGTGATACCTGGAAGGACGATTGGCGTCCGTTTTGCCAGGGCTGGAGGCGGCGACTCGCGCACGCCTGCGCCCTGAACGGCGCCACCCGGCGCGGGTTGCGGCTGGAAAGATGGCGGCGCCGGCGCTGGGGTGGGGCGAGGAGCGAGCATGGCAGACAACTTGTCTTGCTCGGCTTTCGCCTCCGCCCAACCCGGCGATCCGTATGGGATTACCTTCATCCTGGCCGTGGAATACCCTCCGTAGGCTCCCCCAGCGTACTGGGTTACACTCGCTCTATCTCCGAGAGAACGGCTCCGGGTTCCGCCTCGCGGAGCGAGATCCTCTCGCAGAACGAGATCAGATTTCGCCGACGCCATCTCCGAAGACCCGCGCTTGCTTGCCGAGACGAGCGGCAGGAACACAGCCAGCGCGAGCAACCCGACGAGTACCGCCGCGGCGGCCACCAGCACGGGCGAATTCCACCGCGGCCGGCGCGGCCGGGCAAATTCCTTGGGTGCGACCGTCTTGAAATGGGCAAGCAACTCCTGCCGGCGGCCCTGGCTCAGCTTGAGCAGCACGGTTGGGCGGGCCGTTTCGTCCGCCGGTTGGGCGGCGGTTTCGCGGACGAGGTCAATGGTGAGTTTGAGGCGCTGGTGGAGGGCGGCCAGGGCGGCGTCCTGCTCGATGGCACGGTGGAGCGCGGAGGCCTGCTCGGGCGGCAGTTCCCCGAGCAACAGGGCCGTCAGCGCGGCCTCGAGTTCTTCGCGGGAATTATGGGTTAGGTCGGGATTCATGGAACAATTCCATTCTTGGCCAACTCGGCGGCGACCGCTTTGAGGGCGTGGTGCAGGAGGTAGCCGACGTTGCCGATGCTCAGCCCGGTGCGGAGGCTGATTTCCTTGTAGGACAATCCGTCGTTGAACTTGAGCCGGACCAATTCCCGGCTGCGCGGGTCGAGGGTTTCCAGGCTCAGGCGGACCAGGCCGATGCCTTCCCAGCGGGCAATCTGTTCATCGGGCAGCGGCTGGGGGTCGGGGGTCTCGGGCGCAGCCGGCCAGGTTTCTTCGGGGTCCAGGCGGAGCGGGACCATTTTATCGGCCTGGCGCCGATGGTTGAGGGCGAGGTTATGGACCGTCCGGTAGAGCCATCGTCGCGGCTCTCGCACCTGTTCAAACTGGGCGTGCAGTCTCATAAACGCTTCCTGCACGATGTCCTCGGCCACGCCGCCCTGCCCGAGCAGACGCAGCGCATAGCCCAGAAGCGGCGACTCCAGAGCTGCAAACAGCTCCGCAATCCCTTCGCATCCGGTCGGCTCCGTGCTGGCTTGGTCAGGTCGCATTGTGGCCATGCTCGGCGAATCTCTGTGATTTGCCTCGATCATCGAGCCATCCGGCATTCTGGGTCTCCACAAAACATCGTGTCTCACCTTCTAAGACACCGGAGGGCGAAATCTCTTAGATCATTGGAGCCTGCCGCCCAAAATCCGAAATCTGAAATCTGAAATCCGAAATGAACCGCTAATCTACGCTAATCCACGCTAATAAGAAGGCCATTAGCGAGGGTAGCGGTTGGGGGTCGCGGCCTTCGGATTTCGGGCCTTCGGATTTCGGATTTCCTTCGGATTTCGGCCTTCGGATTTCGGATTTCTCATTGGCTCCCTACGCCCTTGACCTGCATGCGGAGGGCGTAGAGGTGCTTGCTGGCGGTGATGAAAAGCGTATGGCGGTCTTTGCCGCCGAAACAGATGTTGCCCGTCCATGGCTCGGCCACATCGATGTGCTCGATCTGATTGCCGGCGGGGTCGAAGACGAACACGCCATGGCCGGTCAAATAGATGTTGCCCTGGTCATCGATGGTCATGCCGTCCGACCCTTTCCGGCAGAAGAGCGTTTTGTCCATGAGCGAGCCGTCAGGCTGGATGCGATAACGGTAGGTCTTGTCCGCGCCGATGTCGGCCACGTAGAGGAGCTTGCCGTCGGGGGTGCCGATGATGCCGTTGGGCTGGCGGAGGTCATCGGCGACGCGGGTGAGGGTCTTGTTGTCTGCGGCCAGGAAATAAACGTGCTCGCCAATTTCTTTGGGGCCGCGTTTCCAATAGGAACGTCTGTAATAAGGGTCGGTAAAATAGATGCCGCCCTGGGGCCGGACCCAAATATCGTTGGGCCCGTTGAGGAGTTTGCCCTGGTAATCCTTGATGACCACGGTGACCTTGCCCGCGGGGTCGATGCGCCACATCTGGTTGTTCTCGTCCGCGCAGGCCCACAGGTTGCCGTCCGCATCGAAGCACAGCCCGTTGGAGCGCCCGCACGGCTTCAGGAAGGTCGTGAGCTTGCCATCGACGCTCCACTCGAGGATGCAGTCGTTGGGTTGGTCGGTGAAGAAGACGTTGCCATGCGCGTCGCAGGCGGGTCCCTCGGTAAATTCAAAACCGCCGGCCAGCGTTTGCAGCGTCTCACCCGGAGCGATGATCTTGCTTTGCGCACCGCAGGTTTGGAGGGCGCAGAGGAAACCGGGAATCATGATAAGGAGAGTGGATCTGAGTTTGTCCATACACCGGCACTTATACAACCGGGCGCGGGCTGGGGGCAATGGAAATCGGCGTGGCTGGGAGCGTGGATAGGACGCACCTTTTCATTTTGGTAAGCGCCACGAAACGGGGGATTTGCAAAAGATGAGCGCGTGCAAGCGATCAGGGCCGCCATTGCGGTGGAGGAAGCGCTTTTGGAACTTGCGGGTGGTG
>Ga0181533_1005371_pt1 | contig 12319 bp, 10 predicted proteins | sample PEATcosm2014_Bin_45_FD_119772 | JGI IMG/M metagenome (GOLD analysis project Ga0181533, IMG submission 119772) | Peatland microbial communities from MTU Mesocosm Facility, Houghton, MI, USA - PEATcosm2014_Bin11_60_metaG | ecosystem: Environmental > Terrestrial > Soil > Wetlands > Peat | place...
CACGAGCCCCTGCTCTACCGCGCCCCGGTATCCGCTCGAGCTCGCTCAGCCGACACGGTCGGCCATATCAGCCTCAGCGAGCTCGCTCCTCGACACTGACAGTCGTCGGGCGGTGGATCCAGGCTTAGTTATGGCGCCACGCAACCAACATCTATACAGCACGAGACGTGAGATTGTACCTATAACATCACGCTTGTCTCCATGATGTGCATCACTGACTTCTTGCATGATAGAATCGGACCGAAGGTCCAGCGAGGGAAGGGGCAAGGTCAGATGCCCAGACGAGGGAATGGCGTAACTCAGAGGAAAGATGGCCTCTGGCAAGCCTCTTACGAGCTACCCAGCACGGAGGTGGACGCCAATGGCAAGCGGATCCGCCAGCGACGGTACGCCTTCGGGAAGACGATGGCCGAGGCGATAGCCAAGAGGACTCAGGCCGTCATCGACCGGGAGACCGGTGCCGCAACCGCCAGGAAGACGCCCGAGATGTCGCTAGGGACCTGGTTGGATACGTGGGTGGAGATCATGACCACCGCCAAAGGCTGGAAACCTGCGACCGTTCGGAACTACAACGACGTTATCGACGCCTACATTCGGCCCATCGGTGGCCGCATTCGGTTGTCAGCCCTCACGAGCGAGGATGTTCGCAGGATGCTCGGACAGCCCCGTAAGGATGGCCAACCCCTAAGCAGCAGCACACAAAAGCGGATCTGGGCAATCCTGACCGCAGCCCTCGACGCCGCCAAAGCCGAGAAGCTGGTAAGTGACAACGTAGCTAGGGTCCCTACGGCAACCGCACCGAAGGTCACCTACGGCGAGCGCCCGGTCCTGATTGCTGAACAGGTCAAGAAAATCAAGGGCGAACTCGAAGGTACGAAGGACTGGCTTTACCCTCTGTTCGTGCTGAGCATCTCGACGGGGTGCCGTCAGGGCGAGGCTCTAGCACTCCGATGGTGCGATGTTGATTGGGCAAAGTCTGAAATCTCGATACAGGGGACCATGGACCGGGCCACGAAGGGGACCGTAGCCCCGAAGACTGCTAAGAGCCGCCGTACCCTGAAGGTCGGCCCTGAAGTCATCCAAGCCCTTCAGTGGCAGCAAGAGCGACAGGTCAATCCTGGCAAGGATGATCTTGTGTTCACGAGCGACCAAGGGACGCCGGTCTACGACAGCACGGTCCGCCGCCACTGGGCGGACATCTGCGAACGCCTCGGCATCCCGCCAATGCACTGGCACGACATCCGCCACTCTGCCGCCGTCCTCATGCTGCAGGCCGGTGTTCCGGCTGAGGTTGTCGCATGGCGCCTCGGACATTCCAGCATGAACATGGTTGTGCGTATCTACGGCTGGACATCGACGGCCCGTTACGAGGACGCCGCTGAGGCGATGACGGCGGTGCTGGCGTCATGACTGTCTATACCTCCAACGTTCTCAGCGATTTGCTCAGCGCTCTGCGAGAGGTTGACTTCGACATGTCCCGGCTGTTCTTCGAGGGCGATCTCCTGTTCACGTCCGAGCGGGAATGGATGGACTGGCAGATTGAGAACGAGACTCGGTGCGGCTGCGAGCACTTGGTGAGCGACCATGTTGACCAAGGTGACGGGTACCTGCTCTGCCGGTACTGCCTGTTCCAGAGGCGCCACTATGACAGTGGCGACTACTGGTTCGGCTGTGTCCTCGACGCCCGAACCGGCTACGGCGTCCACCCCGCCGACTACGCCAAGGTAAGGGGCGAACCTAGCCCTGATGCCTACAGGTGGTCCCCTGAGTAGGATCCCCAGCCATTCCGACTCAGAGGCCCCCTGGGCAGGATCGGCGGTATAACCACCGTTACGCATCCAACGACGCATCCTAAACCGGCTCTAACCGCCAAACGCAGCCAACAGTAGGCAACACTCATGGGCACGAAGGGCCAGGTAGCGTGAGATTTCTAACCACGGAGCGACAGCAGGCAGCACGAGCCAACAGGGCTGTAGATTGCATGACACGCAAGAGGTCACAAGTTCAAGTCTTGTACGGCCCACGGCAGTTGAGCAGGATTCCCATCCCCGCCGGCATCATCAGGTGAGGTGCTCGGGGTCGCTGACGGTACTTCGTACCGGGTTGGACCATGAAAGTCGCAAAGCCTGCTAGCGAGCTCCCGGTGCGCTGGCGTCGGCTTGCTTAAGGGCCTTCCAGACGCGTTCGGGCGTGAAGGGCGTCTCGTAAAGGGGAACGCCCGTGGCGTCCAGGATGGCGTTGCGCACGGCAGGAGCGACGCCGACGACGCCGATCTCACCGATCGCCTTCGCACCGTAGGGTCCGGAGGACTCGAAGGTCTGGACGAGGAACACTTCGGTCGTCGGGGCGTCGTCGGCGCGGGGGATCCAGTAGGGGCCGAAGCGCGCGTTCACCATCTTGCCAGTCGCGTCGAGGACCATTTCCTCTGTGAGGGCGTACCCGAGCCCCATGAGAACGGCGCCTTCGATCTGCCCGCTCGCGGTGAGCGGGTTGACGGCAACCCCGCCGTCGACGGCGCTCACGAACTTCTTCACGGTGACCTGTCCGGTGCCGACGTCTACCTCAACTTCGGCGAGCTGCACGGCGAAGGGAGACGGCGAAGTCGTGGCGAGATGGGACGCTATGCCGATGATCTGTTCCTGCTGCTCGAAATGGAACGCCCGCATGGCGATCTCACCGAGCGGGATGGCCCTTCCGTCCGGTGCCCAGACCTGGCGATCGTGAAGCACAACAGAGTCAGCTGAGTCCAGCCCGAAGATCTCAGCCGCCCGCTCCGCGATCCGCCGCGCGACGACGGTCGCGGCCTTCTTTGCTGCCATACCGGAGATGTAGGTAGTGCCCGACGCATAGGCCCCGACGTCGAAAGGCGTCAAGTCGGTGTCGGCCTCATAGACCAGGATGTCTTCGAGGGGCACGCCGAGGACCTCGGCGGCGATCTGGGCCACCACCGTGTCTGCACCGGTACCCAGGTCTGTAGCGCCGATCAGCAGGTTGAAAGAGCCGTCGTCGTTTATCTTGATCGAGGCGGCGCCCATGTCCACCCCGGGTATGCCAGATCCCATCACGCAGAACGAGAGACCGATACCGCGACGGATCTCCGGGCGCTCCGGTGGCATGGACCATTCGGGGTCTTGCCGGCGCTCCCAGCCGATGGCGCGAAGCGCCTGGGCCATGCACTCCTCGGTCCCGCAGCTCGCCACCTGGGGCAGGTCCTCGACGGCCACGTCCTCGACACCGCCCCGCTCGTTGAGCCGAGGCACTATGTCGAGCCGGTCGCCGACACCTACCCAGTTCCGCCGACGGAATTCGATCGGGTCCAGTTTGAGCGCCCTCGCGATGTCGTCCATGTGTGACTCGAGAGCGAAAACCCCTTGCGGGGCTCCATAGCCGCGCATCGCACCTGCCACTGGCCCGTTCGTGTAGACGACGTCACAGTTGAATTGCTTGGCCGGCGAGTTGTACGAGGAGAGCGCCCGCATCCCTGTCATCGAGCTCACCGTGAAGCCGTGGACGCCAAACGCGCCGGTGTCGGATACGACCTCCAAGTCCTGGGCAACCAGCTGGCCATCGTTGGTGACGCCGGTACGGATTCGAAGTGTCTGTGCGTGACGCGTGCGCGAGGCGACGAACTCCTCCTCGCGGGTCAGCTCGAGGCGGACCGGGCGACGGGCGGCGAGCACGAGGTGGCCCACGATGTCCTCGATGAGCATCTCTTGCTTGCCACCGAAACCTCCGCCGATGCGCGGCTTGATGACCCGGATCTCTTTCACGGCGATCCCGAGAAGCGGGGCGAGCATGCGCCGGACGTGGAACGGCACCTGGGTAGATGTCCGGATCACGAGACGCTCGTCTTTGTCGAGCCAGCCGATCGTGACATGTGGCTCGATGGCGCAGTGCTGCTGGCGCTGGACACGGAACGTCGCCTCGAAGATCTGATCCGCCTTTGCGAAAGCTGCCTGCATGTCCTTGACTGTGCGACCTTCGACGTGCGAGCTCACGTTCGTCGTGTTGTCGAGTACGCCGATCGAGTCGTCTTCGTCGTGCACGACGGGCGCACCTGGCAACCTGGCCGCTTCCGGCTCGAAGACAGCCCGCAGCACTTCGTAGGTTACCTTGATGCGGCTACACGCTTCCTCCGCGATCTCGAGAGACTCCGCGGCTACAGCGGCGACCCGGTCACCCACTTGACGGACCTTGTCGTCGAAGCTGACCTGGTCCCATGGGTACGGGTTCGGCGCGCTCTGGCCGCCGGTGGCGTACTTCACCCGGGGCGTGTTCTTGTAGTGGACGACGGCGTGGACGCCCGGCAGGGCGCGTGCTTCGCCATCGTCGATGTCGAGGATGCGGGCGTGGGCGTGCGGGCTGCGCAGGACCTTGGCGTACAGCATGTCCCTCGGCTCGACGTCGTCGGTGAAGACAGGCTTGCCCTTGACAAGTGCCAGCGCGTCGACCTTCGGAGTGGGTCTGCCCACTACCGCCGTGGGCGCGAGCTCGGGGGCGCTGACGACGCGGGGGACGGCACAAGGCGCTGACGGCCAGTCCATATCGGTCCGAGCACCCGCCTGGTCCGCTTCCTCGGACATCGCATCCGACAAGGGGCGGACGACGAGCGGCTCGAAGGCATCGGGTTTCTCGCCCCTGAGGACGGCGGCAGCCCGGCGGACCGCTTCCACGACTTTCACATAACCGCTCTCGCGGTCGAGGATTCCGGAGAAGGCGTCCTGTATCTGGGCCTCAGAAGGGTTCGGCTCCCGCAGCAGAAGGGCAACCGCAGCCAGCACCATCGCCCCAGCCGAGTAGCCCGACTGCATGGCCCCGGTCTCGACGAACGCGGCCTGCACAGGGTGGAGCTCGCCGCGGCCGACGTCGAGGCCCTCGACCGTCATCACCTCGTGCCCATCGGCCTTGGTGGCGAGAAGGACGTCAGCCGCGACGAGCCGGCCGTCCAGCAACACGGCGGCGGCACCGGTCTCGCCGGTCTCAGACCCGAAGCGCACGCTCGTCAGGCCCTCGCGGCGGAGCACCGAAAGGAGGTTGTCGCCAGGCGCACACACGATCTCACGGCTCGTGCCGTTCAACGTGATGTGAATTGTCACCATCGCAACGCCTCCCGTGCCCGAGTGCCAAGAGTCCTGGCCATGGCCTTCCGGTACTCAGTCGAACCTCGGAAGTCACCGGGCGGCTCGAGCCTCTCCGGATCGTCGCTCAGCACGGGCACACCCGCCACACCCGAGAAGGCCACTAGCACGGTCCCTTGCGGGTCCCGGCGGGCCACAGCCCCCACAATCGGACGGTCCGCAGGCATGCGGGCAACGCGTGCCGCCGCGACCTGCCCGCCGATCTCGATCTCGACTGAGACGATGATCCTGCCTGCGAGCTGGCCTGGTTCGGAGAGGAGGTCTGCGAGCGGGATCACCAAGGTGCCTGACCTGGCCTCTAGCCTCACGGTCGCCCTGTGGACGAGGAGAGTGGCGAGCAGCTCGCTCTCGAAGTCGCCGCTGGCCACGCACCCGCCGAGAGTTGAAAGCGTGCGCAGACTGCTCGGCAGCTCGCGGCGGGCGGCTTCGCGGACGGCGTCCGGCAGCAGGACGCTCGCTGCGATGTCCTCGAGGGTCGTCGTGGCGCCGATCACGACCGTGTCGTCGCCGCTCGGCCGCACTCCATCGAGGCCGGTGGCCTGCAAGTCAACCACCACGACAGGCTCCGTGCCGGTCTGAGCACCAAGGCGCGTGCCGCCGCCGACGAGAACGGCATGGCGTTGTTCGAGCGCGTCCAAGGCTCCAGCGAGGCTGCTCGGCCGTTCGTAGGCACTCACCTTCAGCATGATCGCATCACATCCCCCGGTGGCCGTGTATGAGCCGTATACCACTACGAGATTCAGTCAACGCCAGCCGTCAGACCCCTGGTAGGGGACAATGACCCTTGTTGAGAGGCCGAGTCGCAGTGCCGCGTGCCCGTGTCACCTCACCGGCGGGCTCCTCGCACTCGGCACCTCGAGTGACCTCGGTAACCCCGCTCACCAGGCCTTCATCCGCAGCTACCGAACTCGCTCAGGATGGCGTCGACCATCCGGCCAAGCGCCCGCGCTCGCGGCGCAGTAGCCGTGGCAGGCACCGACTGTCGCCCTGAGGCCGATCGCGGCCAGTCCCCGCACTTCCACGCGAAGATCGCCCGCTGGCGCTCCAGGGAGCCCAGCAGGGTGGAAGTCTTGTCGCCCGCGATGGGAGGTTCGGCGCGACCGTCCTCGTTTAGGTAAGTCATGGGTGGTGAAACTAGCGGCGCGGCATTAGGCAACGTCCTCTATTCCGCTTGCGCCTGCACCCTCGTCTACCTGCTCAACCGCCGGAAGAGAGTTCAGTAGATTGCCGAACTGGTACGACGCCAACTGAGGGGGAGATGTCATGGCGAAGATGGTCATCACGCACGGCGCCGTGGGCGTGGACAACTGGCTGAAGTTCAAGACAGAGCGGACCGAGTTCGTCGGCATGATGGGTGGCACCAATGTGGTGGACCTCGTGGCGCAGGATGGAAGCAACAAAGTCGCTGTGGCCGCCACGTCGACGACGTGGAGGAGGTGCTGGCGGCCATCGCCTCCCCATCGGCTGAACTGGCGGACGGTATGCAAAGGCACGGAGTGATCCCGCCGTTGGCGACGTATATCGAGAAGTAGTCCGACCGTTTCGGCGCCTCTCCGGGTGTTGTTGGATGGCGGCCGGGCTCGCGGGCGCTGGTGAGTTCTTGAGGTAGGAAGTCACGCTCGGCTGTGGTGACAGATCGCCACGCCGAATACCATCGCGAGTCCACCGGGGAAGGGTTCCATACATCAGCCAACACGACTCGGACATCTACCTTGCCACTCGTGTGAGGATCCAGACGCGCCTGGGACGCACACCTTTGTGACATTCGGCCCTGATATCTGATGCACCGAAGGCGCAGGATGACCGGCAAGTGTCCAAACCGGGACAAGGAGCGCGTGAGCAGGCTCCGTCCGGGAATGGGATTCCAAGTCGGTGAGCGAGGAGGCTCGATGAAGGCGAGATACATAGTCGTAATAGGACTGGCCGTCTTGGCGGCGGCCTGTTCCAGCCCCAAGCCGGCGGCGACTCCGTCGACTTCAACATCAACGACTGTCAGCCCGACTTCAACATCGACGACTGTCAGCCCGACTTCAACATCGACGACTGTCAGCCCGACTTCAACATCGACAACTGTCAGCCCGACTTCAACATCGACAACTGTCAGCCCGACTTCAACATCGACAACTGTCAGCCCGACGACGTCAACCACGGCGGTCTCGTCGACAAAGGCGTCCCAGCAGTTCCTGGCGGCCGCCACGGTCGCGAAGGCCGCGTACCTCACGTGGAGGGCCGCGATCAAAGGCTTGACCACGGTCAGCCCGGCAATCGGTCCTTGTGACACCTACGCAGGTGAGCTGACGACCTTCGACAACGCGATATCGCGCATCGACGTCACCGGCAAGACGGAAACCGACATTCACGCCCTGATCGCCGATGACAGTGTCGTCATCAAGAACCTGGAAGCCGTGAAAACAGAAACCGTGGCCCAAATCAAGAAAGATAAGGCTCAACTCATAGCCACTGGGGAGACGGCAATAAGCGCCGGCGACGTTGTTCGGAGCGACCTCGGTCTGCCACCGAGTTGAGCTTGGCCAGCCCCACGCGATCAGGCTGGTAGCTAGGCGGGCAGGGCGAGTTCGGCCGGTCTCGGACCTGCCGTTCGGGTGACCCTGAGCTGTAGGGCACCAGAAACTCAATCGCGCCGCTCGAATCTAGACGTTGTCACCGCCAACGCCCTTACCGGAACCTCGGATAGTTTCGAGTTGATTCTGACGGTAGGACTTCTTCCGCCCGACGACGAGAAGGTGGCGATCCTCTACATGCCGAAGGACCAGGCAGGAGGGCCCACCTAACCGAGGCCGCTCTTGCCTTCTTGACTTTCAGGTCGTGCGACTGGCTCGACAGAACCAATCGGTAGCGCTCGGGCAGCGCATGGTGGTGGTCCTTAGTCGAGCAGCCGAACGGACCGCCACCCTGGCTGTCTCCGCATCAGACCGGCCTGTGAGCACGGATGCTTGGTGCTAAGCGTCGACGGCCTGCCTGCCGATAAAGGTCTGGTGGGCAACTACCCCGATTGTCATAAGGGGGTCGGCATCTGCGAGAGGCGGCAGCGAGGATGAGGCTCGTCGATGAGTTGGCGAAGCTGGACACATTACGCGAGTCGGGCGTTCTTTCCCAGGAGGAGTTTGACACCGAGGAGGCGAACCTGCTCCTCGGAAGCCTTATCGGAAGCCTTCTTTCGGGTAAGTCTCGCTCGGTTCCAACGGGTTGGGTCGAGGAACCGAAGGGCGAGGGACGCTAGCGGCGCGTGACGCGACGGCCAGCGCGACTGTCTCGCACGTCACCGAGCCGAGCGCAGACGGCGCGCGCGGCGGCCGTGTCAACACCGGCCGCGCAGGCCTTGGCCGTGGCGGTGGCGAGAGCGAGACGGCGCCTTCGCAACCGGTCGCTCGAAAAGAGATGACGCCATAGTGACACTGTTCCTGTCATAGCCGTCTGCCGTCCCCATTCCGCGTCGGATTAGTCCCACGAAGCGGAAGCTATGCAGAGGTGCAGCTGGGAACAAGTTGACTCATTGTGAGCAGAAGGCGACAAAAGGTCTTGCCGACTCCTGGGACGGCGACCTGATCGCGCGAGGGTCGCGATGTCTGCGACACCTTCGTGACCGGCACGGCTCTTGCTACGACACCTGATCGATTATCTGCACCAGCTCGTCAGCGTGGTAACCAAAGTGCCGGGCGAGGGCGACAAGCTCACGAGCCTTCTCAACCACCGCACCCCGCTGCGGAGCAACACCGGTGACCGACACGCCGCGACCGCGGGAGAACTCTAACAGCCCCTCGTCGCGAAGGGTGTGTAGCGACCGGAACACCGTGTTCGAATTCACACCGAGCACAGCGGCGAGGTCCCGGGCCGGAGGGAGCCGCTCACCTGGTCTCGCCTCGCCCTCGGCAATGGCCCGGCGGATGGCGGCGGCGACCTGTTCGTGCAAGGGGACCGAGCTGTTGGGGTCGATTTCAATCCTGGGTCTAGTACTACTCACAGTGTGATTATATGCTCCTGGAGAATCTCATCAACTCCTGGCGTCGCCAGTCAGGCGAGCAGACGATCGGACCGGGCCCTTGAGCTAGATTCACCGAGCGCGCTCTTGAACCAATCCGCACCAGCCATGTCCAGCACACAGATCTCCCGTCGAGGGTGGCCTTTGTGGCTTCGACGGGCTCTCAGCCCAGAGTGGCTGTTCGTCGTCCTGATCTATCTCGCGCTGGGTGCGGCTGCCTGGTGGCACGCATGGTCCGGCGGTCCGTCAGTCTCGCTGGCCGCAGGGTCGCTCGATCCTGGCCAAGAGGTTTGGTTCCTCGCATGGGCGCTGCATGCCCTCGAGCGCGGTGATAACCCGTTCTTCACCCATGCCCTCTATGCCCCCGAGGGTGTGAACCTCCTCGCCAACACCTCCGTCCTGACACTCGGCGTGCTGTTAGCGCCTGTCACGGCCCTCTTCGGGCCCGTCGTCTCGTTCAACCTCGCCGTCACACTTGCACCGGCGGCGAGTGCCCTGACCGCCTTTTTCGCTATGAGGCGCTATGTGACCTGGCGACTCGCCGCCTTTGTCGGCGGTCTGTGTTACGGATTCGGCCCGTTCCTCGCGGTCGATCTCCGATACGGCCACCTGAACCTGACCTTCCTCGCCATCCCGCCTCTCATACTCCTGGCCCTGGACGACCTGGTGGTGAGGCACCGCAGCCGACCAGTTGCGGTCGGGGTGATCCTCGGCGCTCTCGTCGTGCTCCAGTTCTTCGTCTCGACCGAGATGCTGGCCCTCACGGTCGTCGTCGCCGTGATAGGTCTGGTTGTGCTGGCGCTCAGTCATCCCCGCCAAGTTCCAAGAGCAGCTCGGCTCGCGGCGCCTGGATTGGTTGCAGGGTTCCTTGTGGCGGCGGTGGCACTCGCCTATCCGACCTGGTTCGCCGTGGCCGGGCCCAGACACATCACGGGCCCCGTTTTCCCCAATGTCGACAATCTCACCTCGACGCTTGCGGCCTCCGTACTGGCCCACGCTGAGCGACCTGGTGTCGCCTTCATCTCCGGTGGCAACGGTGCCTACCTCGGAGCCCCACTGGCGCTGTTGCTCGTTGTCGCCGCCTTCGTCTGGTGGCACGACGCCGCGGTCCGTTTCGCCGTCTTGATGGCCGCGATCGCGTACGTGGGCTCCCTCGGAGCGGCTCTGCACGTCACACAGGCGGACACGGGCCTGCCTCTACCTGTCGCGGCGTTCCAGCACGCGCCTCTGCTGGATTCTGTCGTCGCGAGCCGCTTTGGAGCTTTCGTCGATCTCTTCGCCGCCATGAGCCTCGCCCTGGTGCTCGACCGGCTGCACGCGGGGGCCTTCGACGTGCTCGCCGGTCAGGGCGCTCGCCCCCCTGGCGTGACCCAGAGCCGTTACGGTCACCTGGGGCGATCCCTCGCCTGCGCCTTGGTCATTGTCGCGACGCTTCTTCCTCTATCGCTGCTCCCACGTTGGCCGTATCCCGTCGTACGACTGAGCGAGCCAGCGGTGTTTCGCCAACCGCCGCTCGCGACGCTCCCCCGGATGAGCGTCGTGCGCGACTACCCGCCGGTGCTCATCGACGACGACCCCCTCATTTGGCAGGCCGAAGGTGGCTTTTCATATGAGCTCTCCGACGGCTATGCGATCGTTCCCGGCCCTGGAGGGCATTCCACCGAGGAGCCGCCGGTGGACGCGCTGGCAGTTGTGTTCGCAGCGGGAGGACTCGGAAGCCTGCTCCCCGCCACGGCTTCAACGGACCTGGCGCTCCGTCGCGCAGTCGCCGAGGAGCACATCACGGCTCTGGTCGTGACGCCAGGGGCAAAAGGGTCCGCCGGGATCGCCGCGGTCCTCCGTTCTGCCTTCGGCCTTCCCGACAAGCGTCTGGACGGCGCCGAGGTCTGGCTATTGGGGAGACCGAATGGTAATGGCAGATAACTGTCTAGATCACAGCGAATAGCTGTCTAGATCACAACAGACGGAAGAGGACCCCGCCACCGGAGCTCAATGTCTTGGTCGTTGTCGGCGTCAGGTCCCCGAAGAGGGCGGTGAGATTGGCGGCCGTGAGAGTGGTTGTACCACTTGGAGCCGCGACCGGGGTGGCCGGGTGCGAGACATCTATCATGAGATAAGCGCTGGTGCGGGGGATGAAAGCCTGGATCTTCGTGACCAACCCGTTCGATACCCAGAAGTTCGCCTGAAAGGCAAGACCCGCCGGGATCTGCGCGAGCGTCTTGGAGATCTCCGCGGGAGGCAAGGACGGCTTGTTCAAGAAGGCTTCCACGGGCTTGGTGAGCTCGTCCACAAGTGAGCTGGCGAAGGGCCGGAGGGGAAGGTTGAGAGAATATTCGTCGCCCGCTTCTTGACGGATGCTCGCCCACGTGCGAGCCGCCTGCACCAAAGAGGACGACACGGTGAGACCCAGCCGCTTGACCTTCTGCAAGTTCTGATTGAGCTCCTGCAGGGCCGAAATCGATGAGGGCAGGGACGGGAGCTCGGGCGTGAGCTGGCGGGACATGGCCTCATAGGTGCTCGTCGAGATGCCCACCCAGTCGCCGAGCAGGATGTCGTGCAGGTATCCAAGATTCGGACGGGCCGCCAGCGCGTCGAGCTCGCTCGACACAGTGGCGAACTCACCGGGACTGGCAAAGGCAAGGATGTCCTCTAAGTCTACCCTGAAGTACTCCGACCCGCCTGTCGAGACGATATCGGCCAAGTCAGTGGACTCATGGTAGACAGAGAACTCGATCCCCTCATTTGCTGCCGATTGGTCGCCTTGAACCTCTCGTGACGTGGTGATCACGACAGAGAAGCTGCCGTCAGCGAGACCGGCCGCTCCCGGAAGATCCTGTGCGGTGACGACGAAGCGCGTTGTCGGGCTCTTGAAGACGCCTGTCAAAGCTGTGTGGACGGAGTCACTCGCTTGCACGCGCGCCACGATCTGCTGGCCACAGGCGGCAAGAGCAAGGCCACATGCGACACACACACCGGCGGTGACGATTCTGCGCTTGAGTCGCATCGCATTCGCTCCTCGCATAGCGGTTGGCTCAAGTGTACTCGCGCTCGAGGGCCTCCTAGTGTCCTGAGTTGTCAGTTAGCTAAAGAATCTGTGTTTTCGGGAATTTCCGATCGGCAGACCGCGTTGGTGCCGTGCGAGCATGGAGGTGCGCATGGCAGAACGTGGACGACCGAAGGA
>Ga0181533_1005373_pt1 | contig 12308 bp, 15 predicted proteins | sample PEATcosm2014_Bin_45_FD_119772 | JGI IMG/M metagenome (GOLD analysis project Ga0181533, IMG submission 119772) | Peatland microbial communities from MTU Mesocosm Facility, Houghton, MI, USA - PEATcosm2014_Bin11_60_metaG | ecosystem: Environmental > Terrestrial > Soil > Wetlands > Peat | place...
TCCACGCCTGATGAACCACCGGCACCAGTGGCTGGAGATTCCCCATCAAAATCGTTATCGTCTTGACACCAGCGCCTCATGAAAACCCCGCGGCTTTTCGACGCCTAAACTAACTGCCATTCTTAACTGACCCCTTTACTTTACTACTGGTACAACTGGTCACTTTTTCCCTGGATTACTCGCACTACTATCGCCGCCATTCTTCTAATGTTTTTATCCTTGTCTGACTCTGCCATTTTCTGCAGCGTTACCTCCGCAGAAAGGGCATTAGTTCCGAATCCCCCAATTGCCTTTATGGCAGCCAAACGCAACACAACATCCGAATCGTTCTCAGCTTCTTGTAAAAGCCGTGGGATGACAACCGCAGCATCGGTTTTGAGGGTGCCAAGGCTGGTCGTGGCTTCGATCCTGATAATTTGTGAACGGTCGTGTAAAAGGTCCAACAGCGGATGGATCGAAGCCATCGCTATGTCCGGATCGCCTTAAAATACCACAGATTAATGACACCACACGTGCGGACACTGGAATTTGAATTCGTTAGGGCTTGCACCAAGTAAGGACCGCCTTCCCTCCCGATAGCGACGAGACCGTCAGCAGCATTCTCAGGATTTCGCCCTGCCATTAATTCCTGTACTAATTCCGAAAGTAACGGCTTGCATATAGGACCGAGCGCTTTTAAAGCAGCACCAACCTCTCTCTTGGGACCAATAGCTGCGGTCGCATTTGTTGCTTCAATTGTGCCCACTGCCTTCAATTCCGCTAACAGCAGCGGAAGGGCATTCGTTCCAATTGTGCGAAGTTTTTGAGCGGCTCGATCACGCAACACATTATTATTGGACCAGACCGTTCGGGCTTCAAAATTGGTCAGCGGAAAGCTTGGGGGATTGAGAGCTTCAAGAATTGCCCGAAACTGAACGCGGTCTGGCGTTGTTTCTGCAAGTTGATTTGTTGGCTGGGCAAACACAAACGTCACCTTTAGCGACAGAACAAGAAATACTGCCACCCGAAGTAATAATGCGCTCTGATTCATAGAACATTCAAACGGGTGCTACTTAGCACATGTAAAGGGTCAGTTAATGGTATTGTCATATTTTACATCTTTTGCCTTGCCGCTGCGGCAGCCAGGTCAGATAATCGTATGTGTTCTGGTTCGTCATCACGCGCGGGCCGCTGTGCGCGAAGACAATATCCTGCCCCAACGGCGAATTTGTCAAATACTAATATATCGCCTTATTGGCCCAGTCCGAGACCACCGCCACCCTCCCGTCGGCATCGTAACCGTTGGTCGCCACAGCCAGGATCGTGCTGCCGTACAAAGCCGTGTTGTTGAGGACCGAGGAGAGGAGGCTCCAGCCAGGTTCATGGGAAAGAGGCGCCAGGGCAAAGGATGTGGCAGCGGCGTCCCGCCGCTGGAGGAAGCTAGCTTCATGGGAAAGAGGCGCCAGGGCAAAGGAGCAGGGAGTCAAAATACTTCGTAAATAATTGGCTGTGAACAAGTTGAAGCAATTTTCCACAAGTTCAGAAACCTCCGATTTCTCCGATTTCTCCGATTTTTTCCGCCAGCCTGCCTGGTTGCCTATGACCCTTCTTTCCCGCCCCCAAGCGCCTTCCGCAACGCGTCCAACAGCGGGGCGGTCTGATAAGGCTTTTGCAAAAACATCTCCGGCGCCACGCGCAATCCTTCCGACAACTGCTCCGGCGACATCGTGCTGCCAGCCAGGATTTTTATGGCGGGGTTGATCTTGCGCAACGCGGCCAGCGCCTTCTCCATTTCCGGCATCATCACGTCGGCCAGCACCACGCCAATCTCCCGCCAGTGGAGCCGGTACAATTTCACCGTCTCCGCCTCATCCGAGCTGACCAGCACGCGGTAGCCGGAGGCGGTGAGGACCTTCTCCACCACGCTGCCCAGAGCCTCCTCATCATCCACCACCAGCACCAGCTCGCCGCCGCCCCGGGGCGCCTTGGGCAGCGCCTTTACGGGAGCCGGCCCCTCGGCCTCCACCGCCGGGAAATAGACCTTCACCTCCGTGCCGCGGCCCACTTCGCTCTTCAACTGCACGAACCCGCCGCAACCCTCCACAATTCCCAGCACCGTGGACAAGCCCAGTCCCGGTCCTTTGCCGACCTCCTTGGTGGTGAAGAACGGATCAAAAACACGGTCCATGTTTTTGGGCGAAATGCCCGCGCCGGTGTCGGCCACCGTCCACACCACATGGCGGCCGGGTTTGGCGTTGGGGATGGTCGCGGCGCCCTTTTCATCCAGCATCAAGTTCGCGGCGGAGAGAGTGAGCGTGCCGCCGTGGGGCATGGCCTCGCGGGCGTTGAGACAGAGATTGACCAGCGCCTGGTGCAATTCCGTGCTGTTGCCCCGCACCATCCAGAGATCCTTGGGCGCGGCAAAATGCAACCGGATGGATTGCGGAAACGTTTCCCGGATGAAACTGCAAAACTCCTTGAGCAGCCGGAAGCTTTGTATCGGCGTCTTTTGGCTGCTGGCCCCGCGGGAAAAAGTGAGGATCTGTTTGACAATGTCCGCGCCGCGCTGCGCGCCGGCCTCCATGGAATCCAGCAGCGACAACGTGGCCGGGGCCTTGATTTCCGCGCGCAGCAGAGGCCCGATCATCAAGACGGGCGCCAGGATGTTGTTCAGGTCATGGGCGATGCCGATGGCCAGCGTGCCGATGCTGTCCATCCGCTGGGCGCGGAGGAACTGCGCTTCCAGCCGCCTTTTCTCGGTGATGTCGGTCGTGATGACCAGGATGGATTTGGGCTGGCCTTGCGCGTCCCGCACCAGCGTCCAACGGCTGTGGACCAGGATGGCGTTGCCCGTCTTGGTCACGTGGTTGAGTTCCCCCGACCAGTCGCCCTGCGCGACCAGCGCGCGCGCCTTGTCTTCCTTCTCCCGGGCGGCGGCGTCGCCGCAGTAGAGCGTGGCGATCCGGGCGCCGATCACCTCCGAGGATTTCCAGCCGTAGAGGCGCTCCGCGCCCAGGTTCCAGTAGCGCGCGATGCCCTCAAGGTCCTGCACCAGGATGGCGTCGTGCGCCAGGTCCAGCATCCGGGCCTGCTCGCGGATGCGGGCCTCGGCCTCCTGGCGGACGAAAATTTCGGTTTGGAGATTCTCGTTGGTCGAACGGAGATCGGCCGTGCGCTGGCTCACCAGTTTCTCCAACTCTTCCAGCTTCAGGCGCGACTCCTGGAGCAGCCGCCATTTGACCGTCAGGGCGTTGGCCAGTTGGAGGACCTCCATGGTGTCAAAGGGCTTTTTGAGGATGACCAACTGGTCATTGCCGCCCAGCCGCGCCAGCATCACGTCCCAGGAATAGTCCGAATAGGCGGTGCAAATGACCACCTGCAAATCGGGGCATACCCGCCAGAGGCGCGCCGTCGTTTCCACGCCATCCCACCCGGGCGGCATGCGCACATCCACGAACGCCATCGCGTAAGGGCGGCCCGCGGCGGCGGCCTGGCGCAATTTGGCCAGGCCCTCCTCGCCTTGATAGGCGGAATCCAGTTCAAAGGGCGGCACTTTGACGCTTTGCGCAGGCGCGTTGAAAAGCGATTCCTCCGCCGCCGTCAAGCTGGCGTTTGCGTCCTGCCCGCCGCAAAGGATTTTGTGAAAATCCTCATGCACGGCCCGGTTGTCATCAATCACCAGGATGCGCAAATTTCTTTCCACCGCCGGGGTCGTCATGGAGAGGCTTTCATGGGTTGGCGCGGGATCTGGAGAACCCCGGTGCACCATGGCGGAAACACCTTCGGCCCAGGCGCCGCCGCCGCCGGCGGGCGCAACCGCGCCGGGGCCGGCTCCATCAGAAGAAGGGTTGGAGTCATTCGGATGCGTCCGACGTAGCAGAAAACCCGGATCCAGGCAATCATTTTCCCTTCGGCGGACCGGGTGGCGCAACGCTGGTGGCGTCGGTGGAGTTTCCGCTGCCGCCCGGGTTGCTTGAGGCCGGGGCTTTGCTTTCCTTTGGCGCATCCGCTTTGGTTTCGGTCTTGGCCGGCGTTTGCGCGGCCGCGTCCTTCTTCGCGGCGGCCTTGTAATTCTCGCTGCGATAATCGGTGGCGTAAAAGCCGCTGCCCTTGAAAATCAGCCCCCCTCCGGTGCTGATGCGGCGTTGGACTTTGCCTCTGCCCCAGGGCTTGCGGGGACAGGCCTCCCGCGGGCAAACCGCCAGCGCCTTCTCCTTGATGGACTGAACTTTCTCAAAGCAAAACCCGCACTTGGAGCAGGCATATTCGTAAGTCGGCATGGCGCATTCAATGTCTGGCTAATCTTGTCTTTTAAAGAATTCCAGCGCTATTTGCCCGGCGGCGCGTTAGTGGGGCCGGGGGCACCGACCTTGACGCCGCCGTTCTGCCTGATTTCCACATTCATGGTGCCGTTGGTCAAGGGTGGCGCGGACGGCTCGGGATGAGTCAGGAGCTCGCCTCCCTTGACCTTGATCGAGTCGTAAATGCCGCGCCGGATCCAGTCCAACTTGCGGGCCAGGGAAAGATCGTCCTTCAACTTTCTGACCTGTTCCCGGAGCGCCTCCAAGTCGCTGAACTTCTTTTCCAGGTCGGCCTTTTCCGCCTGGAGACGCTTGACTTCCTTGACCAGAAATGCCTTGTCGCCTTCTGAATCGGCCAGCTTCTTCTTGGCATCCTGGATTTCCGCTTCCTTATTGGTGATGGAAGCGCGCAGGTCAATGGATTCCTTGTCGAGTTCCTGATTCTGCGATTCCAAAGTGCCGATTTTTTTGTCCCGCTCGGCCAAGTCGGCGGCGGCCTTTTCGGCGGCGGCCTTGGCGTCGGCCTGTGATTTTTCCAGGTTTTCCTGCGTGGTCGAAAGATTGGCCTGCAAGGCGACCAGATCGTTGGAGGCCTTGGCCACCTCCAACTGGGTCTCCGTAAGATTGGTTCCCAAGATGTAATTGACGTTGGTCTGCTCCCGGAGCTGGCCCTCCAATGTGGTCACATGGTTGGAATACTGGACAATCGTGGAGTCCTGCTTTCGCTTTTCGTCTTGGTGGTGTTTGCTGTCCAGCAGCAGAACAACTCCCAAACCCAGGCAAGCCAGGACCAAAATGACGGGAACCGCGTTCGATTTCATGCCGATATAATGCACCGGGAGGAGGCCGCTTGGCAAGCTTCTATGTGTGTCTTGATTTAATGGGGCGGGGCGGTAAATTGGGTTCATGGAAATTCCGCATGAGGCGCCCGTGATGACGTTGCCCGGGGTTATTCTGTTCCCGGAAGCCCCGCTGCCGCTGCACATCTTTGAGCCGCGCTACCGCCGCATGTTGGCGGCGGTCTTGAATTCCCACCGCATGTTCGTGGTGGCCATGCAGAAGCCCGGCTGCGCCCGCGGGACCCCCTCCGCCATCGCCGGCCTGGGCCTGGTGCGCGTCTGCGTGCGGCATTCCGACGGCACCTCGCACCTCATCCTCCAGGGCCTTTCCCGAGTGGAACTGACCAGGACGGTCCGCCAAAAGCCCTATCTGGTCAGCCAAATCCGGCGCTTGCGCGCGCCCGTGCGCGACAGCGTGGCCATTGACGCGCTGATGGCCAAGGTGCGCGATCTGGTCACAGAACAAATTCAGCTTGGCCTGTCGGCGTCCGCTCCCGACGCGATAAAATTAAAGCCCCAGACCAAACAAGCCCCAGCGCCCCTGACCATCTCGGAGATCATGCGGTGTCTGGAAAAACTCAGCGATCCCGACCAAGTCGCCGACCTGGTCTCCTACGCCTTGCTCTCCCGCCCCGCCCAGAAACAGATCATTTTGGAAACCGTCGAGGTGGAGCCGCGCCTGAAACTTTTAATCCATTTCTTGATGGCCGAAATCAGCCAGCGCCAAAATCAAGGAGACGAATAATGAATAATCCAAACCAGCCGGACCCGGCAGCCGCGCCCGCCGGCCAGAAAGAAATCATGTCCGCCATGTTTGCCAGCCTGGTCATCCAACAGACCAACATGGCCTCCATCTTCCTGGGCCTAGTCCCCCATCCGCAGACCGGCCAGGTCGCGCAGGACCTCGAACACGCCCGCTACTTCATTGACCAACTCGAAATGCTCGAAGCCAAAACCCGCGGCAACCTCGACAAAATGGAAGAGGGCCTGCTCAAACAGAGCCTGACCAGCCTGCGCCTGGCCTTTGTCGAAGCCGTGTCAAAACCCGCTTCCCCCGCCGTGACCGGGGAAAAAGGCGCCCCTGCCCCAGCCGCCGCGACACCCGCCGCACAGGCCCCCGCACCTCCGCCCGAACCTGCGCCCGCCGCGCCCGCCGCGCCCGCCCCGGCGGAGGAGTCGCGCAAAAAATTTACCAAGAAGTATTAGCCCGCGACTCAATCCTGTGCCACCGGGTCCGGCCCTTGATTTTTATCCGCGGGATGCGGCGGAAAATGCGCGGCCAGCAGTTCCCCGGCCTTCTGGACGCCATGCAGAATCCCTTGGGTGAACTCCGATTTCTTGAAGTACCCTGACATTTCCGCCGTCAGCGCCTGCCAAAAAACATCGCCGCATTTTTGATGCACGGCCTCGTCGCCGATGACGGCGAACTTGTGGGCCTTGGGCGCGACAAAGATGAGCACCCCGTTGCGATGGCGCGTTTTGGCCATGCCCATGCGCAAAAAGGCGGTTTGGCCGGCGGCCACGGCGTCCTCAGTTTTTTTGTGACTGATGAAGACCCGGATTTCGCCGGAGGTTTTTAACTCGGCGTGGCGAATCGCTGCGACAATATCATCGTGCCGGATCTGCTTGAGAAAATCCTTCACCTTCATGGCTACCAGCTCCCTCCCGCGCCGCCGCCGCCAAAACTGCCGCCACCACCTGAAAAACTGCCGCCTCCACCAAAGCCCCCGCCGCCGCCAAACCCTCCGCCCCCGCCAAAGCCTCCGCCCGACCAAAAGCTCCCGCTCCCAAAAGACCCCCGCCCGCCAAGCACAGAACCCCTGTTGGCCAGAATTCCCCGGCGGATGGCAAGAGGGAGCAATACAAAGCATGTGCCGAAGGCTATTATTATAACCACCAAATCCGGCAAAGGGATGGGGCGCGACCTTTGTCGGTACCCTTGCCCTCCCTCAGCGACCGTCCGCCCGGTGCCTTTGTATTCTCCCTTCGCCGCCGCCAGGATGGCGGTAACCCCCGCGCTCAAACCGCCTTCGTAATCCCCAGCCTTAAAGCGCGGCGTGATTTCATTTTCAATGATCCGCTTGCAGAGCGCATCCGGCATCGCGCCTTCCAGACCGTAGCCCACTTGCAGATACATTTTGCGGTCCCCAATGAATACAAATAGCACCGCGCCGTTATCTTTGGCCTTCTGCCCAACCCGCCACGACTGCGCCACGCGCACCGTATAATCCTCTATCGGGGAATCCGACTGCATCTTCGGGTAGATGGCGACGACAATCTGGCTGGAACTGCTCTTCTCAAAATCCACCAGCTTCTGGTTGAGCTGCGCCGCGGTGGCAGAAGAGACCACCTTCGCGTAGTCGTTAAAATGATCCGCCGGCGCCGGGGGGATCACCTCGGCGCACCAAGCCGTCGCACACCACAAACCAAGCACGATGAACCAAAGCCTTTTCAAGCGATCACGGTTTGGCGGGTGCCGGTTTGTTGAAATCGAACTGCACTTGCGGCGGTTTTTCCGCGCCCGCGACGGCGGCGAAGTAGGGCTTCTCCGCGAACCCAAACATCCCGGCATAAAGATTGGCCGGGAACGATTTGATGGCCGTATTGTAGGCCTGCACCGCGTCGTTAAACCGCCCGCGCTCCACACTGATGCGGTTCTCGGTGCCCTCCAATTGCGTCTGCAACTCCAGGAAACTGGCGCTGGCCTTCAAATCCGGATACCGCTCCGAAACCACCAGCAAACGCGACAACGCCGAGGAAAGCGCGCCCTGAGCCTGCTCAAACTGCGCCAGCTTGGCCGGGTCAGTCGGGGCGTTATTCGGGTCAATTTTCATCTGGCCCACCGAGGCTCGCGCCGCCGTGATCTCCGTCAGCGTGGATTTCTCAAAATTGGCCGAGCCGGAAACCGTGGCCACCAGGTTGGGAATCAAATCCGCCCGGCGTTGATACACATTTTGCACCTGCGCCCACTGGCTGTTCACCCCCTGCGCCAGCTTCACCAGCCGGTTGTAGCTGCCGCCCGCAATCACCACGACCACCAGCACAATGAGTCCAAGAACCAGCAGAACTCCGCAACCAATGGCTGTTTTTTTCATAGGCAGTTTAACGATGAGGGCAGCCTAAGCCGCGGGAAACGCCGGCGCAATTACAATTTCGGCGCTGGTTTCCACCCGCTCGACCGCCGCAATTCTCCGCCGGCATCGGGGCCTGCCCTCCTTCCTGCACAATCGCGGCTTGTCCCAACCACGCCCACAAAGAAACTCTTGCTGAGAAACTTCTGTTTGTGTCCCGCAAATGAACTGTTCAGGCCGGCACGGCGGCTCGGTCAACCCTCCCGGCCGAAATTCTCCGCCAGCGCCACGGCTTTGAGCATGGCTTTGGCTTTGTTGACAGTCTCCTGGTATTCGCCATCCGGCGTCGAGTCGTGGATCCAGCCGCCGCCGGCCTGGACGAACGCCTTGCCGTCCTTGATCAGCGCCGTGCGGATGGTGATGCAGCAATCCAGATTGCCCGTGAAGGAAAAATAACCCATGCAGCCGCCGTAGGGGCCGCGCGCCGTTTGTTCCAATTCCGCGATGATCTGCATGGCGCGGATTTTCGGCGCGCCCGTCAGCGTCCCGGCGGGAAAAGTCGCGCGCATCAAATCGTAAGGCGTCCGGCCCGCCGCCAGCTTCCCCTCCACTTGCGAGACGATATGCATGACGTGGCTGTAACGCTCGATGATCATCAGGTCCTTGACCTCCACGCTGCCGAATTGGCAGACCCGGCCCAGGTCGTTGCGCGCCAGGTCCACCAGCATCACGTGCTCGGCCCGTTCCTTCGGATCGGCCAGCAACTCCCTTCCCAGCGCCGCGTCCTCCAGCTCCGTCTTGCCACGCGGCCGCGTCCCGGCGATGGGCCGGATTTCCACCCGCCCCTCCTCGCAGCGCACATGGGTTTCCGGCGAAGCGCCCACCAGTGAAAACCCTTCCAACTCCAGCAAAAACATGTACGGCGACGGGTTGATCGAGCGCGCGGCCCGGTAAATATCCAGCGGCGCGGCGTGGACCGGCGTGGAAAATCGCTGCGAGCCGACCACCTGGATGATGTCGCCCCCGGTGATGTATCGCTTGGCCCGCAGAACATTTTCCACAAACACTTCCTTCGCCACGTTCGATTGCACGGCAACCTGCGGGACCTCCTTGGGAACATCCACCGCCACATGCCCGGACGGCTGCTCCAGCAACGCCACCAGCCGCTCGATTTCCCCCACCGCCTCCTCGTAGGCCTCTTCCGCGCTGTTCTTGCCGTCCAGCACCGCGTTGACCAGCACGGTCAGCGTCTGGGCCACGTGGTCAAATACCAGCAGCTCGTCGGCGATCAGAAAATACAGCACGGGCGTTCCCAGCTCGTCGCGCGGCGGGCGGGGGACGACCGGTTCAATGTCATGTATAAATTCATAACCGATGTAGCCCACCGCCCCGCCCGTGAAGCGCGGCAGCCCGGGCCGGGAGACGGTGTGAAATCGCCCCATCACTTGCTCCACGACCGCCAGGCCGTCCCGCGCCCGCCCGGCCGGCTGGGCGCCGCCGGTTTCCGCCGCTCCCGGCAGGGCGAACCGTTCGGTAGTCCTGCCGTTTTCGATCAACTCGACAACGCCCCCCGACTGGCGGATGACCGCGCGCGGGTTGCAGCCCACAAACGAGTAACGGCCAATCCGCTCCCCGCCTTCCACCGATTCGCACAGGAATGATTCCCCCTGTCCGCGAATTTTTTGATAGGCGGAGAGCGGCGTCTCAAAATCGGCCAAAATGCGGCGCGCCACCGGGATGAGGTTTCCCAAGCCGGCCAATTTCAAAAATTCCTCTTTGCCAGGTTCGATGTTCAAGCGTCAAAAATGTTCGGTCCGGCGCCATTATCCGATTTTTCGGCGCAGACGCCACAAAGAAAGCGAGGTGTAAAAGAGCACGATTAAGGCGTAGGCCACAATTCCAGCGCCGATGGCAAAAGCGTAGGAATCAATCGGGGACCAATGGATCACCCCCGCGCCGACCAGCGCGGTCAGCCCGGTTTCGCCCAAAAGACAGATCAGGTAGAGACCAAGCCGCGTCTCCGAAACCCGCTCGGCGAACCATTCCCGGAAGGCCTCCTCGCCCATCGAACGCATCAGCCAGGCGGTATGGAAGTTGTGCGCCGCCACCAGCAAACTGGCCGTGACGACCACCAGCGCGGTCGTCGTCCAGAAGGCCAAGCCAAAACAGAACGCCAGGTTCACGCCGCCGCCCAGTTTCCAGCCGAGCTTTTTGGCCAGCGGATTGCCTTCCAGCACTAGGTTTGGCGTGGCCACCCAGGTGCTCAGAAAATCCGCCCCGCGCGCCAACAGCAGCAGCCCCAACATCAACCAGTAGGTGGAACTGCCGAACGAAAGCATGTCCCCGCTCATTGCTTGCCGTAAATTTCCCCGGGCGGTTTGAGTTGCGGTTCGGTCACGCGCTCGCCGCCGCCCGGAGTCACCGAGCGGAAAAAGCACGAGCGATACCCCTCGTGACACGCCGCGCCGGCCTGCTCCACCTGGATAAGCAGGGTGTCGCCGTCGCAATCAAAGGAAATCTCCTTGACGGTTTGAGTGTGGCCGCTGCTTTCCCCTTTCATCCAGAATCTTTGCCGCGACCGGCTCCAGAAATGGGTTTTGCCGGTGGCGATGGTCCTTTCCAGCGAGGCGCGGTTCATCCAGGCCATCATCAGCACCCGTCCGTTGGCACAGTCCTGGATGATCGCCGGAATCAACCCGTCCGAATTGAATTTCAGTTTGTCGTAAAAGCTCATGCTCGCCTCTGTCTTGCTGCGCCGAAAGTTCGACGATGACTCGGCACCGCCTCATTTCTTGCCGCGGGAAATCTTGTGCTTGGCGCGGATTTCATCAAGCGCTCGACGAAACGGTTTGCCCGTCCCGGCCTTCATGCCGTCAAGCCCGCGCTGGATGCCGCGAATCGCGTCGAGCGTTTCCTCGTAGGCGGCGGCGGACTGCACTATCAATTCCGCCTTGCCGTTGACCGTGAGCACTTCCGGCCGCCCGCTGCTTTTGAGACGCCGCAGATGCGCCTTGGTCTTGCGCTGAAAATCCGTCAGCGAGCGGATGTCTTGCAAGGCAATCATAACATTGAATTCACTGTTTTAACAATGCCGCCTTAAATTGCCTCCAATCCCTGAGAAAGCAAGTTCGCGAACTTCACGAATTTAGCCCGCGCTCACAACCTCACCGCAATCCCCTGCCTGGCCAAATACTCCTTCACCTGCCCGACAGTGAATTCCCCGAAATGAAATATGCTCGCGGCCAGGACGGCATCCGCCCTGCCTTCCAGCAGCACGGCCGCCATATGCTCCAGCGTTCCGGCCCCGCCGCTGGCCACCACCGGCACACCCACCGCCTCGCTGATGCGCCGCGTGATCACCAGGTCAAACCCCGCCTTGGTCCCGTCCGCGTCAATGCTGTTGAGCACGATTTCCCCCGCGCCGAGCGCGACCGCCTTTTTGGCCCAGGCCACCGCGTCCAGCCCCGTTTCCTTCCGTCCGCCGTGCGAAAAAACCGACCACTGGTCCGGCCCGGTTTTCCGCGCGTCAATCGAGACGACGATGCACTGGCTGCCGAATTTTTCCGCCCCCAGAGTGATGAGTTCCGGCGTGGCCAGCGCCGAGGAGTTGATGCTCGTCTTGTCCGCGCCCGCCTGGAGCATGGCGTGCATGTCCTGCACCGAGCGAATGCCGCCCCCGACTGTCAGCGGCATGAAACACTGGTCGGCGGCCCGCTCGATCACTGCGATCATCGAGGCGCGCCCGTGCGCGCTGGCGGTGATGTCAAAAAACACCATTTCATCCGCGCCTTGCTGATTATAGCGCACGGCCAGCTCGACCGGATCGCCCACATTGCGCAACTCCCCGGCCTCGGCTTTGCCGAACCGAACCCCGCGCGTGACCTTCCCGTCATGCACGTCCAAACATGGGATGACTCGCTTTGCAAGCATGGCAATCTCGCCATCAACCTAACACCCCATCCCCCCGAATGGAATCCTTTTGACGCGGCCCGCTTCCGGGTGTGTGACCGGAAAGTAACCTGAAACCATTAGGCGACGGCGCGGATTTTGAGGCGGTCGGATTCATGGAGTCGATCCCAGCATTCCTCCCAGCGATTGCCTTGAAGGGCACAACGCAA
>Ga0181533_1005374_pt1 | contig 12306 bp, 7 predicted proteins | sample PEATcosm2014_Bin_45_FD_119772 | JGI IMG/M metagenome (GOLD analysis project Ga0181533, IMG submission 119772) | Peatland microbial communities from MTU Mesocosm Facility, Houghton, MI, USA - PEATcosm2014_Bin11_60_metaG | ecosystem: Environmental > Terrestrial > Soil > Wetlands > Peat | place...
GAAAAGTGCGAGGTCGGCGATTCCATCATCGGCCTGCGCAACGGCATCCTCACGGCGCTTCTGATACTCGAAGCCGCTCAACAATCCCGCGAAAGCCGCGGCTGCCATTACCGCATCAACTGAGGTAAATCGCGACAACGGAGCAGACACGCGTTCGAGGGTCTAACCTGAGGCTTCTCCTCTGGCATTAGCACTCACAGCACATCGCATCTTCGGCTAGGCTGTGAAATCGCACGCTCCGTCATTGGGGCTCGGCAGGGTCGTTATCGAACACTTACCAAAGCCGATGGCGGGGAGCTTCCGGCCGATTTCGGAGGCGCCAGGTATCGAGCGAACCAGGCAATCATGCGATTGGCAAAATCAACCTGGTTCGGGTAGCTCCAATAAAGCGGCGAATGGTTTTCACCTTCGTATCTCGCGTATTCGACTTCCCGGCCGAGCCTTCGCAATCCTACAAACACCTCGTCTGCACTAAAAGGCGCAACCGCGTCGTCATTCGCTCCCTGAACGATGAGTAACGGCGTCTCGACTCTATCGAGATAGAAGATTGGAGAGTTTTCAATGTACTTGTCGCGAACGTCCCAGGGACTTCCGCCCAGGGCGTCTTGCCCATTTTCTAGTAAGCCACTTCCGTAGGCAGTCCCGGACTTATCCATCTCGCCGTAATGACTAATGAGATCTCCCATTCCATCGGCTTCTATCGCCGCTTCGAATCGCTTGGTCTGAACGATCAACGCCAGCGTGCTATAGCCTCCATTGCTGTGTCCCATCACTCCCAGACGAGCTGGATCCGCTATTCCCATCTCAATCACTTTGTTCACCCCAGGGAGCACCGTCTTTGCCAAATCGAACATCGGCGTGCCCACCTTTTGGGGCGAGTCCGGAAAGAGAACGGCGTATCCCCTCGTTGCCAGCAATTGCATGTTGAGTGGCCCATGGCTGAAGCCGGATTTGTCGAGGCTATTCGATTCGAAGTCCCCGCCGTAGACGTAGACGATCAGCGGATAGCGTTTCTCTTCCTCGTAATCCGCCGGCAGCAGCAATGCGCCTTGCAAGCGTTCGCCATCGTCACTCAACCAATCGATCAGTTTGGCTGGACCCATTTTGTACTTCTCGAGCTGGGGATTAAGGTGCGTCAACTTTCCCGGATTACTGAACCGAACATCGCTGGTCCAAATGTCCCCAGCGTTCTGAGCGTCTTCCGCGTAGTACCCTATATGTAGCCCGTCCGATGTCGCCACTGCAGCAGTGCCGCTGCAGCTAAAGTAGCACTGACTCCTTTCGAATAGTTCGCTGCTTTTTCCGTTCGTCAAATCAATCCTATAAAATCCGTCTTGCTTTCCCGCGCCGTCATGCGTCACAACGATCGTTGATCTTCCCTGGTCTGCTGTCAACAGCAGGTCGCCATTTCGAGAAATTGGGGCCAGTATCTCTCGACCGGGTATTTCGGCAAACTTGACTGCCTTGTCCTCCTCCACGGATGCTCGCCAAAGAGCTGCCTCTTTAATTAGGTAGAGATGCTTGTCGCCGTCCCACAATGGTACAGAGGAAACGTAATGCGGCACTTGCAGGTCGAGCGGAAAATGGGTTATATTGCGCGTGCTACCCCCACCTACATCGACGATGTAACAATCATGCGCTTTCTCGTTCACCCCCCCCGTGTGGTAGCTCAGGTACTTGCTATTGGGTGACCAACTGAACTCAGAACCGTCATAGTCAAAGCGGATATCAGAGGCGATCACTCGCCCGTGTTTCCCTTCAGGCGCAACGATGGCGAGATCGAAGGCGAGATCGAAGAGGGTTTGTTGCGACCCTGCCTTTTCAAACCGCTTGGGAATTGTGTATGCGACACTTGTACCATCGGGGGCGAGCGAAAAATACGCGATCCTGCGCCCGTGCACGATCACCGAGGTCTTTCCGTTAGCTACATCAACCAAGGCTAAATCGCGCAAAAAGGCGTCGAGACTCCAGGGAGGAGATGTCGGAGATTCTTTGCCCACGTTTCCACTCGATTGATACAGCATCACGGTTGATCCTGGCGCTCTATCGACAACCGTCTTCAGACTCGGCTCGCCAGACAGAACTCTTTTTGCATAATCCTCGACGGAGAGTCCGTCCGGAACGACGGTCACAAGAAGCTGTTGACCATTGGGCGCCCACTCGATCTGGTCCGTCCTCACGTTTACATCGGAAACTTTTTTCGCGTTGTTGTTGAGCAGATCGCAAATCCAGAGCTTTGCCTGACCGCTGCCATCCCGATCGGAAAGGAAAGCGACGCGTTGACCGTCTGGAGACCAACTCGGGAGCCAATTCGAGCCCTTGCCATTCGTCAGATTTTTCGTCTGACCCGTTTCAACGTTTGAGATGTAGATATCGGTTCCCGTCAATCCTGGTGGAACGCCAGTACGGACCCCCGATTCATAGTCTGCGGATGTTGCATTCCCCTCTTCTTTCGCCATGTATGCCAGCCATTTTCCATCGGGTGAGAAGTTCATCTTTTCCAGGCCAACAAAGGAACGCACATTGAGCGCATCCGCCACTGGTAGTGCCTGTAGCTGTTGCGCGGTAGCTGCTCTATCTGTGGCCAATCCGCAACAGAGCAGTGCCGCGATGCGAAACAAAACTGTCTTTTTTTGATTTCGGCTCACGTGTTTCTCCAGTTCAAGAAGATCAGTAGCACTTTACTTCCCTAAAAAGAGGTTCTTCCGCCACCATGTTGCTTCGGCCTTGAGTCTCGAGTCGCTCATTGGGTTGACTTTCGACTGCACACCTGCCCGACCTCTCGCTCTCCAGAAGCGGCAAGTAAATGAAGCACCAAAGAAGCGCTTGACCACTTCGCTATCTCAAAACGTTAGCTTGAGTGCGAGTTGGATCGAGCGTGGGCCGCCCAGTTGGTAAAGCGGACTAAATCCTCCACCACCCAGATTGCCAGAATTGAGACTCTGCCCAAGCACTTGGCTTGACAGTCCGAAGGTTGGCTGAACGGGTGTTGTGAATAAGCTATTAGGCGGCCCAAAGTTGGGGTGATTTAGGACATTGAACATTTCCGCGCGAAACTGTAACTGAAGCGACTCGTGAATCGGGAAGTTTCTGTGAACAGCGAAATCCCACTGCGCGGCCCCGAAGCCCCTCAGGAAGTTTCTCGACACGTCTCCTTGCCTGAGAGGATTACCCGTGGTGGGATCGACAGGAGGATCGGTGAATGCGGCGGGATTGATCGCCTTGCCTCCGGGATACCGCGCCCCGTAGAGATAAAAAGGCTGCCCCGGAACAATGTCGGGACGGACATCAGCTATGAAATTCCCACTGAGAAAAGCAAAATCACCATCAGAAACGTCAACGGGCGGGGCGGATCGGGCCACGATGACATTATCGAGGGACCACCCGCGCGAAACGACCTTTGTGATGGAGTTGACTGCAAGAGCTGGGATTTCATAGGTTAGGCCAGCACTAAACGTCCGACGGATGTCGAAGTCTGAAGGACCCCGATTCGCACTTGCGAAGTCGGAGGATGCATAAAGATTCGTGGCGAGCCCGCCCGATCCTGCGGACCCGTCATCAATCGAATGCGACCATGTAAAGGAAGCAAGAGCCTGGAAACCGTGCGAAAGCTTTCGGTTGAATTGAATCTGGAGGGCGTTGTAGTTCGAGCTGGCCGCATTTCCTGTCAACTCCGCAACAAAGAAAGTTGGGTTTGGAGTGAAGATCGATTCCGTCTGCAAGAGCCGTCTACCTACGGCGCCTATGTAGGAAGCCGAGACCGTCTGTTGCTTTCCCAAAGCTTGCTCAAGGGCAACGTTCCACTGAAGCGTGTAGGGCAGTCTAACGTTCGGATCGAAAGCAGCCACGGTTCCCGAACCGTTTGCGGGAACCGTGATTGGAGGCGGTGCTGCGGCTGAAGCACTCAACGGAAACGTGCCACCGTAAATAGACGCAGTTGCCCCGAAGGGATACGCGCCCGGGTTGAAAATATTCCCTACCAGCGACGTCACCAGGTCATAGAAGACGCCAAACCCGCCACGCAGAACAGTTTGCCAGTCTGGATTTCTCGATACCTGATAGGCGACGCCGAACCGCGGCGCAACCCCGTTGTAAGGGGTCTTGAATACTGGCGTACCGGCCGGCGCCAGGGCCAAGTTTGAAAAGTCGTTGAAATTGAACCCTGTCACGGCCGGCAGCGCAACTCCATTGCTGGAGGAGGGCGCAAAATCCACATCCCACCGAAGGCCATAGGTGATGGTCAATCGCGGATTTACCCGCCAAGTATCTTGCGCGAAGATACCAAGATTGTGGAGCAGCAAGTCCGAATTGACTGAAGAACTGGTACTGGCATATAAGAGGCTACCAATCTGAGCGGATGGCACAGTGTCGAAGTCGACACTTTGACGATAGCTTCCGGGTCCCACTAGCGGTGCGAGACGGCGACAATCAACGCCAAACTTGAGACTGTGCGAACCTTTTTGTACTGCAAAGCTATCGACTAGGTTGATTTGCCTTTGCAAATTGGATACTCCCTCACCAGCTCCTAAGAAGCCCTGTGTCAATTGGAAAATATACAGGCTAAAAGACGCATTTTGAGCAGTGAAGGGACTGGGGAAGGGGAGGGACGTCAAAGGCACCGCCCCCCCAAAGTTGTCCATATATGTATAACTAGAGGCGCTTGTCCTGCTGTAATTGAATCGGAGATCGTTAGTTGCTGTTGGGGACAGCACCCACGTTAACCCGAACGTGGCCGTTTGCGTAGTGATTCGAGCAGGCGAGACCGTACTCAATGAAAAAGGGCTAGCACCTCGAATTGAAACTTCAGAGGGTGAATAGCTGTACCGCCCGAAAAGATTCCACTTGTCATTCAGGCGATGGTCAACTCGAAGACTGTATGCATTGAGTGTGGCAGGATTGGAATAGCTGGCATTAAACGCAGCAGAGCCCGTCGCCATCTGGCCTGAAGGCGGACAAGTGGGATCAGTTGCTGGGTCGCACGGAGCGAAGATTTCCGCACTGTTGGGGTTTGGCAGCGGAAACGCGTTCAAATATGGCTGGAGGGCTGGCATTGCATTCTGACGCGAGTCTGTCGTGCCTCCAGGAGTGAAACTGGCGTCGGGAACGGTTGTGAGGGTGGCTTGCGGCAGTCGCAGCCGCAACCCCTCGTAGGAGAAAAAAAAGAAGGTTTTATCTTTAACAATGGGACCGCTAAACGTTCCACCAAAATCATTCTGGCGCTCTTTCGACTTGGGAAGTGGAGGGTTGTTAGTGTAACCATTAAACCAATTGCTTGCATCTAACACGTCGTTTCGGAGGTAATCAAAAGCTGTGCCGTGAAATTGGTTCGTACCGGATCGCGTGAGGATGGAGATTTGCGCCCCCGGTGTGCGGCCGAATTCTGGCGCGTAGGTTGAAGTTTGGATGCGGAACTCCTGCATGGCATCCACAGACACCAAGCTGTTTGTTCCTCCTAAAACGCTGGAGGATCCTTGCGAACCCCCGAAACTATCGTTCCAACCTAGCGCAGTCGCGCCAGCATTGGCGCTCACGCCGTCCACCATCCAGTAGTTGGCGCTGGCACGTTGCCCATTCACGCTGAATTGTCCACTATCCGAGGTGTTACTCACCGTAAGAACCACTCCGGGTGTGAGCAGAATTAACGATTGAAAGCTCCTGCCATTCAGCGGCAGGTTCTCGGCAAAGTTGCGATCCACGACAGTGCTCACCGAGGCGTCCGTGGTGTTGATGGGAGTCGCGTCCGCCGTAACCGTCATCGATTCCGATATCGCGCCGATGGTTAAGGAGAAATTCTCTGCAAGCTCATCCTGCACGTGCAGAGTGAGGCCCTCCTTGATCAAAACCCGGAAGCCCGGGGCTCCGGCAGCTACGCGGTAAGCCCCAGGATGAACGTCGGCAAAAACATACAAGCCGACTTCATTAGTCTTGGTTCGCTGCTCCACGTTGGTTTGTGTATTTGTGAGGACGACATCGGCACCGACGATAGGGGCACCGCTGGGATCGCTCACGCGTCCAGAGAGCGTTGCCGACTCGCTTTGTGCCAAGCAGAGGCCCGACGCTGCGAGTACCAAGAACAACACAAACCATTTCGTCATGTGCCTTATGTGCCTTCCTCTCCAGTTGCCTGTTGAGCAATACCACTGCGCGGAAAGGAATGTGCCGGGGCAGGAGAGAAAATATGACTCCTCGATGAACGAACGCAGAAAATCACGGGTGGTTGATAGGATTGCGCAGGTACGCGTACATCAACTTCTTTCCGCTGGGCTTCTTGGTCCCTCCGTGCGGTTCCACAGTCACAAAGACGGAATCGATGGCCTTTAAGAGATTCGGATCTTCTACCTTAAGTGCCCAGCGCGACTGCTTCTGGTCGTCTATATAGAAGATGCCCAGGTTCAGAGCAGCCCGGCCGCCATCGGCTCGCTGACCCCATGCCTGGAAGGAGGCATTCTTCAAATTGGCGGAATTGAGGTCATACGCGTAGAAGATCAAGCGCTTCCCTTCGGTCAGGAAGATGCGTCCGAAAGGGCGGGACTCGCCGTGCGCATCCTGATCATGCACGTCGATGATATGAAGGTTACGGGCGCCCATCACGTCCCGGATGTCGCGGCCCTCAGCGAGGAGTTGCTGCTCACGGTCGAGGGCGACCTTCTGTGCGCCCAGCTGATTGGAAAGCTCCGAGATGCGGTATTGTTGAGCCACCAGTTCGGATTCCTTCTGGGAAGCATCGGCCCGCAGTGCCTCCATCTGCCCGCGAAGTGTCGTGAGTTCACTATCTTTGTTTTGGGCATCCTGAACGGCGTTTGCTCTTTGCGATTCGAGCTGCGAAACCTGCACTTCCAGGACTCGGAGCGATCGAATATCCCGCTGATGTTCGGCATCGAGTTGGGCGTTGCGCTCATGGGCAGCGTTGAGCTGCTGCTGCAAAGACACGTCTGGCTTGGCCAGCGATTGTGGATCCGCGGCATGGTTGAGCTGCTGCTTCAAGCTGGCTGCATCATTCTGCGCTTCGCGCAAACTGGATCTCAGTTGTTCCACTAGATGACCACGTGCTGCATCGTGGCGCACAAACATCACGCCGACGACGCCAACTGCAAGCAACGTCGCTACAATTGTCACTTGCGACAGCCGCGCTCGCATCGACCAAACAACATCGCCCAGCCATTTAGCTGCTCTTGTACGGCGGTGAACTGCTCCAGCCATCGCCTCCGGCGAGATGTGAAATCCTTCGTTGGCGACCTTCGCGAATGTTGCCTGACGAAGAACTGCGGTCACTTCCGCAATTGGTTTTCTCACCAAGCGAACGGAGCTACGATCTGCGGCCGGCAGATGCTCGGCAGTTAGGGCAACGAAATCAGCATAAGCGGCTCTGCACTCCGGGCATTGGCCTAGGTGATCTTCCAGTTTCGTCCATTCCTCAGGCGACACCTCGCCGAGTACTGCAAGACTGCACAGTTCTTCGAAGTGCTCATGTCTGGACATCAAACGTCTCCTGTGCTGCCGGCATGGGGTCACGGCTGTTCTTCTGACGCATCAGCGCACGCATCTTGCTAATCCCTCGGTAATAGCGATGTCGCACGCTCGCAAAGCTGTCGCCCGTCCGCTCGGCTACATCTTTCATTGATAAACCTTCGAAGTACACCAACTCGATGACACGCCTCTGCGCCGCGTCCAACGCTCCGAGCATCTGCCGCGCGAGTCGGTGCGACTCTTGGGAGGTGAGCGTTTGTGGCAGGCCAATTTCGGTGGACGGGCAGTTCTCCAGATCTCCGAGATCGGCCAGGACGTGCGCATTCCGCAATTTCAGACTGCGGCGGCGGTTCAGGCTGCGCCGGTACACTGAGCGAATAACCCACATCTTAGCACTACCCTTGGCGGGATCGAATCGTGCCGCGGTCCGGCACAGCTCCACAAAGATCTCCTGGGTAAGATCCTCGGCCTCGGTGTGGTCTTGTACAATTTTGGCGGCGATGTTGAGCACTAGACGAGAATAGCGGTCGAACAGAACGGCCACAGCGTCACCGTGACCCGCCGCGAGATGCAGCATGATCTTCTCATCCGACAGATCGGCGAGCTCCTGATACGTTAGCCCGCAAGGCTCGCGCACTTCTTCATTCGCGGAAGTCGGCATGTTGCCTGAGCTCCGAATGCGGGGAGTGTACACCAACGAGCTTCCTGCTTAAAGCGTAATTTACTGCTGAACTCTGGCTGGAAGTTTTCATTTTTCTGCGGCACAAACCGATCAAGTGGCGGGTATATCTTAACGGTGAGTGTAATTTTCAGACGGGGGAAATGAAGTCGGGACCGCAGTGAAATATATGTTGATGCCCTCCTTAGCGGAATTCGAGACGGTGCCCGACACACCGATCCGAAATCCGACTCACCTTTCAAGACGCAAATGAAACCAGAGAGCTTTACAATCTTGGTCGTATCGAAGTGAACCAATCGGCTTAGCAGGCGCGAGCGGGTCGGAAAGCAATGAAATTGGTCCCTGCGTGAGGTCGTTGAGTGACAATAAATTGCGAGCTTGCTCCTCGGAGTGCATTTTCTGCCTTCCTGTTGCGATTTTTCTTTGCTCTTGTTGCGACATCTTCGCTGTCGAGCGGCTGCTTGGGACAGACGGCAGCCCAGTCGGCCGGTCCGGTTAACCCTCCTCAGAATGAGGACAATTCCAAGGAGGCCATCGACCTGCCCGTGCGCAGCGTGCCCGATCCGGGCGTCATCACAACACGGCAATTGATCGCTCCTGCGGGAGCGCAAGCCGTGTTCGAAAGTCGAGTTTATGGTGTGAGCTTTGGGGAGACGAGCGATTTCGTTTACGTCCTAACCACATCGCGAGAGGGCGCCGTCGTATATAAGCTCGATTGGAAAGCGAATCGCGCGGCTGAAACCATTACGGTTCCCGGATATCCAGGAATCCAAGGAATTACGTTTGATTCAGCGAGACAAGCAGCGCTAGTGACAGCGATATCGTCGCTGACGCAGCCAGATGGAAAGAGTCAGGACTTTGTCCGGATCTTCTCGGCCACAGACGGAAAGGCCACCGTGCTCGCGGATCGCGTGGGCACCATCGCCACGGGCAGCGTCGCGATTTCGGCAAGCGGTCAGAGGCAGCGTGGGCGATACGGCGTTGTGCCGCTCACCTTTGACGACGCCGCAGCAATTGTTGACCTGGAAACAGGCTCTCTCAGGTCAACTCTAAAAACCGGAGTTGCTCCTTTTGGCGCCGTCGTGAATGCAACTGGCACTGTCGCCTACGTGAGCAACTGGGGCGGCCGGTTTCCGATGGAAAAGGATACGGTGGGCGGGATGGGTTCCAATGAAAACGCCGACAAAATCGTAGTAGATCGGCGAGGGATTGCCGCGAGCGGAACGGTCACTCGAATCGATTTGGCAAGCGGAAGGATTACGGACCAAATCAATGTGGGGCTACATCCGACAGGGCTTGCCTGGGATGAGCGCCGCGAGCGATTGTATGTTGCGAACAGCAACAGCGACACACTTTCTATAATCGACACTTCCAAGCACATGGTGGTCGGGACGATAGAGCTGCAACCTTTCGAAAAGAAAGTGGCGGGGGTTTCGCCAGAATCGCTGGTGCTTTCAAAGGATGCCGGCACACTGTTCGCCGCCTGCGCGGGCATCAATGCCGTTGCCGTGATTAACATAGGTGATGGCGGCACGCGACCCCATATTGCGGGTTTGATTCCGACGGGTTGGTATCCCGAACACATCGGAGTTAGCCCCGACGGGAACTATCTGGTGGTCTCGACGCTTCTCGGTGTCGGCTCCGGTTGGAAGCGCGCGCCAATCGACCACTATGGGAAAAGACTGAAGACGCCGATAGAGCTTGGCCCAAGCAGACGATACGTGCATTCCTACCGTGGGACCGTGCACGTTGTCCCCATTCCCGAACCGAACCAGTTGGCGAGTTACACCACTGCTGTCGCGGAAGCGAACCATGTGAGGCTTAAAGGCTCAAGCGCCGCTTCCGAAGCGGGAGGCGTCACCCATTCGCCAGCAAAGCCGCTGCCCGTTCCGGCACGCAGCGGCGATCCCTCGCCCATTCAACACGTCGTCTACATCATCAAGGAAAATCGCTCGTACGATCAGATGCTGGGCGATCTGGGAAAAGGAAATGGCGATCCTAGTTTGGAAGTGTACGGTGACGATGTGGCGCCAAATCAGCGCAAGCTGGCGCGAGAATTTGTGCTGCTCGACAATTTCTTCGCGAACGGCGGCAACAGCGGCGACGGACACCAATGGGTGACGCAGTCGAGTGAGACCGACTATACGTATTGGCCAGGGTACGTGGGACGCAGCTATCCAAAGAACGGTGACGATCCCCTGGCGTATGCGAATTCCGGTTTCATTTGGGACAACGCATTGAATCACGGGAAGAGTTTCCAGGACTTCGGCGAATTTGTCGGGTACATCCCGAAGATGCAATTGAAGGAGCGGATGAAGTTCCTCGACGAATATAAGTCGGGAGGTGACTTCGAGAATCGTTTTAGCACCGTCGCCCCGATCACACCACTCAACAAGTATGTTGCCAAGGATTATCCGGCGTACGGCTTGCAAGTACCGGATGTCGTCCGTGCGAAGATTTTTCTGCGTCACCTGAAAGAATGGGAAGCTGCCGGAGAAATGCCGAACTTAGTGATGGTTCAGCTTCCATCGGACCATACAGCAGGCACAACACCCGGACTATCGACACCGAAGGCAGAGATTGCCGACAATGACTGGGCTGTCGGTCAAATTGTCGACGGCATGTCGCATTCGAAATTCTGGAAGTCTGCCCTGGTTTTGATTGTCGAGGATGACGCGCAGGATGGACTCGATCACGTTGACGGGCACAGAACTCTTGCGCTCGCAGTAGGTCCTTACATACGTAGAGGTTCGATCGACTCAACGTTCTATTCTCAGTGCAGCATGGTGAAGACCATGGAGCTGATTCTGGGGCTTCCGACCATGTCGTTGTTTGACCTGATCGCTAACGACATGCGAAACAGCTTCCAGGCGGACCCCGATTTTACGCCCTATGCGGCAGTCGAACCGAAGCAATCGATCTATGAAGTAAATCCCGCGTTGAACTCCTTGAAGGGGCCAGCACGGGAAGATGCCCTGGCTTCCATGCGAATGAATTGGCTTGTACCGGACGCGGCACCGACCGAGCACCTGAATCGAATCCTGTGGCGCAACGCTAAGGGGCAGACCGGGGGTTACCCCACTGCTAAGCACGCTCTATTCGCCCCGTACTCGGCCGATCCTGAAGATAAAGGCAAGGAATGAAAAGCTACGTAGAAAGGCGTAACGAAAGAGGTTGGGGCTTCCTTGGCATGCGCGATGTGCGCGCGATCAGCTAGGGTTGGAGTGTCCAGCGGACGACGTCGGTGATCGCGAGAATCTCATCCACGGTCGTCCCGCAGCCAGCAACTGAGCTAGCTATGGAACGCTGGAAAACAACAATCCGGCCAAGCGAGAAACTCACAAGCCAACGCCATGGTGTTGGCGGTGAACTGGCCTCCGCAAGCGCCCGCGCCCGGACAGGCGCGATCCTCCAGCTCCGCCAGCTCGGCCTCGGTCATGCGGCCTGAGGCGACGGCCCCAACCGCCTCAAAGACGTCCTGAATGCTGACTGGTGCGTCTTGGAACTTACCCGGCATCGTAGAGCCGCCGTAGAGCATCAGTAATGGAATATCCACCCGCGCCAGCGCCATCACCGTTCCGGGTACGGTCTTGTCACAGCCGGCGCACGATGTGTCCCATCGATCAGAGCACTACTTCTGCGTCTTAGGTCAGAATTCATGGTTTTCCTTTTCAGCCGGAGAATTGTTTATAAAACAAGAAGGCCACCATCCGTCGGTGCGGGTAGGCCTTTTGAACCTTACTTCGTTCAGGCTACATACTGGCACCGCCGGTAATGGGAATCACACCGACTGCGACATGAATTAAGACAGGATATCGATGCCGGAGCAGACGAGCAGACAAGAAGGTCTTTAGCCCTGTGAAAAAACCGATTTGTCTGCTCGTGACCATGAGGCGATCTGAATGACAGGCCGTGCTACTCGACAAGCAACAATCTACGTTGTCCCCTGACAGATGCAAATGCTCCCTGCTATGAATGTTTGTACGATTTTGTCCTTTTCACGCTCAACGCGAATCAGCCTCGATGCGCCCGCACGGGCGGAGAGTGATCTACGCGATGGCTGCCCGCCCGACCGGGCCAGGTTCGGTGACGGGCTGCGATTGCCATGGAAAATCAGCGATTTGGAGCAAAGCCAAGCATGATTGTGGCAGGAAAAACTA
>Ga0181533_1005376_pt1 | contig 12299 bp, 7 predicted proteins | sample PEATcosm2014_Bin_45_FD_119772 | JGI IMG/M metagenome (GOLD analysis project Ga0181533, IMG submission 119772) | Peatland microbial communities from MTU Mesocosm Facility, Houghton, MI, USA - PEATcosm2014_Bin11_60_metaG | ecosystem: Environmental > Terrestrial > Soil > Wetlands > Peat | place...
ACGACAATCCAGTGTGCCGGGACATGCATCAAATGGGCGCCGTATATCAAACCGCCAATCAAGATCACGTATCCCGCGGCGTAAATTCCAAACGACATGGCATCTCCTTCTCGAGCGAACAGAGGCGCAAGCCCGCGTGCCCTCGACGGAGCGCCCCGTGACTTCCGCCTCCCAACAGATGCGCGAGGCACTCTTCTTTTACCCTTGGCTTGATTCCGTGTCAGTTCAGAACGGCTCACCGGTTTGGTCAAAATTGCTCATTCCATACCATGGAGTCGGTGGCTCGATTGCACGGCCGGTGACATCAGGGCGTAAACCTACCGCCTACTGTCCGGGCGTAGTACTGTGCAAGATTGCTCAGGCCATTGGTCGATTGTGAACAGACAGCATATTTCGAGGGGAATATCCTGCACGTGGTCACTCGGTGTAGTGGCGAGCCAACACGAACCTGCTGAGATTGCACGTTGGCAATCATCCGCTGCTCCCAGCCCAACCTCAGAATAAGTAAGGAGAAATATCATGCCGCAGGCACAACCAGCAAAACTCGAAAAGACTCTTGGGATCGTGCTCTCCGGGAGTTCTTTGAAGGGTGACAAAGTGGTGAACTACCAAGGCGAAGACTTAGGCAAGATCGAGGAGATCATGATTGACTTGGATCGTGGGCGGGTCGCCTACGCCGTACTGTCGTTTGGCGGTTTTCTCGGATTGGGTGACAAACTGTTTGCCATTCCCTGGCAGGCCTTCACCGTCGACACGACCAAAAAGCAGCTTGTTTTGAATGCAGACAAGGAGCTTTTGAAAAAGGCGCCGGGGTTTGACAAAAACAACTGGCCCGACATGGCAGACCTTTCTTTGGGGTCCACGCTGTACGGGTACTATGGATACAAGCCCTACTGGGCCTGATGCCGGCTGATCCTTTCCCGCGTCAGCACTGGTAAGGCTTAGAGGAGTCAATCACCGTGCGAATCTTGATACTGATGATGCTGAGCGCATCGCTGGCGTTTGGGCAGACTAAACCCGCCGATACCGCCCAAAGGTGCCTGAGCATGTTGAACGACGCCGCCCACGACCGGAATCCGGACGGTCGAAAGGGCGCAGCGGAGGCCCTGAGCCTGGTGGGAGTGAAAGATAACGCTCTTCAGTATCTTGCCCCCATGCTCGATGATCATGACGTTCCGGTCCGGATTGCGGTGGTTGTCACCCTGGGGGACTTCAAGGACAACCGGGCCCTTCCCCTCTTGAAGAAAGCATTGCAGGATCCGGTTCCCGAAGTCGACTTCGCCGCGGCCAAAGTGCTTTACCACCTCCACGACCCTGAGGGGGTGCAATTTCTTCTCGATGTAGTAAGCAAAGAGTCTAAAGCGTCCTCAAGCTATCTCAGCAAAGAGAAACGGAGCGCCTTGCGCATGTTGCACACTCCTACCCAGCTTTTCATTTACATCGGTATCGAGGCAGCAGGCTTCGCTCCCGTGCCGGGCCTGGGGTTCGGATTATCTTCGGCACAAGGTATCCTGTCGGCCCCCGATTCTTCCGCCCGGGCCGCCTCCCTACTGCTCATTGGAAGCTCGCGTGATCCAGCCCTGGCAGATGCGGTGGGATCAGGATTGTCGGATAAAGAATGGTCAGTGCGCGCTGCGGCCGCCCACCTGGTGGCGATGCATCCCTTTCCGGAATTCCGGGAGAAGTTGATCCCTATGCTGGACGACAAGAAGGATGCGGTGCGTGTGCGCGCCGCGGCGGCCTACATCAGGCTGCAGCCCGCAACGAAGATGCTGCCGGCAAGGAAAGATGGTTCGAAATAGGACTTGCCTCTGAGGTTGTAGGTTTTCCCCATGTCCTCCACTGCGAGTTCCAGCACGGGTCTGATCAACGGGTTTTTCGAGTGGTTCGGCGAACTGGGCCTTTTTTCCTGGCAAGTTGTGCGGGCAGCAGTGACGCCGCCCTTTGAATTCCGCGAGCTTGCCCGGCAAATCGACGAAATCGGATCAAAATCGTTTCCTCTCGTGGCTTTGGCCGGCGCGTCCATCGGCGCCATCCTCTCCCTTGAAACCCGTGATAGCCTGGTTCGATTCGGCGCCGGTTCAATGCTTCCTGCCGCCGTCGTGTACTCGATTATCCATGAGATCGGTCCTATCATTACCGGCTTGATTGTCTGCGGCCGGGCGGGAGCTGGCATCGGCGCGGAGTTGGGATCGATGAAGGTCACGGAGCAGATCGATGCCATTGAGGCCTCCGCCGTAAATCCCTATAGGCTGCTGGCCGCAACCCGTATTCTGGCTTGTATCCTGGTGCTGCCACTCCTAACCCTCGCTGCCGATCTCTTTGGTGTGGTAACGGCTTGGGTGACTGATGCTATGGCTGAGCCGATCACCTTCCAGCAGTTCATCCACAACGGCTTCAGCGTTTTCGCTTTCAGTGATTTTCTTCCGCCAACCTTCAAAACCGCGGCGTTCGGCCTGATCATCGGGCTGGTGGCGTGCTTCCTGGGAATGCGGACGCGGGGAGGCACCGAGGGCGTGGGGCGTACGGCGACGAATTCAGTGGTCTTATCTTCGCTATTTGTAATCCTGGCCGACGTTATCATGGTGAAACTGATCGTCATGTTCTTTCCATAAAGGCCTGGCTAAAGAGTTCGCAAAGGGGCACGGAAAGGGGCCTGTAACCGCATCGTGATAGAAAACCTTGAGAAAACGAATGGCGAACCGCCCGTGGTCCTGCAAGGTCTGCACAAGTCCTTCGGCGCCCAGGTGGTTTTGAACGGGATTGACCTGGCAGTCGCCCGTGGTGAAACGCTCGCGGTGCTCGGCCGCAGTGGTACCGGCAAGAGTGTTTTGTTGAAGATCATCATTGGCCTCGAGAAGCCGGACGCGGGCTCGGTGAGTATCCACGGGCAGGAGATTACCGGAATCAATCTCGGCAAGCTCAACGCCATCCGGAGGAAGATGGGGTTTTTGTTCCAGCAGGCGGCGCTCTACGACTCGCTAACGGTAGAGGAGAATGTGGCCTTTCCACTGAAGCACAATACCAATATGCCGGAGTCCGAGCGGCGGGATCGAGTCAAAGTATTGTTGAAGAGTGTGGGTATGGAAGGCGATCTCCAGAAGATGCCTTCCGATATTTCCGGCGGCATGCAGAAGCGAGTGGGGCTGGCGCGTGCGCTCGCCCTCGACCCCGACATCCTGCTGCTGGATGAACCCACTGCGGGACTGGATCCCATTACCTCCGGCGAGATCGATGAGCTGATTCTCAAGCTCCAGAAGGAACATGCCATGGCATCCATTGTGGTCACACACGATATGCAAAGCGCCAAAACCATCGCCGGCCGGCTGGCACTGCTCCACGAAGGAAATATAGTGATCGAAGGCGCCTTCGCGGACCTGGAGAAGAGCGACGACAAGTTTGTCACGGAATTTATGCGGCGGGACGCTTAGGAGGACATATGTCAAGAGCGGCGCGGTTGGGAGCTTTCATCGTTACAACACTGGCGATTCTGGCCGTGGGGACTTTTATCATCGGTAACAAGCAATACCTATTTACTCCCACGTACCGGTTAAAGGCGCTGTTCAGCAACGTGGTGGGCTTGGATGTGGGCGCTGCGGTTCGGGTGGGTGGTGTTCACCGCGGAGCCGTGCATAGTATCGAGTTGCCTCACCAGCCGGGGGATAAAATCACGGTGGTGATGGACCTCGACAGTAGGACGCACGATATCATCAAGCAAGACTCCGTAGCGTCAATCGAAACCGAGGGCCTGCTGGGCAACGAGTATATGGCGATCTCGTTTGGAACAGCCGGGGCGGCCAACGTGCGCGATGGTGATACCATCGCCAGCCAACCTCCCATCGCCATGTCAGACCTGATTAAGAAGTCGAGGGATATACTGGATAGCAGCCAGCAAGCCATCAAAAACATTACCGAGACGACCGCGAATTTAAGCTCGGTCAGCGCCAAGATCGACCAGGGTCAGGGGACTGTCGGGGCGCTGATCAACGATAAGACGGCCTATCTCGAGCTTAACCAAACGATGGGCGGAATCAATGATGCGGTTGCCCACGCGCAAGCGGGGGTCACCGATTTCCAGGAGAACATGGAGGCGCTGAAGCACAATTTCTTCCTGCGCGGGTATTTCAAGAATCGCGGTTATGAAGATTCCGCGGAGCTGGCGAAAGACGAAATCGTAAGCCTGCCCCCGGGCACGCCCCAGAAAACCTTTACCTTCGAGGCCAAGCAACTCTTCGACAAGGTCGACACGGCCAAGCTGAAAAACCAGAAGTCTTTGGACGCTGCCGGCGAGTTCCTGACCGATACCGACTTTGGGGTGGCCGTGGTGGCCGCGTATTCGAGCATGGAAGGGGACGCCGGGAAAAACTTGGTCCTGACCCAAGGTCGTGCCCTGGTGGTCCGCGAGTACCTTGTCGAGAATTTCGGTTTCGATGATCGGCGGCTCAAGACACTGGGTATGGGGAAGAAGACTGGCACGAGCCCTGAAACCGGTTGGGGCACCATCCAGATCCTCGTTTACCCTAGCGGCACTGAAATGCCGCCCGCGAAGCTGCCGCAGAATAGCACTCCACCCAAGACCACCGCAGAACTGCCGGTTGCCGAATCTCCCGCGACCGTTCCAAAACCACAGTAACCCCGAGGCGCCAGCGAAAGTGCAGAGTCGGCGCTCCCCCACCCCCCATCACCCGTTTCCATTCCAACCCGGCCACAATGTGGGGCATGTTACGAGAATGAGCAATTGTGAACAGACAGCGGTTCTATGGTTGCTTAAATTCTGTGTTCATGCATCGAGTTTCAGATGACTTCGAAGGCATAGGGTTCTTGTGCGGCCCCGTTGTCCTTGCCTACTCGCCTCTTCTGCAATTCAGGCTGCGGATCAATGGAGCAAGGCGGTTTTCTTGCGGCCAGGTTAGCTCCGCTCCCTTCAGGGCTCCGGAACTGATCCGCCGAGATGTTGTACCTAACGGAGTCGCTTACGAAAAGAGCGCGCGAGGATTCGGAGCACAAGAAGGAGATTCCGATTGAACGCTGACATCAACGAGCATTCAGCCATCGGTACTGGCCATCAACTCCCGGCCTTTGTTCCCCGACACACGGGTCTGCACGTCGTCATGTGGATTCTGCTGCTCCTGATCGTGGCGGTTCCGCTCGTGCTGGTCTTACACCACCGCGAGGAAGCCAAAGAAGCGGCGGCCGCAAAACATGTCACGCCAGGAATTACCATTACGAGTGCGACGGCGCAAAAGGGTAACATCGGCGTCTACCTTGATGCCATCGGCACCGTCACCCCGGTCTACACCGATTCGATTACCAGCCAGGTTAATGGCTTGGTCGACGCCGTGCACTATACGGAGGGTCAGCGGGTACGCAAGGGCGACCCGCTGGTTGACATCGATGCGCGTCCTTACCGCGCCATGCTTTTACAGGCTCAAGGAACCCTGGAGCGAGATGAAAATCAGCTCGCCCAAGCACAGATGGACCTTGAACGCTACCGTGCCGCGTGGGCGCGCAACGCCATTGCCAAGCAGACCTTGGATGACCAGGAAAAGCTTGTCCTGGAGGAGACTGGCACCGTCAAAAACGACCAGGGAACGGTGCAATTTGACCAGATTCAAGTGGACTACTGCCAGATCACTGCTCCCATCGCCGGCCGGGTGGGTTTACGGCTGGTGGATCCGGGCAACGTAGTGCAGTCGGGTGGAAATGTAACCCTCGCCGTCATTACCCAGCTCGAGCCCATCACCGTAATTTTCACCATACCGGAAGACACCCTGGGTCAGGTTGAAGCCCGCCTCAACGCGAGGGCTAAGCTCCCCGTCGATGCCTTTGATCGCACGGCGCAGACCAAGATTGCCAGCGGGGAATTGTTGACCCTCGACAACCAGATTGATACGACGACAGGGACGGTAAAAGGGCGAGCACTATTCGACAACAATAATGATGCGCTCTTCCCGAACCAATTCGTAAATACGCGACTGCTGGTGAATACGTTGCAGGGAGTGACGCTGATTCCGTCATCCGCAATTCAACAGAACGGGCAAGCGTCGTTTGTCTATCTGATTCAAAACAATTTCGCTCATATGGTCAGCATCAAGCCGGGGGTTACCAACGGCGGTGTAACCCAGGTTGACGGCATCAACCCTGGAGACGTTGTGGCCAACAGCAGCTTCGATAAGTTGCAGGACAAAGTTGCGGTGGTCATTTCGAACAAGCCGGTCACGCCCAGCACGAGCGGGAGCAGCGCCCCGTGAATCCATCTCGTCCATTTATTCTGCGACCGGTAGCCACCGCTTTGTTGATGGCGGCCATCCTCTTGGTCGGCATTGTTGGCTATACTCAATTGCCGATCTCCGCCTTGCCGGAAGTCGATTATCCCACCATTCAGGTGCTCACGTTTTATCCCGGGGCCAGCCCCACGGTGATGGCCACGACGGTAACGGCGCCGCTCGAGCGTCAATTCGGCCAACTCCAGGGCTTGAGCCAGATGACCTCCACCAGCTCCGGAGGCACTTCCGTCATCGTGCTGCAGTTTAATCTCTCCCTGGCAATTGATGTGGCCGAGGAAGAGGTGCAGGCGGCCATCAACGCCTCGCAGAGTCTGTTGCCCTCCGTCCTGCCCGCGCCGCCGACCTACAGCAAGACGAACCCTGCCGATGCTCCCGTGCTCACCCTGGCCATCACCTCAAATTCCATGCCGCTTTCCCAGGTTGAAGACCTTGTGGACACGCGCCTGGCGCCCAAGATTTCGCAGCTCAACGGGGTCGGCCTGGTCAGCATCAGCGGCGGCCAGAAGCCCGCCGTCCGCATTCAAGCCAACCCTACAGCGATGTCCTCTTACGGCATCAACCTGGAAGACCTGCGCGCGGCGCTGACTAATGCCAGTGTGAATGCCGCCAAAGGAAACTTCGATGGGCCGCGGCAGGATTACCAGATTGACGCCAACGATCAACTGATTACCAGCGACGACTATGGGAAGGTTGTGGTCGCCTACCGCAACGGCGCGCCGGTGATGCTGACCGACGTGGCGCGCGTCGTAAATGGAGTTGAGAACAACAATCAGGCCGCGTGGATGAATCAGACGCCGGCGGTCATTCTAAATGTGCAACGGCAGCCCGGGGCCAACACCATCAGCGTGGTCAAAAGTATTAAGGCCCTATTGCCGCAGATGGAGGCCAACCTTCCCACCGGCATCCTGGTGTCCACGCTGACCGATCTCACCACCGCCATCGAAGCGTCGGTTTCCGACGTTGAGTTCGAATTGATGTTGACGGTGGGACTGGTTGTGCTGGTCATCTTCCTCTTCTTGCGCAGTCTCTATGCCACCATTATCCCTAGCGTGGCGGTGCCGCTGTCCCTCGTGGGCACCTTCGGGGCGATGTACGTCCTGGGTTACAGCCTGGATAACTTATCGCTGATGGCGCTGACCATTTCCACCGGTTTCGTGGTGGACGATGCCATCGTGATGATCGAGAACATCGCGCGGTACATCGAAGCGGGCGATCCCCCCATGGAAGCGGCGCTCAAGGGTTCGGAGCAAATCGGCTTCACCATTCTCTCCCTCACCGTGTCCCTCATCGCCGTACTGATTCCGCTGTTATTCATGGGCGACGTGGTGGGCCGCCTGTTTCGCGAGTTTGCCGTGACGCTTGCCGTCACCATCATCATTTCGGCGGTGGTCTCTCTTACGCTCACACCCATGATGAGCGCGCGCATCCTGCGGAAAGAGCCCAAGGAACAGCAGGGGCGCATCTATCGCGCCACGGAGCGCGCTTTCGAGGGCATGATCGCGTTCTATGGCCGCACGCTGAAGGTTGTTCTCCGCTTCCAGACGGTGACGCTGCTCGTTGCCGTGGCCACCCTGCTGCTTACGGTTTATCTTTACATCATCATCCCCAAAGGTTTTTTCCCGGTACAGGACACGGGCGTCATCCAGGGCATAACGCAGGCGCCGCCGGCCATCAGTTCCCAGGCCATGGCCAAGGAGCAGTTGGCGATTACCAAGGTAGTGCTGGCTGACCCGGCGGTGGAAAGCGTTTCCTCGTTTATCGGCGCGGACGGAACCAATGTAACGACCAACAGCGGCAGGTTGTCGATCAACTTAAAGCCCCTCGACCAGCGCAAGATCAGCGCGTCAGACATTATCCGCAGGCTCACCGCCCAAGTGAACAAGGTTCAGGGAATCCAGTTGTTCATGGAACCGGTGCAGGACATTACCGTGGACGACCGGGTCAGCCGCACGCAATACCAGTACGCACTGGAAGACCCCGATGCCAATGAACTGAATGATTGGACCAATCGTTTTGTCAATCGCTTGAAGAATTTGCCGGACCTGGAAGACGTGGCCACCGATCAACAAATGGGCGGGCTGGCGGTATCTCTGGTGATCGACCGGGTCACCGCTTCGCGGCTGGGGATTGCGCCTACGACCATCGATAACACTCTGTACGACGCCTTCGGGCAGCGGCAGATCAGCACCATGTATACGCAAGTCAACCAGTATCACGTGGTTCTGGAGAGTGAGCCGCAGTTTCAGAAAAACCCCAACAAGCTCAACGAGCTTTACATTCAGTCCAATGCGTCTTCGGGCGCCAGCGGGGCGGGAGCTTCCACCTCCTTCGCGTCTTCCGGATCATCCTCCGCGGGATCGAACGGGCTGACGGGTTCCGCCCTTTACACTCCGGCGGCCAACAGCCTCGCTCCTCCTGCGAATGCGCTCTCCGCCAGCACCTCCACGGCGACCTCCAGCAAGGGGGCCGGCTCTGCGGGCGCCACCAGTTCGGCCACCAGCAATGCCGTGCCGCTGAGCGCGATTGCGCACTTTGAGAACACCACCGAGGCACTGGCCATTACCCACCAGGGTCAATTCCCGTCGATCACCGTGTCATTCAATCTCGCGCCCAGTGCCTCACTGGGCAGCGCCATTGACGCGGTCAACAACACGCAGAAGGAAATGCACATGCCGCCCAGTCTTCAGGCGGGATTCCAAGGCACGGCGGCATCCTTCACCAATTCCCTCGCCAATGAGCCGCTGCTCATTCTTGCGGCGCTGGTCACGGTATACATCGTGCTGGGTGTTTTGTATGAGAGCTTTATCCACCCGATTACGATTCTGTCCACGCTACCCTCGGCGGCCGTGGGAGCTTTCCTCGCGTTGCTGCTTTTTCACCAGGATTTAAGCGTGGTGGCGATCATCGCTATCGTCCTGCTGATCGGTATCGTGAAAAAGAACGGCATTATGATGGTCGACTTCGCGCTGGAAGGCGAGCGGAAGCACGGAAAGAATGCGACAGATGCAATTTATGAGGCGTGTCTGCTCCGCTTCCGCCCCATTATGATGACCACGATGGCCGCGCTACTGGCGGGGCTACCGCTGGCGATGGGAACGGGTTACGGCTCGGAGTTGCGCAAGCCACTGGGCATCGCCATGGTGGGAGGACTGCTGCTGAGCCAGGCGCTTACGCTTTACACTACGCCCGTCATCTACATCTTTTTTGACAATCTGGCGCAGCGCTTTGCGCACCAATCGAACCAGCCGGAAACCGGAGGCGCAGAACTGGCAGGGCCGGCATGAATATTTCCGAACCCTTTATTCGCCGGCCCGTGGCCACGACGCTCCTCACGGTGGCGATTGCCCTTGCCGGGGCGGCGGCGTATGAGGAGCTGCCCGTAGCACCCCTGCCGGAAGTCGACTTTCCGACGATTTCCGTCAGTGCCGGCTTGCCGGGAGCCAGCGCCGACATTATGGCGTCGTCCGTCGCCACCCCCCTGGAGCGGCAGTTCGGTCATATTGCCGGGGTGACGGAGATGACCTCTGCCAGTTCGCTGGGCAGCACCTCGGTTACTATCCAGTTTGACCTCAGCCGCGACATTGATGGTGCGGCGCGCGATGTGGAAGCTGCCATCAACTCGTCGCGAACCTATCTGCCCGCCAACCTGCCGGGCAATCCGACTTTTCGCAAGGTCAATCCCGCTGATTCTCCGATCATGATCCTGGGTCTTACTTCCGACAAATATGGTCCCGATAAAGTATATGACGAAGCCTCCACCGTCCTCGCCCAGAAGTTGTCGCAGATACAAGGCGTAGGGCAGGTCACGGTGGGAGGTGGTGCCTCGCCCGCCGTGCGGGTGGACGCCAATCCCACCCAATTGGCCAGCTATGGACTTACCGTGGCGAATTTGCAATCCGTGCTGAGCCTGCAGAACTCCGACCTGGCCAAAGGCCAGATCTCGGATGGCATGGTGACCGCAGACATCCTCGCCAATGATCAGATTTCGCACGCCGCCGACTTCAAGCCGCTCGTCGTCGGTTACAAGCGCGGCGCCGCGATCCGCCTGTCCGATGTCGCGGAGGTAACCGACTCCGTACAGAACGTCCGTGCTGCCGGTTATTTGAACGGCAAGCGCGCCATTACCATGATGATCTTCCGCCAGCCCGGCGCCAACATCATTCAAACGGTCGACGCCGTTCGCGCGCAACTTCCCTTAATCCAGGCATCCATTCCTCTCGGCATCGACACCACTATTGTTCTTGATCGCACCACCACCATCCGCGCCTCGGTCGGTGACGTGGAGAAGACGCTGCTGATCTCCATCGCCCTCGTGATCCTCGTGGTGTTCGTCTTTCTGCGCAACGGCCGCGCCACGCTCATCCCCGCCGTCGCGGTGCCGGTCTCGCTGATCGGCACCTTCGCCGTGATGTATATGTTCGGATATACCCTCGACAACCTCTCGCTGATGGCCTTGACCATATCCACGGGATTTGTGGTGGATGATGCCATCGTGGTGATGGAAAACATCACCCGCCATCTGGAGGACGGCATAAGGCCCTTTGCCGCGGCGTTGAAGGGCGCGCAAGAAATCGGTTTCACCGTCTTCACCATCAGCATTTCGCTCATTGCCGTCTTTATTCCTCTTTTGCTGATGGGTGGAATCGTGGGCCGTCTCTTCCGCGAGTTTGCCGTCACCCTCTCGACGGCCATTCTCGTGTCCATGGTCATCTCCCTGACCACCACGCCCATGATGTGTGCCTACCTGTTGAAGGACGAGCGCGGGGTAAAACATGGCCGCATGTTCACCACCAGCGAAAAGGTCTTTGCGGGGGTACTGCGGTTGTATCGCGGCTCCCTGCATTGGGTGCTCAACCATACGGTCCTCACCCTCACGGTGCTCTTCCTCACCATCGCGCTCAATGTGGTGCTGATTTACAAGATACCCAAGGGCTTCTTCCCCGTGGAGGACACGGGAGCGATCTCCGGTAGTGTACGCGGGCCGCAGGATTCATCCTTCCCGGCGATAAACACCGCCCTTCAGCAGATCATCGACATCATCAAGAAAGATCCTGCCGTCGCCAATGTGACGGGGTTTTGTGGCGGCGGTGGGGCCACCAATACCGGCTCCATGAACATTGCCCTCAAGCCGCTGGCGGAGCGCAAGGTCAGTGCCGCCCAGATCATCGATCGCCTGCGGCCCAAATTGAACCGTGTGCAGGGTGCTTCTGCCTTCCTCCAACCCGTGCAGGATCTGCGCATCGGCGGCCGGGGTGGTAATGCGATGTACCAGTACACCATCCAAACCGACACGGTGCAGGATCTTTCCAAGTGGGCGCCGATCCTACAGAGTGCGATGAAGCGCCTGCCCGGGCTTCAGGACGTGAGCTCCGACCAGCAGAATGGCGGTCTGGACGAGTTGATGCACTATGATCGCGTCACGGCGGCGAAGCTCGGCCTTACCGCCAAGTCGCTGGACTCGGCGTTGTACGGCGCCTTCGGCCAGTCGCAAGTGTCCATCATCTACACGCAGTTGAATCAGTATTACGTGGTGCTGGAACTTGCGCCCCAGTATTGGCAAAGCCCGGAGGCATTGAAAGACATCTATCTTCTTACCTCCAGCGGCAAGAACATTCCGTTGGCAACCGTGGCCAACGGCCGGCCCAACACCACACCCCTGGCCGTTAACCATACGGGTTTATTCCCCTCGGTCACCGTTTCCTTTAACCTCGCGTCAGGTGTGTCTTTGAGCGATGCCACCTCGAGCATCACCCAGATGCAAACGCGGCTCGGCGCGCCTTCCTCGCTGCAAGGTTTTTTTGCCGGCACGCTGCTGGCGTACCAGCAGTCCCTGGGCACCGAGCCCTTGTTGATTCTCACGGCGCTGCTGGCGGTGTACATCGTTCTGGGTATTTTGTATGAAAGCCTGGTCCATCCCCTGACCATCATCTCCTCTCTGCCGTCGGCGAGCGTGGGCGCCATGCTCGCCTTGATGCTCTTTAAAGTGGATCTGAACATCATCTCCATCATTGG
>Ga0181533_1005378_pt1 | contig 12296 bp, 10 predicted proteins | sample PEATcosm2014_Bin_45_FD_119772 | JGI IMG/M metagenome (GOLD analysis project Ga0181533, IMG submission 119772) | Peatland microbial communities from MTU Mesocosm Facility, Houghton, MI, USA - PEATcosm2014_Bin11_60_metaG | ecosystem: Environmental > Terrestrial > Soil > Wetlands > Peat | place...
AAATGAAAATGGATCAGATTAAGGAAATTGCCCGGCATAGAGGTTTGAACCCGGCAAAATTGAAGAAGATAGATCTCATAAGGGCTATCCAGAAAGATGAAGGTAACGAGGTTTGCTGCACTACCGGACACAAAGGGGAATGTGGTCAACCGGAATGTCTTTGGCGTGACGACTGCGACTGATCTGGCAATGATGAATTGCCTTTGAAAGCGGCGTCTCATTGATTCAGGAGTTATCGATTTTGTACCTTTCCAATCTGTCCCGCAAGGTATTGCGGCTTATACCCAGCAGTTTGGCGGCAAGGACCTGATTCTGTGAGCTCTTTTCCATTGCCATATGAATCAGGGCCTTTTCCAGCCCCATATTGACGTTATCATAAACGGCACCCCTGTTTTTCATACAGACCCTGTCAAACATCGGCTCCAGAATATTCCAGAAAACCGCGTAGTAATCATCAACGATTCCTTCAAGATTCATCTCTCCTTTTACAGCCTTGGCCCGAAGAAACGATTCGAAATCTTCGGGCATGAGTATTTCCCCCTTACTGAACACCGTCGCGGAATTGATGACATTTTTCAACTCGCGGATGTTTCCTTCCCAATTATGCCGGACTATAATGTCCATTGCCTCGGGCGCAATCCCTTTGAGTTTCTTCTCGTATTTCTTTGAGAACATTTTCACGAACAGATTCACCAGAAGTGGAATGTCTTCGACCCGGTCTCTGAGGGGGGGGAGGTAAAAGGAGACAACCCGCAAACGGTAAAAAAGGTCCATGCGGAAGTTTTTATCCTTTACGGCGTTTACCAGACTCCTGTTGGTGGCGGCTATAATACGGACATCCACCCTTATTGTCTCATTACCTCCCACACGCTCGAATTCCTGGTTTTCAAGCACCCGCAAGAGTTTGCCCTGATTAGCCGGGCTCATCTCGCCTATTTCGTCAAGGAAAATGGTGCCGCCGTTGCACTGCTCGAATTTGCCGATGCGGCGGCTATGGGCATCGGTAAATGCCCCTTTCTCATGACCGAAAAGCTCGCTTTCCAGCAGATTTTCCGGAAGCGCCGCGCAGTTGACGGCCAGAAAAGAACGATTCCGGCGTCGCGAGTTATTGTAGATGGCCCGTGCCAGAAGCTCCTTTCCCGTGCCACTGTCTCCCTGAATAAGCACCGTGGCATCCGAATCGGCGACCTTGCCCACCATCTTCCATATCTCTATCATTTCCGGTGAAGAGCCGATCATGATATCTGTATCCGCCTCTTCAACAGTTATGGAGTCGGACTCCCTTGTATAGCGGACCTTTCTGCTCAGGTGGTTGCATTCAAGGGCCTTGTTTACTATGGCCTGCATCTTCTTGATGTCGAAAGGCTTTGTCAGGTAGTCGTAGGCGCCGAGCTTCATCGCCTCAATGGCTGTCTGGGTCGTTCCGAATCCGGTAGCCATGATCACCGCAAGGCCCGGGTCTATCTTTTTCGCCTCCTTGAGCACCTCAAGTCCGGACTTGCCCGGCAGATTAATGTCGAGGATGGCCACATTGGGGCGTTCCACTGCAATGCGACGCAGGGCAACCTCGCTTTCCGTTTCCAGAAAGAGCTCCACATCCTCCTGAAAACAGGGTTTCAGCATCTGCAGGATATTCTGTTCATCGTCTAGAATCAGAAGCTTATATTTCATGGTATCCGCCTAGAATTAAATTTTAGCATTTTGCCGGCGCAGGCTACCCGCCTCTCTTTTCACGGGATCATCTACTCTCCGTATCGGAATAATATCCAATTTAGTTTAGAAATTATTATAGCAAAACCAAGCATGAGAAGAATTCTTGAGGGATTTTTTCAGCGGATGCCCCGATGATTGAAGCTTTAATCGGGCCACTAATCATTGCTGTTTGTATTGCACATTCTTTATGTTATCATTTGAACGATAGACGAAAGGCGGATCTTTTTGTACAATTTGAAGTTCAAAAGCGCTCTGAAGATCGTTTTTTTGTCCGCTCTCTGCTTCCATTGAAATTGAAGAAAGGATACCACATGCCCAAACTACACCCCTTGTTATGCATTCTTTCCACTCTCCTCCTCTTTTGCGGCTGCGCCATGTTCTCGGCCTGGCGGTCAATTCCCCCTCCTGGGGGATGTGACCAGTGCCATACGCTCCCTATCACCACCAACTGGAAAATGGTTTACCAGGCCCCTATTCTAAGTGATGAGCGGAACCGGGATTATTTCAAGACCCCTGAATACAATTTGCCAAGAACAGACCAACCACAATCTTCCATGGACGTGCGCAAGGTGCAAGAGCAGAAATGTTTCGAGTGTCACAAGGCACCAGATGCGGCCCATAAAGGGCGTATGGGGAGCTTTCATCATTGATAAGCATTTGTCATGATTAAATCAAGCTGCAAGACAAAGATCATTGCCACACTTGGACCTGCAAGTTCTTCCGCTCCGGTGATCGAACAGTTGATGGAAGCTGGTGTTGATATATTCCGGCTCAATTTCTCCCACGGCTCCAATGGAGATAAGACACGGATTATCAAAGCCGTTCGACAGATAGCGAAGCGTTGCGACAAGGCAATCGGTATTATTGCCGATCTGCAGGGTCCGAAAATCAGGACCGGCCGGATGGAAAACGGCTCTCTCTCCCTGACCAAGGGCGAACTGCTGGATATCACCACCGATCAGATACTCGGTCGTCCCGGCCTGATCTCGACGATTTACCGGGAACTCCCTCATGACGTGAAACCCGGCTCCCGGATCCTCATGGATGACGGCATGATTGAGCTGAAAGTCCTTGAGGTCAAAGGGAATACCGTTCATTGTTCAGTTGTGGAAGGGGGTGTACTTAAAGACCTTAAGGGGATCAATCTTCCCGGAGTCGATGTGTCAACCCCCTCTCTCACCCTGAAGGACCGGGAAGACATCGAATTCTGTCTTGTAAACGGGGTGGATTTCATCGCCCTCTCCTTTGTCCGGAAAAGCGCCGAAATCGATGAGTTGAAGCGGATAATCTTCGAACATGGGATGAATGTCCCGGTGATAGCAAAGATTGAAAAGCCCGAGGCGCTCCGCAACTTCAAGTCAATACTCAGGGCGGCCGACGGCATCATGGTGGCACGCGGCGACCTCGGTGTGGAAATCAGCGCGGAACGGGTCCCGATGATACAGAAAAGAATCATCCGCGCCTGCAACGCCGCCGGGAAGCCGGTCATTACAGCCACCCAGATGCTCGAATCGATGATCAGCCATTCCCGACCGACCAGGGCGGAAACTTCGGACGTGGCCAACGCCATTCTCGACGGCACCGATGCGCTCATGCTCTCCGTTGAGACCGCCGCAGGCCAGTTTCCCGTGGAGGCCGTCAAAACCATGGTCAAGGTGGCCAGGGATATCGAGCGCTCCGAGACGCTGCGCATGCCGGCCATCCGTGAAGCGCACAGCGGCAATATTTCCGAGGCGGTGGCGGAAGCGGCATGCCACGCGGCTTCCGCCCTCAAGGCAAAAGCCATCGTGGCCTTTACTCAGTCCGGCAGTACCGCCGCCCTTATCGCCAAATACAGACCTCACTTGCCGATCATCGCCTTTACCCCGATTCGCGAAATCAGGCAGCGTCTTGCCCTCTACTGGGGAGTACAGACATGGCTGGTGGGATCACTGAGCGAGACGGACCAGCAGATCAAGACTGTGGAAAAAACCCTGCTTGCCCAAGGTTTCAGGAAAGGGGACGTGGTTGTTATCACCATGGGGGTTCCGCTGGAGGCCAGAGGGTCCACCAACCTCATGAGGGTGCATAAATTGGGGACTGGAGTTTTTTACGAGATATTTTAGGGGTCGGTTTATGCTTCAATTTGAAACATTGAAATCTCAACGTGCAACTTCTTTACAGGGAGGTTAATTATGCGCAATGTATTTGAAGAAACGGTAATAAACGGAATGACCCTATCCAACAGGCTGGTGCGATCCGCCACCTGGGAGGGGATGTGCGAACCCGACGGACGGCCGACAGAGAAGCTGGAAAACTGTTATGCCGACCTTGCCAGGGGAGAGGTAGGTCTGATAATAAGCAGCTACACTTTTATCCGTCCGGACGGCAAGCAGTTCCCCGGGCAGATGGGAATCCATACCGATGCCTTCGCGGTTCAAATGAAAGCCCTTACAGACGCTGTCCATGACAATGGTGGAAAAATCTGCATGCAACTGGTCCATGCGGGCGGACAGACTAACTCGACGATCATCGGCAGGCAACCTGTGGCCCCTTCAGCGGTGGTGGTCGTGCAATTCCCTGAAACCCCGGCGGAGCTTCTCTATGAAGATATCGAAGAGCTTGTCGCGCTATTCGGCGCGGGGGCGGGGCGGGCCAAAGAATACGGCTTCGACGCCGTTCAGCTTCACGCGGCGCACGGTTACCTCATCAACCAGTTCCTTTCGCCACTTACCAACAGGAGAAACGACATCTATGGCGGATGCGTGGAGAACCGCTGCCGCTTCCTCATCGAAGTTTATCGAAGCGTCAGGGGCGCCGTGGGAAAAGATTTGCCCGTAATGGTCAAGCTCAACGGCAGCGACAACCTGGAAGGCGGACTGGAACCGGCCGATGCCCTGCACGCGGCAAAGTTGCTGGACAAGGAAGGAATAGACGCCATCGAAGTGAGCGGAGGGACCCCTTCGTCGGGAGACCTCTCCCCGGTCAGGCTGGGGATCGCAAACAGGAAAGATGAGGCATATAACCTGTCGCTTGCCTGCCGGATCAAAAGCAATGTCGGCTGCCCGGTCATGACAGTCGGGGGAATCAGGTCTTTTGAGGTTGCAGAGGAGATCATACGCCGTGAAGAAGCCGACTACATCGCCCTCTCCCGCCCATTCATCCGTGAACCTGATCTGGCGCTGCGCTGGAAAGGCGGGAACAGAGAGCGCGCTGCCTGCATCTCCTGCAACGGCTGCTTCAAACCGGGGCTCAAGGAGGGAGGGATTTACTGCGTGGTGAATAAAATCGAGTCTGAGAGCAAGGGGTATGCTGTGTAGAAAGGATTTTGCAAAGGCCATGATCGATTAGGCTTTGCTCTCCTATGCAATCGAACTGCTCAAAGTTACAATCTACCCTTCTATATAGGAAATTCCGAATGACAAAGGTATTTAAGGTGGCTCTACTACCGGGGGACGGTATAGGGCCGGAGGTGATGGTCGAGGCGCTGCGGGTCATGGACGCTATTGAAAAAAAATACGATGTGCGGTTCGAGCGGACCCATGCCAATGTGGGTGGAGCCGGCATCGACAACGAGGGGAAGGCACTTCCCGAAAGCACGGTGAATATATGCAAGGCAGCCGACGCCATCCTGTTCGGTTCAGTCGGCGGCCCCAAGTGGGAATCGCTTCCTCCGGATGAACGGCCGGAACGGGGCGCACTACTGCCGCTCAGGCAGATTTTCGGCCTTTACGCCAATCTCCGCCCGGCCATCGTCTTCCCTTCCATGACTTCGGCATCGTCGCTCAAAGAGGAAATTGTCGCAGGAGGCTTCAATGTCATGGTTGTCCGCGAGCTGACCGGCGGTATATATTTTACCCAGCCCAAAGGGATCGAAGGGGAAGGACGGAATCGCATCGGCATCGACACCCTCCACTACAGCGTGCCGGAGATCGAGCGGATTGCCCACGTGGCATTTGTTGCGGCCCGAAGGCGGAGCAAAAAGGTCTGCTCCGTCGACAAGGCCAATGTCCTCTCTTCGTCGGTCCTCTGGCGAGAAATCGTCACCGGAATAAGTAAGGAATATCCTGACGTCGAGCTCTCCCACATGTATGTGGACAACGCCGCAATGCAGCTGGTCCGCCGGCCGAAGCAGTTTGACGTAATTCTCTGCGAGAATATGTTCGGCGACATTCTGTCCGATGAAGCGGCGATGTTGACCGGCTCTCTCGGCATGCTTCCTTCCTCCTCGCTTGCCGAGGGGACCTTCGGCATGTACGAGCCGTCAGGCGGCTCGGCGCCTGATATCGCCGGTCAGGGGATCGCCAACCCGATTGCCCAGATCCTCTCCACCGCTATGATGCTCCGCTACTCCTTCGCCATGGAGGAAGCGGCCAATCTCATCGAAAAAGCGGTTGAAACTGTTCTTGAACAGGGGTACAGGACCATTGACATCTTCCAGAACAGGAATGGGGAAAGACTGGTGGATACGAAAGAGATGGGCGAGGCCATAGTGAAACAGATTGAGGCGCAGCCGGCCTGAGACCGGGAAGTTTTATTACCTCCTCAATTACCTCAATAAACCCTGCTATGAGTTCCGACCCTCCTTTTCCTGATATGGGTTGAATTCTGATGGAAACCGTGCTTTGGAGTAAGTAAAATCATCTCTATTTGAATAGCTTAAGATTTTCTGGGGGGACGCTGTATGATCCGCCTTTAGAGCCATTGGGGATGAATAAAGGCAGTATCGATCAGCCGGGTGCTGAGCGGGACGGCCTTTTGTTTTTCCGATCAACTTGCCATCTTGGAAGCCTGCCCCCGTATCCCCCTCAGGTAATAGCGGAGCCACTTTTTGTATTCAGTAAAACGAGCCACGGGGATCTTCATTTTATTGAGATGGGCGACATATTCAGTGAACAGGGCGTTCGGGATCAGCAGCATATTAATTCCTTTTTGACTAAAATTATTAAGAGGTGTATATATCGGCTGACCTTAGAATTTGCCAAAAATAGTGGATGGAATATTGGCCGGTTTCATCTCAACTGCTCAAATGACATGTTTTATAGTTTAGTTATTCTATATTAAACTAGATAGTTACCTCAGCGATAAATATTATGTGAAAATTGGGTAGTTGAGCGGGGGCAGATCAATAACGAGATCGCCCGACCTGCGGTCGTGCGATCGGCCCCCGCGGATGAGCGGTAGCGCGTGACGCCCGCAGGCGGGCGATCACGCGAATGGAGACGGATGCCCTTCGGGCACCGCTCATCCGCGGGGGCCGTTGGCTTCTCATGTCACATTATCATCTTGACAACACAATTAATTGTATTAAATTTACAATAATTATAGTTGTAAGCTTAAATACAATAAATAGTCTTGTGAGGCTTAAATGGCTGCCAGTTATTACGTGCTGTTGGGAGACGTCGTCCTGTCCCGCAATATCGCTCGCCGCGAGGAGTTTCAGTTACGCCTCCAGCGCGCGTGCTCAAAAGCCACGAAGCAATTTTCCGCGACTGTCCACACAGGAATCAAACTGCTGAAGGGCACCGATGAATTCGGCGCCGTGCTGAACTCGTGGCAGGATGTATTCGACATGGTCAACATGATTTTGGATGAAATCCATCCGTATCAGGTCCGCTTTTCCCTGGTACGGGATGTCATCGATGTCGGCGAAAATTCTGACGATGTGGCAAAAATGGACGGACCGGCATTCCACCGGGCTGCATCCATGATCAATGAGCTTAAGCGAACCGGCCTGCTGTTTCAAATGGCTACAGGCGATCCCCAGACGGATATGTCCATTTCCAATCAGATAAGCATGTTACTTTTGTTAAGGCAGCGCTGGACGGCTAAGCATCATCAAATTGTCATGGAATATAGAAAAAATGAAACCCAGCAGTTTATAGCAAGTAAAATGAAGATTACCCAGCAGGAGGTTTCGCGACTATTGAGACAGATTCATTGGAAACAATATCATGTTATGGAAAATCTGATACGACAGCAATTTAAATCTCTCGGAAACGGAGACAACAAATGCAAGACGCGATAACCAACGCTATTTCATCGTTATTCGCATTCACCACAAGCCATCAGCTCTTATCCATTATTATTGGCATCGTACTATTGCTATCGACAAGCGGCATGGTGGTAACAACCACCTTCAAAAAACTGGGAATAAAGCTGCCGCAAGCCGACAGTGAGGACAAACTCTATGGCATTATTTTCGGCAAATGCGAAAACGTTATAATCTACATCCTGGTGCTGCTTGAGGGGTACACGGCACTGGCCCTTATTTTTACCGGTAAGGCGATCGTCAGGAATGAGGACAAGGAAAAATTATCGGTATTTCACTTGGCCGGAACAATGATAAATACGGCTTATTCAATACTTGTATCTTTCCTGGTCAAGTATCTCATCGGCAAACTTGCCGTTTTTAAATAGAGGAAACGGCCATCCATCCAAAAGAACTGAGGACTCAACAAGGCTTACGACCTGCCTGAAAAGACTGGCGGGTCAAAGCTGTTCAGTGAACAAGTTAATGACAGCAAGATTGACGGGGGAAAATTATTCTGTTTCTGGGACGGAACCAAACATTACCATGCATGGTCAGTAAACAGTAATGAGCAATATGTCTGGCCGATGGTAAGGGAGGCCCTGCTGAATGACAATAGACGAAGAACTGATCTAGTCCTGACAAATGGGAATGTATATTCATTCCTTGAAGATGATAAATTAGGCTTTAATTCTGACTTAATAACAAAAGCAATTGAACTGTTTTATAACAAAAATATCGTTTCCAGCTTTGTCTTAGAGCTTCGTGATGAAGATTATGAATTATCATTTGTCGAGTTTATAAAAGATGGTGAGTGGCAAAAGGATATTATAGACTTTTTGACTTGGAAGAAAGGGAACGACGAGTTGATGAGACGCAACATCGATGAGTTGATTGAAAGAAACCGTAGAGAAAAGATGAGTAAGACTTTAGATAGTTGAGCGTTAGACAGTCAAGGAGCGCAAGCGAAATGGTTCAACCACGCGGCGGCAGCCGGTCTTCGCTACGCTTCGCAACTGCTCCCCGCTACCATTAGATGCATGGGGGGATAGAGGGTCAGGCACTCATAATTCACTCAATGCAAATTGAGCGACTGCCCCCTACAGCTTCCCTCCCTATTGACGATCGAGCTCCTGCTCGGCGAGAACGGATTGGTGATGCAACTTACCAAAGACACGATCCATCCCTCAGGTGATTCCACCGCGATCTCTGCGCGTAACGTCTCGCACTTTATGCTCGCCCTCCATCTGTTGCTGCTCGTATTGACAGTCGCCGACGGGGCATGGGCCGCATCCTCGTGCAGCCAGGGGGATGAGACCCGCGTCTGGACCGCGCCGCTCGTGGCGCGGCCGGCCGAGAAGCTGGAGATTCTGTCGGTCGCGACCGGTGGCGACCTGGCGGAGCTGCTGGTCACGGACCCCGCGGGTCGCCGGACCAAGCTGCCCACCGTGAAAGCCGGCGGCCCCCCTTGGAGCCTTCGGGGGGTGCTGCCCGCACCTGCTCGTGGCAGCTACCGCATTGAGGCAATTCGGGCGGGCCGGGTGGTGGCCTGCTCTGAGGTCCAGGTCGGGGGTGGCCCCGGGAGCCGGGGCAGCGGGGAGTGGGATCTGGCAACGCAGGCGCTCTATGCGGCCTGGATCGAGCATCTGTTCGATGCTCCGCCCGAGCAAACCCTGAGCTTCCCTTCGTTAGAGCCCGTACTGCGCGACCCCCAGCGCAACTTCTTCTACGACTACCTGAAAAGGGGTGAGGACAGGCAGCTGACCGCCAAGCCTGATTGTGCCAAACTGTCTTATTTCCTGCATGCCTACTTTGCCTGGAAGCTCGGCCTGCCCGTCAGCTATCGAGCCAGCAACCGGGGCAGTGCCAGCAAACCGCCGCGCTGCAAGCCTCCGGAGATCGACCGTACCTTCGTCCGCACCGCCGCTCCTACCGCAGCCTTCCTGAAGGTGAGCCGCAGGATCATGGACAGGGTCAACTCCGGCGGTGGACGCACGGCGCTGCGCGACGACGCCACCGACTACTACCCGGTGCCGCTCGAGCGCTCGGCCCTGTGGCCCGGCACCATCTTCGCCGACCCCTATGGACATACCCTGGTCATCGTCAAGTGGGTCCCCCAGGCGGAGAATCGCAGCGGACTCCTGCTCGCGGCGGACGCCCAGCCCGACAATTCGGTCGCCCGTAAGCGTTTCTGGGAGGGGAACTTCCTCTTTGCCGTAACCCCGAGCGCCGGCCCCGGCTTCAAGGCCTACCGCCCCCCGGTCTCCGGGGGCGCACGGGGCGGATGGCGCCAGCTGCCCAACGACGCCCTTGACGGCCGCTCCGGCCTGCCGCCCTATTCAACGGAACAGGCGGGCCTCGCCCCCGGGGACTTTTACGCGCGAATGGAGCGGCTTATCAACCCGCGCGGGCTCGACCCGGATGCGGCCTACGCGGCCACCTTGGAGGCCCTGCTGGAGCAGCTCGAGACCCGCGTGGGCTCGGTCTTCAACGGGGAAGTGTACATGCGTGCCCACCCGGCAACAGTCGTTCCCATGCCGCGCGGCGCGGCCATCTTCGAGACCGCTGGACTCTGGGAGGACTATGCGACTCCGTCCAGGGACATGCGCCTACTGATCGCCATGAAGGTGCTGGCCGACCTGCCCGAGCGGATTCGCCGCCATCCTGAGATCTACGTGCTGCGGGGCGAGGGCGCAGCGGATGCCGCCGCGCGGATCGAGCGGCTCCATGCTCAACGCATCCGGGAGCGGTTCGTCACTTACTCCCGCAGCGACGGCAGCCCCTGGCGGCTGAGCCTGGCCGAGATTTACGAGCGCCGGCCGGGGCTCGAAGTCGCCTATAATCCCAACGACTGCGTGGAGCGGCGTTGGGGCGCGGCCCCCGGTACACCGGACTTCGGCACCTGCCGCCGCCGGTCGCCCGCCGGGCAGCGAGAGCGCATGGAGGAGTACCGTCTCTGGTTCCGCGAGGCCCGCCGGCCCCCGCGCTAGGAAAATTAGAGGGGTCTCCCATGAATGTGGAATAACTGATAAGTAGAAATTGGTAATTGGGAAATTGGTGTCAGGCTTGACTTTCGGATATTATCGCTATCCGTGTTCTCTTGTGGCGTGAAACTCCAGTTCCTTCCAGTTCTCCATGGTGTTGTCCAACCGCCATTGGCTCCCCGCCAGATAAGCCAGGTTCCCCTCACCGTCCAGATAGAGATTCAACTTTTCCTTTTTTTCGAACTCCTCGAGCTTTTTCTTTTCTCCGGTTATCCAGCGAGCCGTTACATAACCGACCGGTTCATAGACTGCCTTTACCCCGTATTCGAACTCAAGGCGGTGCATGACCACGTCGAACTGAAGAAGCCCCACCGCGCCGACAATCCACTCCGCGCCCATCAGTGGGCGGAAAACCTGGGTGGTTCCCTCTTCGGCAAGTTGCACAAGCCCCTTTTCCAGAGACTTGGACTTGAGTGGATTAAGTATCCTCACCTTGCGGAAATGCTCCGGCGCGAAATTGGGGATGCCGGTGAACTTCAGCTCTTCCCCCTGAGTAAATGTGTCGCCGATCTTGATGGTGCCATGGTTGTGGATGCCGATGATGTCACCGGGATATGCCTCATCCACATTGGTCCGGTCCTGGGCCATGAAGATGGTTGCGTTGCTTATCTGCACCTCGCGGCCGAGCCTTAAGTGACGAACCTTCATCCCGCGGGTGAATTTCCCGGAGCAGATGCGAAAGAAGGCGATCCGATCGCGGTGGGCCGGGTCCATGTTGGCCTGTATCTTAAAGGTGAAGCCGGTGAACGGCTCCTCATACGGTGATACGGGCCGGGTCTCCGTTTCGCGCGGCAGGGGGGCGGGCGCATTAGCGACAAAGGTGTCAAGGAGCTGCTGCACACCGAATGTATTGATAGCGCTGCCGAAAAAGACCGGCGTTTGGAGACCTGCAATATAAGCCTCCTCCTCGAAGGGGTGGGCGGCGCCTTCCAGGAGTTCAACGTCGTTCCGGAGTTCATCCACCTGGGAACCCAACAACTCATCTAACCGGGGATCTGTGAGACCCTGAACCGTGACGATGCGGCCTGTGCCTCTTTCCGCTTCCGGATCAAAAAAAGTGATTTCTTTTGTGTAGAGGTGATATGTACCGCGAAAACGCTTCCCCATCCCAATGGGCCATGTCATGGGGGCGCACTGGATCTTCAGATTACTCTCGATATCGTCCAGGAGATCGAGAGGTTCACGTCCCTCCCGGTCGAGCTTGTTAATAAAGGTCATGATCGGGGTGTGGCGCAGGCGACAGACTTCGAGGAGTTTCTTTGTCTGGCTCTCCACCCCCTTGACCGAGTCGATCACCATCAGAACAGAGTCTACTGCGGTCAGCACCCGGTAGGTATCCTCGGAAAAGTCGTTGTGGCCGGGGGTGTCGAGGAGGTTTATCTCGTAGTTGTTATAGTTGAATTTCATAACCGACGATGTGACCGAAATCCCGCGCTGCTTCTCCATCTCCATCCAGTCGGAGGTGGCATGGCGGGCACTCTTCCTCGCCCTCACCTCCCCCGCCTGCTGGATGGCCCCGCCGAAAAGGA
>Ga0181533_1005387_pt1 | contig 12283 bp, 9 predicted proteins | sample PEATcosm2014_Bin_45_FD_119772 | JGI IMG/M metagenome (GOLD analysis project Ga0181533, IMG submission 119772) | Peatland microbial communities from MTU Mesocosm Facility, Houghton, MI, USA - PEATcosm2014_Bin11_60_metaG | ecosystem: Environmental > Terrestrial > Soil > Wetlands > Peat | place...
TGTCATTTGATGCAATTCGGTTGCCGACATGTTTCGAACAATCAATAAGCTGATAAAATCTGATGCTAATACGAACATCACCACGGGAAATCCGCTAACTATCCCCTCGAATGAGATTGCTCTAGTGATGGGAAAAGCCCGCGGCAGTTTTCTCGAGGGGGACCTTGACGCCGCGGAAAAGGATTGCCGGTTTGTTCTCAGTGCGGCGCCGAACCATGCCGAGGCATGGTATTACCTTGGCCTTACAGCGCACCGCCGAGGGGGAAATACAGAAGCACTGGAGTACCTGCGAAACGCATCGGAGTGCGATCCTGAATGGGCTGAGGCCTGCAACCATTACGGCAACGCACTCCGGGCTAATGGCAGGTTTGACGAGGCACTTGAGAAATATCAAAGGGCAAGTAGGCTGAAAAACGATTACGCTGCTCCCCACTATAATATCGGCCTTGTTCTGGTTTCTCAAAAACGGACTGCTGAAGCGGAACATTCATTCAAAAGAGCCCTGGAGATCGACCCCTGCTTTGTGGCGGCCTGGAACGGATTGGGACTTTTGCATCACGACCAGGGTAAATCAGGCGAAGCGGTTGTTCACTTTCGTGAGGCTCTGCGCTGTAATCCTGAAAGCGTGGAGGCTCTCAATAACCTGGGGATCGCCCTCATTGCCCTTAAGCAAGGTGATGAAGCCGTGGAGATCTGCCGCAAAGCAGTTTCTGTTGCTCCCAATTGTGCCGCGGTGCACATTTCTCTCGGCATTGCCCTCAGGGAAGTCGAGTTGATCGACGATGCGATTGCATGCTACCGGCGGGCGCTCGAACTTGACCCGGATTCCCCCGAGGCCTTCAATAACCTTGGACAAATTTTCACGGATTTGGGCCGGCTTGGAGAGGCTGAAGATTGTTGCCGCAGGGCTCTGGCATTACGTCCTTCTTATCCGGAAGCTCTCAATAATCTGGGGATTGTCCTCAAGGAAAAAGGCCTCACCAATGAGGCGTCTGAAACTCTCAAAGTTTCACTGAAATTGCAACCGGATTCAGCGATCACTTGGTATAATCTTGGCCTGGTCCGCAAGGAGCAGGGGGATCTGGAGGGGTCAATTTACTGCTACCGGCAGGCTCTTAACCGTCGCCCCGATTACAGTGATGCACTAAGCAACATGGGAGGGGCGCTTACGGGTCAGGGACGTATCAAAGAGGCGCTGGCCATCTACCGCAAGGCTCTGGAGTCTGATTCCCCTGCTTCCCATGTATACTCTAACATGCTCATGACGATGCAGTATTCACCCAGCCATTCACCCGAAGAGATCTTCGCGGAAAGCAGGCGTTGGGAAAAGTTATATGGCGGCAAAGTCCGGATGAACCACACCAATGTTCCCGATCCCGACCGGACATTGCGGATTGGCTATGTCTCTCCCGATTTCCGGCGGCATTCAGTAAGTTATTTTCTCCGGGCTCTTTTTTCTCATCATTCAAAGACGAACGTTTCAATCTTCTGCTATTCCGATGTGCCTGCCCCTGATGGAAATACCGATTTTTTCATGTCATACGCCGATTTCTGGCGGAATACGTGTGGTCTCAGCGATGATGAAGTCACGCGCCTTGTGGAGCAAGACAGCATTGACATACTCATTGATCTTTCAGCCCACACGTGGAAACGTCTTCCTATATTCAGCCGCAAACCTGCGCCAGTCCAAATCACCTGGCTTGGTTATCCCAATACGACCGGAATTTCGGCAATCGACTACCGGTTTACGGATGACATTGCGGACCCGGTGGGGGAGAGTGACCGCTATCACGCGGAAAAACTTTATCGCCTGGCGGGAGGGTTTCTCTGCTATACTCCACCTGAAGAGGCGCCCGAAGTTGCACCACTCCCGTTCAATGCATCAGGTCATATAACATTCGGATCGTTTAACAGTATTGCCAAAATTACTCCGGAAGTGATAAGGCTTTGGAGTAACCTTTTGTTTCGCATTCCGGATGCTCGGCTTATCATCAAGACGCACTCTCTGGCTGACGGAGCTACGCGCCGTCGTTATGCTGATTTACTTGACAAAAACGGAGTATCGCCAGGGAGGGTGGACCTGCGGCCATGGGAGCGCGGGACGGCATCACACCTCGCGTTATATGGCGACATAGATATTGCCCTTGATCCCTTTCCCTACAACGGGACAACGACAACCTGTGAATCCCTTTGGATGGGGGTTCCGGTGATAACGCTAGCGGGAGAACGCCACGCAGGAAGGGTGGGGGCGAGTATTCTGACTCGAGTGGGGCTTGCGGACCTGGTGGTTGAATCGCTGGATGAGTATCTTGTGGCGGCAGAGGCACTGGCTAGGGACAGTGGACGTCTTTCCCGTATTCGCAATACCCTCCGGGAAACCATGTTAACGTCATCATTGTGTGATGGCGCCGGGTTTGCCGCCACTATTGAGAACGCATACCGCCGTATCTGGCACAATTGGTGCTCGGACCACTCCAATTCAGCGGAATAATTCTATCTCTGACTGACTGTCTATATAGAGGTGTTGTAATGCTGTTTATTGAGGTTTAAAGTATGAATGCTATAGAGATAAAAGCGCTTTCAAAGACGTTCAGAGGTAAAAAGGGGGCGCGGGTGGAGGCCCTCAAGGGGCTTTCGCTCATTATCGAAATGGGAGAGGTGTTCGGCTTTCTCGGACCCAACGGCGCTGGTAAGAGCACCACCATCAAGACCATCATGGGGCTCATCCGCCCCACTTCTGGTGAGGCGTCGGTGATGGGTTACGGGACAGGATTGCCATTGGCGCGGGAACGAGTGGGATATCTTCCGGAAAATCCTGCGTTTTATGATTTCCTCACTGCCGAAGAGTACCTGAATTTCGTGGGGCGGACATTTGGCATGGCAAAGCCGCTCCTTGAAAAGAAAAAAGATGAAGTGCTCGACCTTCTTGGACTCACCGAAGCCAGGAAGCGCCCCATGCGCGGTTACAGCAAGGGGATGGTGCAACGGCTCGGCCTTGCCCAGGTTTTGCTCCATGACCCTGACGTCTATATTCTCGACGAGCCGATGAGCGGTCTTGATCCTCTGGGGCGTGCCCTGGTTAAGGAGATCATTCTCGATCTGAAGGCGCGGGGGAAATGTGTGTTTTTCAGCACACATATCACTGAGGATGTTGAAACCGTTTGCGACCGTGTCGGTATCATTCTGAGGGGAGAACTTAAACGGGTTGAAATGGTTGAAACCATCATGACGGAGGGAATCCACGGCTATCAGGTGTTGATCAGGAACAGGGAGTCCGGGGAGAAGAATGAGCATTATGTGAACAAAGCGCAGCTCGCTGAGTTCCTGACTCGCGAACAGAATGCGGGAAACGACGTCGCACTAGTCGAACCGAAACGCAGCAACCTTGAAGAATTCTTTCTTCAGATTGTCAAAGGCGAGTAAATGTCAACTACTACCAAGAGGATTGCGTTTGCTTCACTTCTTGTCGTTCTCGCATTCTTCCCTTCTCTGTTTGCCGAAGTCTGTACGGTCGACGATCTAGATATGTACAAGTGGCTAATGAGTTCTGCTCCATCCTTCAAGGATTTGTTCTTCCCTCAGGCTTCTGGTGGGGCCTACTATCGCCCACTTATTGGGGTCAGTTATCTTTTTGACAAGTATTTCTGGTTTCTTGATACCCGTTTGATGCACCTCGACAATATTCTTTTTCACCTTGCCAACGCCATCCTGTTGTATTATCTGGCATATCTGCTGCTTCCCCGCGCCGAACGGGGGAAAAGCATGATCCCGTTTGTCTCTTCCCTTATCTTCGGTCTTCACCCGATAACAACTGAATCTGTTGACTGGATATCCGGACGCACCGATATAATGGCTTGTACCTTTGTGCTACTCAGCACGGTCTTCTTGCTCAAGTTCCGTGAAACAAAGAAATGTTCCTCTCTTGCGCTGGCACTACTGGCCCTGATACCGGGACTACTAATAAAAGAGACCCCTCTAGCATTTTTTCTTGGGGCGCTGTTTATCCTGTCGGCCAGAAGCGAAGATCTGATGGATACCCGACAGAAGAACGATACAATCTGCGGAGAGATTTTGCGATGCGTAGCGTTTGCGGGAGTTGCGATTTTTCTCCTTGTCGTTACCTACAACGTCTGGCTGGTTTTTCTCACCGGTTTAACATACCTATGTTACGAGGTTTTCAAAGACCGCAAGGCGGGGAAATCCTTTGAGCCAACCACGGTTATTATGATTACAATAGGCACTACGCTGCCCATTGCGCTGTTTTTTCTTATCAGAAAACTGGTTTTTACTTCTAGTGTCAGTAGTATCGCCCGAACCATGAAACTCATCGTGGATGATCTCAATTACGCTTGCCAGACGTTCTTCGGAGCGGCGGGATTCTATGTCAGGAAGTTTTTTTTCCCCTTTCCGCTGAATTTGGCCATTCGTGAGATAGATCCGATGTATAATGCGGCGGGAGTGGTGGTTTTTTTTCTGTGTCTCTATTCCATTCGGCGCAGAAGCATGAATACTGCTTTGTTTCTGGCAGGTGTCTGCCTTTTCCTCCCTGCGCTTCCCCTATCCTTGGGAACTGTGACCTGGACTGCGTACGCCGAGCGGTATATGTACATGTCAGCGGCGTTCTGGGCACTTGCACTGAGCCTGTGGGGCGGTAGGGAAGCGATGGAGCGAGGGAACGGTCGAACTGCAACAGTTTGCGCCGCGGTGCTTATAATGATTATGGGAGCGTGTACATTCCAGAGAAGTACGGTTTGGAAAACCAACCTGTCACTTATGTGTGATACGGTGGCAAAATCTCCCGGTTTCAAACTTATACGGGTGGATTACATGATTGCCCTCATGGGGAGAGGGGACCTGGAAGGTGCGAAAGCCCAGTATCGTACTGCCAATACCATTCCCAGTGTTGGGTATATGGAGTCACTGGATATAAATATGGCTGCAATCCACGTGATGGAAGGAAAGTACGATGAGGCCACAAAATTATACGAGCTAGTGATCCGTAAAACTAGGGGCAAATCAGCAGTTGCATATTCGGCCTACATTAATTATCTACAGGGACGATATGCTGCGGCATTGCATGAAAATAGCGGTTCTGCTCCCGCACTCGGCGCGAAAATAGTTGAAAATATGGAGAGGCTCTACCAATTGAACAAGGATCCGATGGTTCTGTATCGCTCGGGGCAACTTTCCCTAGCACTGGGTAAGTGTGACGAGGCACTCAGGCTCTTCAGGGAATCAAAGGAAAGATTTTCAGCAGCGAACGAGTATGCGCGCTTCGCTTCCCGGCTCGTCAGCGCTCTGGAAGACGGTCGCTGCCGGCAGAGAGGGTTATGATCATCTCCTCGCATGTCAAGCTGTTACGCCCTCATCAATGGCTGAAGAATCTCATGCTGTTCTTCCCCCCTTTTCTTGGCGGGGTCCTGTTTCAGCAGGGTATGTTCCAGCGGGGGGCGATTCCATTAGCATCCTTCTGCTGTGCTTCAAGCGCCGCATACGTGTACAATGATTTGCGCGACAGGGAAAAAGATGCGCACCATCCGAAGAAAAAGGACCGTCCACTTGCTTCGGGTGCGGTTTCTTCCCACGCCGCCGTTTTTCTTATTGTCCTCTTGCTGCTGCTGTCGACTGCTTTCGCGCTGCTGGTGTCGTTGCATTTTCTATTTTTTGTGTGGCTCTACCTCCTTTTGTCGTTCCTCTATTCGTTGAAACTCAAGGAAATCCCGCTAATTGATATCTTCTGCATCTCTGCCGGGTTTCTTTTCAGGCTCGAGGCGGGGGGAGAAGCGTTCGGCCTCGAAATTTCCGAATGGCTGTTTCTGAGCGTGTTTTTGCTGGCTCTCTTTCTTAGTACCGGCAAGCGACTGCATGAGAAAAACATGCTTGGAGACGGATGCGGCGGGCATCGTCCAGCGCTGGATGCCTACCCGCAAGGTTTTCTTGAAGGGACCATGTACCTCACCGGAGGAGCAGTACTGGTTACCTATACCATGTATGTCATCAGCCGCCATTCCCTGGTTTATACGGTTCCGCTCTGCTGTTTCGGTCTTCTCCGTTTTATGCTCAGGGTGAAATCAGGAAAAGGGGGTGATCCTACAGAGTCACTTCTGCATGACCGCCAACTTTTTATCGTGGGAATTGTATGGACCCTAATGATAGGTTGGGCGATATACGGCCGGGGTGGCATGTGACTTTATTTACTATGCTGCGGTGGTCATTTCGGCTCGACAAAGAGTTTCTCTTTTCCTTAACCGGCATTCCGCTGTGTGAGCGTTTGCGTCTTATCATTTGCAAGTATCTTTTCTTTCTTCGAGATCGACTCATGCAAAGTGGTTCTCCACGCAAAGCCGTTGTCTTTGGCAGAAGATATCTCTATAATGACCGTTATGGGCTTGGTTCGCTTCAGAGAGTCTACTGTTCAAGCCGGGAACTCAAAGGAATCGTATCTGACCATCCGGTGGTGGTGGATGTGGGGGCAAACTTGGGGCAGTTCAATCTGTTCTGCAGGCACTACCTTGGCGCAGAGCGAGTGATCAGCATTGAGCCTGTCCCATCCAGTTACCGGCTCCTTGCGGAAAATGCAGGAGTGCCATCCGATTGTCTCAATGCGTTGGTGACTGGGGATGAAGGGGAGACGATCTTTTACGTTGCCCGGGATTCCCAACTGAGCTCTACGGTTAGGGACGATACGGCTCTCTGTCACGAGGCGCTCAAGCTCCACGGAACACCACTGGACAGGGTGCTAGAGGGGATGGGACTGGACCGGATCGATTTACTGAAAATCGACACAGAAGGAAGCGAATTGGAGGTGCTTCGTTCTGCCGAAAAAACACTTGAGAAAACCGGTGCGGTCCTGGTCGAAATGAGTATCTTTAGAAAGAGCACGGGTAATATCTTTGCCGTGGGCAGCTTTCTGGAGTCACGTGGTTTCCGGTTGAGCGAACTTGTCTTTGGCGAGAAAACCCATCCTGCGGACGCCGACGGCATATTTATACGGATATGAAGATCGTCTACTTCGCGCACAGCCTGCTGAGCAGGGGCGGGGACAAAATGGTGCTGGCGCATGCCGGGTGGCTGGCGTCACATGGCCACGACGTTGAGTTGTGCTGCAATGTGGTGAAGACCGTTCTGGAGATACCGGAAGGGGTGCGAATAACCCGGCCGTTGCTGCCGGGTATTGTCGGAACTGTGCTGTCGGCCCTGTTGCAGAGAAGAGATGCCGGCGTGGTGCTAGCCTCGATCATTCCAATGGCCTGTTTCCTCTTTCCACGCTCCCGACAAAAAGTCATCTATTTTGCCCAGGATTATGACGAATCATACTATACCCTTCCTATACTTAAGTGGATGGTGCGCTTATTTTATTATCTCGGGCTGCGGTTTTTTGAAATACCGACCATTGCGGTTTCGCAACCTTTAGCGGATCTACTCAGGAAAAGATTTCGCGCCAGAGTTGCCGTTGCCGAAAATGGGGTTGATACAAAGGTGTTTTATCCTGAACCTGACCCGAAATTAATCGCTACGAAAGACAATCGACAAGCAATACTGATTCTTTCCCGCAGTGACCGCAGAAAAGGATTCGATATTGCGCAGGATGTGATAAAAAGTTTATTGAAATCACACCCTGACATCTTTGAGGTTTGGACGGTGGGAGAACCATGTACTGGATACTTCTCGGGAACTGTTCATCGTGATTTTGGTTATGTCGGTGAAGAGAGGCTTCGGCCTATCATGAGCAGTGCTGACATATTCTTTTACCCAACTCGACATGAGGGGTTTGGTCTCATGCCGTTGGAGGCATTTGCCTGCCGGTGTCCTGTCGTAACAACAGACGCGGTAACCTTTGCATCTCATCTTGAGAATGCTCTTGTTGCAGGTGTTGAGGACATTAAGCAGACTGTTGATCTTATAATACGAGCTCTTACCGATAAATCCCTTACGGAGCGTCTGATTGATCAAGGGATACATACTGCTGAGAAATTATCTCTCGGAGAAACAGAGAAGCAGTTCGCATCTGCCATAACGTCTATAGCGGTTAGAGGAGAGCGGTGAGCAGCGGCCTTATAACCATGATAACTATCTGCAGGAATGCGGAGGCCACTATTGCCGGTACTATTGAGAGTGTTAGAAGTCAAGAGTATCCTGCTCTCGAATACATTGTTATTGACGGCGCCTCTACTGATTCCACTCCAGACATTGTCCGTTCTTTCGGAAGCATAATAGATGTATTTGTAAGTGAACCGGACAGTGGAATTGTTGATGCATTTAACAAAGGACTTTCTCGGGCATCGGGTGATATTATTGGGCTTATAAACGCAGATGATGAAATGCTTCCAGGCGCCCTCAAAAAAGTCTCTGATTTTTTTTCCGCGAATCCGGATATCGACGTCGTGCATGGCGATGTTTTTTTGTGTAAAGGGAAACAGCTGCTGAAGCGGGTTCGTCCGGCAGGACGCTGGTGGTATCCGTGGCGTTTGGTGCTGTTCAATCATCCGGCAACATTTGTGAGGAGAAGAGTGTATGAACAGTACGGTCTCTTTGACACAAGCTACCGGATCGCAATGGATGTGGAGATATTTCTGAGGTGGCAGTCAAATGGAGTCACGATTAAGTACCTGCCCGAGGCCTTTGTTAATATGAAGTGTGGTGGCGTAAGCGGTCAATGTGCCGCCGAGGGATTCCTGGAGGTCCGTAAAGCGCTTTTGCATTACGGCTATTCACCGATTTTGGCGAATGCGCAACTGGCGGGAAAACTGCTGCTGAACTGGATTATTAACCATGTCGGATGATGCCATATTTGAACTGGTTTATTCCGGTCATAATCTCCAATACAAGACTTGAACAAAATGATCAAGAACGGGGGGCTATTGACATCAGATCAGCCAAATCCCAAGTGGTTGTCAGTCCTGCCGGCATTAATAAGAAAAAGGATTGAAGACCGCCACAATTTACAGAAGATCCTCGGCAACACTGGTTGGTTGTTCTTTGATAAAATTCTACGGATGGGTGTGGGCCTTCTTGTTAGTGTTTGGGTAGCTCGCTACCTGGGGCCGGAGCAGTTTGGCGCTTTTAATTTTGCTCTTGCTTTTGTTGCTCTTTTTGGAGCCTTTGCCTCACTCGGTTTGGACGGGATCGTGGTTCGTGATATTGTGCGGGAACCAGAGCAGCAATACGAGATTCTGTCGTCTGCATTTATGCTCAAGCTGTATGGGGGGATCGTCGCTTTTTTGATTTCCTTGGAGACAATCTATGTTATGCAACCGGCAGCGACCCAAACACACTGGCTTGTGGGGATTATTGCTGCTGGGATGATATTTCAGTCATTTGATGCGATAGATTTGTGGTTCCAATCTCAGGTAAAATCAAAGTATACGGTAATAGCAAAAAACTCTGTTTTTGTTATTTTTGCGCTGGTCAGGGTTGTTCTGATTCTCAACAAAGCGCCTTTGATAGCATTTGCATGGGCGGCCCTTGCCGAGATAATCGCCGGTGCTGCAGGGCTTACAATGTTTTACATAAAGCAGCATTCAATTTTAGCATTATGCTGCCCTCGAATGAATATTGCTCGCAGGCTGGTAAAGGAAAGTTGGCCATTGATTCTGTCAAGTTTAACAGTTTCGATTTATATGCGCATCGATCAGATCATGTTGGCACAGATGATAGATAATAAAGAAGTTGGTCTTTATTCAGCAGCGCTTCGTTTTTCAGAAATATGGTATTTCATTCCAACGGTGATCGTGAGTTCAGTAATGCCTTCCTTAATACAAGCGAGAATTGAATCGGTAGAGACATATCACAACAGGCTTCAACAATTATTCGGCTGGCTGGTCAGAATTGCATATTTAATAGCAATACCGATGACTTTTGTTTCTTCAATACTGATAAGATTTTTGTATGGGTTAGATTATCAACGAGCTGGTCTTATTCTCGCGATTCATATATGGACGGCCGTTTTTGTTTTCTTGGGAGTTGGCTCCACGCCTTGGACTATTAATGAAAGTACGATGAAGTATTCTCTTGTTCAAACCACTTCCGGCTGCATAATAAATATTGGTTTGAATTTTATTCTTATCCCCCTATATGGTGGTGTCGGTGCCGCCATAGCTACCTTAATTGCCCAGATATTTGCTTCGTTTGTGATTAATGCTTTAATTCCAAAATTAAGAGTTCTTTTTATGATAGAATTGCGGGCATTGGCCAATCCACTGAGATAAATTCGAAGGTTCCCATTAAAAAGCTGATATCCTCTGCTCATAAAGCTTGATTATTGGGATGGTAAATATTTATGTCTTTATCTGGAGGTGTGAAAAGAATAATTGACGACGCGATAGACAGGATAGTTCATGTAAAAAAGCGTTTAGTCATCAATCACGATTATTGGAGAGTCGACCAATTTATAAATGCGCTGCCCAAGGTATATATTTATGACCTGCCGGATAAATTTAAACCCAGCCATAGGCTGTCTCTTGTTTCCGAAACCTACTTTGCCTTGTATGATTTCTTCAGATTGTACTGCCAAACGGATGACCCGCAAAAGGCGGAATATTTCTTCGTGCCATTGAACATCATCCAATATCAATTCAGAAATGAAAATCCTTATGGGGTTTTGAAATATCTCAATTATTTTGATCCATTACATCACAATCATCTGCTGATTGCCCTGGGGGATTATTCCCAGCGAAGCAAGAAGAATCATTTTGGTCACGCCTACCTTGAGACATATACATGGCTGAACGATTTTGTATTATTGGCGCTTGAATCGACGTCGGACCTTATTCCAGAACATGATATTGGCATCATTCCGTATAATACGTTAAGTACAAAACCCGAGTTTAACAAAAACAAACGGCCTTACTTATATTCTTTTATCGGGGAGATCTCTCATAGTTATCTGCCTAATAATCACATCCGTAATCAGATGGGAGCCATTCCGCTTAAAAAAGATATATTTATTGCTTCAAGACTGAATAATAATCAAAGAAAAGAGCTGATAAACAATTATTATACCCAGAACGATTATGAATTAGTGGCAAGGAATAGCCTTTTCACCCTTGCGCCTGCAGGGTTCGGTCGTTGGACATACAGATTCTTTCAAGCGATTCAGTGGGGATCGATCCCCGTTCTTCTTAGTGATGATTATATTAAGCCGTTTGAGGATTCAATCCCTTACGATGATTTTTGCATAACTATCCCGGAAAAGGATATTACACGAATTGACGAAATACTCAGATCATTTTCCCCGTATGATGTTATGAGACTCCAGGATGCCTTGGAAAATAATCTACATCATTTTACTCAGACGGGATTTTTTTATAAACTTTGCAACCGCCTTAAATTACAAATAAAACATTAGCAATTCATATTGCGTTGACTCATCTGTAGTGAAGGTGCAACAGCTTTATAAGTAGCATCCAATCGTCTTATTTAGCGGCTGATAATCCAAGGAGAGGGAAAGGACATGAAAACAGCGGTTCTTTTCTTGATTTTTAATAGACCTGATACCACCAGGCAAGTCTTCGAGAGCATCCGGCAAGCGCGGCCGCCCCGGTTATATGTTTCTGCCGATGGCCCTCGAGCTGACAAGGCGGGGGAGAAAGCGCTTTGTGATGAAGCAAGACAGATTGTATTGGAGGTCGATTGGCCTTGTGACGTAAAAACATTTTTCAGAGAAGAAAATCTCGGCTGCCGAATTGGGGTTTCGAGCGGAATCAGCTGGTTCTTCGAGCATGAGGAGGAAGGGATCATCCTCGAAGATGACGTGTTACCGTCGCCGGACTTTTTTTTGTTCTGTGAAAAACTGCTTGAAGAATATCGTCATGATGAGCGTATCATGATGGTTACCGGCACCAACTATTACCCATCCGCCCATGCTTCCCTGGACTATTTCTTCTCACAGCACTTTTCGATTTGGGGATGGGCTACCTGGAGGCGTGCCTGGAGATTATACGATATAAACATAACCGGATGGCCTTCCTCTTCCAATATTTCGTTTCTGAACTATCATTTCGGGACAAAAATAGCAAAGCACTTTATTACCACTTTCAACATGATAACAGAAAACCAGTTTGATACATGGGACATTCAATGGGTCTATTGCTGTATTTTTAATAACGGGCTCTGTGTGACCCCGAAGGTTAATCTTATATCTAACATAGGAGTTGTCGGTACACATTCGGATGTAGTTACAGACAGTCACATGCTCCGGACGGGCAGCCTTGATTCTCGCGGTCTTAAAGGGCCTGACAAGGTCCGCGTTGATGTCGAATACGATCTCTACATGCATAAAACA
>Ga0181533_1005401_pt1 | contig 12263 bp, 10 predicted proteins | sample PEATcosm2014_Bin_45_FD_119772 | JGI IMG/M metagenome (GOLD analysis project Ga0181533, IMG submission 119772) | Peatland microbial communities from MTU Mesocosm Facility, Houghton, MI, USA - PEATcosm2014_Bin11_60_metaG | ecosystem: Environmental > Terrestrial > Soil > Wetlands > Peat | place...
GCCTGGGTGGTGGCGAGGGCGGTGTCGGTCTTGGTGACGATGCCCGTCCACTGCTGCAGGCTGACATTGACGGTGACGTTGGGATGGGCCTGTTCGAACTGCTGGTTCCAGGCGGTCACCAGCGAGGCCGGCGCGCTGCCCGACATCAGCCAGACGTTGAGGGTGACGTGCGGGGGGGCGGTCGGGGTGCCGCTGGTCCCGGCCGAGGTGCTACCGCAGGCCGCCAGCCCGCCGGCTAGCAGCGCGACCGCCGCGGTGCTGATCTGACGACGCTTCACCATACTGCCTCCATGTCCCCCCGCGAGGGGCTCAAACCTCCGCCTCCACCAGGACGACGGCGCTACTGGTCTATACCAGCTTTGCAGCCTGGCACACTGCGCGTGGTCTTGTCAAGCACCCGTTGGTATGAGATCCGGGGTGGGAAGGGGGGGCCAGGGCGAATTCGGCCGCTCTCCGGTCGAGGGTGTGGTCCGCCCTTCGGCTTGCCATCACGACGGGTCGCGGTCCAGAATTGGTCTAGACCAGTTGCAGTAGCTTCCAACGCAGCAAAGGGGACACCATGCGCCTGGGGGTGGCGGCTTCCCTGGTGGGCGATGCCCGGGTGCCCGGGGACGTATCGGTTGACGACGGTCGGGTGTCGGGCCTGGGGCTCGCCCCGGCCGGGGCGGCCGGCCTGGCGGTCCCCGGCTTCGTGGACGTGCAGGTGAACGGCGTGGCCGGGGTCGACTTCCTCTCGGCCGACGCGGGCGGTTATGGGCGCGCCTCGCGGGCGCTGGCACGCACGGGGGTCACCGCCTTCCAACCGACCTTCATCAGCTCGCCGATCGAGTCGGTCGGCGAGGCGCTGGCCACGCTGGCGAGGCTGGAGCCGATGCCCGGGGCCCGGGTGCTGCCGGCTCATCTCGAGGGTCCCTTCCTCTCCCCCCTCCACCACGGGGCCCACGATCCGCGTCACCTGCTCGCGGCCAGCCGCGAGGTCGCCGACTCCCTCTGCGCACTCGGTCCGGTCGGCTACGTCACCGTGGCGCCGGAGATCGAGGGTGGTCTGGCCCTGGTACGCCATCTCGTCGCCCGCGGCGTGGTGGTCTCGCTCGGACACACCGACGCGGACGCGGAGGCGGCGGCCGCCGCCTTCCATGGGGGCGCCCGGGCCGTCACCCACGTCTTCAACGCGATGCGACGGTGGGCGCCCCGCGACCCGGGCGTCTCGGGGGTCGCCCTCTCTCGCCCTGACGTCTTCGTCACCGCCATCGTCGACGGCGTCCACCTCGCGCGCGAGACCGTCCGGCTCCTGCTCGCCGCGGCCGGCAGTCGCCTGGTCCTGATCACCGATGCCATCGAGGCCGCCGGGCTCGGCGACGGCACGTATCACCTCGCCGACCGCGAGGTTCACGTGCGGGGAGACGAGGCGCGGCTCGCGGACGGGACGCTCGCCGGCAGCGTCCTGGCCATGGACCGGGCGATCCGGAACCTGATCTCGGCGGGAGCCGGCCTCGAGCTGGCGGTGGGATCGGCCACCCGAGCGCCGGCCCGGCTGCTCGGGCGCCCGGACCTGGGGGAGCTGCGGGTCGGCGGCGACGCTGACATCGTGGTCCTCGACGGCTCCCTGGAGGTCGCGCGCACCCTGGTCGCGGGCAGGGAGGTGTACGCGGCGTGAGAACAGAGCCGGCGCGCATGAACGACGTGATCCCGGCTCCGATGATGGTCCGACCCGACCCGGACGCGGACTTCACCCTCACCGAGTCGACGGTGCTCTCGGTCGGCGGCGGGGCGGCGGCGACGCCGACCGCGACCTGGCTGGCCGAGCTGCTTCGCCGTGGGACCGGGTTCGCGCTGCCCCTGGTGGCGGGTGAGGGCCAATCCGAGAGCGTCATCGCGCTGGAGCTCCACACCGGCGAGCCCGACCTGGGCGACGAGGGGTACACGCTGGCGGTGCATCCCGGCTCCGTGGTGATCCGAGCCGGCGGCGCGGCCGGCCTCTTCCACGGGGCCGAGACCCTTCGCCAGCTCCTCCCCGGCCGCATCGAGAGTGCCGGCAGCCGCGGCCCCTGGGTGGTCGCCGGAGGGGAGATCGCGGATCGTCCCCGCTACCCGTGGCGCGGGGCGATGCTGGACGTCGCGCGCCACTTCTTCAGCGTCGCCGACGTGGAGCGCTACATCGACGAGATCGCCCTCTACAAGATCAACGTCCTGCACCTCCACCTCTCCGATGACCAGGGCTGGCGGATCGCCATCGGCCGGTGGCCGCGGCTCACCGCGGTGGGTGGGAGCAGCGAGGTCGGGGGTGGACCCGGGGGCCACTACACGCAGGAGGAGTACGGGCGGATCGTCGTTCACGCTGCCAGCCGGCACGTCACGGTGGTGCCCGAGATCGACATGCCCGGACACGTCCACGCCGCCCTCGCCTCCTACCCGGAGCTCAACCGGGACGGGGCCGCCCCGCCGCTGTACACGGGCATCGATGTCGGCTTCAGCTCGCTCTGCGCCGACCGGCCGATCACCTACCGGTTCGTGGAGGACGTGATCAGCGAGCTCGCCGCCATCACCCTCGGGGCGTACATCCACATCGGCGGGGACGAGGCCCGCAGCACCCCGCCCGCGGACTACAGCGCGTTCATCGAGAGGGCTGGCCGGATCGTGGCTGAGCACGGCAAGCTCCCGGTGGTCTGTGCGGAGGCCACGGCGGCCCCACTGCCCCCCGGTTCCGTGGCGGAGTACTGGGACACCGCCGCCGCGCGTGACGGCCTCGACCACGCGGCCCGGTCCGGCGTCCGGGTCGTGCTCGCCCCCGCGAACCGCTGCTACCTCGACCAGAAGTACGACTCGGCCTCCCCACTCGGGCTCAGCTGGGCGGGTCCGATCAGCGTGGAGAGCGCCTACGACTGGGACCCCGCCGCCTACGGGGTTCCCGACGACCGGGTGGAGGGGGTCGAGGCTCCTCTCTTCAGCGAGACGCTGTCCACCATGGGCGACATCGAGCAGATGGCGTTCCCCCGTCTGCCCGGCATCGCCGAGATCGGCTGGTCACCGTGGGCGGCCCATGACTGGCCGGGCTATCGGAGACGGCTGGCCGCCCAGGCCCCACGCTGGGAGGCCATGGAGCTCAACTTCCACCGCTCTCCCGAGGTGCCCTGGCCAGAGGCTTGACGGGAAGCCAAGGGATCTAATGGGTCAGCGTGACCTTGCTGAGACCGGTGGGGTTGTCGGGGTCGAGGCCACGGCGCCGCGCCAGCGCCGCCGCCACCTGTTGACCTCTGACCACCGCCAGCACGGGGAGAAGCCCCGAGGGCACCCCGGCCGGGAGCGGGCAGTCGGCGCCGCGGTCCGAGCCGATCAGCTGCACCGCGGCCCCGCGGCGCATCAGGGCCTCGATCAGCTCGGGGACGTCCTGGTCCGCGACGCCCGGCGAGCGAAAGCTGAGGACCGGGAACCCGGGGCCGACGGCGGCGATGGGGCCGTGCCGGAGATCGGCCGGCGAGATGCCCTCAGCGAGGATCCCCGACGTCTCCCGGATCTTGAGAGCGGTCTCCAGCGCCGCCACCAGCAGCAGCCCTCGGCCGGTGACCAGCACCCGGTCACTCTCCCCGATCGCGGCGGCGAGCCGGTCCGACGGCACCGGGTCGGCCAGCAGGCGCGCGACCTGACCCGGGACGGCGGCGATGTCGGCGTCGCTCCAGGCGACGTCACCCACCGCGGCGGCGACCAGACCGAGGGCCACCAGGGTGGCGGTGAAGGTCTTGGTCGCCGGCACGGCGACCTCCGGGCCGGCGTCGAGGTGGACGGTCACCTCGGCCTCCTCCTCGAGCGGCGAGCCGGCGCTGTTCACGATCGCCACGGTGCGAGCCCCCTGCTCCCGGAGGCGGCGAAGCACCGTGCGGATCTCCGGGGTGCTGCCCGACTGGCTGATCGCGACCGCCAGGTAGCCGTCCATCTCCACCGGAGACCGGTACAGGGTGTGGATGCTGGGGGCGCTCAGGCCGGCCGGCCGGCGCGACGCCATCTCCAGGATGTAGCGACCGTACAGGGCGGCGTTGTCGGACGAGCCCCGGGCCACCAGGGTGATGCCGCAGAGGCGGGGGGGAAGCACGGCCCGCACCTCCGCGGCGACCGCGGCGCGGCGCTGGACCAGGCGCTCGAGCACCGCCGGCTGCTCGGCCATCTCCGCCGCCATCGCCTGTCCGTTCATCGCCGGCGACCCCGGTGCCGGGTCGATGCCCGCCCGCATCCTCGGATGGTCATGCGGCGATTGTACAACTGGTATAGACCAGTCGTCGTTCCAGACTGCGCGGGACCCTGAACGCCCCCCGGACGCGCGGGGGATTGAGGGGCGCCCGGGAGGACGGGAGCAGGCGGCGGGTAGGGCGCGAGACGAGGCGTCGACAGGCCATCGCTGCTATCCTGGCCCGGCTCGCCGGCCGCTGCGACCGGTCGGGGCGGGGACCCCACCCCTGCGCCACGCCTCATTCGCCCGCCCTTGGACACCATTCGGATCGCAACCGTCACCAGGAACCTGCCCCCCTCACGTCACCGCATGTGGCCGCGGCGGCTCGCGGCCCCCGTGCTGGCGGGGATCGCTGCCACCCTCGCTCTCTGCGGCGCGCTCTCGAGCTCGGTCGGCGCCGCCGCCTGGGCCCCGGCGGGGAGCCTGGCGGGGCTGGGCAGTGGCGAGATCTGGCAGGTGGCCTTCGACCCGGGCAACCCCCAGCTCGCCGCGGCCGCGACCGACAACGGGGTCTATCTGAGCCTGGACGGCGGCAACACCTGGTCGGCCGCCGGGCTCCACGGGACCCGGGTCTGGGCGGTCGCGTTCCAGACCTCGTCCGGCACCGGGGAGACCATCTACGCAGGTCTCGCCGGTGAGGGCATCCGGACCTCCGCCGACCAGGGCACCACCTGGGCGGACGACTCGTCGGGGCTGCCCAACCTGGACGTCAGGGACATCGCGGTGACCCCGGGCGGGCTGGCGGCCGGCACCGACGACGGGGTCGCCCTCTCCGCCAATGGCACGACCTGGTACGCGGGGGGGCTCACCGGCGACGGCGTCAGCGCCGTGGACGGAGTCTCCGGCTCGGCCGGACCGGTCTTCTACGCCGGGGTCGACTACCCGAACACCGGGGGCGCCTTCCTCTACCGGCGCAATCCGACCGATGGGGAGTGGCAGCCGATCACCCAGGGGCTCTCCTCCGGCGACCTGGTGAGCTCGATCAGCATCGGCCCCACCTCCCAGGCCGTCCCCGACAACCCGGTCCTGGTCACCACCGCCAAGGGGACGTACCGCTCCGGGGATGGGGGCACGACGTGGACAGCCTCCACAGGCCTCCCGCAGGGGATGTACCTGACGGACGCGACCTTCAGTCCCCTGGACCCCAACCTCGTCTACGCCGGTGCCGATGCCGGTGGGAGCAGTGGGGGCGGGCTCTTCCGATCCACCGACGGTGGACAGAGCTTCAGCGCCGCCAACCAGGGCCTGCCGACGGACCACGCCGCGGGAGAGCCGGCGCGGCAGGAGGTGGAGAGCGTCGCGGTAGCGGCCGGGCAGCCCTACGCCACCGTGATCGCGGCGCTCGATCCCGACCAGGGCGGCGCGGCCATCTACCGCGAGGTCGACACGACCGCCCCCTCGCCCCCGGCGCTGACCACCGCCTCGGGCGCCCTCACCACCCTGCCGGCATCGGGGGGGACCCTGCCGCCCGCAACCGGCCAGGGGACGGCCGCCAAGCCCACGTCCACCCCGAGTGCGCCCGCCTCCCTGGTGTCCCAGGTGGCGGGGGCGGTGTTCCACTTCCCGACACCGCTCGTCTTCGAGCTGGCATTCGTCCTGCTGGCGGTGGGCCTCTTCGTCAGGTGGCGCCGCCACTACTACGTGGACGGCCCTCCCTAAGCAGACTGCGGGCCGGATCCGAGATGCCACCAGACCTCCCCGACGACCATCCGGCCCTCCGCGCCGCGGACCTCGGCGATGACCCGTTCGCGGCGCTCCACTCGTGGCTCGCGGTGGCGCGCGAGGCAGGCGACGAGGCGGCCAACGCGATGGCCCTGGCAACTGTGTCGGCGGCGGGAGCGCCCTCTGTCCGCATCGTCCTGCTGCGCGCCGCGGATCACGAGGGGCTCGTCTTCCACACCCACCGGCTGAGCCGCAAGGGCGTGGAGATGGAGGCGCGGCCGGAGGTTGCGCTGGCTTTGCACTGGACCCGGCCGTTCCACCGCCAAGTGCGGGTCGAGGGACGGGTGGAACGGCTCGACGATGAGCTCTCGGACGTCCACTTCCGGGACCGCCCGGTGGGCGGCCGGCTGTCCGCCTGGGCCTCCCCGCAGAGCCAGGTGGTGTCCGGGCGGGACGATCTGGAGCGCCGCTGGTCGGAGGCCAGGCGCCGGTTCCCCGACGATGACGCCATCCCCCGGCCCCCGGAATGGGGCGGCTATCGGGTCCTGCCGGAGACCTTCGAGTTCTGGCAGGGGCGGGAGGACCGGGTCCATGACCGCATCCGCTTCCGCCGCGCCGGGACCGCGTGGGTGAGGGAGCGGCTGGCCCCGTAGCGTCCGGATGCCGGGCAGCTGGCGCTTCCAGGGGCGTCCCGTTCCCTGGGCCTCGGAAGGCCGGGTTCGCCGGAGGTGGGGCCCGACCGATTGTCCGCGTGGTGTCCGGTCGGGCCCCATAGCTTCGGCCCATGTCATCGGGGGGCGCCCAGTCCACCTTCCTGCTCACCGGTGCGGGCGACGTCCTCGGCGACATCGGCGGCTTCATCACCGGCCCGCCGGGCGATCCGGGGCGCATCCGCCAGATCGCCGAGACGGTCGACGCGCTCACCGCGGAGTACCGCAGGGCGAGCCTCACCCTCGATGACGCGGTCATCACCCTCACCCAGTCGTGGACCGGGACGGCCGCCACCTCATTCCGCGACGCGTGGACGGCCAGCACCCGGGGCTCACCCTCCACGGTCCTCAGCACGCTCGGCGACGAGCTGGCCGCCTTCTCCCGAGAGCTGCGGGACTACGCCGACCAGCTCGAGCACGCCCAAAACGAGCACTGGATCCAGCTCGGCCTGATGGCCGCCCTCACCGTCCTCAACGCCGCCCAGGGAGGCGCCGACCCGGCCACCGACGCCGCCGAGGTGGCGGCGGGAGCCGGGCTCGAGGTTGCAGCCGGCGTCTCCCTCACTGGCCTGGGCGAGCTGGCCCTGGGGGGTGCCCTCAGCGGCTTCGGCGCTGACGTGCTCAGCCAGTTCACCGCCGACCTCCTGGATCGGACGAGCCCCGGCTTCGACCAGACGGGGGACGACGTCGTGCCCGTCTTCGACGCCGGAGAGGCCGCGAGCAGCGCGCTCAATGGGGCGCTCTCGGAGGTCGGCGGTGGGTGGGGCGGCGGTGGCGACGTCGACACGGACTTGGAGCCGGGGGGACCAGAAGCCGATGCCAACCTCATCTCGCCAGCCGACGACGCCGGGTCCGCGGTCGACGATTCTGCGCGCCCGTTCTCACGACCCGAACTCCGTGTGAGCCAGTTCCTCTCCGGAGAAGGGCACACCGTGGTCTCGGTGGCGGAATCTGCGGTTCCCGGTCAACGTATGTACGATGCACTTGTCGACGGGCAGCCTACGGAGTTCAAGGTTCTGGAAGGCCCGCGCAACGGACCAGCGAGCAACACCACGGTGCTTCGCGCCCTGCAGCGCGCCAACGGCCAATTCACAGATCTAGACAGCGGCCAGAGCGCAACGGTCTTCGTCGACGGGCGCGGGTCCGGGCTAACTCCTGCAGAGGCCCAACGAGGTCTCCAGCGCTGGCTTGGAACCGGGTGGAATCGTATAAGTAGCATCCGCATCATAGGCGAGGGGTGGCAGCTGACATGGCCATAGAGGACTCTCATGTCGAGTGGCAGCTCTTTGTGGAGGGCGATTACACCCTGGACGAGCTGCTAGTGACGCTCAAGCGGGCCGCTTATGGCGACCTGAATCTCAGACCTTCGGATCCGGACTGGGGTGGCCGCGGCTTTAGATTCTGGAATGACGCGATGGTCGGCGATGTCGCGGATAGCCATCCGTACGAAACGGACCGCTCTCTCGACTTCGGCACCTTCCCAGTAATTATCGACTTCGAGAGTGGTTACTCCCCCGGGAAAGGCGCCCAAACCATGCGATTCGCGGACAACCTCTTCGAGCTTCTTCGGAAGCGCGGTGCGCGGAGGCTGCTCCTAGTCAGCGATCTTCAGGTCGAGCTCCGCCGCTTCGATATCGGGCGCACGCCATGAGCCAGTCTCACCCTGGTCTGACCCCCAACCCCTCAGAGGTGGGTCAGCGCGGTACGACAGATCAGGCCCTAAGCCGATCGGAGCCTTCCCGGTCTCTAGCAAACCGGGCTTGGTTGCCTGTATGCTGCGCCGCCGCAACATGGGTGTCTTTGGGAAGGAGGAACCATGGGTTCCCGACTCGCACGCCCACCTGAGCCCCACGCGGGGCGGAGTGGGGTCAGAGGTACCGGCCGGGTCGCTGGGTTGGCAATCTCGGCATGGCTGCTCATCGCCTGTGGGGCCGTCTCCCCCGCCGTCACCCCGGGGCGTCCGCAGGACCATGCCTCATCGGCTCGGGCGACGTCGACGCCGATTAGCACGCTCGCGGCGTACTGCGACGCGGAAGACACGACGATCCCGGGTGCGGCCGCGGCGTTGTCTGGTGAGCAGGCATTGCCCAACGGCCTGAGCACCGTCCAGCAGGCCTGGTTGGAGATGGACGCGACCATGGTCCCGGCCTGTTCGGAGATCACCTCCGAACCTCCGACCGTTGCGACGAGGAACCTCACCAATGGTCTTGTCAGCGACACCGACTTTAGTGCGTGGGTGACTGCCGACGAGGAAACCCTGACCCTCATCGAGTGGGCTCAACAGCACGATCAGCCCTATCTCATTCAAGCTCTTCACTGGGGCCCGAGCGTCAGCAGCTTCGTCGCCAGTGGGGGCAAGGTTGTCGACGATCGCACCTGCGAGTACTCCGAGAAGGCCGATGCCGTAAGTGTGACGGCCACAGAGATGTCTGACCTAACCTCTGGTGGCTCCTCCAGTTCCGGTGTTGCATACGCGCAAGCGACAGTTGGCCCTTGTAGCACCAAATGGATCGCCGCGAACGGCACTGTGACAAATCATGACCTTGCGGCAGGTCGAGAGGGCGTTGAGCTCGATGTGACCACGCTGAGGAGTAACCCGGCTGTTGGTTTATATGTGGCATTCGTGGCCAGCCTTGACGAAGGATTCGATCCGACCGTAGATGCAATTCTCCGCGAGATTGGGATCTAGCCTGCTGTGATGAGGCGCGCCTTTCTCAGGGCGGTCATCCCGCTACTCATCGTGGCCTCGGCGCGAATTAGTGTCGTCTCTGCGCAGGATGGAGGCGGAGCGAGCTCCTCGGAATGTCAGACCGCAGCCGGCCTCACCATCCTTCAGCCCAGCTCCGGCAGCCTCACGGCGGCTGGCGACCTCACCCTCTACTGCCCGGGCACGGGCACCGACGGCCGCAACGGCGAGACTGGCCAGGGCACGCCGGCCACGGTCCAGTCCGGCGCCTGCACCGTCGACACCGGGTGGGAGGAGGCCCAGCTCATCGGTCGATCGACCGAGATCACGCCCGCCGGGGGGGCGGGCCGGCTGGAAGCATTCCCGATCGCCTCCTGGAGCGGCACCACCGGCGGGGAGTTCGCCACCGACACCAACACCTTCTACTCCGGCAGCGATTCGACGACCGTTGCCGGTGGCAACTGGAACGCAGCCCTCTCGCCCTACCCTCCGGCGCCCCCCTCATACCTGATCGGCAAGGGCCTCGCCAACGGGCTGTACGTCTTCTCCGGGATCGATGACGACGTCGTGGACGTCAAGGTCACCTCCGACCCGGCCACGCCCGGGACCTGGGAGAACGGCCTCTGCCACGACCCGGGGGTGCTCACGGTGAGCGCGACCACCGTCCCGGCCCAGAACCCCGGCCCCGGCGCCCCGCCCGCCGCGCCGTTCTCCGTGCCCGCGACCGAGGCACAGGCCCTCGCCCAGCTCAGCGTCAATGCCGGCAAGGTCGAGACCGACGCTCCGGACAACTACGTCGTCTTCGCCCCCACCTGCTTCTGGGTCGCTCCGCAGCCCGAGGGCGCCGACGTGGCCCCGACCATCGACGACCTGATGGACGCCCCCGACGCCCAGGGTGTCTCCATCGTCTACTCCTTCTACCTCTCGGTGGCGCCGTCGGATTCGGTGCATTGGAGCTTCGGCGACGGGACCAGCGAGGACGTGCCGGCGCTCAGCTCGGGAAGCTGCGTGACCCACTACTACACGCAGATCAGTGGCGAGGGCAGCATCCCGGCCGCCGGGGCCACGGTCACCGCCGAACAGGACGTGAGCGTCACGGCCTTCGTGGGCTGGGTCGGGGGCAACGGGTCGGCCAGCTACGAATGCGTGCTGCCCGGGGGCGGCCTGGGCGGCACCGTCCTCACGACCCAGGCGCAGGCGGAGAGCGGCTGCAGTCAGACCCTCGCCGACGCCCTGGTCGACACCCCCCTCCCGCCCAAGCCCGTCTATCAGATCCGGGCCATCCCGGTCGCCTGACCGGCCCGACCGCTACTGCCCGCCTCCCGCCAGCGGCAGCCAGAAGGTCACCGTGGTCCCCGCCCCCTCGGCGCTGGCGATGGCGACGTCGCCGCCCTGGGCGCGGGCCAGACCCAGCACGATGGCGAGCCCGAGCCCGCTCCCCCCCTCCTCGCGGGTCCGCGTCTTCTCCCCGCGGTACTCCGTACCGGGGCTCCTCCGCTCGGAGCTCGAGCCATCAGCTCGGCTCCTCGCTACGTCCCCCCGGTAGAAGCGCTCGAAGACGTGGGGAAGGTCGCTCGCCGGGATCCCCGGCCCGTCGTCGTGCGCGTCGACCCGTGCCCGCCTGCCGTCGACCCTCACCGACCAGACCTGGCGAGCCCCGGGGGCGTACTTGCAGGCGTTGGTGAGCAGGTTGCGGACCATGGTCGCGACCGCGCCGCGGTCGCTGTGGACCATCACCGGCGTCCTGGGCAGGTCGCGGTCGACGCGCGGCGGCATCCCGGGCACGCCCTCGTCCAGGAGCCGCCCCACCGCCGCCGCCAGGTCAAACTCCTCCGGCTGCTGCTGCGAGCGTGAGTCCAGCCGGGCGAGGGTGAGCAGGTCGAGGACGAGGACGCGCAGCCGGTCCGCCTCCCGCGACATCATGCCCAGCGCGGCGTCCAGCGCCTCGGGGCTCTGCGCGGCACCACGGCGGAGCACGTCGATGTAGCCGGAGAGGGCGGTGACCGGCGTCCGCAGCTCATGCGAAGCGTCGGCGATGAATCGCCGGACCCGGTTCTCCGAGTCCTGCTGCACCGCGAACGCGACCTCGATCCGATCCGCCATGTGGTCGAAGGCGCCGGCCAGCTGGCCCACCTCGTCGTCGCGCGGGTAGAGCTGGCTGCGCGCGCGCAGATCACCGCTCGCCAGCTGACCGGCGGTGACGGTGAGCCGCCGCAGCGGGCGGAGCGCCCGGTTGGTCAGGAGGAGTCCGACCAGCAGGACGAGGAGCAGGAGCACTCCCCCTCCCAAGGCCAGCCCGGTGACGTCGCCGGAGAGGATGCTGTCGATCGGAGCCATCGGCTCCGAGACCTCGACCACCGCGGTGGTGCGCACCAGCGAGGGATCGTCCACCCCCACCGGGAAGCCCGCCACCAGGTCGGAGGCGACGATCTGGTGACTCGGGGTGCCGTCGGCGAGGATGGTGTCGAAGCTCAGCGGGCCGAGCTCCGGCGGGGTGGCCCCAGCGGGGACCACCACCCGGAGGACACCGCGCGCACCGAAGAGGGCCACGGTCACGGACTGCCCCGATGCCGAGCGGATCAGAGTGCCGAGGGTGCGCACCCTGTCGGCGGTGGTGGCCGACGAGAGGTCACCGCTCGCGTAGAGCCTCTGGGCTGCCAGGAGGTCACCGCTCAGCGCCTGGACGCGGGCGTCGATGAGGCTGCCCCGGAGGCTGAGGTACTGAAAGGCCCCGAGCCCCGCCAGCAGGACCGCGATGAGGACCAGGTAGGTGAGGGTGAGCCGCCAGCGGAGACTGCGGAGCGCCCGGCCGAAGCCGCTCACGGGGTCACCTCACGCCGGCGCCACCCCGCTCACCGCATGCAGCCGGTAGCCGACTCCCCGGACCGTCTGGATGCGCTGGTGGTCGGTGTCGCCCAGCTTCTGCCGGAGGTACCGGATGTAGACCTCGACGTTGTTCTCGTCGCCGAAGAAGTTGTAGCCC
>Ga0181533_1005402_pt1 | contig 12262 bp, 7 predicted proteins | sample PEATcosm2014_Bin_45_FD_119772 | JGI IMG/M metagenome (GOLD analysis project Ga0181533, IMG submission 119772) | Peatland microbial communities from MTU Mesocosm Facility, Houghton, MI, USA - PEATcosm2014_Bin11_60_metaG | ecosystem: Environmental > Terrestrial > Soil > Wetlands > Peat | place...
GCAACGCTGTGCGGGCAACGCGTGGGGGGCTGTTGGGGACCGCTCGAAGATCCAGGCGAAGTAAAACGCTCTGGATGGGCTCGCTTGGAGACAAACCGGTGTATACTCCTAGCCGCCTGGGGGCAAAAAACTAATTCCGCGGGTGGCGGTAGAATTGGACCGCCGGGCGACGCACTTACCTGACGTCCGCGCGCTCACATTTGCAAGGCTAGCGTCCCCGGCCCCGCGCTTCTTCCTGGATGTAGAACAAAGATGAGAAGGGCGGCAGCACCAGCCGAAACGCGGTGGTTGGACTGCCACCGGCTGCGGTGTGTGTCGAGCGGGCTGGCTCTTGTTCACCGGTGTGGGGATTCCAGATCTGGAGGTCCTTCCTGCCCCGCAGGACCACCTGCGTGTCAACGTGTTTCTCCGAAGAGTTTGCGAAGAAATAGATATCCTGGCCATATTTCACCTTGTGCAGGTACGTCAAGGCGCCGTCGTAAGCCCTGCCTTCCTTGATCGGCCACATTTCCTCCTGGAACTCGACGTCCCGGAGCGGGAGCGCCTGCTTCAGAACAGCTTTGAGCTGATCAGGCTGCGCTTTCGGAAGGAAGAACGCAGCGCCGCCTGCCGCGTTGCGATGGACTGAATAGCCGCTGCCGTCTTCGATTTTGATGTGGCCGCTCACCATTGCATCGACGGGGGCGGCGAACATCGCACTAACAATCTGCTGAACTTCCCGGGCATGGCCGAACTCCGCCGACCGATAAGCAAGACTGCTGGTGGCGATGAGGGTCCCGCCACTCTGATAAAACTCCTGAATTTTCCGGGCAGCGGCGTGAGAAAGAGTGTTCCCGCCGGGAACTATCAGCACGCTATACTCTTCGCGATTTTCCTTGTTGTTCAAAACCAGCCTTTTCCCGTCGATTTCACATCTGCCTACCAGAACCTCGGGGTGAAGATACGTGTAGTCCAGGCGAAGGCCCCGATAGAGGACCTCGCCGACCTCCATGTAATCAATCTCCGGCGGCACCACACCACCGTAATACGCGTACTCCCAGCAAGGACCCAGCACTTCGCCCAAGCCTCCGACCGATGTCAGCTTCTTGGGAGCTTCGGGTATGGGGTCGCAGGCGAAATGGTAGCAAGCCTGGAGTGAGGCAATGGGATAAAGCACTCCAACGTCCGCCACATGGCGGCCACCCCGAAGCAGATAACTCAACCGGCCCACATAGGCGTTAAACGCAGGTACATTGGGAGCGCCCCGACCGATCTCGGCGGCCGGAATCTGGAAGTTAATTCCCATGGCGAACTGATCCATGGCCACACGGAACAGGGTGTCCTCATCCATCTTCTCGTAGGCTGCGTACGTCTCGCACATCACCACCGGCTTGTCGTAGTTGTACGCTGCCGAAGTCACCACCTTGTATCCGTGGTTTGCCCTGCCATGATAAAGGATGTCGTCGTGGCCTGGGATATCCTGATGTTCGAAGACTTTCATCAGGTCCCCATTGATCGGAACGGGATTGGGGGCTTCCTCCTGGTCCAAATGGCCGGTCGATAAAATCCCATGATCGTTGCACCATTGTCTGATCTTCTTAACGAAATTGTCCGCAAAGAGTTGGGCGCGAAAACCGTACAGGGCGTTGCGCGCGGCGGCTGTTTCCGGGCCGATGTCGTACCACAGCGCGGGATAAAACTTCATCGGAGAGTAACCGAACTGTTTTTCGAAATTCTTGTTGAAGGAAGGCGTCCAGGTACGCCCGTCGAGCCAATGCAGGGTGGGCTCGTCAAAGAAAGACATCTTGATGATGTCCCCGAAGTACTCCTTGAGATGGACATAGAACTTGTCGCGGGTGAGGGACAAGAAGACATCCATGGCTTCTTCGTCGAGGTAGTCCACCAGTCCCGGGTTACGGATTTTCAGAATAGCGTCGACGTTCAGATAGAACACCATCGCTTTCCAGCTTCCCCCCGGCACGCTGCAGGAGAGCCAGTGATCCCGCACACGGTGCTCGGTCACGTCAACTCGTTCGAAGGTATTCTTGTTCATCAACACGGCCCCGATGTAAATCCCCTCAGGGATGGCGAGAATGATTTTCGCCGGTCCGGTTACATCTCTCTCCGTCATGTCAAGGCGCTTGGCCATGTGCTGCGGATACTTCATGTAGAGCTGGCCCGCGGCAGTGCCAGTGGGATACTCGTAGTCGTCATAGAGAGTGGTTAAGGGAAGGTTATTCTTCTCCCCCTCCTCAATAGCCAGTCTGTACAGTCTGAAAAACTCATCGCTAAGGAATTCGACGCCGTAGTTTGCAAAACGAAAGAAGGGCTTTGCCTGCTGCACGTAGGCCGGATCGAGGTTGCTGCCGTTGCCGCCGCCGTTGGTCATGAGAAATCCGCCATAACGCTGGCGCGCCAGATTCTGAACGCCAGAGACGATTTCGTCATCTGTAACTTTCGACAGGCCGAAGCCCCACATCGCAGTTCCTCTGTAAGCGCCGGGAGGATCCTTGAAGACGGCGTACTGGAGCGCTTGGGGCGGCTCCTGGCCGGGGGTGACGCCCAGGAGCGGCCACGCGGCGAGTGACGCCCCGATTGAATGAAGAAAGCTGCGGCGGCTGGTGAGAGTCGGATTTATCGAATGAAGCATGAAGCCAACCTCCTATGGAATCTCGGCGGGTGGCGAATACATGCCGCTGTTTGGCATGTGTGCGAGCAGTGAACACCCAGCAGCGGCCGGGCCCGTGAAAAGAATGGGCAAAGCCGCTGGCTCTTGGACGGCGCGAGAGCCTAAGGCCATTATTGTCATGCTGTGCTGGCACCCCCGCATTTTACAGCGCACGCATGGCAAGAGGCGCGATGTATGTGCCGCCCTCTTATGTTCCGTGTATTGAGGTTGAAGGACCGAGGTCTCTTACGAGTTCGACGTCCAGCGGGCCAATCTCTACGTGGCGGAGTCCTCCGGCATGTTCGAGGGTGAAAACTTCACGCTGCTCGGAGAGGTTCCACAGCAGAGACGACCGTGCAGTGGGATACCATGCACAGACCACCGGCTTCTCGCCCATAACAATTGGAAACTGCCGCAGTCTCGGCAAAAGCTCCGCCTTCAGCCTGAACAAGTCGGGCATCGACTCGGTCAACTGGCGCGAGCCCGCGGCCTTCAAACGGCTGATAAACACCGTTCCGAGCGAGTGGATTTGCGCTCCATCCAACGCTCCTGAATCCGCGTCGGAGAGGAACGTCCAGCCCTCGCGGGCGGGTTCGCTCGTAACCTCGAAGGGAATCCCGGTTGCCAGAAACAGACTGTACGGGCGGTCGTCGCCCACGTAGCGGCTGTGCTCGCCCCAAAAATGCTTGAAGGGCCCGTAGGGTTTGTGCCCTGCCAGTTCGCGATGAATGGCGGCGTGCTTCTTCATCGCCGGCGCAAGCGTGGCCCAATGGGAGCGGGGGAAGGGCGTCTCCCCGCTCATAAACATCGTGTTTCGGACGTCGGAGATCGTCGAAGTCGCCAGCTTCGCAGCCATATTGAACGCCGAGAGTTCGTTTGACGGGAAAGCTGTCGTTTCACTAAAGGCCAATTCCGGAGTTACAAAGCGCCGGTGGAAGAGCACACTGAACAGCTCATCGGTTTTCCCCTTTACCGGACGGAATACGGCATCTGAGAACATAAATTCGCCAACCCGGAAAGGTACCCGGGAATACTCCGAAAGCCGAACGCCTGCCTTTTCCGCTCCAAAATACATGACCATGATCCCCAACTGGATGTGCGGAGCGGCTGATTGCTGGGCATGAAAGCAAGCACCCAACTTATCAGTCCAGAAATCCACCCAAGTGCGGACCATGGGCGTCAGTTGCCGGTCCTTGACGGACTGGACCAGTTCTTCCCGCACACCCTGCCCGTAGCCATGAAGCCTTCGGAACTCCTCAATATGTTCGGCGCAGAAACAGCCGCCGATTGTACCGGGGGACTCGGCAACCCGAAAATCATCATCGAGGAAGACGCGGTCAACTCCCATCTGTTCGAGCCGGCGGACGGCGGACGCGTTCTCTTCCGTGGCGGGCGCATGCAAGGATGTGCCCCATCGCGTGCGACCATCCACCCTGGTTCCAGGCCGCCAGTGAGAGGGCGGGATCAGAGGCATGGAGGCTGCGGAAGAACCCATCGAGTCTCCCGGGTGGCCGAGTGACACGTTGATAACGTGAGCCGTCATGCCCGCCCGGCGGATTCGATCGAGGTTCTCCCGGATGCGCTCAGGCGTGAAATACCAATGGCCGTAAAGAAATCCGGTAGTCCAAACGTCAGATACGCCCGACCCACGCACCACACCCAACAAGTCAGGGTCGGCTTCGATTCCGTCGGGAGAGAGTGACAGATGGTACCGCCGTCGAGCCTCCCCCGATTCAGCGTTCAAGGAGCCCCCCAAGCCCAGGAGTGGCAGCATGGCCGCTAGCAGAGCCTCCCTTCTCGTCATCCGCAGCGAGGTTCCATTTGTATTTCTCTCCACTTCAAGACCCCCTCTTCTGCCGTGCTCCCCGCTGCTAGCCTGCACTGGGGCCAACCCTGACCAGTTCGATGCCCTCTCCCTTACCCAGATTTCTGCTGTATTGCTTCTCCTGTGCGTTGTTCCAGTGCTCGTGGACCCCCAGGCTAGCCAAGCGAGTGGTATTGGTCGCGTGGTCCGAATCATAGAACGTTCCCGAGGGAGGATTGTCCGCCAGAGCCGCTTCGTGCAGGTAGTCGTCGGCTCCAGACATGTGCGGGTAATCGTTCCATTCAGCCCGGAGGAAATCGATGCCCACGGAATCGATAGCGACCGGGTCCTGGGAGGCAAGAAGGCTCGAAGCCCATTGCCCGTTGAAAGGTGGGGTGAAAAACTTGCGGGGAAGATGTTCGATCGGATGCACTCCCGGGTACAGACCGTCGATTAAACAGAGCAGGGTCTTGCCGCCGGTGTGCGCGTGTCCCATCAGGTCCACAAGGGCCCTGTAATGGCCGGTGCCCTGAACTGTCTCCGGCAGGCTTGTGTGCATGTCGTAGTAGCCCTTGTCAGGCGGCTTCCTGAGCAACGAGCCAAAATGGTTCTTGGCGCAGAGAGTGGCGCCTGCGCCAGCGTGGCTTTTCAGGTTGGCCATGTTGATAAGGTACTTGGCTTCCACGTAGGGAACTGGCACGTAGTCCTGGGCCGTCCCGGATGGACGAGAACTCCAATGGAATGGGATGGAAGAGCGCCGCACGAGGGTCCGAGGATAGGTTGCATTCCCTCCGTCGTGGTCCAGATAGTGGACGTCGGGGAACTCGCTGTGGAGCGGGCCGTAAAACTGATTGGGGAACAGGCTAAGCGGATCGCCCACGGAAATGTCTTGCTGACGTACACCGGCCGCATGGACGAGTTGGCGCAACAGGGCCAGGATCATCTGGGGCGAGGCGTTCATGTAATCCAGTTCGCGCACCAGATCGTAAGACTTGGGATCGACCCCCGCCCCGATGATGCAACCCACCAGGTTCACTTTGATGGTGACCTTCTCCCCCTTTCTATACCCAACGCTGCCGTTGCCGTGGGTTTGGTTGAAGTGTTTGATGAGGGCATCCCAGGCTTCCGCATCGTTGGCCTTTTCGGCGAGCGGCTGGATCACACCGGACATCATGCGGTCCACTACTACCTGGCTGGTGTGATTGCTCTCCCACCAATGTCCCTGTCCTGGCCCCGCCCAGTCGGTCGCTCTCGGGTCGTGCGCCCAGACGACGCGTCCCGGATGAAGACCTTTGGCAACGCCGACTGGCTGGTTCGGAACAGAGTCTGCGGCTAGCACCAGTGGTTCGCGGGGCGTCGCAAAGGCGTCGCTGATTCCCAAGGCCATCGCGTCTGCGGCCCGCAGCATGCAAGGCGCCACGACCGCGCCACCGATCATTTTGATGAATTCACGACGATCACATCGATTTCCCATTTGTGCCCCCCAACAGAGTCAAGCCGATTCTCACGCCACCCGTCACGCTAAGGCCCTGTCGAAAATGTGTCAAGCGATTTCTCGCTCGTCAGACTTCGCTGAAAGCAGAATTGAGGAAGGACGCCATGTAATAGGCGTCCAGGAACTTGAACGGCGTCTCTCCCGTGGTATAGTGGGCGCAGGGCAACACGGCCACCTTAGCGTCGAGTTGGAAACGAAGCGATTCCGCGATGATCTGGCGCGAAAACTCAGGAAGGAAAGTCAAGTCGTAGAGGGCATAGATGAAGAGTGATTTCTTGGGCCAGCGAGCGAACTTTTCCGCGTAGGCAATGGGGCTGATGGCCATCCAGACGCGGCGAAGACGCTCCAGGCTTAAATCGGCATCGAGGCCGACGCGCACGTGGCGCGTGGCTTGACCCATCCAGACCACCTCACCGAAAGTCGTTGAACAATGGTTGAACACGTTTACCTTCAACCGCTCGTCGTGCGCACTGGTCAGGTAGGCGTAACACGAGCCCAGGCTGGTGCCCACAATACCAAGCTTCAAGTATCCCTGGCTTTCCAGCCAGTCCAGGCACGACCGCGTGTCGGCCACCGCCTGCCGAGCCGCATCGAGCGTGCGGCCCAAATTCGATGAAACAGCATAATCGGCTCGCTCAACGCCCGCAGGCTTCCGAACGTCGTGATAGGGCAGGCTTAAGCGCAGGGCCGAAATTCCAAGCATGTTGAAGATGCGGCAAAGCCCGTTGTGGCTTTCCTGGTCTGCATTCCACTGCGGCAATACCACCACAGCCCCGCGCCGCCCTGCCGGAAACCAACGAGCTCGTACCCGGTTGTTATTCGGGATCGGAGTCCTGACAGGAGATGTAAAGAACAGGCAGTCCCCTTCCAGATGAAAGTCCGAGGGTGTCTTGTAAGCGTAAAAGGCGTCACTTTGGGCGATGATTTCTTCGTTCAGCTTGCCAAGGAATTCTTCGCGCTCCCGGTCCGAGGCGGGAGTTTTCCTGTTCATCAACGGCCAGCCTGCGGTCCACTCCAGTCCCCATTCTAACGGGCACACCACTCGATTCTTATCCCGCTCAGCCAAGCGGGTCTCCCACTCGTAAATCCACTCCTTGTAACGCTCCAACATGGCTCTTTTAGAACAAATCAAAACCAGCAATTATAACCCGCGGGGTGAGGGTTTGATCGCTTGTCCGAAGAACAATGCAAAGAGGGGCAGTCTGGAGACCCCGCGGACTAAGGTATAATCCCCGTGCTTAAGCCCCATGGGCGAGAGAGCGCCACTGTAGTACTGGTTAGGAGAACATATAATGAAGCGGCTATTCCTCCTTGTAATGATCCCTTGCGCTTTAACGATAGCACGGCAAGCGCCAGCCCAAAACTACGCTCCCAACTGGGAGTCCATTGACAAGCGTCCTACCCCGCAGTGGTTTGACGATGCCAAGTTCGGGATCTTCATTCACTGGGGGGTTTATTCGGTCCCTGCCTTTGCGGACCCACACTCGAAGATTGGCGAGTCTTACGCAGAGTGGTATTGGAATCACATGCAGAACAAGAACGGGCCCACGTGGGCGTTTCATTTGCTCCACCATGGGGCCAACTTCAAATACCAGGATTTTGTAGGCCAGTTTAAGGCCGAGCTGTACGATCCCGATCAATGGGCCGACCTGTTCGTAAGTGCAGGTGCGCGTTATGTCATTTTGACTTCGAAACATCATGAGGGCTTTTGCCTATGGCCATGCCCAGCGAGCTGGAACTGGAACAGCGTGGACGTGGGCCCACACCGTGACTTGGCCGGCGATTTGGCCAAGGCGGTGGTAGCTAAAGGGCTGAGGATAGGCTTCTATTATTCGCTCTACGAGTGGTACAACCCGCTGTATCTCAGCGATCAGCAACGCTACGTCACCGAGCATATGATCCCTCAGATGAAGGACCTTGTGGAACGGTACCATCCCTCCATTCTATATACCGATGGCGAGTGGGAGCGCCCCAGCGAGCAATGGAAATCGACGGAGTTCCTGGCGTGGCTTTTCAACGCCTCGTCCGTGCGCGAGGAGATCGTTATCAACGACCGCTGGGGGAAGGAAACTCGCAGCAAACATGGCGGGTTCTATACTTCTGAATATCAAACTTTTGTCCCGGAGGGCGTGCAACTGGGCCCTGCACACAAGTGGGAAGAAGATCAGGGGATCGGAAAATCTTTCGGTTATAACCGCCTGGAAGGCCCCAACGACTATAAAACCGCGACTGCGCTGGTCCACCTGCTGGTGGACGTGGTCTCGAAAGGCGGCAACTTGTGCCTGGATATTGGTCCCACCGCTGAGGGTCGTATTCCGGTCATCATGCAGGAGCGGCTGCTTCAGATTGGCGGCTGGCTCAAGGTGAATGGCGAGGCAATTTACAGCACCCGGGCGTGGCGGCAGATGTCAGAGGGCGATGTTCGCTATACAAGCAAGCGCAATGCTGTTTACGCCATTGTGGAAACATGGCCTGGTCAGGAACTGGTGCTCAGCGCTCCCCGGACTACTGCCAAGACGAGGGTCGAGCTCCTGGGTGGGAATGCACCACTCAAATGGCGTCAGGAGGCCGGGAAGCTGCGCATCCAGCTCCCGCCAATTCCCCAATCAGCCTTGGCTTTGCCCGAGGCTTATGTTTTCAAGTTGACTGGGGTCGAATAGAGGTAACACGGAATATGCTCGTGCGTCATATTCAGCGCGACAGCACTGCCAGCAGTGCCTGGTACCCGTCCACAAGCAGGCCCTCGTAGCCATTCGGGGTTCCGTCCCAGGCCTTCCAATCGTATGTCTTGCCGTTGGGGCCTCTTCCCTGAAAGCCGCCCTCCTCAAACGCGCGGAGCATCGGAAATAGAATCGCGTCGGCCTCCTCGTGCCGGCCCAACTGGTATAAGGCGTGGAGAGTGTAGTAGGTCATGCATGCGGTGGCACCGCCATTTTCGTAGATCTGGAAGCCATCGGAACCGTCCTCTTTCTCGGGCCCGCCCGCGCTCTTATTAAGATCCACGTAATCCTCCCGGCGAACGGGGATCAGGTTGCCAGGCAGTCCGTATTCGAAGTGGGTATAGCCGACCTCTTTCATCTTGGCGAGCAGGCGGTCCATGATCTGATTCGCCTTGTCCCGTGGAACCAAACCATAGGTGATGGCCGCGCCATTCACGAAGGTGAAGTAGTAATCGTGCAGTTTCCCGTCCGCGCTCCTCCAGCCCGCCAGCACTCCTGTTGTGGGATTGTAAAAGGTATCGAAATAAACCGCGCGGAGCTTCTCGGCGCGCGCCGCATAAAGCTGTGCATCTTCCGGCCTGTTTGCCCGCCGGGCCATTTCGGTCATTCCCAGCAAGGCATGGTACGCAAGCGCATTGGAATATGCGTCCTCATGAGCAAAGCCGATGGTGTCCCACCAGTTCGCCGGGCGCAGGGCGAGCTTTTCGGGCCAGGAGCCGGAATTGCCGCTCGCTGGGTATTCGAGCAATCCAATTCCCTCTAGATCCAAGGCAAGCATCTTGGTGGCCCAGTCTTTCAGCCCCGCATAGTTCTTCCTCAGCCACGCCTCATCTTTACTGCCGCGGACATAATCCCATGCGGCGATCAGCAGCGAGGGATAGGTATCCAGGAAGACGTAGCGATTAGTTGGGTCATTGGGCGTATATCCCGGTATACCGTAGGCCTTCATCCCGCTGAGGTAGCGGTCCAACGTCTGCCGGATCAGGTCGAGCGCAGTCAGGCCCGAAGCGAGGGGAGGAGTGCGCTCGGCTACAGAGGAGTATTCAAAAAGTGTGAAGGCGCAAGCGTCGCTGGCGGCGTGGTTGGCCAGCACGCGTAACCGGGGGTTCAGTTGAAAAATATTGAGCCAGTTGCGGCGAAAGCCGTCAAATCGCGGGTCGCGCTCAAGTTCCGGCGAGCCAGGATGAATGGCCACGACTTCCAAAGTGTAGTCGATCTGAGGCAAGGCAGCAGAGGCAGCGGGGAAGGTCACCGTAACGTAGTCGTCTGCCTGCTTGGCCTCAGGATAGCGCAGAGCGTCGTAGCCAAGCGCCAACCCTCGGCTCCCGTTGGAAGTAACTCGGAAGGTCCCCTGGTCAGGCAGGTGCAGAAGCGCCGGCAGGCGGACGCTTCCGTCATCGTTCATAAAACCCAGGAGTGTCGCATGGTTGACGTGTGGATTGAAATTGAGCGTCAGCGAGGGCGGCGGATTCCCTCCGGAATAGGAAGAGTGCAGATGCATGCGCCGCGCTGAGAATTCAAAAGTCCATGCGGGCAGCGCACCCGAAGCTGCACCCACGGGCCGGTATTCAAACCTTGAGCCGATGCGGCTTAATTCATACTCTTTTCCTGGCCTGGCCAGCGGCCGGAGCGAACTCACGCTCAGTTTGTTCTTGCCCAGTGAATTCACGGCCAGTGCCACAAAGGCAGGCTGGTCCTGCGCCAATTCGACGCGCATGAAAGGGGATTGGTATTGCTGCCTGTGGCCCGGTTCTTTTGCCGTAACCAGTGCGACCACGAAGAGCACAGGTATTAGCGACACAACTCTCTTGAGCATAGGTTGTTCTCCACGGGGAGAATTTATTACCGGCGCGATGATATCACGATCCGAAGGCGACCTCGTGCGATCAGGGCGCAAGGGTGATCGGAGCAGAGTCTTCCGCCTCGAACACGAGTCTGCATATTCAATTCGAAGGAGTGATTCCCCGGATTGTCTCCGGACGGTTTGGGTATCGATACTCTGGGGAACAGCCTCTCGCTAAAAACTCGCGAGGGCCGCGGTCTCATCTTCCGCCAGTCCGAGGACTTTGTCCAGGCGGACCATCCTGAGCAATTGAGCGACTTGTTTTGTGGCCCCAAAGACTCTGAATTCGCCCCCCTTTTCTTTGAGCATCGAAAAGGTGCGGACCAGGGAGCCGACGCCGGAGCTGTCTAGAAAAGTCACTCCCCCGAGGTTTATAACAAGGTTTGCGGCCCCAGCGGAGAGTACCTCGCCGACGGAGTTTCGAAAGACTTGGTCGGCATCACCTGCCTTAAACGGGCCGTTGAGGTCAAGAATGGTCGCTTGATCAACTGTTCTGACATTAATGGTCACGGGTTCCTCATCTGTGATGCCCCGCCTTCGAAGCGCATCATGAAATTCACCGCGAAGTCTCAATTTACGCCGACTCGGTGAGCAAATCAAGGCAGCAGGTGAAAAAAAGCGTCGCTGAACCACATTGCTTGACTCGCCTGAAGGTTTTTGGTAGCCTGCGAATCGACTGAACTGAAAATTTCTCATGTAGCCGTCTACCGGTTTGTCCCACAGGGGTGACGGCCCGGTCGACATTTTCTATGGAGCAGTTGTCCTCCCTCTTTGAACTTTCGGTTGCATTTCACTCCTGTAGCAGCATTGACAGCCTTGCCAAGACGCTTGCCACACACCTTGCTCGAAATCTGGAAGCCCGTGCGGCGATGGTTTGGCTGCGCCAGGTGAGCGGCGGCGAATTGGTCTGCCGTTCTCGCTGGTTCGAAGCCGGACTTCGGCTGGAGTTGACGCCGGGGCAGGTAAGCGAAGGCATTCTGGCCGAGATGCTTGCAAAATCACGCGCGCGGCGGGTTGACGAGGAGGAAGTCGAGCCGGAGATGTTCCCGCACCTTGCGGAAGGTGACCGGGAGCGCGTGGCGACGGCCTTATACGCACCCATCCCGACCTCCATAGACGTGGCTGGCGTCGTGGAGGTGTTGAACAAGCGCACGGGAGAATTCAGCGCCGATGACGCAGGCTTCGTGGAAGAAGCCTGCCGGCTGGCGGGCCGCGTTCTGGATGCTTTGCGCGCCGTCGAGCAGGAAAAGTGGTCGAGCCTACAGACGATTGAACGATTGACCGCCCTCTACGATGTGGCGAGTACGTTCAGTTCCACGCTGGAGCTTGAAGATTTACTGCCCATTATGGCCGAGAAGATCCAGGGGAACCTCGAGGCCCTGGCCTGCAACTTCTGGCTGGTGGATTCCGGTACCAACGAGCTGTTCTGCGCCCAGCAAGCGGGCGAGGATCCGACCACAAACAAGGGTGGCCGCCTTCAAATTGGAGAGGGCTTAGTTGGGGCCGTGGCCCAAACAGGCCAGGCTCGCCTGGTGTCAAACGCCTCGGATGAGCCAGCACTGGAGGCCCGCCTACAGGCAAGCGAGGAGTATCAAATCCAATCGCTGATGTGCGCGCCGCTTCTGAAGGAAGAGCGGGTGTTGGGCGTCGTCGAAATTGTCAACCGACCCGATGGAAAGCCGTTTGATGATGATGACCTGTTTTACTTCACCAACATGTGCGAGCAGGCCTCCAACGCCCTGAACAATGCCAA
>Ga0181533_1005407_pt1 | contig 12254 bp, 9 predicted proteins | sample PEATcosm2014_Bin_45_FD_119772 | JGI IMG/M metagenome (GOLD analysis project Ga0181533, IMG submission 119772) | Peatland microbial communities from MTU Mesocosm Facility, Houghton, MI, USA - PEATcosm2014_Bin11_60_metaG | ecosystem: Environmental > Terrestrial > Soil > Wetlands > Peat | place...
AAGCTAACTTCCTCTTTGATGATGTGAATGATGAATTTGCAAGACTTGACGATAACGTTGAATCGGAAGCGAATATTCTTGGGACAGAGGAATTTGCCTGGTTAGAAGTTGATGACATTTTGGACAACAAAGATTTTGATGTAGTTCACTTTGATTTCGATAAAAAGAATATCCGACCTGATCAAGAGCCTTTGGTTAAGCACAACATTGAAGTAGCAAAAGAAGTTCTTGAAGAGGGCATAGGCCAAGAAGTTATCGTTGTTGAAGGGCATGCATGCAGTTCAGCAGGTTCAGGAGCCTACAATCTAGCTCTTTCAGAGGAGCGTGCAAAAGTAGCGCGCGATCGCTTTGTAGCTGAAGGAGTCCCTGCAGAAAAGATCAAGATTGTTGCCCGCGGATCTGAAGTTCCGGTAATAATCAATGGCCAACCACTGACTGGTGACCGCACAGCTCAAGCTCCTAATCGTCGTGACGAATTCCGCGTCATCCACGGTTAATCTATAAAAACTGAGACATTAAAAAAAGCTCGCCTTAATCGGCGGGCTTTTCTGTTATGATAGCTTTGTAAAAGTAGAGTTGACGTTTTTCTTTATATTTTCTATTCTATAATAGAAATATATACTGGGAGAAATATGAACACGAAAAGGCAATATTATCATTGGATATTAGCTCTCGCAGCGGTCATCAGCGTCTGCGGGATTTGTTATTTTTGCTTTAAGCCGCAGCAAAAAGCGGAACCGGAAATAGTAAGCACGGTAAAAAAAGAAGCAAAAGTTATCACTGTTTTTATTCACGGATCGCTGTATCCGGATAAATCATTTCTTGATACTATTTCTTTATCAGATCTCAATACTATTCTTTTTGATACTATCGCGGATGACTCTGACTATATAAAATCATTAAAAAAAGTAAGAACTAATCCAGAATTCTATGCTGATCAAATCATGCTTGCCGAAGGCTTTAAGCAGATAGACGACAATCATATAGCGCAGCTCTGCGCAATCATTGAGAATGATGTAAAAGAACTTCCGAAGCATGGTCATAAAGGTTGTCATCACTGCAAGACGTGTCATGCTGAACATACTGCAAACAAGCCATCTATTCCGAAAGATACGCATGTCGCACACTATGCGATTGCGTGTTATAACACATTGATGGATCGACTATTCCCTAAATATGAAACCGAATATTATACCTTTGGCCACTTAGGTGTCCTGAGTCATCGTTATCGTGAGTCGGTAGCAAAGGCGCTGTATGGCGAACTGGTTAAAAAGGTTGTTGAGGCTCAGGATGTATATGAAATAGTCAGAGTGATTATCGTGGCTCATAGCCATGGCGGCACCATCGCCCTTAATTTGGCTGCAGCAGAAAATGAATTTAAAAAGGGACTCGTTATTGATGATTTGGTGTTGTTTGGCACCCCATTGCAACACGAAACGGCTCCCTATGCCGAGCATCCTATGTTTAAACGCGTAATGAATTGTTATTCATTGGGAGATGCTATTCAAGGGTCTGATGTTTTAACGACGGCATCACGCAGGTGTTATAAAACATTTGCGAGTTTTGAGCCAATCATTCAGCGCCCTGATAAGGTATATGATGTACAGCTTGTGGTAAATGATGATGGGCATGCAGTTAATCATGCAAATATGTGGTATATGCAGCATCAGGGCAAGGGGGTAAGCCATGTGGAGCCTTTGCCGTATGCGGTGATGACTCCTGCCTTAATTGCGGCATTAGAGGGCCATAAATTTGGCAGTTCAGTGCAGGCTATGATTCGTTCAGTAGAAGGTCATTTGGGAGTAGAGGTTAAAGATATTCATGAAAATGAGGCCCGCTATGCTTCTCCAAATGCATATGATATCGTTGCTAAACTGCGCGATCACATTCCAACCCAAACATCTGCGAGTCTGCAGGCATAATTGAGCATTGATTCATTTCAATATATGAGCAAGCGCCTCTTGAATAGTCTTGTGTATATCCTTTTTTTCACGCGCTGCAATGCGCTCGCGTATTATCTTGAGTCTCGATGGAGATTCAAGAAGCTCTTTTATAGTGCGATAGATATCATTAACGGTATCTGCAACTTTACCAAAGCCATGCTTAGTCACATATCCGATATTAAATTTTTCCCACAACAAGGTTCTGCCGAATGTGGCAATAACAATGGGCACATCCATTTGAAGAGCTTCGCTCATGCTATTGGGGCCAGGTTTAGTGACAAACATATCTGAAACGGCCATGAGATCGGCTATATCTTGCGTAAATTCAATTACCTGAATAGTTATATGGTCAGGGAGTGGGAGCGCCGTAATTTTATCATGAATCGCTGTGTATCTGCCAATGCAAAAAAGTACGTGACATGGCGTATTGAGTTTATGGAGCTCGCGGGCAATCGTATACGTATTGTCCGATCCGGCCGATCCAAGCAGGATCATAATGACGGGGACTTTTTCAGGAATGTGTAATTTTTTCTTCAGTGCAATGGGATCTTTAGGTATAAAGAAATCGGCACGTATTACAAACCCTGTATCAAGCACTTGATCGCGGGGGATGCCGGTACCATAAAGATAACTATCTATTTTTGGATCATCAATGACGCGAGCCAGGAAGAATTTCTTATATGTTGGGTTTTTAATACCATAAAGATAGTGCCTTGGATCAAAATCGGTTGGGATTAAAAAGAAAGAAATATCCATTTCTTGGCATGCTGCAAGAATTGCATCATTTACTATCGGAACGACGGAAATAACACAATCGGGCTTATGCGCCATGAGGGCTTTTTTAACCAAGCCGGTATTGAATGAAAAGAGGCAAGAAAAACCAAAGCGATATATGGGTTCACAAATATTAATGAGAAGAATAAATCTCTTTTTAAGCAGTAGATTATATCCATCGGTTAAGGTTAATTTTTTGGGAATGATGACCAATTTAAAGACATCATTGAAGATATCAATTGTTATAATTTCATAGGTTGATTCTAAGTAAGAAGTAAGAGCTTGTGTAGCCGCAGTATGTCCTCCGCCGCCGGATGACGTGAAAATAATTAATTTTTTCTTCGACATGCTTCCCCCCTGTGTTCGAGCACTCCCTACTCCTTCACGATAGCATAGTCGAATTACAGATAGCAATAAAAATATAAATTATTTACCGACGCAGAATTCTTTAAAGATTGCGTCCATGGCATTTTCGCTAATTGATTTGCCCGTTAATTCGCTGACATGCGCTAAGGCATTAGTGAGATGATGAGAGAGGATCTCATATTGGATGGTGTCATCAATCATGGTACTGATCTGATCGAGATTGTGTTCCAGCTCCATAAGAAGGCTAAATTGGCGCTTATTGAGTAAGAATGGGGCGTCCATGGTGGCGGATAAGCTTCCTATTTTGCTCTCGATGAGTGATTCGAGCGCGGTAATAGTCTCTGGTTGGTGGGCAGAGATGCGTAATGCCGGCTCTCGAGAAAGATTTCGAGTTATGAATTGCCCTTGATCTGCTTTATTTTCGATCACAATGATTTTGTTCTCATAGGCAGCTATGAGCTCTTGATAGATAGCATGCTCTTCAGGAGATAACGATCGCGTTCCATCACACACGAGGATAATGACGTCGGCGGTCTGAGCTTCAATGAATGATCGTTTGATGCCTTCTTGCTCAATTTCATCGTCCGTAGTGCGCAAGCCTGCGGTATCAATGATGGTCCAATAGATGCCATCTTTATAAAGAGCATCTTCAAGAACGTCGCGAGTGGTTCCCGCTTTGCTCGTGACGATGGCGCGTTGCTTATCAAGGAGTGCATTAAAAATAGACGATTTGCCTGCATTGACTGAGCCAAGCAAGGTGACTCGAAAGCCTTGTTTAATTTGTTGCTGGTGGCTATATGTTTTTTTAACCTTGGTGATCATGTCGTGCACTGATTGCAGAGCGGTGCGAATTTGTTCATCAAAGGTGATTTCCTCGTCAATGAATTCAAAGCTGGCCTCACAGAAGGCAAGAACACGCAACAGTTCTTTTTCGATTGTTTGGAGCCATTCGGATAAGCTGCCTTTTAATTGAGACAGCGATTTTTTAAGCGCCCGAGGAGTTTGGGCATGGATAATTTCATTAATTGCTTCGGCTTGAAGCAGATCTACTTTATTGTTAAGAACCGCTCGCTTGGTGAATTCACCTTCCTGAGCGAGACGTGCGCCATAATGAAGGGCGAGTTCAATAATGGCTTCGATGATAAATTGGTTGTTATGGCAGGTAATTTCTACGACGTCTTGCCCGGTGAATGTTGCGGGCGCATGCATTACAATAATCATAACCTGATCAATGCGAGCGCCGTGAGGATCAACAATCCAGCCATAGTGAATGGTGTGAGATTCAACATCGCATACCGATTTTTTGGATGCAAGGTTACTCATTTTTGATGCAATTTCACGCACATTTACACCCGACATGCGCAAGAGGGCAAGAGCCCCCGGCCCTTTGGGCGTGCAAAGTGCTATGATTGTTTCATCATCTTGATGCAGTAGTTCCTGCCTCGGCGTAGCGAAGCGAAGACTGGTCCCTTTCATATAACCCCAATTTAAATATATTGAATCCGTTCGCCCTGAGGATTTTTTCGAAGAAAAATATCGAACGGGTAGTCATTACTCCTGAGTATGGAGTACTACCTTTAGTCCACGGAACTGTTTCTTTAATTTAGTGCGGAGCATTTGCATAATAAGATATGCGCAGCTGCGGAATAATTGTTGTTCCATTGGCTTAGTATCGCGCACCGGCTTATCAAATGAGATCGTGAGATAGTAGCGTTTTGGCTCGAGCGTGAATGTAATGTCATCGCGATTAAGATTTTTGAGCAATGCGTCAATCCATGCGCGCGTAGTCTCAATCATTTCTTCTGTCCAAAATATTTTTTCTTTACCTTCTTGATCAGGATTAATTTCGCGCTCTTTAGGCATCATAGATGTTACATCCCGCTCTTTTTCACGTTCACGTGTGGGAGTGGCATTGCGAGATTCTTTTCGAGGAGCGAATTCAGGATTGCGCAGCTGTTCTTTGCGAGCTATTTCACGGACCATTGGTTCGCGATATTCACGCGGCTCACGATTTTCACGTGGCTCACGAGCTTCGCGATTCTCACGCGGTTCGCGATTTTCGCGATACTCACGATTTTCACGTTCACGCGGTTCGCGTGGCTCACGTGGCTCACGATATTCACGCGGTTCGCGGTTTTCGCGATGCTCACGATTTTCACGTTCACGTGGTTCGCGTGGCTCACGTGTATCGCGATATTCGCGCGGTTCGCGGTTTTCGCGATACTCACGATTTTCACGCTCGCGGTATTCACGAGACTCGCGCGGTTCGCGGTGTTCGCGTGCAACTGGTTCACGTACCGTTATTGGTTCGGGACGCGTATATTCTTTTCGAGTGGATTCTTTAGTAGAGTGAGTAGTAAATACTTGTTCTGAAGCCGGTTTATGCTTGGAAGGAGCAGGTTGATCTTTGTACGATGATTTTTTTTCGAGATTTTTGAAGATTAAGGCAATTTTGGCTGATTTGGTCACCATGCCGAAGAAATTTTTTTCTGGCTCTTCAAATATTTTGACTGAAAATTCGTGAGGCTTTTCTGCGCGAATCCACGCTGCTTCGATAGCTTTAACGATCGATGAAGCTTCTTCTATTATTGATTTCATGTATTTTGTACCTTTTAAATTTTTAAAATGTGTTGTGGAAGTTCATGACAGTATAGTCGTAATTCTAAAACGGTAACGCTTTAATGCGCAACATTTATGCTGTGATTCTGTTGTATGAGTTTCCCGGAGAGAGTGTTTTTACTTGCGGCCTCTTTGATCGTGACCGGATATATTAATTACTAAAGAGGATGACGCAGCCATTCGCCCTTCAATTTTCCCCACTTAGTCAAGGACTCAGATGCTCAGGATGAATGATTTGCCGACCTTATTCCTGGCCCCGCCAGCCGTAGCCTTGGCGAAGGTTGGAGCGGGAAACGGGATTCGAACCCGCGACCTTTGCCTTGGCAAGGCAACGCTCTACCAACTGAGCTATTCCCGCATACCGTATGCTTATATAAGCTTGCACTGATAACACTTAAAAGGTACCATGGGGGCTGTATTTGTCAATATTCAAAGTATTAAAAATACCTGTTTTTGATGCATTATTGGCATATGCTGTGTATAGATATGAGTGGATAGAGGCTTGCAGAGGGAATATTGCTATGATTTATACGGTAACAGGTGTGGTAAAAGCCCAGTATGATCAATCATTATTGATTGAAGCGGGGCCTTTTGGGTTTCTTATTCAGGTGCCTCAGGGTTCTGGGTTCCAGGTGGGTACTACGGTGATGCTTCAAACCTATCTTCATTGGAACCAAGAACAAGGGCCGACTCTCTTTGGGTTTGCTTCTGATACTGAGCGTGAAGTGTTCCTTTTGATTATTTCTTGTTCTGGCGTGGGCCCTAAAATAGGGTTGGCGGTACTTGCTCAGATAGGCTCACAATCCTTTATTCGAGCTATCCAGCAAGAAGATGTAGCGGCCTTAAGCAAGGTGAGCGGGATTGGCGCGAAAAAGGCGGAACAGATCATCGTGCAGTTGAAGCATAAGGTGGCTAATCTCATTAAGCTGGGCATTCAACTCGATGATGGCGGTGATATTGAATCATGGCATACGATTGGCGAAGTTCTGGAATCACTCAATTATTCACGCAATGAGATTAATTTGGCGATGAAGCACTTAAAGCAGGAATATCCTAACACACAGCTTCCTTTTGATCAGCTGATGCGGCATGCGCTATCTTTTTTATCAAAAAAACCGTAAGATAAATTTATTAATTTAATGTAGAAAAATGCTTTTAGATCCGCTATTTTGCGCGTTAAGAGCCCAACATATAGAATTAGGAAATATATGGATATCCTGACTTGGTTGCTTGCGATCGATGATTTAACCAAGACCCCTTTTGCGATTTTATTTTTTGCGGTTGCCGTTATTTTAACGATTAAGTTTGGCTTTTTACAATTTCGAGTTCTGCCTCGCTTTTTTCAGCTGATAAGTGGTGGCGTAAAAGAAAGGCATAAGCGTGATGCCTCCAAAATTAGCTCATTCCAGGCGCTCTTTACCGCAATGGCGGGTACCATTGGGATGGGAAATATAGTGGGGCCTTCAGTGGCTATTTATTTTGGTGGGCCGGGTGCATTATTTTGGCTTTTGCTCTATATCTTTTTTGGTTCAATGACTAAATTAACCGAAGTTGTTCTTGGGTTGCATACGCGTGAACGACTTCCTGATGGGCATATTGTTGGTGGTCCAATGCAATATCTCAAAAAAGTTCATCCCTTTTTAGGTTATTGGTATATGAGCATTGTGACCTTTCTCTTCATGGTCTGGTCAGGCGTTCAATCAAATACGTTGGGTCAAATTTTTGCAATGGACGGCATACCAAGCTGGACGGTTGGTATTGGACTTGCATTGCTTGTTTATTTGGTAGTGCAAGGTGGGATTCATCGCATTGGTGTGGTTGCGAGTAAGCTTGTGCCACTTATGTTTGTGTTATATGTAAGTTTTGCATTACTCATTTTATTTCAAGATATTCCTGCATTGTGTAATGCATTTTGGCTTATTGGAACACACATCTTTAAGCCGGCAGCATCGATTGGTGCCTTTACAGGAGCTTCTATTATGACTGCTATGAAGTGGGGCGTGTATCGCAGTATACATATTACCGAAGCAGGGCTTGGTAGCTCTTCAATCGCTCATTCTATGTCTGATACTAATCATCCACTTGACCAAGGCATTCTTGCTATGGTTTCAATGCTTGCTGATGCAACATTATCTATGCTTTCGGGTTTGCTCGTATTGGTCACGGGTATTTGGATGCAAGGTATATTTCGTCCCACACTCGTGTATGAAGCGTTTAAAATGAGTTCACCGCTGTGGGGTGGCATTGTATTGGTTATCAGCGTGAGTTTGTTTGTGATCACTACCGTGATCGGGAACACTTTTAATGGCATGCAAGCATTTGCATCATTAACGCGCGATCGCTATATAAATTGGTATTTAGGAGCTACTTTATTAATAATGGTGTGTGGTTCAATAATGGAGCCACGAGCAGCATGGAGTTTGACGGATATCATTCTCACACTCGCCGTTATTCCTAACATCATTGGAGTCGCAATCCTTGCATTCCGGAATCCAGGATACTTTAAGTTAGGAAAGAGTAACTAACTTTTAGACTGTCCATAGTAATAGTAATATATCAATCTCACCGCAATGGAGCCGAGCGTGAATGGTGGAATCCACCAGTATTGCTGGAGCCATTCTTGCACGTTCTGGGTGCTGTATCCATTATAAATTTGTGTGTCATGCGAGCGTTGATCATTGATGATATCAATAGCATGCAGAATGTGTTCAATGCTGAGTTTTTCTAAATTGTTATGCGTATGAGTGAGGATGTCAGGATTGTTTGCGCCGGTGTATAAATGGCGCAATGCTAAATAAACAACGCTGACAAATTCTTTTACGAATTCAAGATTATCAATAAATTTATATTCTTTTATTTCTCCCCAAGCGGATAACACGGCATCCGGATTTCCTGCTTCTTGCATTGCGCGCAACATTGAATAAATGCGTGGCGATTTTAACGCTGCTTTATGTGGCAATGTGTGATACGCATGGGATGCTCCGATTCTTTTGATTGTCTCAAGAGCGCTTGTTAAACGTTCTATATAATAAAATCGCAACGCTATTTCGTCTGTTGATACTTCTGATTTTAAATCTAATGGTGATGCATGCGTTATCTGCTTATAATGATGCGTATTATCGGGAACCACTTTTTGTAATTCATGCGTTATTTCATCAATAGCATCCAATAATTGTTCTGTTGGATTGACGGATGATTGCTGCGCCAACTGTTCCAAACAAAGCGTATTATCGCAATGTTCATCAAGCGCTGAAAGCACGGTGCGCACCACAACAAATATTTCTTTGCTGAAATCTTCGATAAATATATCATCCTCGAGTGATTTATAGGCGGTAAAATCATCCCAGATCATAAAAAGAGGTTTGAGATTTCGCGTTTCTTGTATGCGTTTTAATGACCGAATAATGCGTCTATCATTAAACATAGATAGATCGAAATCGATTTTCCGGAGCGCTCGCGTGAAAGACATTTGTTGTGAGGATTGCATTTTAAAGAGCAGGCTCATTGTTCTATCAAGTCGGGATATGAAATAATAACGCCGAAATGTTAGGTGCGTCCCGCGACTAATTGCTGTGAAATCAGGCGATTCACAGGCAGATTCTTCATGCGAAAGGATGTTGTTGTGCAGGGGCATTATTGCGAGCAAAAGCCATGCGTAAGATCGTACCATGGGATCCTTTCATAGAGTTATAAAGTGCTTAACTTAATGAGAAGATATGCAATCGGTAGCGCCAATAAAGTGTGAAAAACAATCGGATATTGTTGGAGCGTCCATTCTTTTTTTCCTTTTTTTTCCATATTCTGCAGCAATTCTAATTTATCAGTGGTCAGGTCGATTGCATTAAGAATTTCATCAAGGGGCAATTCATTAATATGCTCATATAAATCGAGAATAGCAGACATTTCAGAAGCGATAACTTGTTCAGATTCCTGATTGAGTTTGGTCAAGAGCAGCTCTTTATAGACCGTGAAGAGCATCATGAGCATTTCCTTAAAAAAATGAGAATCGCCTGCATGGCGAAAATGGGCGCACTCTTGCCACATATGAAAGAGTGGGGCGAAATTTTTTTCTATTAACAGGTGAGAGAAAAAAAGATTAATACGGTCATGTGAAAAATGGATTTCAGTATCAAAGGTCATAGTGTCTATCGTCGATTTTTTGAGTGACGATAATAGCGAAGATAGTTCAAATTTCTCTATGGTAGAGAGTAGTTTGATTGATTTATTAAGCCTTTGCATCAAATAATAATTGAGCGCAATGTCATCGGTGGTGACTTCCTTGTCATCGAAGAATCGCTGTTCCTTCGGGTGGTTCGGTCCCTTGAGAGTAAGGGTTTCAATATTTGTATCGATAATGCTGAGCATCGCCTTTATCGAGGAACTGGATGAAGGTTCGGGAGCGTACACTTCGATACTTGTTTTGTGATGCGGGTTGATATTGAGTGATTTATAGAGCATGAAAAGGAGCTTAACAAAATCCTTTTCAAACGAACTATTATTGATGTTTCGATAAGCCTTCATTTGGAGCCAAAGTTGCATAAATGGCTCTGGCTGATGAAATTGTTGTAAGGTGAGCGCGGTGCTTTTTATCTCTGCGCTTTCGATAAGATCTATCGAGATGAGCTCGAAATTAATCTTGCTCCATATTTTTTTATTATTAATGAGGATTGTTACAGGATCTTCGCATCGCTTAATCAGATAGTAACGATAGTATACTTCGCGCGTAAATGAGTTGATGAGTTTTTCGCTCACCTCAAAACCATAAGTGGATACACTCAAACACAACATATTTATTAAAATCAGCCTCATATCTAATCCTTTTTTAATAACTCACGGTTATTTAAGGTATAGCATATTAAGAGGCTGATTTAATATTAATTACGTTTTTCGAGCGGATTCCCTGAGCAAAGACTTGATTGAAGAGCGGTTAGCGTGCAGCAACCATATTTGCAGAGATTATAATTGCTGGTTTGGATGATTTTTGCTCGTATTGCATTTGTTTCTCGAGAAGCAAGTTGTATTGGAGTCGTATGTTCGTAAGAATATCGAGTATTGCAGTTACATCAGTGTCTTGATTGTTGACTTCTTCAATGTCTTTTGCCAATGCAGCAATTTCTTTTGTGAATGCGGCAATTTCTTGTTGAACGTTTGGTAAAAGCGGTGTGATAATGCAGACATCTTCATTTTTTTGCTTTTCGATAAATGCAAGTAACGTTTTCGCATATGAGAGACGCAATTTGCTTGCAGATTCTTGTAAGCTCATATCATTTTTTGATGCATCGCATGCAAAATTTACTTGACGGCGGAGGATGGTCAGATTGACAATTTGTTGGCTTTTGCTCATTAATTTTCTGGCGTCTCTATCATCGGGTGATTCGTAAAAAGCATCGATTAATGTTTTGCCAATAATAGCCCCAACCGCGTGTCCGATACCTTCAAAAATTCCTTGGGTAACTCCTTGTGCTATTGCACTTCCTGCGGTTTGCAGAGCATAAGAAAGCTTTCCATTATTTTTCGTATCATCAGGGGAAAAGTTTTGTTTATTACTGTAGAAATGATTATGCGTCCCTGTTTGTTGTGCTGCAAGTATTTCAGTATACACTTTAGTTTGGGATGGTTCTCCTCCTGCATAAATAGCGACACTTGAACTAATCATTAAAACAAGACGCATTTTTTTTAACATAACGAACCCTTTGAAAAAAGATTATTGTTTACGAATATTTCGCGAGATAGTTTACCGTGTCGTTGCAAATAAAGCAAAGCCTATTGATTAGATAAGACCTTTTATAGAGCTCGTGAAATTGTTCCATCCAAAAACGTGCCCATTGCTACGGTCTTGCGATTCTGCGCCTCCATAGATGACAATATTGTCTTTTGCAAGCGTATTGGAAAGATTGTTCCAATATAAAAGACTCTTGAAGAAATCACTGTTGATGGTTTGTCCTGCTTTTATTTCGATCGGGGTCAATGCGATACCCTTTTCAAGAATGCAATCGACTTCATTTCCTGTTTTGTCGCGCCAGAAGTAACAATGCGGTCTGCGACCGACATTATAATAGACTTTCATTATTTCACTGATCACATAGCATTCAAAGAGGCCGCCTCTTAAATAATGATTGCTGAGCTGTTCTGGCGAGTCAATATCAAGGAGTGCGCATGCTAGGCCGGTATCATAGAAGTATATTTTCGGACTTTTAATGAGTCGCTTGCTGAAGTTGGCATGATGCGGCTTTAGTTGAAAGATGATGTAGCTTGCTTCGAGAATTGAGAGCCACGATTTTACGGTGGGCACAGAGATACCGCAATCATTGCTTAATGATTCGAGATTTACTAATTGCCCAATGCGGCCAGCACACAATTTTAAAAATTGCTGAAAGATTCCCAAATCACCAACGTTTTTCATAAGGCGCACATCCCGTTCAACATACGTTTGAATATAATCTGAAAGCCATTCATTTGGTGCAACGTTTTCATCATATATGCGTGGATACGAACCTTTAAAGATCGCAGTAATAGCATTAGGAGCAAGATAGTTGCTGGCCTGTAGTTCAT
>Ga0181533_1005410_pt1 | contig 12250 bp, 10 predicted proteins | sample PEATcosm2014_Bin_45_FD_119772 | JGI IMG/M metagenome (GOLD analysis project Ga0181533, IMG submission 119772) | Peatland microbial communities from MTU Mesocosm Facility, Houghton, MI, USA - PEATcosm2014_Bin11_60_metaG | ecosystem: Environmental > Terrestrial > Soil > Wetlands > Peat | place...
CACTACGAAGACGAGCTCTCGTACTGGAAGGCCGTCGAGGAGGGGCGATCCGCGCTGATCGGCACCCCGGGGGAGCACGAATGGGCGGCCCTCGAGGAGTCCGACGTGTACATCTACTTCTGGGGTCCCGAGAACATCGCCCGGCGCTCCCGCCTCTCGGACCCGGTCCTGGCTCAGCTTACCTCGTTCAATCACGAGTGGTACCAGCGGGCCGTCAAGGCCGGGGTGCGGGGGGCCCGGATGTCGATCGCCCGGGTGACGGAGCCGAACGCGAAGTTCTGGGGGGTTCCGATCGGGGCATGGCGTCGGGAGGTCTTCGACGCCTCCGTCCGCGACCCGAAGCTCCTGCGGCGTGACGCCGAGCGGGTCCGCCGCGCGTTCGACCGGGGTCACGATCTCCGGATCCGCCACCCGAACGGGACCGACCTGACCCTCGCGCTGGCGGGCCGGCCGGTACAGGTGACGATCGGCGAGGTGACCGCCAAGAGCCGGGCCACGCCGTTCGGGCTGATGACGAACGTGCCGGACGCCACCGTCTACGTCGCGGTCGACGAAGGCACGGCGGAAGGAACGTTCGTCGCCAACCTCCCCACGTCGATGGGGACCTCGCAGCTCCGCGGCGGTCGGTTCCGGTTCAAGGACGGGCGCCTCGTCGGCTCCCGGTTCTCCGAGGGGGGACGCTCGTTCTCCGAGCAGTACCGGGGTGCCCGGGCCGGCCGCGACCGGCCCTCGTTCGTCGAGATCGGGCTCGACCCCTCGATCCACCGGGCCCCGGGGCTCGAGGAGGCGGTCCGGGGTGCGGTCACCGCCGGGATCGGGCAGAACTCGAGCTTCGGGGGGAAGACGAAGGTGGACTTCCTCGCCTACCTGACGGTCGCGGGCGCGGAGCTGAGCGTCGACGGCCGCCCGCTCGTCCGGGGGGGCCGCGTGGTCGGGGGCTAGTTCGGCCCGTGCGTGTTACGGTCTAGCATCCCGTCCAACCGACCCCACGCGCCCCGGGCCATCCCCTTATGTCAGGGGTCCCGGGTGTTTTCCCACGACGGGGTCGGCCCCGTCGGTAGGAACGGATGTCGGGGAACGGTAGGGCAAGAAGTGGAGTCGTGGCGGGAAGCGCGGTCCTCATGGTGGTCGTGGGGCTCCTCGTCGCGTTTACGGGTTCGGCGAGTGCTACGATGGTCGATCCGGCGGGCTCGACCGCGACGTGGGCGTACGGCGGGCAGAACTCGTCGAGCGGCACGGTGACCCTGGGCAATCTGACCGCGACGTGGAACACATCGATCGGGGTAGTGGTGATCTTCAACGCCACCCCGACCGGCGCGAACACCACGCAGCTGGAGGCCCAGCGGACGATCGGCATCAGCGTCCTGATCACGATCGCCGTCCCGAACGGGTCGGTGACCTTCAGCTACAAGGCGCTCGAGGTCGACACCGCGTACGCCAACATCACGAACGCCTCCAGCGTCGACGTCGCGGGAGTGATGGTGCCGGCGCTCGGCATCGACAACTCTTCGTTCCACGGGACCGCCTCCCTCACCGAGTCGATCGTGGGGCACGCGGCCGGCCGCACCGCGGCCGGGTACCTCAACGTCTCGGCCGAAGCCGCGGCGAACGTGCAATTCACCCCGGCGCTCGGGCTGATCCCGCTCGACCTGACCGGCGTTTCCGCGTGGAACTCGACCGCGACGGCGGCCCCGTCCGCCACCTGGAACGTCAGCTACAACTACGCCTACTTCGGCTGGAACAACACGACCGGGAGCGGAGGCACCAGCCGTACCGGGAGCTGGGACGCGACCGGCCCCGTCGCCCTGACCGGCAATATCATCACCGTCAACCTCCCATCGTTCCGCGACCACGCCCCCCGCGTCGGGATCCTCCTGACGCTCCAGGGTCCGGCCGACATCTATGACGGGTTCATCATCGTCCCGCATGCCTTCGACCTGTTCGGGGGCGCCCACCACGTCTACGACAACGAGTCCCTGTCGAACGTCTCGATCTCGGGCGACGTGCTGTTCCTGAGCGCCGGTCACGTCGGCGCCGCCTCGCTGACCGCCTCGGAGCTCGCGATCGGCCGCGCGAACGGCGCGCAGCCGCTCGTGGCTTCGCCGACCCCGGCGGCCAGCAACGTCGGCGCCAGCGTGGTCGCGCAGCCCGAGAGCGTCTCCGCCGCCCAGAGCCAGTCGCACTGCCTCGAGTTCGGCTGCGCCGCCGCCAGCCCCTGGTTCACCGGGCTGGTCGCGGCCGCGGTCATCGGCGGGCTGATCGCGGCGGTCGCGGGGACGGTCGGAGTCGTTGAGTGGCGATCGTATGCCCGGCGCAAGAACCGGACGAACCAGCTGGTCGGCGGCTACAGCGAAGGGCTGGCGAACGGGATCCCCACCGCCGTCCTCCAGCCCCCCACCTCGAGGCCGCAACCCCCGATGAGCGGCCCGTCGAACAACACCGGAACGGGCCGCCTGCCCTGAAGGGGGCTCCCTGCCCCGGTGGGTCCCCCAGGGGACCCACCCCAACCCATTCCCTTCTTTTCCGAACTCGGACGAACGGGCTCACGACCGGTCGCGCAGGTGCGTCACGGCGGCTTCGAGCACCTGGCGGTCGGTGTCGAACGGAAGGAGCTCGAAGGCATCCGGGATCCGGGCCCACTCGAAGCGGTCGAACAGCGGCTCCGGGCGCGCTTCCCGCACCGCGGTGCGCGCGAGGAAGTAGACCGTGACCTTGAGGATGTTCCGCTGCTCCCGGGGCCGGAAGAAACGGTAGGAGACCTCGGAGATCTCGTCTCCCAGGCGGACGTCGGGGAGACCGGTCTCCTCCCGCACCTCCCGGAGGGCCGCGTCCACCAGCGACTCCCCGGCCTCGACGTGTCCCTTGGGCAGGCACCAGCGGTCCTCCTCCGCGTGGTGGAGGAGGAGGATCGTCGGTTCGCCGGGCCCGGGTCCGGTCACGACGGCCCCGGCGGCAAGCTCGACGACGATCGGGGCGGCGGGTCGGTAGGGGGCGCTTTTCCGGGGCATCGCCCGAACCGACCGGGCCCGCCCTACATGGCCTTGGCGACGGACCGCACGGCCGCGCGGGCCCAAGAGTTATGGAGTCCGGCACGTCGCCGGGGGGCGTATGCTCGATCCCGGTGAGGAGTACCACGACCTCGCTACGCTCGTCCGCCGGAAGTCCGAGAAGAACGGTCCGAAGATCGCGTTCCGGTTCGGCGACCGGGCAATCAGCTACCGCGAGCTCGACGCGGAGAGCGACCGGATCGCGAACGGCCTCGCTGCTGCCGGCGTCGCGCCGGGGGACCGGGTCGCCTGCCTCCTGTTCAACACGCCCGAGTTCCCGCTCGTCTGGTTCGGGGCGGCCAAGCTCGGGGCGGTCCTCGTCCCGATCAACACCGCGCTGAAGGGCGAGATCCTCCGCTACGAACTGGCCGACAGCGCGTCGACGTCGATCGTGCTCGACCGGCGGCTCTGGCCGGTGTTCGAGCCGCTGCGCGCCGGGCTCCGCATCCCCCGGGTATGGGTCGCCGACCCGGAGCCGAGTCCGGATCCCGTCCCCTCGGGGACCCGGCCGTTCACCGAACTGGCGTCCGACCGGGGACCGGCGAGCCGGCCCGCCCCCCGGCCGAGCGACCCGGTGTCGATCATGTACACCAGCGGGACGACCGGACCGCCGAAGGGGGCGATCATCCCCCACCAGAAGCAGATCACCACCCCGCTCGAGATCGGGCGGCGGAGCCGCCTCTCGCCCGACTCGGTGCTGTTCACCGCGCTCCCGCTCTTCCACTGCAACGCGCAGGAGATGACCACGCTCGTCGCCCTCCTCAACGACCTGACCGCGACGTTCGACGAGCGGTTCCACGCCTCGACCTACTGGGAGACGGCCGCCCGGTTCCACGCCACCCACGTGTCGCTCCTGGTCTCGATGGTGAACGTCCTGTTCAAGCAGCCGCCGAAGGAGACCGACCGTACGCACGGGGTCCGGACGGCGCTCACGGCGGGGGCGACGAAGGCGATCTGGTCCGAATTCGAGCAGCGGTTCGGCCTGACGATCATCGAGCTCTACGGGATGACCGAGTGCGGCTGCACGACCCTCATGAACCCACCGGACGCGATCCGGGTGGGATCGGTCGGCCTCCCGCTCGACTTCGTGGAGGCCGACGTGGTCGACGACGACGACCGTCCGGTCCCGCCCCGGACCCGGGGGGAGCTCATCGTCCGTCCGAGGGCGCCGGACACGATGTTCGCGGGGTACCTCAACAAGCCCGACAAGACGGCCGAGGCATGGAAGAACCAGTGGTTCCACACCGGGGACTACGTGACCCGGGACCCGGACGGCTACTACTACTTCGTCGACCGGAAGAAGGACGTCATCCGTCGGCGCGGCGAGAACCTCGCTCCGTACGACGTCGAATCCGTCCTCATCCGGCACCCGGCGGTGTTCGAGTCGGTCGTCGTCGGCGTGCCGTCCCCCCTCGGCGAGGAGGACGTCAAGGCGTTCGTGCAGCTCCGTCCCGGCGCGACGCTCGGGGCGCGCGAGCTGTTCGAGTTCTGCGTGGCCGAGCTCCCGTTCTTCATGGTCCCGAAGTACATCGAGTTCATCACCGAGATCCCGAAGACCGCGAACCAGAAGGCCCAGCGCTACCTCCTCAAGGGGCGGCGCGGAGGCGAGGAGTACGACCGGGACAAGCTCGGGATCGTCATCCGCCGGCCCTGAGCCGGGCCGCACGCGGGGCCGGCCCCTCGTGATCCTCGACACGAACGCCCTCCTGTTGCCGTTCCGGACCGCGCTCCCGCTCGCCGCGGAGGTCGAGCGATGCTGCCCCGGGGCGGAGGTCGGGGTCCCCGTGTCGGTCCTCGGCGAGCTCGACCGGCTGGCCGCACGCGGGGTGCGCCTGGCCGGCCCCGCCCGGGCGCTCGCCCGCACGTTCCGCGTGCTCCCGACCCGCGCGCGCGGCGATGCGGCGATCGTCGCCGTCGCGCTCGCCGAGAACGCCGGGGTCGTGACGGCGGACCGGGCGCTCGCCCGCCGGCTGGTCGCCGAAGGGATCTCGGTCCTCCTTCCCCGGGACCGCGCCCGGCTCGAGCTGCGGGCCGGTCGCGCGGTGCCCCGGGGGACGGCCGAGCGTCCGGGCGCGGCAACCGTTAAGAAGCGCGCCCGGCTCGAGAAGCAACGGACGCCCGATGCGCGACGACGACCGCCTGCTCGACCTTCCGGAGCCGGAGTTCGGGAGCGGCGTCATCGGTCCGTGTGACATCTGCGGCACGCGCCAGGCGGTCGTGGTCCTCCAGGAGGAGCGGTACCGGCTCTGCGTCCTCGACTTCCTGAACAAGACGTGGATCAAGAGCGAGAAGAAGCCCGGGTCTCCGCCCCCCGTCTACCGGAGCGACCGGATCTCCTTCGAGACCTCCGCCGTTCCGTCGCGGCACGCCCCGGCCATCGTGCTCAGTCCCACGAAGATCGTCCGTCACCCGGCCGTCCTGATCGCCCCCGACGTCTACGGGATCACGACCACCCTCCTCGACGCCGCGATCCGGTTCGCGCGCGAGGGGTTCGAGGTGCTCATTCCGGACATCGCGAAGACCGACGGGGTCTCGACCGCCTCCTTCGTCACGGCCCGCGCCGCCGCCCGGCTGCGCGGAGGTGTCGCCACCGGCTCCAAGGAGGTCGTCGGTCTCGTCCGGCTGTACCGCGACGCGCTCGACCACCTGCTCGCGCGCGAGATGGTCGACGCCTCGAGGGCCGCGGTGTTCGGCACCTCGTTCGGGGCGAGCGTCGCGCTGGCCCTGGCCGCCGAGAGCAGCCGGCTCGGCGCGGTCGTCCTGGCGTACCCGATGCCCGTCCGCCCCCCGGATCTCGCGAAGCTCGTCTCCGTCCCGCTGCTGTGCGTCGCGGGGTCGGCCGACCGCACCGCCGCCCGGGCGGTCGCCCAGCTGGAGAGCTCCGGTCCGGACTCTACCCGGGTGATCGTGCAGATCCCCGGCGCCCGACACCATTTCCTCGCCCGGGACCTCGGAGCCTACGACGTCGCCCGGGCCGAGCAGGGGTGGGCCCGCATCCTCGAGTTCCTCCGCACCCGGATGATGCCGCCCCCGTCGAGGCCCCCCACGCCCCCCGTCAAGCCGACGGACCCCCTCGCGACGGCGAAGCCGACCCCCGCCGCGGGGGCTCCTGCGGCGCGCCCGGCCGCGGGCTAGCCCGAGCCGACGATGTCCGCCGGGACCGACGCGGGGACGGCCGGACGGCCCCGAGGACCCCGGTCAGTTAGGGAGGTTCTCGCCCGGCCGGTTCAACCGGGGTATTCGTAGAACCCCTGGCCGGTCTTGCGTCCAAGACGGCCGGCGCCGACCATGCGGCGGAGGGCCGGGGCGGAACGGTACTTCGGGTCGCCGAAGTCCCGGTAGAGGGTCTCCGTGACCTCGAGGACCACGTCGAGGCCGATCATGTCCGCGAGCTCGAACGGCCCCATCGGCATCCCGGCGCCGGTCTTCATCGCGACGTCGATGTCGCGGGGGGAGGCGACCTGCTCGTCGAGCGCGAAGCACGCCTCGTTGATCATGGGCATCAGCAGGCGGTTCACGACGAACGCCGGCGCCTCCTTCACCCGGATCGGAACGAGCGGGGAACGGTGGTTCCGGAGCCCGCCGAAGAACTGGATCGTCTCCGTGAGGACGTCCTCGCGCGTCTCGACCCCGCCGGACAGCTCGACGAGCGGCAGGGCGTACGGCGGATTGAAGAAGTGCGTCACGAGCGTCTCCCGCCGGTGCGATAGCCCCCGGGCGAGGCGGGTGATCGACAGCGACGACGTGTTCGACCCGATCACCGTTCGCGGCGGCAGCACCCGGTCGAGCGCCTCCAGGACCGGCCGCTTCACCTCCTCCCGTTCGAATACCGCTTCGATCACCAGGTCGACGTCGGCGAACGCGGCATACTCGGTCACCCCGTGCACCCGGGCGATCACCTCGTCGCCCTGGGGCCGCCCGAACTTCGGGGCCAGCGCTTCGCGGAGGCGACCCAGCTGGGCCTCGGAGAGCGGTCCGGCCTCCCGGGTCACCCGCTCGATCTCCTTGCCGGCGCGCTCGGCGTGGAACCGGACGAGCTCGGCGACGATCCCCCGGATCTTCTCGAGCCCCTTCTCCACCGTCGGTCCGTCCACGTCCTTCAGGACCACGTCGATGCCGTTGAACGCGAGGAGCTCGGCGACCGCGGCTCCCATCGTCCCCGCACCCACCACGCCGGCCTTTGCAACGCGCACCGTCCCACCGCCGGCGGGGAGCATCCCGTTGCTACATAACCTCCGGTAGCGGATGCCCCTCCGGTGCGCCGGCGGGCCCGAGGTTCGCCGGGCCGATGCTCGAGCGGACGGCCGACACGGGCGCGACGACGGAGAGGCCCGGGGCCTCGCGTTGGGGCGTGGAACCAAGCTGCGAAGATTTAAACGGGGGGCCCGGCTCGCGTGGGATGCGCGGGGATGGCCCAGCCCGGTAAGGCGCTGGATTGCTAATCCAGTGGTGATTTCACCTCGGGGGTTCAAAGGAGGACCCGTGCGCACGGGTCTTCGGGAAGTCCCCCTCCCCGCGTCCCTCCGGGCCCTTGTGGCGATGGAGAACGCGGTAGACGTCCCCGTCCAACCGTACCGTGACGGCGTCGCCGACCGCCGGTAGCGCCCCCTCGACCACGGCGAGCAGCCGGACCCCGTCCGCCACCTCGACCAGGGCGAGGCGGTGGGGAGCGGCCCATCCCGGAGCGGGGCTCGAGAGCTCCGTCACGGCGACCGCGCGTCCGGCGTCGGGCACCGGGTACGGGTGGGTGCGCGTCGACCCGCACTTGGGGCAGGGGGCGTCGGTGGGGACGAACCGGGTCCGGCAGACCTCGCATCGGGTGAGGACGAGCGTCGCCGCGGGTTTCGTCATGCGGTGGGGCTCCCGAGGATCGTCACGAAATTGTGGGCGGCGAGGCCGCTGACGGCGTGCGCGAGCCCGATCTTCGGTCGGGGGGAGACCGCCCGGGCCCCCGCCTCGCCCATCAGCTGCGCGGCGATCTCGGCGATGCCCGTGAGACCCGTGGCGGCGATCGGGTGGCCTCGCCCGATCAGCCCGCCGCTCGGGTTGACGGGGAGCCGACCGGCCGGCCCGACCCAGCCCCGCTCGAACCACCGCGACGCCTCTCCCGGTCCGCAGATCCCGAGGTCCTCGAGGTGGATCAGCGAGAACGGGGAGAACGCGTCGTGCACCTCGAGGACCCCCACTTCCTTCCGGGTGATCCGCGCCGCCTCGTACGCCCGCTGCGCAGCGATGCGGGTCGCCGCGAACGTGGTCAGGTCGGCCCGGTCGACGATCCGCATCGATTCGAGCCCCTGGCCGAGGCCGAGGACGGTCGCCGGGCCGCCGCCGCGCTCGAGCACGACGGCGGCGGCCCCGTCGGCGATCGCGGAGCAGTGCAGCAGACGGAGCGGGGTCGCCACCGGACGGGAGGCGGCGACCTCCGCGGCCGTGACCGCGCTCTGGAACATCGCGTTCGGGTTGCGGGTGGCCATCGCCCGGGCGTGGACGCTCGGCAGGTCGATCGCCGAGACGGGCAGGTCGTGGCGCTCGAGGTAACGCTGGGTGACGAGCGACGCCAGGGCGGGCATCGTCGCTCCGTGGGCAGCCTCGCTCGGGTGCAGGGAAGCGGCCAGTTCGCCGGTGATCTCGGGGGTCGTGCGGTCCGTCATCTTCTCCGCGGCGACGACGAGCGCCCGGTCGAAACGACCGGTCTCGAGGGCGTCGACCGCGACGTGGAACGCCATCGCCCCGGTCCCGCTGGTCGACTCCGCGCGGAGCCCGGACGCCGCTTCGAGGCTGAGCTGGGAGGCGAGCCGGGGGAGGAACGGTTCCGGCCCCTGGGGGCCGTGGCCCAGCATGGTGCCGACGACGAGGAGGTCGACCGGCTTGCGCCCGATGCCCTCGAGGGCCAGCCCGGCTGCCTCGGCGGCGAGCTCGATGAGGCCCTCGCGCCGCTTTCCGAACCGTCCGACCCCGACGCTCGCCACGTGGACGGTCATGGGGCCGTCCCGTACGTCGGCTGGAGCACCGAGTGCACCCGCGTGACGAACTGGGAGAGCGGCATCCCTTCCGGCCAGCGGAGAATGCCGTTCCCCTCCCGGGTCCGGCTCACGAGCGGCACGGGCTGGAAGACGTACCCCGCGATCGCTCCCTTCGGGCGTTCCCCCTCCAGGAAGAGCCGCCAGCACTCCTCGCCGCGGACGCCGAGGCGTCGGTACGCGTAGATCACCATGAGCCCCACGCGGGCGACCGCGGCGCGGTGAGCCGCGAGCTGGTCCCGGGCGCGGCCGCTCGCCGCGGTGAACCGTATCACTGGATCGGACGATGCCTTCACCTCGACCGGGAAGGCGAACTCCCGGCGCAGCGCGACGAGGTCGAAGCCGAAGGAGCCGGCGGCCCGTACCACCAGGAACGGCTCCGCGACCAGGCGTTCGAATCCGGGCCGGGCCGACGGAGGCAGGGTCCGTGAGTACGACCGTACGCTCGCGGCATCTCCCGAAAGGAGGCGGCGCAGCTCGCGTTCGTAGCCACCGAAGCTGTGGCCGACCACGGATAGCGGAGTCCGGTCGGGCAGTTAAATTAAGTTGCTCGGCGGGCTCGCGGGAAGGTGGTCGCTCCCGCGGGGCTCGAGATCGCTCCTGCCGAGATCCCGGTCGCGCGGGCCCTCGCCGCCGTCGTCGCCGATGCCGATCGTCGGCGCACGCTGCGCGGCGTCGCCTCGCAGCCTGCGAAGCTCCGCCTGTCCGACCTCAGGAGCCGGCTCCTGCGCGACCGGGTCTTCGAGGACCCGGCCCGCTTGCTCGGGCGCCTGAAACGCCGGGGCCTGCTCGTCGAGATCCCGACCGGAGGGGGCGACAAGACGTTCCAGGTGCCGTTCCCCGACGAGCTGCGCCGGATCCTCATGGACGAGGCCGTGCGGACCGACACGGCGGAGACCGGGCCGCTCCTGCCCGTACCGGACGAGCGGGCCGAGATCCGGTCGATGGACTCCGAGTTCCTCGAACGGCTGCGGGACGTGCTGAACGAGCGGCTCGAGGCGACGCTCGAGTTCGGTCGAACGTTCAACGTCGCGGCCCTCGCGAAGTACCTCCGGGACCTGTTCGGGGACGAGCTCTACTTCGACTCGCTGATCTCGATCCTCCAGCAGTACGCCCTCGCGGACGCTCCGCTGCTCGCCCCGACCGGCCGACCGACCGGGGCGACCGGCTTCCACCTCGCCCTGTTCGGCCCGCCCGGCACCGGCAAGACGTTCTCGATCGACGACCTCGTCCGGGGAAACCCCCGGAGCGGGGTCCCCGCCCACGGACTGCCCGGGCGCAACCGCTACTGCGGGGGGATCACGCCCGCCCAGTTCCTCCGGGTCGGGGCGTCGTACACCGGGCGGACGTTCAACTTCATCGTGCCCGAATTCAACGACTGGTTCAAGTACCGCGGGATGGTCGAGCCGCTCAAGCTCGTCATGGAACAGCGCGAGGTGAAGTGGGAGACGACGTTCGGTACCGTCGGGCCGTACACCTTCCGCTCGTTCTTCTCGGTCAACTACAACGTGCGGACCGCCGGCGCCCAGGACTACTGGACGACAATCGCGGATCCCAATTTCGCCGCCCTCGAGGACCGGATGTTGTTGCGGTTCCATCCGATGACGCGGGCCCGGTTCCGGGCCGTGGAGTCGAGCGCCGAACGGCTCGAGCTCGGGGAGCTCGATTTCCGTCTCGCCGACCCGATCCGGGACCACCTGACGCTCCTCCACGCGATCGAGATCGGGCACCCGCTCGTCTCCCGCCGGTTCCACGCCCGGCCGGTACGACTGGAGCGGTCCCTCTACGCACGGCTGCGGGAGGTCTCGGACCGGGCGCTCCGGACGACCAATTTCCCGAAGTTCTCCCCCCGACTCAAGTCCCGGGCCGTGCGCCTCGCGGCCGCCGCCGCCCTGCTCACCTACTTCGCGACCCCGGCCGACGCCCCGCTGGGGATCGGGGAGGATGAGGCCGAGTTCGCCCGCCGATTCTACGAGGAGGAGATCCGTGCCCGCGAAGGGCGCCACGGACACGCCGTCGGGTGACGGGGAGCGACCCGCGAAGTTCCGTCGTCCGGCGGACGAGCTGGTCCGACGGGCGGCGCGTCGCGTCGTTCGGGGCGGGAAGGCATCGTTCCCCTCCCAGGCCGCGTTCCGGGCGGCGGTCCTGGCGATGATGCGACGCGACGAGCCGCTCGCCGCGATCGGCGGGACGCGGTTGCGCCGCCTGCTGGTCGGGGTCCCGGGAGTCCATCTCTCGGTCCGTTACACCGAACGCCCGGGCGGCCGGCCCCCCGCGGACTGTCCGGTCTGCGGCGGGGACCTGACCCCGATCCGGAACCAGACCCTCACCGGCGACAGGATCATCCTCGGTCAGCGGTGCGCGCGGTGCGACTACTGGACCCACGGCAACCGCCGCGTCCCGGTTCGGTACGTCTTCTCGGGCGCGAGGATCGACGGCCGCTCGGCCCGTCCCTAGGTTCGCTTCCCGGGACCGGCCGGGGGCGGGACGTACGGGGACGGCGGCGCCGGCAGGGTCCGGCGACGCGACCGTTCCACGGAGAACAGAACCACCGCTGCGACCGCCATCCCGACGAACAGCCCCAACACCAGCCCGGGCCCGAAGTTCCCACCGAAGATCGACGGGGACGCTCCCGAAGGAGATCCGACGGTCACCGAGAGGTTCGCCTCCTGAGCGCCGTTCGCCGCGTCGACCACCTTCACGCCGACGGTGAAGGTACCGACCGTCGGGAACGACGTGGAACACCGGTCGCCCATGCAGTACGAACCGTTCCCAAACGACCAGACGACCACGTACGGAGGGGTGCCGCCCTGTATGTTCGCGGCGAAATCGAAGACGGTTCCCGGCACCGGGGAGGGAGATACGGGAGTGGCCGAGAAATCGCCGGTGAGCGTGGAATTGACGTGGACCGTCAGCGTGGCGTTCGCATAGTACCCCGACGCGTCGCGGTAGGTGTAGGTGACCTCGTAGGCCCCGGTCTTGGCCCACGCGTGGCTCGTAACGCTCTCGGTTGACGTATTGCCGTCGCCGAAGTCCATGGTGCCGCTGCCCGGCGTGGTCCCTCCGACCTCGTTGGCGACGATCGGCAGCGGCAGGAACACGTCGGTGCTCGCGTTGTGTGGCGCGACCAGGGTTACGGACGGCAGCGAGTACACATGCACGGAGGCCGCGTCGACCGTCGAG
>Ga0181533_1005412_pt1 | contig 12249 bp, 8 predicted proteins | sample PEATcosm2014_Bin_45_FD_119772 | JGI IMG/M metagenome (GOLD analysis project Ga0181533, IMG submission 119772) | Peatland microbial communities from MTU Mesocosm Facility, Houghton, MI, USA - PEATcosm2014_Bin11_60_metaG | ecosystem: Environmental > Terrestrial > Soil > Wetlands > Peat | place...
TCTGGTCTTCCAGGATCGCTTCGACGTTCTCCAACACGCGTTGCGTCTGGATTTTGATGTCGCCGCTCACCAGATTGCCGGTGGCGGGATCAATTGGAATCTGGCCGGCGCAGAAAAGCAGGTTCCCGGCGCGGACCCCCTGGTTGTAAGGTCCTACGGCGGCGGGCGAGCCGGCAGGTTTAATGATTATTTTCTTCGGCATAACTCAGTTAGGGCATGTTACTCTGGCCAGCGGCCTGGTCAAGACCGGTCCGCGCCTGGCACTGAAGGCCCGAAACAACACGGCAAGACCAAGTTGAAGGGAAAACCCGACATGTCTAAATACACAAAATTCGAGGAGCTGCCCGTATGGCAGGAAGCCGCGCGGCTTTACAACCGCGTGCTGGACCTGCTGGAAGAACCGGCGGTGCCGCTGACGGCTGGTTTTCGCAACCAGTTGGATCGCGCGACGCTCTCCATTTCCAACAACATCGCCGAGGGATTCGAGCGGGCGACGAACAATGAGTTGCTCAGCTTCTTGGCCATCGCCCGGGGCTCCGGCGGCGAGGTGCGCTCCATGATGGCAGTGGTCAAGGACCGGCCGAAGCTCAAGCCGTACGTCCGGCAGCTCAGACCTCAGTAACGCCGCCTTGGGAAATGGGCTAAAGGTCGCAATTCCAATTACTTGAAGGCACTTCGTTCTCATCGTGAAATCATGCTGCGTAGGCCAAAGCCCCAAATGAGACTCCACTTCGTGTGGGGGAATTGTAATTGCGAGTCGTTAGTGAGGTCTGAAGCTAAATCTCCATCAACATCCGCGCCGGGTTCTCGATGACTTCGCGAATGTGCCTGAGGAATGACACGGCTTCACGGCCATCGACGATGCGGTGGTCGTAGGTGAGGGCGGCATACATGATGGGGCGAATGACGACATTGCCCTCGCGGGCGACCGGGCGTTCCTGGATTGCGTGCATGCCGAGCACTCCGCTCTGCGGCGGATTGACGATGGGCGTCGAGAGCATGGAGCCGTAAACGCCGCCGTTGCTGATTGTGAAGGTGCCGCCCTGCAACTCGTCGAGCTTGAGCTTGTTCTCCCGGGCCCGACGGGCGAAATCCCCGATCGCCCGCTCGACCTCGGCAAAGCTCAACCGCTCGGCGCTGCGCAGCACAGGCACCACAAGTCCCTTGCCGCTGCCGATGGCCACCCCGATGTCATAGTAATTGTGATAAACAATATTGGTCCCGCGCACCTCGGCGTTGAGAACGGGAAACTGCTTCAGAGCGTCCACGCACGCCTTGACGAAGAATGACATGAAACCCAGCTTCACATTGTACTTGTGTTGAAAGGCCTCGCCGTATTCCTTGCGCAGCGAGATGATGCTGGACATGTCGATTTCGTTGAATGTTGTCAGCAGGGCCGCCGTCTGATGCGCCTCGACCAGGCGTTCGGCCACCGTCCGGCGCAATCGGCTCATCGGGACCGTTTCCTCTTCCCGCCCCGGGGTGGCGCCGGCCAGACCAGGGGAGGCAGCGACCACTTGGCTCACCGGCGCCGCAGGTGGTGGCGCGGGCGGCGGCGCAGGCAGCGGTGCGGGCGGGGGTGTGAGCACCTTGGGCGCCACCGGTCGTTGCTCGGCAGATTGTTCCAGATGGCGGATAACATCCTCCTTCAGTATACGGCCGCCGGGCCCCGACGGCGTGACTTCCTGCGGGCGTAAGCCGTGCTCTGCCAGGGCGCGTTGGGCCGCCGGCATCACGATCGGCTGGGCGCCAGGGGACCTTTCCTGCGGTGGGAGTGCGGCCGGATTGGATGCGCCGGTTGCCGGCCCTGGGGCCGGCTCGAGCGGGCCGCCCTTGTCCAAATAAGCAATGACCTCGCCCACTTTGGCCACGTCGCCCTTCTGCTTCAGAATCCGCGAGAGCGTTCCCGAGTCGGGCGCGGGCAGTTCGACCGTCGCTTTCTCGCTCTCTAAACTGACCAGGGGTTCGTCCTTGCGGACCGGCTCGCCCTGGCCCTTGAGCCAGCCGCCGATTTCTACATCGGTAATCGATTCACCGAGCGAAGGGATTCTGAGTTCGATTGACATAGGGTAGTGTGGTTCATGATTTCTCGCCAAAGGCCCGCGCAAGGATTTCGGCTTGTTCCTGTTTGTGACGCCGGTGTGAGCCGGTGGCCGGAGAGGCTGAGGCAGGGCGCGTGATGCCCGCCAGCGGAAAGCGCCCAAAAAGGGTGTTGCCAAAACCGATGCGCATGAAATTCCAGGCCCCCATGTTCTCAGGCTCCTCCTGCACCCAGAAGACGGGAGTGCCGGCCGGGTAGGGCGCCAGGGTCTGCTCGAGCAGGTCGCGGCGCAAAGGATAGAGTTGCTCCACGCGGATGATGGCGATGTCGGCGCGCCCGGTCTCTTCCCGGCGGGCCTGGAGTTCATAATAAATCTTGCCGGCGCACAGGAGCACCCGCTGGATTGAACCGGCAGGTTTGGCGGAAGAGTCGGGGAGAATCCTCTGGAAGCTGCCTTGCGCCAGTTCATCCAGGCTCGAGACGGCGTTGGGATGGCGCAGGAGGCTCTTGGGGGTCATGAGGACCAGCGGCTTGCGCCAGGCACGCAGGGCCTGGCGGCGCAGGCAATGGAAATACTGCGCCGGCGTGCTCGGATAAACGACCTGGATGTTGTCATCGACGCCCAGCATCAGGAACCGCTCCAGGCGCGCGCTGGAATGCTCTGGCCCCTGGCCCTCGAAACCGTGGGGCAGAAGCAGGACCAGTCCGCTGAGCCGCTGCCATTTCTCCTCGGCGCTGGCGATGAACTGGTCCACAATCGGCTGGGCCACATTCCAGAAATCCCCGAACTGCGCTTCCCACAGGACCAGCACGTCCGGACGATCCAGGCTGTAGCCGTATTCGAAGCCCAACACGCCCGTTTCAGAGAGGGGGCTGTTGAAGATTTCGACCGGCGCCTGGTCCGGGGCCAGGTGCTGAAGCGGCATCCACGTATGGCCGTCCTGGGAATCGTGCAGCACCGCGTGCCGCTGGCTGAATGTGCCCCGCTCGCTATCCTGTCCGCTCAGGCGCACGCGACACCCCGCGCAGGCCAGGCTCGCGAAGGCCAGCGACTCCGCAACCGGCCAGTCCACCGGCGCCTGGCCGGCGGCCATCTGCTGGCGCCCCTCCAGCAGCTTCTTGATCTTGGGATGCGGATGGAAATCCTCCGGGAGCCGGGTTTGGGCCTCCAGCCAGGCTGAAAGCTGCTCGCGCGGAACGCCCGTGGGGGTTTCCGGGCCTGCCGGCTCCGGGCCGCCCTTGTAGCCGGACCAAACCCCTCGAGACGGCTCGGCCCCAGCAACGGGCCTGGAAGATTGGGACTCGGACAATTCGGTCTCCAGAAGTTCTCGGCGCCGCTCCGCGATGGCATCAGCCTCCTGGCGTGTCAGCCCTCCCAGCTTGAGCAGGTGCTCGAGGTAGCCTTCGCGGACCGGCTTGCGCTTGGCAATGGTCCGGTAAAGCACCGGCTGCGTAAACGACGGTTCGTCGCCTTCGTTGTGGCCCAGGCGCCGGTAGCCATACATGTTGATGACCACGTCCCGTTGGAACTCGCGCCGGAAGTCCATTGCCAGCCGGATGACCTGGGCCACCGCCTCGGGGTCCTCGCCGTTCACGTGCAGTATGGGAATCTGCAGCATCTTGGCCACGTCGGTCGCATAGACGCTCGAACGGGCCTGGGCGGGGCTGGTGGTGAAACCAATCTGGTTGTTGACCACGACATGGAGGGCGCCGCCCACCTTGTAAGCCGGCAATTGGCTCAGATTGAGCGTTTCCTGTATGATCCCTTCCCCCGCAAACGCCGCGTCGCCATGGATGAGCAAGGCCATCCCCTGCACCCGGCCGGTATCCCCCACCCCATCTTGCTTGGCGCGGATTCGCCCCAGGACCACCGGGTTGACGAACTCCAGGTGGCTGGGATTGAAGCAGAGTGAGAGGTGGACCTTCTGGCCGCTGGCCGTCACCCAATCCGTGCTGTGGCCCAGGTGATACTTCACGTCCCCCCGCCCTGACGAGGTCCTCCAGTCGGTGTCCGCGTATTCCCTGAAAATCTGCCGGGCGCTTTTGCCCATGATATTGGCCAGCACATTGAGCCGCCCACGGTGGGCCATGCCCAGGACAATCTCGCGGATGCCCTGCTCTCCGGCCTTCTCGATCGCCAGGTCCAGCAGCGGGATGAGGCTCTCCGAACCATCGAGGGAAAAGGTCTTGGCGCCGACAAATTTCTTGCGGATGAACTCCTCGAACGTGACGGCGTCCGTCAGGCGCGTGAGGATGCGTGCCTGCTCCTGGCGGGTAAGCTGGGTGCGGTTTTCGGTGGTTTCCATCCGGCGCTGAAGCCAGCGGCGCACGCTCAGGTCGTCGATATGCATGTATTGCACGCCGATCGAGCGGCAGTAAGTATTGCGCAATCGCTGAAGCAACTGGCCCAGCGTGAGCAGCGGCCCCTCGTACTGGAAGGTCTCGCTATAGACCGGCATGTCCATGTCCGCCTGCGTGAAGCCGAAAAACTCCGGCTTCAACTCGGGCGGCATGGGCTGTGGCTGGCCAAGGGGGTCCACTTGCGCGATGCGGTGGCCGCGCACCCTGTAGAGGCGGGTCAGCAGATAGACCCGGTCCTGCATGGCCGCCACCTCGGGGTCGGCCAGCCGGCTGGAGCCGCGCCCGCGCGGAGCGGTCGGAGGGTTGAAGATGCTCGAGGGCCGGAAAGACGGGCCAAATCGCGGTTTGGGAAAACGCAGCTCGTTTACGGCCAGGTCCCCAAAGTACCGCTGCCAATCATCGGGCACCGATGCCGGGTCGCGGAGGTAATCTTCGTACAAGCCTTCAACGTATGCCGCGTTGGCGGCGCTCGGCAGAGGTTTGGTTTGGTCCTCGGTGAATGTAACCATGTCAGTTCCTGTCTGTCTTGGCTGCTCGGGGCGTGGCGCGGGCATCCGGCCCGCGAACCCGCCGTCCTTACCCCGTAATGACCAGCGCCAGCGCGGCTGCGGTTATCGCCAGCATAAGCCCGGCAGGCATGAACTTCTTGGTCTTGGCCAGGCGCATGATGAACACCACCAGCAGCGCGCCCAGGAGCGCGTCGGCCACCGCCACCTGGCCAATAACGCCGGCGGCGCACAGCGCCAGGGCGAGGGCAAATGCCGCCGACATGATCAGCGAGATGGGGCTCCCGGCCTTGAAATAGCCAATCAGCCCGCCGGTGATTAGAAGTCCGATATATACCCAGAGCACAATGTTTGGGCGCATAAGTTGGTTTGAATATAGCCCAGGACCGCGAAGGCGCAACCGCAGGGGGCGCTGAAAGTTCGAAGCGCCCAGGGCGAAGGGCGAAAGAAATCCGAAATCCGAAATCCGAACTTCAATCCCGGGCGGGCGGCAGAAAGAGGGCAACGGCTGCGGCGGGCAGGAAGAGGTAGCCGGCGTAGAGCAAGGCAAGCCGGTGGTCGCCCAAGCCGTGGGAGAAGAGGCCGAAGAAGACGGTGCCGAAGGCCGAGGTGATGCGCCCGATATTGTAACAGAAGCCGGCGCCGGTGGTGCGCAGGAGGGTGGGAAAGAGGGGGGGCAGGTACATGGTGAAGAGGGCAAAGCTGCCCTGGCAAAAGCCGATGAGCGGGAACCAGCAGAGCAGGGCGGCATGGTCGCGTGGGACGCAATAGGCCCCGACGAGGGCAAAGAAGTAGGCCAGGAACATGAAGGCGATGGTGGCGCGGTAGCCGAGACGGCGGGCAAGCCAGGCGGCAAAGAAATTGCCGAGGATGGAGGAGCCGATAACCCAGTACATCGCCAGGGTGGCCAGCTTGTTCTTCTGTTCCGGAGTCCAGGCCAGGACCTCGGGCAGGTTGCGCAAGTGCTGCTGGTGCCAGAACATGAAGGCCCAGTGGGCGGTGAGGGATACGCCGCAGACCAGGATGACCCAAAGGGTGACGGGCCTGATCTCCCCGCGGAAGAGTTCGCGAATTTTGGGTTTGTAGTCGTGGGCCTGGTCGCGGGCGTGGCGCCATTCCTCCGGTTCCGGCACGGTCCGGCGTATCCAGAACACGAGCAAGGCGGGGAGGACCCCGACCAGGAAAAGGCATCGCGGAGGGGCGGCCGCGAGGACGTAGTTTGCCAGGCCGGCTATGAGGATGCCGATGTTGACGCCGGTCTGGAGCACGGCCGCCACCCAGGGCCGCCATCGCCCAGGCCAGGTTTCTGAGAGCAGCGAAGCCCCCACGGCCCATTCGCCCCCGATGCCCAGGGCCGCCAGGAAGCGGAAGAGCAGGAGGTGCCACCAGGTCTGGGCAAAAAAGGACAAGCCGGTAAAGGCCGCGTAGGTCAGGACCGTCAGGCTCAAGGCGCGGGCTCGTCCGAGGCGGTCACCGAGCCGGCCGAAGAAGCCGCCGCCGAGGGCCCAGCCCAGCAGGAAAGCACCCTGGATAATGGAACTGTAGCGTCCAACGCGCGCGTTGGTGGTGTCCAAACCGCCAAGCAACTGGGCGACGAAGGGCGCGGCCACCAGCGTGTAAAGATGCATGTCCAGGCCGTCGAAGGTCCACCCCAGCCAGGCTGCCAGGCCCGAGCGCCACTGCAGGCCCGAGGGCCGATCCCAGCCGGCCTGGCCGGGCGAGGCGGCGGGAGGTGGGACGGTCAAATTGGGGTCGCCGGCGTCCATGCGCTAGAGCCTGTCCCAAGGACTCCGATTCCGGACTTCTCTCGCAACCTTCGTCGCCAACTTTGTCGGCATCTTGACCTATCATGGCCTCTACGGGGATGGTTCGCAAGCAGTCAAGTGACCCGGACCACCGCAAAAAAAGAATGCCGCCAGAATGACTCCGGCGGCTGAGTGGTTTGATGCAACCACATTAGCGTGGGGCTTGCCACGCCCTCACGAACCAATATGCGCCTGTTGGGAAAGATTTCAAGTCCCTCCAAGCATTTTTTTTAGGAATGCCGGAGAGCGGCGGCAGCTCAATATTCACACCCAGGACGTAGGGATCTACCACAAAATGCTTATGCCCAAATGCCGCTGATGACCTTCGCGCGGGAATTGTTGGAAATGTAACAGGAGGCCCGTGCCAAGGCGCTGATTCTCAATTGCAGAGAATATCCTTGCCTGCGCCCCGCGCATGAGATAAATATGCATCTCCTGGCACAACCGCCGCTCAAGGGTAACACCATCAGGGCCTCGACTTTATAGGCGCCGGAAATGGTCCGCTTGAATGAACCACGGGAGTTCGTAGCGGTTTGGGGCCGGGTGTTCGCAGTCTAACAACCAACAGATGGAATCGAAAATGAAGCATTTTAAGTCTCGCCAGTTTCAGGCCGGAGTTCTCATTCTGCTGCTCGCGGGCCTCACGAGCCTGCCCAGCGCAGCCCAGGATACTACTACCAAGAAAAAGGATCAACCCAGCACCTCCACCACGCGCCCGGCCACTCCGAGCGCCCAGCCTGGGGGAAAGACGGCGCCTGGAGCGATGGGCGGCAAGACCGGGGGAACCACCTCGCCCGGAACCACGGGCGGCAAGGCTGGGGGAACCACCACGGCCGCAACCACCGCCGGTAAAACCGGCGGGACCAACACGGTCGCAACCGCGGGCGGCAAAGCCGGGGGAACCACGAAGCCCGCAGTCGCGACCGGCAAGACCGGGGGAACTACGACGCCCTCAACCACAGGCACAAGAAGCGGAGCAACCACCACCACACCCCCAACCTCTGCCAGCAAGACCGGTGGAACGACCGCCCAAGCAGCGACCATCAGTAAGACCGGAGCAACGGCGGCGCCGGTAGCGGACAAGAGCAAGGCCGGGAAGCAGGAAACGGTCAAGCGCCAGGATGGGGCGGAGCAAACCACGAAATACGCCGCGACTGGCTTAAAACAAAAAGAGGTTGTCAAGGCCAAAGACGGCACGCACACAACCCAGTTTTCTCCCGGCGGCCGGCCCCAGAAGGAAGTGGTCGAGAGATCGGACGGGTCCAAACACACGACCGAGTACGGCCTGAACGGCCAGGCCAAACGGGAAGAAGTCGTCAACAAGGACGGCACCAAGGAAGTCACGGTGCATCAGACCGGGCGGGATGGGGTGGTGCGCGCGCAGGAGACGGTCAAGTATGACGTTCGCGGCGTTGAGGTCTCGAAGTCGGTAACCATTCGCAACACCACCATCATCAACCGCACCATCATCCAGAATGCGACCATCGTAAACGATACGGTGGTCCGGAACTATGACCGCGGCCGTTTCGGGTTCGTGTACCGCCCGGAACTCGTTGCGCTTAGGCCGGCTCTCGTTTCGTGGTACGACCCTTACTGGTATAGTCCGGCGGGAGTGCTCGTGGTGCATCCCTTCCACTTCTCCTGGGGCTGGGAGGGCTACGACTGGTACCATCGTTATCACGGGCCATATTTTACCGCCTACGAGGTGTACCCGGCGCCCAGTTACTGGGTCACGGACTGGCTCGTCGCGGGTTACGTCGCCGACCACTTTGCGGCTACCCTCAGTGTCGCCCAGGCCCGCGAAGAGGCCCGCATCGCCCGCGAAGAGGCGGTCAAGGCCAGCGAAGCCGCCGCGGCGGCCAGGCTGGAGGCCACGGAGGCCGAGGTGGCGGCGGCCCGCCAGGCGCAGGCATTGGCCGAGTTCAAGGCCGCGGACGCCGAAAAAAGGGCCGCCATAGCCGAGCGCATGGAGGCCAACGCGGACAAGCCCAATCCCAACGCGGTCCCGATCGATAAAGACACCAAGGAAGCCTTGAAAAACCAGATCGAACAGGCCGTGGCCGAAAAAAAGCAACTGGCCGACCAAGCCGCTCAGGGGCAACCGCCCATCCTTCCCGACCTTTCCAGAACTCTGGCCGATCCGAATCATATCTATCCCGTGTCGAAGACCGTCCTGGTCCTTAACGCGGCAGATGAAAAACCGGCCGGAGCGATTTCGGAAGGCGATCTGTTGAAGCTCGAGCCGAGCCAGGCGGACACGCTCAAGGATGCGGCCGAGACGACGCTCGTCACCATGCGGGTCATGACCTCGAAAGGCGAGGAGGGCGAAGTCATCGCCGGCACCGTCGTGAAGGTGTCGCTCAAGGATCTGCAGGAGTTTGACAGCGAGTTTCGTGCCAAGCTCGACGTGGGTCTGGCCGAGGCGGAGAAGAACAAGGAACAGTTCAAGCATGGAACTTAGCAGAGCCGCCAGCCCCATCACATTTAGGCAAACGGACCTCGACGCGCGGGCGGTCTTCGCCGGCGCGCTCGAGTTTTTCGTGGAACTCGCCGCACATCTTCCCAAACTTGTGGTTTCGACCGCCACCCACAAATGCAGCCCCTGTTCGTCCAGGCAATGCACCAACACTTTAAACCTCCGCGCAATCTCTTCCTGGGCGCAAGCCCCAATGAAAGAGTATTCCGCATCCCCCAATCTGCTCAACTTATCCTTGCCGGGTTACTGACGATCAGGCCGTCAATTTGAACCGATTGGCCCTCAAGCCGCTCAAACACAAATTGGGATAACCAATTGTGCAAGATTCCGGCATCGGAACCGTATAGGCTATGGGAAGCGCGCAGGAGACGCGTGGGAACATGAGAAAAGCAAAGCGATTGAAACGGAAAACATCCGCATGAAAAAACAGAACTTGAGGAATTGGAAGGCGACCACAGCGGTGGTCTTGGCTTGCGTCACGCTGGGATGGGCTGGCTTGAACCTGGGCGGCATTTGCCAGGCTCAAACCCCAGCCAACGCGCCGCAGCCGCCAAGCGATTTGCCACCGGCGGTGACGGAGTTGGTGAAACTCGCCAAGGCCGGACTGAGCGAGGACGTCATTCTGGCCAAGATCAAGAACGACGGCTTGGGTTACAACCTGACAACCGACCAGATCATCTATTTGAGCAGCGCGGGCATGTCGCAGAACGTCATCGCGGCGCTGATGCAAACCAAATCCGGCGGTGTGCCGGCAGCCCCCGCTAACGCGGGGGTGACGAATCCGGCGCCGACAGCGGCGGAACCGCCGCCGTTGGACGCTGCGCCTCCAACTCCGGCCGCGGCCGCGCCCGCCCCGGCGGTGGCCCCGGAGCCTGCCCCGGCGGTAGCCCCCGCGCTTGCCCCGGCCCCGGCGATGGCGCCCGCGCCTGCCCCGCAAATGCCCGCCCAGGCGCCTGCCCCGGCCGGCCTGCTCGACAACTTCGCCTCGGACGCCGGCCTGAACCCGGCATTGTGGACCGCGCAATCCGACCTGCTGATGCGGTTTGCCGCAGTGAAGGGATGCCGGTTGGTGTTGCCGGCACTGGCTTTCGGGCCGGGCGGCATGCAGATGTCCGGCCTGAACTTCCCGGACCAGATGATGGGCATCCAGTCCGTGGGCGGCTTCATGGCGCCCTTTACCTTCAGTGCCACGGCGGTGGGCATGGCGGATCACGGGGTTCCCTTCGAGGTCAGCCTGGTGAGCGCGGATATGCGGCAGTGGGTCACTATCTCCGGGCACCTGGGCGGGCCGGGGGCCGGCGGGGAAGTGCGGGTGGTCGGCGGCCTGGGGCGCGTGATTCGCGGAAGGCTTGAGGTTCCGCTGGGCGGGCGTTCGCCCTATTACGGGGTCTGGCTTAACTACACGGGCAGCGGCCAACCCATTTCCAGCCTCGGATACAAGCTCTACGAGGTTCCGTTGGCCGGCGTGCCTTATACCGTCCAGGTCGCGGCCGGACCGGATGGCACGGCATCGGTTGCGCTGCTGGACGCTGCGGGGCTTTCCCTGGCCGCGCGCAACGGCTTGCCGGTCGGCTCCGGCCCGTTCTACGTGCTGCTGGCCGGGCGCGATGGCCCCGCTTATGCGAATTGGCAAGTAGCCCAACTGACCCCGCCGGCGCCGCCGGTAGCTCCGGTGGCGGCGGCCGTGCCCGCGACCCCCACGCTCGATTACTTCCGGGAGCAACTCACGCCTTACGGTCAGTGGGTGGAAGTGCCCGGCGCCGGCCTCTGCTGGCAACCCGTCGTGCCCCCAGGCTGGCGGCCCTATTATGACGGCGGACATTGGGTTTATACCGATGAGGGATGGTATTGGCAATCCGACTATCCTTGGGGCGACATTGCCTTTCACTATGGGCGCTGGAGCTACAACCCGAGTTACGGTTGGATTTGGGCGCCGGGTTTTGAGTTTGCCCCGGCCTGGGTAGTATGGCGTCACACCGACGAGTATTGCGGGTGGGCCCCCTTGCCGTTCGGCACAGTCCTCGTCGATGGCGAGTGGCGCTTTCGCGGAGCCCGAGTGGCCGTGGATTTCGATTTCGGGTTGTCGGCGGGGTTCTTCAGCTTCGTGGCTTGCGACCATTTTTGGGAGCATGATTTCCGGCATTTCATCGTGCCCAGGGAACGTTTGGTGTTGGTCTTTGGCCGGAGCGAGATCATCAACCGTTATCACATGGATCACGGCCGCTTCGTCAACGAGGGCATCCGCGTGGAACGGATGGCGCAACTCAGCCACCGTGACATCCGGGAAATCAAACGCGAGGTGGCCCGCGACGTGAGAGCGCAAGAAGAGCACCGCAACGTCGAAGTAAGGCGAGAGGACCACAAGCTCGCCGCCTCCGGTCACAAGGTGGAGGCAACCAGGCACGTGTCCGAGGCTCGCACGGCGGCCAGGCCTGAGGCCGAGCGTTCCGCCACCAAGGAGTCAGCGTCCAAGACTGCCGCCAAGGAGTCAGCGTCCAAGACCGCCGCCAAGGAGTCAGCGTCCAAGACCGCCACCAAGGAGCCAACGTCCAAGACCGCCGCCAAGGAGTCGACGTCCAAGACCGCCACCAAAGAGTCGACCTCCAAGACGGCCACAAAAGAATCAACGTCCAGGACGGCCACCAAAGAGTCGACGTCCAGGCCTAAGTCCGGCCAAGGCGAGGGAGAAAAAGAGAAAGAAAGAGAGAAGAAATGACGCGCAGCACTCTGCCGTGAGGCCGTGGAGCGTGGGAGCGTGCTGCGATGCCCTCACGCTTCCACGCTTCCACGCTTCCACGCTTCCACGCTCCCACGCTTCCACGCTCCCACGCTTCCACGCTCCCACGCTCATCAGGCCGGGCACGCGCGCTCGCGTGTATGCACCAGGCGAATGACCTTGGCAGCCAGTTCGCAATTCTCCTTGATTTGGAAATCGAACATGCCGACAGCGATGAAGTCCGCCCCGTTTTTGAAGGCGTAGGGGAAGGCCTCGCGCGGATAAATCGCCCCGGCGGCCAGCACCTTGAATGCGAGCCACGGCTTGGTCACCGTCTTCATGAA
>Ga0181533_1005420_pt1 | contig 12236 bp, 11 predicted proteins | sample PEATcosm2014_Bin_45_FD_119772 | JGI IMG/M metagenome (GOLD analysis project Ga0181533, IMG submission 119772) | Peatland microbial communities from MTU Mesocosm Facility, Houghton, MI, USA - PEATcosm2014_Bin11_60_metaG | ecosystem: Environmental > Terrestrial > Soil > Wetlands > Peat | place...
GGAAGGAGGCCGATCCCAAGACGATATGGAAGCGATACATTCAACTGACCGAAGTGGAGGATGCCTTCAGAACGGAAAAACATGATCTTGGTATGAGGCCTATCTACCATCGGAAACAAGACAGGACCCAGGCCCACATTCTGGTTTGTTTCCTGTCTTTGGCAATGTGGAAGACTCTTCAGCAATGGATGAAGGCATCAGGGCTCGGCACGGCTCCAAGAAAATTGATTGAAGAGATGCGGGAGGTGAAATCCCTTGATGTTCTACTCCCCGCGAAAGATAAAACACTCAGGCTGAGAGTGGTCTCCACGCTGCCAAAAGAGCTGAAGGTTCTGCTTCAGAGATTGAAAATATTTCTGCCCAACAGACCAAAGGTAATTGAAAATGTAGTGCAGAAAATAGCTTGAGTTTGGATGCAACTAACTGAACTAATTAGCTTTAAGTTTTTGAACTGCGGAAGATCGGTTAAAGATAGCTTTAAAAAGCCTTCACTGTTCCAGTTTATTGAAAAGTATTTATTTGCCAGGTGGACTGTGCATTTCCTGACGACGAGTTCTGCTGCGTGTTTCGGCCTGAACATGGCAAATCACTTTTGATACATTATTACGGAAACAAACACAATTTGAGAGCGTGCTGCACTGTTTGATTCTTGATGCACCTGAAATGCGAGCCCTTTTTACAACACTGATTTCCGTTAGTAACCTCGCCTGTTTTTCGTTTGCATCAAAGTCTCGGGAGTCGGTGTTATCGAGATCCTCGCCCTGCCAAAAATTCGATCTTTCGTGACTGTTCAAATTGCGTAGTACGGTTAGAAAGCATAAATTTTCTGAAGAATATTTTTTTGCGTAGTATAGGAAGCAATTCTCGGCGAAGGAGTCCTAGCAATTTTGCGTAGTAGTATTGGAAAGAAACAGTTATCAGATCATGCAACCGCCGAGGATTACAAGAAGCAGTCTAAAAACTGATTGGACGCCGGCGAAGCAGGTCGTCATGTCTTATTGCCAAAATATTACAGGGAGTAATACGGCAAGTGGCATGCCGACATCGACCACCATCAGGTCTTTCCCGAAAGCCTGTACGCAGCGACACTGGCGTAACGTAACCGCTTTCGATTAGAATTATTAGTGATCTCTGGGAATGATTGCAAAAACGACGTAAATAATATTAAATAGGAACGGGGTGAGTCCTTCAATTTTCAGAGAGAAGGGGTATAGAATTTACTTCCTTTCAAACGAAGAGGCTCGAATCCATATCCATGACACGTGTGAGGATGGCTCTCCGATAAACAGCCTTCCCGTGCCGGTCGCTTATCTTCGCCCATGCACATGCTCAAGAGTCTTTATCAGTGCCTCCGCCTTCTTCAGCGTTTCGTAATACTCTCTCTCAGGGTCTGAATCCGCGACAATTCCTGCTCCGGCCTGAACATAGGCATATTTATCTTTAAGTACAAAGGACCGTATGATAATATTCAGGTCCATAGAGCCGGAAAAGCCCACATAGCCTAGAGAGCCTGTATACGGCCCCCTCGCAACAGGTTCAAGCTCATCTATTATTTCCATACACCTTACTTTCGGCACGCCGGTAATAGTGCCGCCGGGAAATGCGGCCCGGATAACATCGAAACACGTTTTGCCGTTTTTGAGAATGCCCTTTATGTTCGAGACAATATGTATTACATGCGAGTAGTCCTCGGTTATCATCAGCTCGTCTACATTTATGCTGCCGAATTCAGCCACCCTTCCCATATCGTTTCTCTCCAGATCAATAAGCATTATGTGCTCTGCCCGCTCTTTCTGATTGAGCAGCAATTCAGCCCTCATAAGGGCATCCTCATCAATGTTTTGACCGCGCGGCCGGGTGCCTGCAATCGGCCGCGTTTCAATAATGCGGTCTCTTACCGTCACCAGACGTTCGGGCGAGGAACTGACAAGGCTATAGCTGCCAAAATCGGCAAAGGCGGCAAAAGGGGATGGATTTATATGCCTCAGCATTTTATAAATGTCCCACGGCCTGACATCATCTACGAATGCGGAGATGCGCTGGGACAGGTTCGCTTGAAATATGTCACCGGCGGCAATATATTCTTTAGCTTTCCTTACCATCTCCATATAATAGGCCTTGTTCATCTCGTATCTTATTGAAGGTGTCCGGCTGACCGGCTGACCGTTGACCGTACTGCGGACTTCCAAACTCCCGACGCTCCGGACAACTTCAGCCGCTTCAGAATATGCGCTGTTCCAGTCAATATCCGCAGTGTCCCTGTATCCCAGTTCCGTATGCCGAGCTCCCGGGGATATAATAATCCACGCTTTTTTTTCAAAATGGTCAAACGCAACAATCCTGTCAGCCATCATAAAATGAACATCGGGAATATCCAGGTCGGCAACGGCATTCCGCGGAATATCTTCCAGGTATCTGACAAAGTCATAGGAAAGCAATCCAATAGCGCCTCCCTGAAAAGGAGGGAGTTCAGGGGCAGCGTTCTGGGGGTAAGCGGAAAGAAGCTCGCTCAACCGGTCCAGCGGAGATCTGAATGAAATAGAACTCTTTTCCCCATTGGGGGCGATGATGCTCACTTCACCGTCTTTTGCATTCAACACTAAATACGGTTCGAAGGCGATAAATGAATAACGGGCAATTTTGTATGGGCCCCCCACGCTTTCAAGAAGAATGCTCTGATGGAGTTGCCGCGATGCAGAGAGCCGTTCATAAAAAAGATATGGCTCTACATAACGGATCTCACTGTAAAGCGGCGGAATGCCCCGGTTTCGTGCGCGGTCCAAAAAATCTGTTTTGTTGAGGTTTAATGTCACTTATGCGGTAAGCATTTCAAGAGATATAAGCTCCAATGCCCTGACCGGGTCCTCGTGCTTCAGTATTCCCCTGCCCATTACAATGTAGTCCGCTCCGTCCCGCAACGCCTGCCTGGGAGTTGCCGTCCTCTTCTGGTCGTCCGGCGGCACCCAGGATGGTCTTATTCCCGGGGTGACCACAATAAAATCCTTTCCGCATTGCCGTTTTATCATGACTGTTTCATGAGGAGACGCGACAACACCGTCAAGACCGGCCGCAAACGCAAGCGAGGCCAGGCGTTTCACATGTGTTTTCAGACTGTAATGAATCCCCAGTTCGTTCTTGAGGATTTCGGCATCGAGGCTGGTAAGAGCCGTGACCCCGATAATCTTCGGCCTCTGAAGGTTTTCCTTAATGCATAACTCTGCCACGGCGTCCCTGCACTGCTTCATCATGGCAAGGCCGCCGGAGGTGTGCACATTGAACATATAAACCCCGATTCTCGCAGCAGCAAGAGCAGCCTTGGTAACAGTATTGGGAATATCATGGAACTTGAGATCGAGGAATACCCTCTTGCCTTTTTCCTGTATCTCCCTGACAATACCCGGCCCTGCAGTGACGAAAAGCTCAAAGCCTACCTTGAAGACGTCTGCCTGATCTCCGAGCCTGTCCACGATGCCAAGCGCCTTGTCCCGATCGGACACATCGAGTGCTACAATAAGCTTATTTTTCCATGAAAGTTGCATTATATATTCGGCAGCATTATATCATTTTGGGCCCGACTGAGCCCTATGATCTCTCCTGTAACATACGATATCACTGACTATCATATCAAAAAATGTACTGCTTTTTATACTTTTTATTGTAAGCCTCCATTTAAGCTAGTAAGTAGTAAGTAGTAAGTAGTAAGTAGTAAAATATAAAAGGCAGCCACTCACTATTTACTATTTACTATTCACTACTCACTATCAGATTCCCGACAATCGGGGATGACGACTTGGAGCCCCACATCCATGACGCACACCCTACAGCACTTAGTTCTTGAATATTACATAGAAATCCGATCATAATAATGAAGAGAATTTTATATGAGGAAACCTTTAAAAATCAAAATCAAATATTTTGACAGCAGTTTGGAACGTATACAGAAGATCAGGCAGGGAGACTGGATCGACCTAAGGGCGGCGGAGGATGTAGTCTTCAAAAAAAAAGATGATTATAAAAGGATACCCCTCGGAGTGGCGATGGAACTCCCCAAGGGATACGAGGCCCACGTTAGGCCGAAATCCAGCACATTCGAAAAATTTGGGATCACTCAAACCAATAGCGTCGGTGTCATAGATGAGTCATACAAGGGCGATAATGACATGTGGCAGTTCCCCGCCAAGGCCCATAGGCCTACCACAATCAAAAAAAACGAGCGCATATGTCAGTTTCGTATAGTAGAAAAACAGCCGGAAATAGAATTTGAGGAAGTCGATTCCCTGGGCAACCCGGACAGGGGGGGCTTCGGCAGCACAGGGCATCAATAATCGATCGGGCGCTGTCCTTATGGCCTGGAGGCAGCCCGTTTCATGCCTGCATTTCATTCCTGCATTCCGCCGACATTCCGGTCGCGGACTGCTCACGCTCAAGGCATCATTCGACAATACCCGAGCGATCGGTGATTGACTAGATTAGCGGCAAGACTTCATAGGTCCATGCCACATGATTTTGGATTGCCGTTGTCGCTGTCTCCTCTCTTCTTCATTTTTCGGCTCTTTAATGAGAACGTCGACGCTTTTTTTATATGCCTCATCGTTGAGATATTTTGTCATGAAGTTCTCTATGCATTTATCATCACACTTATCATTTCTCCTGGAGCAGCAATTTCCTAATGCCCCACTTAAAAACGCTACTCTGATATCGACTGGAATTTTTTTAGCTTTCATTCTGGATCTTGCATTCTCTTTTGTTATTATTGCCATTTCAACGTCCTTTTTTCAGCGGATGGTTGCCTGGATTATATTCCGTAATTTTTATAAATCTCATGCCTGACAGGACAGAGACAGTAATAAGAAAAACCATAGGGCATCAGGTAATTACATTGTCTCTTGTCACACCCACATTTATTTATCTCAAGGAATTCTCCCATTACATTTTGGATAGAACAAGAAGTCCAGCCATCGTCATTCAAACACCTGGAATTATGAGGACATCGTGTTGTCCGCATTTCAGTTTCCTTGTTGACCACATATGTCATACCGTTTCTCCTATCAAAAGGCCCGCCAATGAAGCAATTTGTTAGATGGTCTGATTTATTCCACGATCTTCTCATCTTGTCTGCTTTTCTTTTTTAGCAGATTCCTTTGACATAAAACAATTACCCGAAAGTAGTATAGATGTTGCATTTTGTTCCATATACTACTTTCGGGTAATATCCAAATGGACATACGATATGTTATAAAAAAACTGTACTATGGTCATAACTGGCGGAATCATCTTGTAAAATAAGGGTTTTGGCTGAGTTCTTTTAAAAAGGAATACCTATACTTTTACGGTGGGGAAAATGTATCATATTTCTGTTTTCAACGTCACTTTCGAAGGAGTTGGGTGCGTTGCCTGTTACTCTGTCAGTTTTATTGCTAATAGTTTTGAATATCTGGTTTCCGATGCCTGCATTAGCGCAGACTGACGAAGAGCAGGAAAAGGCGTTTGTAAGCATGTTTAATGACCAGTCTGTGGTAACTGCTACCAGATCATCAAAACCGCTGTCGCAGACAGCGGAGAACATAACTATTATTACCGCTGAGGACATCAAACTTTCAGGGGCGCATACTCTCGTAGATGTCCTTAACAATATAACAGGAGTGCAGGTCTTAACTACAGGTGGTCCAGGCAGTATTGCATCGGTATCTTTGCAGGGCTCTGATTCCACGCATGTCACTGTAGCAATAGACGGCGTGATTATCAATAATTTATCAGATAACACTGCTGATATAGCGGCAATCCCTGTTCAAAATATAGAGCGTATCGAGATCATCAAGGGACCTGCATCATCGGCGTGGGGCTCTGCACTCGGGGGAATTATCAATATAATAACGAAGTCGGCGGACACAACAAAAAAAGCGAAAGGTGAGCTTGATCTTATGTATGGGGAACGCACCACTAACGATTCTCGGGCCGAAATATATGGCAAGCTTTCGCAGTTAGGCTATTATTTTTACGCCGGCCGTTTCGTCTCCGACGGGTTCAGGCCTTTTAATACAATTGAGAATAACAATGTCTTTACAAAACTTAATTATCACGCTGGCGTTTCTGATTTGGTCCTTAGCCTTAGCTACACTGAGGGGAGCCGTGGTATCCTGGAGGACCAACCGGCAGGCCTGGAGCTTGGAGACGCTTTCAACTACCTGCGTTCGTATTTGTCATTCAATACTAAAGTGGCTGACAGCATTGATTTCAGCCTCGCCCTGCACGCCCTGCATCAGCAGTATCATCAGGACTATTCCCTGATTTCATCCGGGCTGGATATCCTTAGAAACTACTTCAATGATACCGATATAGGAGGTACCATCAAGGCGAATTGGAAATCCGAAGTCCATAATGTTGTTTTAGGCATTGATTATGACTCCGGCATACTTCGGTCGAATAATGTGTCGGGGTTTAAGAGGACTCTCGACAAAACCGCTGTGTTCATAAACGATACCATCACGGCAATCCCCGGGCTGACTATCACGCCCGGCCTGCGATATGACAACACCAACACCAACGGGGATTTCGTCAGCCCTTCATTCGGAGCGACATACAAGCTTAGCGATGTGTTCCTGCTGCGCGCAGATGCGGCCCGGGGGTTTAATGTGCCTCCGTTATATTACACATATGGCGATGGTAATTCTATTTCTGCAAACCCTAATCTCAAGGTGGAGGAGGTCACCTCCTTCCAGGCCGGGATTGAAACAACAGTAATCCCCTTCTCGACTTTAAAAGTTATCCTATTCCATCACATAGTCAGCAATGCCATTGCTATAGAACAGGTGACTCCCACCACAACGATCATCGTCAACCAAGACAAGGACAGGCATCAAGGAATAGAATCCGAGATCAGCACAACGCCAATTTATAATATCTCGCTCACAGCCGGCGCCTCTTTTATCGGATCGCGTAATATCAAAACCAACTCCATCATCCAGAACACACCTACGTGTACGTACGATTTTGGACTGAAATACGATGATACCGATTCCCTCAAAGCTTTGTTGAAGGGACACTACATCTGGTGGAATGATTCAGCTTCTGCAGGCGGCAATTATAATGCTTTAATCGTGGATGCCAACATATCAAAGGTATTGGTAAAAAACAAGTGGGTTACCTGGGAGACATTCGTTGCAGTAAACAATATATTTAATGGCGACCAATATGCTATCGGTCCTTACAAAAACCCTCACCGCTGGGTGGAGGGAGGAGTAAGGATGTCGTACTAGCCTCAAATCCTTCATTAGAAGGGGCATTTCAAAGAAGGAGGGATATCACATGGAGGTATTATTCGAGGGGTATACAAAAGAGCAGATGTCCGAACAGTTTTGCTGCGCAGGAGCTCTGGTGCCATTAATGTTCGATTAAACAGAGTCTGCTGGAGGGGCATTATAGCCCCTCCACTCTAATTTTATGAGTGAACTATCCCAATATTGCAAAATTTATCGTCTTAAGGCAGACCGAAACATTCTTTATTCTACAAAGAATGCAGCTGCCATAGTGCTAAAAGATTCTGTTCTTCAGGATGTGCTCAGAGGGGACGTAAGCCCGGATACACACTCTGCTCTGGAGAGGCTTGGCTTCCTGGTACCCAGCAAAGCTCAGGAGTCAGCGGATATGAAGGATTACATGAAGGGTTGCGATGAGTTGAGCAGTAAACTCTCGCTCCTAGTGGTTTTGAACCTCTCCTGCAACCTGGCATGTCCGTATTGTTTCGAAGGCGCTGTCAAAGGCCCCCACTTTATGTCAGAGGAAACAGAGAATGCTTTGGTAAACTTTATTGCAGGAAACATTGTTGATAAGAAGAAAGAGATCTCTGTCACGTTCTACGGTGGAGAACCGTTATTAAGCATTGACTCGCTAATCCGCATATCCGGGAGGCTCAACGACCTCGCGGCAACTAAGAAATTGAGCTACCGTTTTAGTCTTGTCACGAATGGCACGCTGCTGACTCGCCAGGTTGTGCAGAGGTTAAAACCCTTCGGCCTTGCAGGAGCAAAGGTGACACTCGACGGTCCCCGTAGCACCCATAATGCTTCGCGCCCCTTTCGGTCCGGCGAGGGATCTTTTGATATCATTATCGGGAATCTCAAGCAAGTTTGCGGGGACCTCGGCATACAAATCGGCGGCAATTATGCCCGCAATAATTATACTGACTTCCCCAAACTGCTCGATTACCTCGTTGACGAATGGCTTACGCCCGAGGTAATCAAGTCTGTTAAATTCGACCCTGTCGCAGCAGCCAACAAGCCATTCGCTCTCCCGGACTACTCCGAGTGGTGTACTTCCAACAGTGAGCAATGGGTATTTGAAGCAAGCGCGTTTTTGAGGGACGCCATAATGAAACGCGGCTTCAAAACACCATTTATCAAGCCGTCCCTATGTGTAATAGAGAGCAGCAATTTTTTTGTCGTAAACTATAACGGCGACCTGTACAAGTGTCCTGGCTTTATCGGGAAGGAAGAATTTAAGATAGGGACGTTGAAAGAAGGGTATAAAAAATACAATGATACTTATTCGCTGGACATCTGGGAAAATGAGCAGTGCCTTTCTTGCTGCTATCTTCCGCTTTGCTTCGGCGGCTGCAGGTATATGCGGTTTATTGCGAAAGGCGATGTTGCCGGAGTAGAATGCCGCAAGGATTATTATGATGCCTCTCTTAAAGCGTTTGTTTTGCAGGATATCGAGTTCAGACATCGGTAAGATCCCGCGTATCCGTTGCCGCGCCTTTCCCGTTCTATACTGCACAATATTTTTGTTATTGCAGGTCCTCGCGGCAGGGGTAGCTTGGGCTTACGATATAACTGTTGTAAAAAGCGACAACATCAAACTGTATAATGATGCTCTTGAAGGATTTAAAAGCTCCTGCAACTGCTCTGTTACAGTTATCGATCTTTCAAGGAAACACGGCAATCATCTGGTAGACGAAATTCTCGATTCGTCCCCTGATGCAGTCGTCGCCATCGGGTCTAAAGCATACAAGGCAGTCAAGGGATTAAAAACGTTACCTCTCTTCACAATGCTTGTATATCCTTTCGATCCGTCCAAAGAAGGCCTCGTATGGTGGGTCAGCACTGATATCCCCCCTGACAAATACCTCGAGGCTGCTGCCGAGATTTTACCTCACTCCGGCAGGATAGGGCTCATTATCAACCCTGCGCTGTCCGGCGCTTATTCGCGAGAACTATTAAAGGCAGGAAAAGAAAAGGGCCTGCAAATCATTCTGAAGGACGTAGCTTCGGCAAGAGATGTGCCTGCCGCGCTATCTTCCCTTTCGGGAAAGATAGACCTTCTGATGATGATACCTGATACCACCATTGCCGCTGAAGACTCGGTACTTTCAATGGTATCGTTCTCATATCAAAACAAAATACCGCTGATGACGTTTTCCCGTAAATTCCTGGAGATGGGCGCTCTTATATCCCTCGAGATAGATCCGTATGACATAGGTACCCAAACGGGGGACATGGCAAGGGTTGTCCTTAAAAACGGTGATGTAAATCCCGCAGCTGTTTATTATGCCAGAAAGACGCTTCTGGTCATTAACAAAAAAATAGCCGGAAAACTCGGTATACGTATCGTTGAACGCGTTTTTAGGAAGGCGGAGGTCTTGCAATGAGGACCGATAGCCGTGACAGTTCATCCCGCCATCGTATCGGCATGCGGCTCTTTATATGGCTGACATCAATTACGATACTTTTGTCTATTCTTTCTACTTTCACTGTAGTATACAGGCAGCAGCATGAAATAAAGGAATCATTGATCAAAGAAGGACTGTCGCTTGCGGCCATATGCTCTGAAAGCCTCAGGACCGCGGTGTTTGCGGAAGACAAAAGGATGATCGAAACAGTTGCGCAGGGGATTATTGTACAGGAAGGCGTTGTATCAGTAGCTGTTTTCAATGACGGCGGCAAAGCCCTTTTCCTATGGAACAAAATGCGTGAGTATGATGCCGGCAACAGCGAGAAATTTCCCAGGTTGTCCCCCATGACCGAGACGAAGAACACCTTTGAATTCAACCGCCCTATAGCAATTGAAGTCCCAGATAACAGCGAGGTGTCCCTTTATTCCGACAAACCCAATAAAATTAAAAAGACTGTCGGTTACGTCTGTCTCGTTATCGATAAGATAAAATTGAATGCGGCTTTGGAAAAGGTGCTTTTGTTAAACACCGCTGTTGTTGTTCTTTTTATTGGTTCGATAGCGTTGGGGATTTATTTTACTGTTAAAAGGATTACAGAGCCGTTCGAATGCAGAATTGCCGAGATGGAAAAAATGGAGGCTGTCGGGACCCTTGCCCGCGGTATAGCTCACGATTTCAATAACATTTTGGCTGCGGCAAAGGGGTATCTATACGTGTTGAGAAAGAAGCTTGAACACAATGATCTGTCCGAATACGTGACATATGCCGAGGGTTCTCTTGATCGGGCCAAGAAACTGGTTGAATCCCTGCTGGCTTTCAGTAATACGGATAGAGACAAATTTACTGCCCTTGATATCAACAGCGTAGTGAAATCGCTTAGACAAACAGTCGTTCCGCTCACAGCGGTGCGGCATGAATACAAAGAGATACTGTCTGAAGAAGATATTATGATTAATGGAGACAGGCTTCAACTTGAGCAGGTAGTAATGAACCTTGTCAACAATGCGCTGGATTCCATGAGCGAGAGAGGTACTATTACCATTCAAACAGAGGAAGTCACTATTGACAGGAAAGATGCGGCGAAATTCGGGCTGCGCTCAGGCGGGCGCTTTGCCTGCATAACAGTGCAGGATACCGGAGAAGGTATTGACGCCGAAATAAAGTCAAAGATATTCCAGCCTTTTTTTACAACAAAAGAGGTGGGGAAAGGAACTGGCCTTGGCCTTGCTATAGTATACGGCATAATAAACGAACACAATGGGTTCATAAACGTTGATTCGATCAGAGGGGAAGGCACATCATTTAAAGTGTATTTGCCGCTTTTGGAAAATAAGGCCTGATAGGAAGGAGATATGATGAATAGCATCCTTATCGCTGACGACGATGATGATTTCAGAAGAGCGGCGAGGTTAGTTTTCGAACTTGAGGGATTTAAGGTGCTGGAGGCAAGGAATGGATTTGAGGCTATAGCCTTTTTTAAGAAGTCCACTCCAGATTTGGCCATTGTTGACATGAAAATGCCGGGGATAAACGGTTTCGATACTATTGAGGAATTAAAGCTTATCAATAGCAGCGTGCCGATAATAATACTCACAGCTTACGGTACCATACCCGATGCTGTCAAAGCAGTTCATGGAGGAGCACTTGATTTCATACAAAAAACTGCTCCATATGATGAATTGGTGTCATTGATAAGGAAAGCTATAGATAACTCCTGCAAGGGCGTCCTTTCTCCTCGTGAGATTGAAATCCTATGCTTGGTCAAAGAGGGTAAGAGCAATCGGGAAATCGGGAAACTATTGAATATATCGGAGTCGACTGTAAAGGCGCACCTGAAGCATTCATATAAAAAACTACATGTCACGAATAGGGCCCAGGCCATTCATGCTGCCGTTAGTCAGGGAATTATACAGCCTCAGCGCTGAAATACCTGGGTTTTTAGGTAGACCCATTCCTCACTTCCAAATTGATACAAAGTGTTTTAAAACAATATCGAGTTGACCGATCATTTTATTTCTAATTCCTCAACTTTACATTTTCCCGCCTATACTACTTTCGGGTAATTGTTTTCCGAACAAAGAATCTGTTATAAATCCATAAAACGTAGTAATAGCAGAAGGTGTTGTCTTTACCTGCAAAATAAGAGGAGAGCTATCAAGGAAAGGTTAAAGATGACAATCAAGTTGAATAAATACGAAGGGATGTCCAAACTGCCTCTTTCACTTGGAGCAGACCTTTTTCTTAGAGACCCGATACATGAACTTTAAGACAGAAGAGTCTCCTAGAAGGAGGAATGAAGACCGCCTGTCCCGGGCGCAGGCGATATCCCATGTGGGAGACTGGGAGTGGGAGATCGCGACCAACGCAGTCAAGTGGTCCGATGAACTGTACCGCATTTACGGCTTCGAGCCGCGTTCCGTTCAGCCGGACTACGGCCTGGTCCTGGCGCAGATGCATCCGGAGAGCAAGGAGGAGTTCCTGAAGGGGATAGACGCCGCGCTGAAAGAAGACCGCCATTTCGAGATGGACTATCGGTTCTTCAGGAAGGACGGCTCCGAGGCGATAC